>ERZ651776.3287-NODE-3287-length-16247-cov-2.995238_pt1 | contig 16247 bp, 12 predicted proteins | sample MGYA00514761_ERZ651776 | MGnify/ENA metagenome assembly ERZ651776 | reverse complement strand
GGCTAAATCTAAATTCAGATAGTTCGGCACGCCCGATTCCATGCGATAGGTTTCCTGACCGAGTTGAAACTTTATGTCGGATTGAATACCGCGCATATCCGGAATACCGATGCTCAGTACAGCTTCGTCCCAAAGAATATTTTCTGGTTGGTTTGTAAATTGTTCAAAGTCCAGCGTGTTGAAACTTCCATTAAGCTTAAGGTCAGTGGCATAAACAATTACTTCGTAGATTCCTCTTTTGCGGGTTTCAGGATTCAGTTGACCGTCTATCGTGAGTTCTTCGGGCAGAAAGTGTGCGTACTTTTTCGTTCGAATTTTTTTGTCTTCAAACAGCTCTACAATTTCGAAGGGCACGGTAAGGACAGGCCCTGTCAATTCGAGTGGTGCGGCCCAACTTTCAGATACTTCTTTTACAGCCATAAATTGATTGGCTTCTCTATCGTGAATCAACGATTTAATCATTGACTGAGGAATAAGCAGTATAGCGATCAGGAAGCCGATACTTAAAAGTTTTACGCTTACAGAGTTCTTGATGGCGTTGTTAATTTTTTCAAATGCTGTTTCTTGTTTCTGTTCCATTTTTTAAATTTAAAAGTACTTTGTATTTCAAAGTGAAAGGGCAAAAAAATATATTATCCTCTCCCAGTCTGTTTTTTTATAAGGTCCTCTAAAGCATCTATGTGTGCCGAAAAAGCCTTTAACCCAGCCTTAGTAGCCAAGTACTTCGTGTTGGGCTTTCTACCCACAAACGATTTTTGCACCTCTATAAACACTTCTTTCTCAAGTGCTTTCAGGTGGCTTGCTAGGTTGCCGTCAGTAACACCCAGCAATTCCTTGAGCCTGTTAAAGTCCATGGCCTCTCCAGCTATTAAAGCCGACATAATGCCCAGACGCACCCTATTTTCAAAGGCCTTATTAAGCTTATGAATATCTACTTTCAACGTTCGTATTTAAAGTACATTAAAGCACCATAGACTATGTGTAATACGCCAAAGCCAATGGCCCAAATTAACAAACCATAACCGATAACGGCACTGGCAATAAGCCCCAATATTACTTCTGATATTCCTAAATACCGAATGTCTCTGTAAGTGTAGTGGCTGGCGTTAATAAGCCCCATACCATAGAAGATAAGCGTAACAGGTGCAATCATTCCGATCAACCCTTGCTGATAAAATATGACAACCAAAATACCTCCCGTTAGTAGTGGAATGAAGAGATTGGTTAGCAGTCGTTTAGTGGTTTTGTCCCAGCTCTTAACGCCATCTTTTTTGGCTTTTCGCTTTGTTAGTAAAATTCCTGTGCCAATGGTAAATAGGAGAATGGCTAGGGCAATTAAAATGAGCGAAACTACATTTCCCCTAACATCTCTTACCACTAATTGAGAATAGATAACAGTTTCACTGGTGTAAACTAGCCGATAGGCAACTGCAGCGCCAATGAGCGCATAAACCCCAGCAAGTATTCCCGAAAGCCCGCTTAAGGAAATAAACCGAGATGATTTTTCCATGATGGAACGGATCTCGGTTATGTCTTGCAAATAATCTTTTTCCATTTTAAAAGTACTTTGAATTGCAAAGTAAGTGAATGAAAATAATTCTGCAATTCATTCCAGAAGAAATTTTAAATTAGTTTTGCCGACAGTGCACAACCAAAATGAAATAGAGTTACAGCAAAAACTGTCACAGGGCAGCGAAAAGGCATTTGAGGATGTCTTCTTGTTGTATTTCAAAACGCTAACAGTTTTTGCCAAGAAATTTGTCAATGATCTTCAGGTAGCTGAAGACCTTGTCCAAGAGGTGCTTGTCAAACTTTACGAGACTAGAAATACCATTCAATTTCATACTTCACTTAAGGCCTTTTTATTTCAGTCTGTTAGGAATAAGTGTATCGACCACCTTAGGTCTATTAAGTCTAAGTCCGATCATCATGACCATATAAAGCAGGTCAACTATGAAGAGCAATTCGACTTTAATGACACCATGATTCAGGCTGAATTAGAAGAGAAAATTTATAATGCCATCAATGAATTACCAACTCAATGCCAACAGGTTTTTAAAATGAGTCGGCTAGAGGGGAAGAAAAATCAAGAGATAGCAGATACCCTTAAAATTTCAAAAAGAACCGTAGAAACTCAGGTAAGTAATGCACTGAAGCGGTTGAGAAAAGATGTTTTTCAATACCTCAAGGTATTGATAGTCATGCTGTTGAATATATTTCAATAAAAAAATTAGAGGAGTAGCTACGTGTGTTGCTAATCTACTCCGTCATATTGTTGTAAGCGAATGAAAAACAATTCTACCATACCTGACCACCAGCTCATTAACTATGTTAAGGGCGAAGTCACTGCTGAAGAAAAACAGGAGGTAGAAGCTTGGTTATCTGTTGATGAAAACAATCAGGTGGCGTTGGATAAGATCAAAAGCACATGGCTGAGCGCTCAGTCAATTGCAGATTTTGAAGCCATTGATCTGACCAAAAATTGGGCTGAAATTCAGGCCAAAATAAACAAGCAAGAAATAAAGAAGCCATTGACCAGATACATCTGGAGATATGCAGCGGGACTTGTTTTAATCGCTATGGCAACATTTTTAATATTGAAACCAGGCCAGGTGGAAATGTTAGAAATGACAGCGTCAAATGGTTTGCTAGAAGTAACATTGGCCGATGAGACTTCTGTTTGGTTAAATGAGGGTGCCACATTGGTTTACCCAGCATCATTCACGGACAGCAAGCGTGAAGTGAGCCTTACGGGGGAAGCTTTTTTTGACGTTGCTCATAACCCAGAACAGCCCTTTGTGGTGAGTGCTGGCGACACAAAAACGGAAGTTTTAGGCACTTCTTTTAACTTGAATAAAGCAGAAGGAGAGGTCTTGGAGTTGGCGCTCATAACAGGTAAAGTGAGATTCTTAAAAGGGAATCAACATGCTACACTTGAACCAGGGCAGAAAATCAGTGTCGATAAAGAGGGGTTAGTCTTAAAGTCAGTGAATAGAAAATCCAACTTTATGTCTTGGAGAACTAACACACTTACTTTCGAAAACACCCCTATGAAAGAGGCTATAGGAGATATTTCGCAACACTACAACATCGTGTTGGAAATAATGGATGAGGGTTTTCTTGGTTGTCAAATAACAACAACCTTTGAAGACGAACCGCTCGAACATGTGCTGGAAACTATAGCCGATCTTTTTAATATAACTGTACAACGCGATGGTCAAATCTATCAACTAATGGGTAAGGGATGTAATATTAATTAGGAAGCCCAAAGTACATAATCTCAAAAAAGAATTTTACGCAACACAACCATAATTGCAGCGCTGCTGCTCATGGCATTGTATTGTCTAGTGCGAAATGAAAAAAAATTGAAACTCACTTTTTAAACAACAACTCAAAAATCACAATCATGAAAAAAACGACAATCACTTTATGCATGCTACTCTTGTCAACCTTGGCATTTGCACAGCAAGAAACAGAGATGAAAACACTATTTGGGAATAGTGGAATTAGGTCAAATGGTGGCTATGGTGGTCTAACAACCGGTTACTCAAATATTGATGGTAGAGATGCCATTCTTATGGGTGGCAGAGGCGCATGGCTTATTAATCATAAGCTAGGTATTGGCTTAGCAGGCACGGGCTTTTTAACCGATTCTAAACAAGATGAACAACTCAATGATCGCTTTCAATTTGTTGGCGGCTATGGTGGTCTGTTCTTGGAATACATTGTAAACCCAAACAGCCCTGTGCATGTCAGTTTTCCATTGACCGTTGGTGCTGGCGGCGTAGCTTACGCCAGAAGGGACTATTCTTTTTCGAATAACGACTTTGATGCTTTGGAAGAAGATAGTGAAGCATTCTTTGTAGTGGAGCCCGGTATAGAAGTGGAACTCAATCTTTTGAAATTCATGCGCTTAGCTTTTGGCGCCAGTTATAGATATACATCAGAAGTAGACTTGAATTATGTCTCTAATGATACGCGAATTGTCGGTTCAGATGTGCTTCGCGGTTTTTCAGGCGGTATTACATTGAAATTTGGTAAATTCTAGCGATTAGTGCTCTGAATAAATGAAAAGTAAACTATTCATCATCATTTTACTTATGGCCTCCTGTGCGGTTTACGCGCAGGAGAAAGGCCTTTTCTTAGACAAGAAAGTGACGGTTAGCTTCAATGATATTACGGTCGATGAAGCCTTAAAAAGACTAGCGTCTGAAGTAGATGGGATGGTTTTTATGTATTCTCCGAGCACTTTTGACTTAGAAAGAAGAATCACTTTTTCCTTTCAAGATGTTGCACTGAGTGAAATCCTGAATCAAGTATTCAAGCGGATGAATGTTGATTTTTCGGAGCGAAGGAATAAAATTTTGCTAAAGCCGGGTATGGTGAAACCCCAGTTAAATGGCTCGACAGTAGCCGTAAAAAAAGCACCTAAAACATCGGAGGTTGAAACAGGTGTTCCAAAAAGAAAATCAATTCGGCCTGCTGATCGTTTGAGTAAAAATCAAGAGGCCTTAATGAAAGAAGCCCAGCAAGCCGTGGAGGAGGTAGGCAATTCCGAGAAGTTGCAACCCACCAATGTACAGTCTGCCGATAGTGCAAGTTTTGTTCCTCAGTTTCGTGCACAACCGAAACCAATTCCTCCGCTAGCCAACGATAAAGAAATTAACCGCTTACCATTTGCTGCTAAAGTGCCTTCTGTTTTGAATAAAAGCATTTCTCAAGACAGTGTTGTCTTAGAAGAAAAAGTCTATAAGCGGTTGTTGGCCAAAGAGAAAAAGGAAGAAGCCAAGGCCAACGAAACAAAGAAATTCAGAATTTTCGGTACTGCTTACACTGGCTATACTAGTGTTGGGGGTAATGCTGGAATTCAATTGGGAGGAAGTGTCGTGTGGCTGAAGAATCCACGCTGGGGCTTTGGCCTCTCGGGTTATGCCGTTCAGGCGAGGGTTATTGATGACCCTGTGAGATTGAATGAGTATAGGCTTGCAGGAGGTTATGGTGGTGTGTCTGTTCATTATATTCTAAACCCCTCAGACAGAATCCATTTCAGCTTTCCGCTGGTTGTAGGTGCAGGAGGGTTCCTATATAAAAGAACTAGGCTTGAGCCTTCCGAAGCTCTCGTGGAAGATTCAACGGCCTTTTTTATGGTAGAACCAGGCGCTATGGTAGAGGCTAATGTGATCAAATATTTGCGTGTTGGCTTCGGACTCAGCTATCGCTTTGCATCAAATACCATGTTGAATTATCAGGATACGGGAGACCAGATTGTTGGGAAATCGGCCCTTACGGGTCTTAATTTTGGGCTTTCGGTAAAGTTTGGCTTATTCTAATGCCTCGCGAATTTTTTGAGCTAAGTCCTTGTGATCATAGGCCAGTTGTTTTGCGCCAGCCTTAGACAAAACATCTCCAAGGTCATCTCTCACATGACTGCCGCCTAAAAACCCGATAATATTTAAGCCTGCTGCCGCTGCTGATGTAACACCCGCCACGCTGTCTTCAATGACAAGAACGTTTTCCGCTGAAAGACTTAACGTTTTCAAAGCGAATAGGTAGACATCTGGGCTTGGTTTTCCTTTCTTTACCATATCTGCTGAAAAGACTCTGCCTTCAAAATGATCGGTAATCGAGAGCTTTGTCAAAGCCAGTTCAACGTAGTCTTTGGCACTGTTTGAAACCACTGATCGTGGAATGGTCAAAGAATTGAGCATATCCCAAACCCCGTCAATAGGGCGTTGATTATCTCTAATAATGGCATCTAACTTGGGCACCGCTTCAGTCACATCAAGCGTAGCGCTTATTTCTCCTTTTACTTGAAGAATCTGAATGATATCCGTGAAAGTTTTGCCAGTATATTCACGGATAAAAGTTTCAATATCAATTTTTACACCGATAGACTGTAACCAACCTGAGACTACTTCGGCTGCGACTATTTCAGTGTCAATTAAGACACCGTCACAGTCAAAAAGCAGGTGTTTAACCATTAGAAATTTGGTGTTAATAAGTATTTAGAATAGAACTCGTCGATAACGTTTACTGCTTCTGTTGGTGTTTCTACCAAGTTGATAAGATCAAGGTCTTTCTCACTGATATTTCCGAAACTAAGCATGGTCGTTTTTACCCAATCCATTAATCCACCCCAGTAATCTTTACCTACCAAAACGATCGGGAAGCGACCAATTTTGTTGGTTTGAATAAGTGTAATGGCTTCGAACAATTCATCTAGCGTTCCGAAACCACCTGGCATAACAATAAAGCCTTGAGAGTACTTTACAAACATGACCTTACGGACAAAGAAGTAATCGAAAGAGATGAGTTTATCTGGGTCTATATAGATGTTGTTACCTTGCTCGAATGGAAGTTCAATGCCTAGGCCTACGGACTTTCCATTTTCACTTTTGGCGCCTTTGTTACCCGCTTCCATAATTCCCGGTCCACCACCAGTTACAACGCCGTAGCCATGTCTTACGAGCTTGGCGGCAATGTCTTCTGCCATTTGGTAGTACGGTTGATCTGGCTTGGTACGTGCGGAACCAAATATAGAAACGCAAGGCCCTATTTTCGCAAGTTTTTCAAACCCTTCGACCATTTCGGCCATTACCTTAAAGATTACCCAAGAATCATGTGTTTTGATCTCGTTCCAATCTCTATCCTTAAATGCTTGCTTTATTTTATCTTCATTATTCATAGTGCGATGTTTTTACTCTTTTCTTTTATGGGCTATCCTGAATTTGGTTAGCCAGCTTTGCGTAAACGAAAGACCTTTAGAAAAGTTGAATTAAACAATTGTGAATCTTTTGGAGCGACTTATTCAAACGGCCTCACTAACTTCTATAAAGCGCCTAGATCCTCGACGGCTCGCTCTAATTTAGGAAACCTAAAGTTAAAACCAGCTCTTTGGATTTTGGCACTGCTTACCCTGTTTCCACCTAATACAATGGCAGCCATTTCGCCCAACATCAATTTAATAACGAGTGATGGAACTGGTATTGGTAAGAAGGTTTTCTTAAATGCCTTTGCCGCTTTTTTGGTAAGGTTTCTATTTGTTTCTGGGTGAGGCGCTACGGCATTATAGGCACCTTCTAATGTTGGGTTTTCAACGGCTTCTATAAACATTCTGCATAAGTCACCCATATGAATCCAGCTCATGTATTGCTCTCCTTTACCTAAAGGTGCGGCCACAGGTGGTTTCAATAACTCTACTAGTGCGCCACCTTGTTTGCTCAGTACCACACCTACCCGTAACTGAACCAAGCGTATATCCAGTGCTTTCACCTTGTTTGTTGCTGTTTCCCAAGCATCTGTTACATGGGCTAAAAAGTCACTTCCAGTAGGCGATGTTTCTGTGACAATGCTGTTGCCAGTATCATTGCCATACAAGCCAATGGCTGATGCAGCAACGAAGGTTTTTACCTGATGACCACCTTTTTCTAATTCCCTAAAAAGGAGTATAGACGTTTTGGTTCTACTATTATAGATTTCGTCTTTTCTGTCGGTTGTCCACTTGGAATCGGCAACGCCTGCTCCGGCAAGGTGTATAACTGTGTCGACTCCCTTAAAGGCACCTTCTTCTATATATTCCTTTTTATAATCCCAGACAAAGACCTCGTAAGAGGCGTTTTTAGCCTTAGTTCTGCTCAGTACAACAATCTCATGCCCTTGCTTTTTTAGCATTGGGATAAGCGCAGACCCAACAAGCCCTGTTCCTCCGGTAATCAATATCTTTTGCGGCATACTTATGAAAGTAGTTTAAGTGCGATAATGTTCTGTGAATATAGGTTTTTAGGCATAAAAAAGCCCTGTACAAAGTATATCAGTACAGGGCTTTTGTGTTTACTCGCAACAGCGAGATTAATTATCTCAAAAAGTTGTAGCTGTATTTTAGTCTGAAAGAGCTTCCTGGATCTCTTCTTGTTTCGATTGCATTGGCACTACCAAAAGATTCAAATTCTCTTTCTCTTAAGTCACCCAATAGGTTGTTAATTCTTAAACCTACTACATGTTGTCCTTCTGTTCCAAAGCCTTTTTGAATGTTCATATTCAAGCTGTTAAAGGGTACATCATAAGTATCAGGCGTTCTGTTAATTCCTACTACTGCTAATGTTCTGCCTTGTACGTTATAGCTTACACTGGCTTCCCAAAAAGTCTCATAGTCAATGAAGTTAAAGCCAGCATTAATAATGAACGGAGGCTGTCCTACAAAGTCTCTTCTATCGCTAAATGATTCACCATCTCTTAGTCCGTTTTGACGGCCTTGCGCTTCTACTGGATCAATCTCCACAGTGGCTTCGGTTAGTGTTATGTTAGAAATGAATGAAATATTTTCCAAAGCAGAACCAAGGAAGTTTAAGCTTTTACGGACTTCAATTTCTAAACCAGTGATAGTCGCATCTCCAACATTTCTAGGCTGCAAGTCATTTGGTGCTTGTGAGAAACGTACCAATTCGATTGGGTTTTGGAAAGTCTTATAGAATCCACCAATCGAGATAGTCTCACCTCTTCCGAAGAAGTATTCGTATCGTAGATCGAAGTTGTTGATGTTCGTTTCTACAAGGTCGATGTTGCCGATAAAGGTTCTTCCTGTAAGTACATCTTGAATTTCAGCAAACGACTTTTCTTTGAACGAAGGTCTAGCGATTGTCTTTGAATAAGATGCTCTCAAGTTGGAGTTTTCTACCACCTTGTAAATGAAATTTACTGAGGGAAAGAAGTCTAACGAGCTGGTTATTTTTTCATTGTCAAAAGAGATTCCACTAGGGTCAAAAGGGTTAGCACCTGCCTGATTAACACCTGTGTACCATTGGTCGAACTGTTCAACCCTTACACCAACGATGGTTTTCAGTTTTTCCGATAAGCCTAGCTCACCCATGGCATATCCGCCTATGGTATTCATTGTGCCTTCATAGGCATTTGAAAGGTTAAATGCATTTTGAATGTATGTACCCGTACCTCTATCTACTGTCCAAATGTTTTCCGGAGCGAATAATTGATCGGCATCACCATTTAGGTTGATCGCACCCTGGCTACCACGAATTTGTGTTACAAAGTTCTGTATCTCATAATCTCTAGTCTTAAAGATGTTACTAAGACCAGCTTTGAATTTAGAGGGTCTGCCTTTGAAGGCGATGTTTTTAGTGTAGTCCACTTTGGCTACATAATTTTGTTCTGTAAGAGTTCTCCAGATTCTATTTGGTTCACCACCTTCTTGTGCGTTGATTGATGTTTCTCCATTATCAATTGTGAAAGGTGTGATTCTAATGTCCTTGTCATTAATCGTAGCGAAGGTCGGCGATACTTTCCACTCCAATTGAGATTCGTTACCATTGAAGTAATGCTCACCAGCGATTAAGAAGTTAGTCAAGAAGCGTTCGGTGTATTCTAAGTTATCAACAACAGAGGTATTGAAGTTGTTATTAGACCTGATACGCGTTCTAAGTGCTGCGCGCTCTGTACCATTTTGAACGTGCATGGCCTGAAGCCTGAATTTACTTTTATCAGATTTTAAAGAAACTCCTGCAAGACCGCTTAATTGTGCATTGCGAATGCCTAGTGGGCCAATGAAACGTGTATCAGGAACAATTCCAAATTCGTTATTCTGACTTGGTTTTACATAAGCAGCGTCAATGGCTTCTTCATAAAAAGTACTGGTGTTACTGTAGTTAACCGCAGCTATGTAGCCTAAAGTTTTGTCACCTAAGCTCTTTTGATCGCCCATTGAAAAGCCTAGGCTCATGTTGGCAAGGTTGGAGCCTGTCGTTGCAGCCATATTAGAATCAAAAGAAGAAGTGATATCGTTCAGAGCTTGATCTCCCAATATAGGGGAGGGGATGTTTCCTGTCCTACCATCGAATGGCAATGAACGTGTACCATCATCGAAGCCAAGGAAATCTGTACCACCACCGCTGTAGGTTAAAAAGTCATCGCGGAAGTGCATGCTGTTGTTATACTCTATACCGAGGGAAAGACTCATGGTCTTCTCATCAGGAAAGTCTTTTGTTTGGATATCAACTGTACCACCAACAAAGTCTGCACTTAAGTCTGGCGTGAAGTTCTTATAGACAATGATATTATCTATTAAGGATGTTGGGAAGATATCTATTTGTATTGCGTTTCTGTCTGGGTCTAGGCCAGGAACCTCCATGTTATTTAGGATGGTCTTTGTGTATCGGTCTCCTAAACCTCTCACAAAAACATACTGCCCACCTTGGATAGAAACACCAGGTACTCTTTTAATAGCTCCGGCCACATCGCTGTCACCAGACCTTTTGATTTGCTGAGCTGAAATACCATCTATTAGGTTAGTCGCCTTTCGTTTAGCTGTCAACAAAGCGATGTCTGTAGTTTTGATGGCTTCTGCAGTAACTACGATATCTTCAAGTTCAGATACGGCAGGTTCCATCCAGATAGCGTCTATTACAGTGACTTCACCAGCTTTTACAACTACATTTTCTATGTTTACCGAAAGTGTCCCTACAAATTTGGCTTGTACGGTATATGTTCCTGGCTTGATAGTAAGTTCGAATTTTCCATCAAAATCTGCAGCAGCACCTATTTGAGTGCCAACCACAAAGACCTGAACACCCCACATGGCTTCACCATTAGAACGGTCGTAGGTAGTGCCTCTTATCTTGCCTGTTTGAGCAAAAGCAGTTTGAGCAAAGGCTAAAACTGAAGCGATTAAAACTAATTTTAGGTTTTTCATTATTTATAAGTGTTGGTAATATTTCTTAAATAAAATTGCTCGTGAGTACCTACTCACGAGCAAAATATTTTTTACGGTTGTTTAATCTTAGAAGCCGTTAGCCAATAATCCTAAAACAGCAGTATAAGACCATGATAATACAGACACGTCTGCACCAACTCCAGCGGATTTAGTACTTACGATATCGTTATCAGCAGGGAATTTAACGTCTTCGTTATTGGTTACTTGGGCAGCTTTTTCAGCTACTGAAGCAATTGAGGCATCTAGTTTATCGTTAAGGATTTTGGTCTCATCAGTGAACGATACCGCTCCTGTGTTGTCATTCTCATTGAACTCATTACCCATTAAAATAACGGATCCACCTGCATAATTGTCAGAGATAGTCGCGTTGTCAGATAACTGGCTTTCCGAATCGTTTGGATCCACAGAGCCATCAGCATCTAATTCAAGGTCTACACCAGCTTTGAAACCAAAGAAGTAAGAGTCTTGGATGTCATAAGTAGCACCGTCTCTCAGGTCTGCAAAGTCAGAAGCACTTCTGCCCCAAATGGTAGCATTTCTAAATTTGCCAATTTGGTCAGTTCCTCCTGTGTCGCCTTCAGGGCCATCAAGTTCAAATCCGTGATCAGAATCATAAGTGCCTCCATTTGCTTCTCCTATTGCTCCTATATAAACAATATTAGTTGCAGTCCCAGACCATCCTTGGTCAGTGTCAAAGCCATCATCTTCAGGATTTAGAACAATAAAATTTGAGATGTTAACCGATCCACCAAAAATTTCAACGCCATCATCCGCAGAGTTGATTGATTCAACATGGCTTACTGTAGTTCCAGAACCAACGCCACCAAGTGTTAAACCTTGAAGTTCATTACCAGGGCCTAATTGCTGACCAGTGAAACGGATAGAAACATATGTGAATGAACCTGAATTGTCAGCAGCATCAGTACCGCCATATAGACCTTCAGTTACAGAAGAAGGTATTCCTTCGATTTGAACTTCCGCAGCGTCTGCAAAGATTGGTGCATTACCTAAAATAAGCACTCCACCCCAAAGGCCTAGTTCTCCACTAACGTCAACATTTAATGTAGATTCAAATTCACCAACATTAACGTTATCAAGAATAGAGGTAAAAACAATTGGACTGGCTGCAGTACCGTTCGCCTGAATTTCAGCACCTCTTGCAATAAGAAGTACAGAAGCTAGTGCACCTTGTCCATTTTCTCCTTTAATAATTGTACCAGGATTGATAGTCAATGTAACACCTGATTCCACGATTACTCTACCATTTAAGATCCAAGCAACATCGTTAGTAAGCGTAAGATCTCTGTTGATTATACCAGTGATTCTATTTTGTTTGAATTCAACTTCCTGACCATCTACTTCACGTGTTTCATCAAGAGAAGTAACGGTAAAAGAGTCTACTGGATCTGGATCTGGATCTGGAGTGGGATCATCGTCTCCACAAGCTGTAACAACGAACAACATAGCCGCTGCTAATAAGAGGCTATAGAGTTGTTTTAATGAGTTTTTCATGATTTTGATTAGGTTTAAATTTTGATACAAAACAACAGCTTTAGGCTTAGAAAGCTTTTACCCATTTGTTAAGAATAGTTGTCATCTTGTTTAACAATGTGTTAACGATGTTACTTGAATGTTATGCTGTGTAGATGATCGGTGCTGTGCTCAATATGCGCCAAAAAGGACGTTTTGGTAAAGGTTTTAAATCCGGACAGGATGAGAATAGTAGTAGGAGCGTATCCCTTGGCTTGCTAATAATTGAGCAAGATTAAGGCTTGAGAACGCGTACTTTTAGGACATAAAAAAACAGGAAGCGTATACATAACACTTCCTGTTTTTCAGTATTGACTGAGACTCCTGCTTAGTGATTGATCGGAATCTTATTCAATAACTTCTCAACGATATATTCAGTAGTGATACCGTCGGCCTCAGCCTCATAGTTCAATATGATTCTGTGGTTTAATACGTCAGAAGCAATTTCTTTAATGTCTTCAGGCAACACATAGTCTCTCTGATTGAAGAATGCAATGGCTTTTGCTGCCAAGTTTAGGTTAATACTTGCTCTAGGCGATGCCCCAAACTGCATGTAATAAGCTTCTTCCGTCAACCCGTAATCTTTAGGGTTTCTTGTCGCGAACACTAGTTCAATGATATACTTTTCAAGTGATTCTGAAATGCTCACTTGGTTTACTTCATCGCGAATGGCGAAAATATCTTCCTTGGTAAGTAATGTTTCAATAGTAGGCTTAAAGTCCATATTAGCCATTCTACGCATTACCTCTAGCTCATCATCCTTAGTAGGATAACCAACTTTTACCTTCAACATAAAACGGTCAATTTGTGCTTCTGGTAGGCTATATGTACCCTCTTGATCAATTGGGTTTTGAGTAGCCAATACAATAAATGGCCTATCTAGTTTATAACTGGTTTCGCCAATCGTTACCGTTTTTTCCTGCATGGCCTCTAGAAGCGCTGATTGCACCTTGGCTGGAGCACGGTTTACTTCATCAGCCAGAATGACGTTTCCGAAGATGGGTCCCTTCTTAACTTCAAATTCCGCTTTCTTCTGATTGTAAATCATCGTACCGATCAAATCGGCAGGCAACAGATCGGGTGTAAACTGAATTCTTTGAAAATCTAGGTGAAGTACTTCGGCTAAAGTATTTACCGTTAGAGTTTTTGCAATTCCAGGAACACCTTCCAGGAGTATATGTCCGTTGGTGAATAGCCCGATCAAAAGGCGATTAACCATATACTCTTGTCCAACAACAATCTTGCTCACTTCAGCAGCAACACGATTGATTTTTTCCTGATGTTCTTTTCTTAAGTCGTTTAGTACAACCTCTTCCATGATTTCTGTCCTTAAAGCGCGCTAAAATAATCAATAAGATGATATGCTAACCATAATACTTACATGAGCGCAAAAGGTTGGCCCATGAACAGTAAAATGTAAATATGATGGATCGCTGACTTTCTCACAATTTAGGCTGAGCATTTAACAAGAATTAACAGCAAAAAAAATTTGAAGAAAGTTTTTACATCAATGCACAAAAGAATCTAAAAGCCTCCTCGATTTCTTCAATTCACCTGAGATACAAAGATTTGTTTTACACATTTTCATTAATGGTGCAAGGCGGCTAAATGTTAGAAAAACACAATAATTGACACGCATTCATTTGGGCTATTTTGCATAATTCTAAGCGCTTCCGATTTGCCCATTCGTTTGATTTATAAATATAAAGGCTTGATATTCAGATTGTGGTAGGATAAAAACTTACCCGAACCTAAACAATCATAAAAATGCTACTCACAACTAGCAAAGGGTATTACCTTAGAATAATTCTATTGTTGACATCCTTTTTCTTGATAGTGAATTCAAGCTTTGGGCTTTCTAGTGAGGGTGAGGCGGGGCCTGTCATTTCGTCTGTGAACATCAACAGTTGTGTAGGTTCAATTTCTATTAGCGCTACCTCCGGCGTATTACCCTACACCTACGAATGGAAAGACAACATGGGTAATGTGTTGCCATTCACCTCATTTATTGCCAGTGGTTTGACAGCAGGAAATTATACCGTCGAAGTAACTGATGCTAATGGTGATACCACTGGGCCAGCAACATACACTGTTACCAATCCACCAGATCTTGTAGGTACAGTTGTGGTGAATGACGTAACCTGCCGTGGCGATTCGGATGCCCAAGTAGTTGTAACCATGGGAAATGGAAATCCTGGTTACGATTGGGAGCTTTTTAATGGAGGAGGAGTTTCTGTTGGTACGGGTGCTGTTGCCTTTCCAAATCAGGTCATCACACTTACAGGACTTGGCATTGGGAGCTATACGCTATCAACTGCCGATCAAGACGGTTGTACAGGAGACATCACCTTTACCATAACAGAACCAGCTAATTTTTTGGGTTACTCTCTTGGCTCTTCAACTGATGCTACTTGTTTTAACGCTACCGACGGATCAATTTCTGTTACAGGCACAGGTGGCTGGGGAAATTATACCTACCGATGGATTCGTGTTTCTAATGGAGCAGTAATTGGCTCTGCAGCGACTATTACGGGTTTGGCACCAGGAGGCTATCAGCTTGATATTATTGATCGTGGAGGTACAGGTTGTACGATCAGCACACCAGTACTGACAATAGATGCGCCGGACGAAATTATTCCAACGGCAGTTATCACTGACGCACTTTGTAATGGTGACGCGAATGGAGCTATCAATCTTTCTGTAACCGGTGGTGTTGGTCCATTTACCTATTCCTGGTCCAATGGTGTAACAACGCAAGATATTAATGGGCTTTCCGCAGGCGCTTATACTGTTACCGTAACGGACAACGCAGGCTGTACAGACGTAGAAACTTTTACGGTTAATGAGCCTGCCGTACTTATAATCAATCCGGTGATTACCGATGTCGATTGTTTTGGCGATAATTCAGGACGTATAAGAAGTAACGTTACGGGAGGCACTGGGCCCTATACATATGCTTGGTCAACAGGAAATACAGGTACAAACCTTAACAACAGAGTCGCCGGAACTTACGCGCTTACTGTAACCGATGCGAATGGTTGTGTGGCAACAGCCATGGGTCTTACGATTGTCGAACCCGCCATGGCTTTATCAAAACTGACAGATGCCCTGACCGATCCTTCGTGTTTTGGGAGCAGCGATGGGACAGTTAGTCTGACCATGCAGGGCGGAACAGCACCCTATTCTTATGCCTGGTCTAATGGCGATAATACAGCCATGGCCAGTACGCTGACAGCCGGAATTCACACCGTCACCGTAACGGATGCCGCTGGTTGTACCTACACTGAAAATTTCACCCTAAACAACCCCTTAAGCATTGCAGTAAGCCCATCACTTACGCTACCGACCTGCAACGCAGGGGCAGACGGATCGATTACAGTGGTGGCTTCCAACGGAACTGGCCCTTATACCTATAACTGGAACACGGGTGATTCTGGCCCGACGGTCAATGGGTTGGTAGCAGGTAGTTATACCGTGACAGTATCAGATGCAGGCGGTTGCTCGGTAATAGAAACCATTGTATTAGGTGAGCCAGCCGTACTGACGGGTAATGCCGTTGTCAATGATATTTCCTGTAATGGATCAACGGATGGGAGTATTTTTCTTTCGGTAGCGGGCGGAACAGGTCCTTATACTTTTGTTTGGAGTAATGGCGCTACAGTAAGTAATATCTCAGGTTTATCGGCCGGAGGATATACAGTTACCATTACTGACGCGAGTGGATGTAGTATTGTTGAGAATTATAATATCATCGATCCACCTCCCATAGGATTGACTTTTACCCAAGTAGATGTTGTGTGTAAAGGAGCCTCAACGGGCGCCATTGATATTACCCCGTCAGGAGGAACAGCACCATATTCCTATCTATGGTCCAATGGAAGCACAAGCCAAGATTTAAACAATGTGCCTGCTGGGGCTTACAGTGTTTCTGTAAAAGACGCCTCTAACTGCGCGGTTAACTTAAATGTGACCATTACCGAGCCTGCTTTGGTTTTGA
>ERZ651776.3285-NODE-3285-length-16256-cov-6.717041_pt1 | contig 16256 bp, 12 predicted proteins | sample MGYA00514761_ERZ651776 | MGnify/ENA metagenome assembly ERZ651776 | reverse complement strand
CCTAAATACAAAACTGGCAGAGTTTTTCCTCTGAGAGGAGAACTCTCCTTACACATTTAGTGCGCGAATTTACGCTTTCTTTCTGTCGCAGAAGAAGAAGAAGAAGAAGAAAAGCTTTCGTTATTTATCAGAGAAAGAAAGTTTGTGGTTTCGTGTATTTATTGTTGTTGTTTTATATACGTCACCTCATCAGTGTATATAATAACTAAAGGGAAGAGATTGAGAGAGATTTTCATTCATTCCTTCTCGGGGAAAGATGTCTCAGCAGCCGCGGGATGATGATGAAGATGATGATTCGATGAAGAACTCGACGACGCCCACGACTCCTCCTCCTCCTGAAAAGAACAACGAGTCTTCGTTAGAATCAAAATACTCCGCGCAAAACAGACTCCCCGCTTTACTCTACACCATCGGATACCTGACGTTCTCCACAATCACCGTGGTGTCGAACAAACATTTAATCAAAGACGCTGGATTTGGGAACCCGATATTCGTCTCCTCGTGCGGAACGATGTTCGCGTTCGCGCTCTCGACGATACTCGTCCACGGAAAATTCGTGTCTGTTTCAGAACCAAAGATGACGTTTAAAGAGTGGTTCAAAGTGTGCGTCCCGGTGGGTTTCTTTTCATCGATAACCTTAGCGTGTGCGAACATTGTGTACGTGTACTTATCGTTATCGTTCGTACAAATGTTGAAAGCGTTCGTTCCCGTCGTCACGTATATAACGCACGTGTTCGTCGGGACGGATAAGTACAACTCGGATTTTACGGTGAGTTTACTCGCCATGGTTCTCGGTGGGATGATGTGCATGAACGTGAGCGGGAAAGCGACCGTGATTGGAGTGTGCGTGATGTTTGGGTCGCACTTCGCGGAAGCCATTAGAACCGTCGGCGCGCAGTGGCTGTTAGTGAATAGAAAGTTTGGCGTGATCGAGAGCATGTATTACTTCGCGCCGGCGACGGTGGTGTTTTTTATACCTTTAGTGGTGTATTTTGAAGGCAGTTCGTTACAAGCGCCGGGAATTTCCTCCATTGCGAATAAGTACTGGTATTTATTCGTCGTGTCTTCCTCCTGGGGGTGTTTAGTCAACGCGTGCGGCCTCGGCGTGGTGAAGAACATCGGCGCCGTCTGGTTCAAAGGCATCAACAATATCAAGAACATCTTGTTACTGTTCTTCGGGATTTTAGTCTACGGCGACGTGGTCACCGTCTTGCAAGCGTTCGGATACGCGCTCTCCTTAGCCGGGTTTGGGAGGTACACGTACGTCAAGAATACGCAAATGCTTAGCGAGAGTAGTAGTAGCGAGAGTAGTCATAGTAAAAGCGGCGAACGCACCGACGAGGAGAATCCGCCTTTAGCATCATCATCGCGAACAGAAACGACAAAGACAAAAACAGCGTTTCCGGACGAGAGAGAACCGTTGCTTCAAAAATAATAACAACACACTCTTTGTAATGATATCATTGTAATCATCATCACATCGTCGTCGTTGAAACTCTTACGCGTCGTGCGCTTTAAGAGAAGAAGAAAGAAGTCTTGAATTGTCCGCCAAAATCCTCACACACTCAACGCACTTTATCACGCACAAAAGAAGAAGTACACAACACCGATTATTAAACAACGAAAGACCCGCGAGAGAAAGCATCGCGCATCTGTTTTTTAACACCACCACCAGTATGTTTAAATCTGCCTCCTCTCCTCCATTCGCGCGTTTGCGAGACGACGAGGATTCCACGCCGACGGCACCTTTTTCCCGAGGCGAGGAAGAAGAAGATCTTCACGATCTCGAAAACGACGAAGCCGCCTCGGCGGTGTTCAACTACAGCCCTCGACCAAAAACAGACCGCACATTCGCGAGAGTGTTCTTACTCATCACGAGCGCGTGTTTCCTTCTCGGCATTGTCGTGGTCTCGAACACGAACGCGAAAGCGTTTGCACAAAGAACGAGCGAAGATGTGCTGTTTAGCACCAACTGCGAAGCGTATCGCGCGTCGTCGTCATCACCAACATCGAGGCTGTTGTTATCGAACACAGATGAGTTTAAGGATACCAACGACGATTTGGACGATGTGTTCGATGGTGATGATTTTTGGCAATCGTCGCACGCGTGGCTGTTGTTGGCGATCGTCTCGGCGGTTGCGCTCGGGGTGACGTTTTTGTACGCGTTTCAATATCACGCGAGTAAAGCAACCTGGGGGATTATTGGGTTTAAACTCCTTTCCAGCTTTTCCTTCTCTTTGTACATGTTTGCGGAAGGGTTTGTCTTTGGCGGGTGTTTGTTTCTCCTGGTGACTTTGATTTTAGCGCGCGTCTTTTATCTCTGGCGAGAGGAAATCGCGCTCGTCAATCGGCTTTTACAAACCGCGGCGACGGCGTTGAGCGATCAGAAACACACGCTGACGGCGACGATGGGGATTAACATGTTCGTTTCTATGTTTGTGTTCATCCCGTTTATCTTTTTCATGTCGTACGCGTGGATGCACGGGAAGATTGGCGCGAATCGGTTCGCGATGACGCACCCGAGCGACGGATCGAAGTGCATCGATCGTAGGTCGTACGACGACTACATAACACCCAGAGATGAAGGCGCGACGGGCGATATGAGTGCGTACGTTTATGAGGTTAATTGTTGCGAATGGCAGACGGATTCGTGGGTGAAACCGTTCGTCGGGTTGCTGTTTTTTTCCTTGCTCTGGACGTCCTCGGTTGCGGTGTGTTTACGATTGTTCACCATTGGTGGTTCAACCGCGCAGTGGTACTTTGCGCCCTCTGGAACGACCGCGTTCAAAGGTACGGTGAAACGCTCGTTATCGCACGGCTTGAAATCGCAATTCGGCACCATCTGTTTTGGAGGTTTGATCATGTCAATCGTCGATATGGTTCGAAACATGTTTGAAAAAGCGCAAAGAGAACACAGAAACAACGCGGCGATGGCCGCGTTGATGTGTTGCGTGAACTTGTTGTGGCAATGTTTCGCCGAGATTATTGGATTTATTTCCAAGTTTGCCATCGTGTACGCCGCCATCTCCGGCGACGCCTTTTGCGACTCTGCGAGAAAAGTCACCACGATTTTACAAAACAACATGTTATCAACCTTTGCGGTGTGGTGGTTGCCTCCGATGATTCTCAGGACGACTGCGTTTATCGTCTCGGTCGTCTTTGGCGTCGTCTTTGGCCTCTCGTCCTCGAATTACTTCGACGACGAATCGCGAAGCGTCGAGGTAGTCTTCCTCGGTGTGTTCTGCTTCTTGATTTCTCTGACTATTCTGAACTTTTGCCTGACCGTTTTATTGGATGTCGTCGACGCGGTGTACTTGTGTTACGCCGTCGACAAAGATTTACAAATGTTGACGAAACCAGAGATTCACGACGTCATGGACGAAGTCGTCAAGAAGCAAACGAAGAACGCGGGGGGATTCAATACGAACAATAACGCGTTCAACATCGCGAATCCGTTCGCTGCCAATAATAGAAATAGTAACAACAACAACTCGAATAGCAACGAGATGAGCGCGATGGCTGGAGCGCCTCAACAACAACAACAACAACAACAGCAACAACAACAACAACAACAACAACAAGTCGTGATCGGCTATCCGCAGCAAAGATCTGGACAAGATCAGCGTCCGACGGGTGCCTCGCACGAGGATATCGACGCGGTGTAAAAACAAAACAAACGAACAAGCAAAAAGTTCTCTCTTTTATATAAATATATACTTTTATTACCATTTTACTAACTACACGCGCTGTGTGCTTTCAAACTTCTATTATATCTATCATCATCACACGTGTCTTTACTACTGAGCGCCTAACACGCGCGACTGCTTCTCTTCCAACGCGAGCTCGAAGAACCACTGGTTTTCGAACGATTTCAGCCACTCTTCGCATTTCGCGAGCGCGTCTTTACACGCTTCCGCTTTCGCACCTTTCTTGGACGAGCTTATACCTGAGCCCGAACACCCTCGCACGGTCTCCCCGAGATCGGTCCAATCGTACTCGCACGAGAACACGGACACGTTTTGGGGTTGGCCGTCCTCTTTCTTCGCTTTCGAGACGGACTCGTTGAATCGGACGAATTCAAATCCTCGACCGTCTTTCGTGTACTCGTTCGGCAACGTTTTCGATAAACTGTTAAAAAACTCAAACAGCGTTGCCGTCGGGTGTTTCTTCCCGTCGTGATATTGCTTTAAGAGCTTCTTAGCGTCTTGAAATCGAAGCGTCGCGTATTTGTTCACCGTTTGTAACTCCGCGTTTAATACCAACGCGGCGGCGTCTTTCGGCAACTGTCGTTTGTTCAATTTCTTCGTGTTTTCCGCGTTTCTAAACGAATGCATCCACTGGAGAAACCCGTCGTATCGGTCATCTTCTTCGTTTTCTTCGTATTCGTGTTCGTATTCTTTTATCTCGCTATGGTTGCTATTCTTCTTAGTAGTATCTTTGCGTCGTCCGTACTTTTCATACATTCGCTCGGCTAACCAAACGCCTAAACTCGCGTCTTCCGCGGCATATTTCACCTGCCCTTCTCTCAACGGCGAATTCTCCCAATTCGAAATCTGCACCGCTTTTGGCTTTTCCACGTCCAATCCGAAGTGATTGGCCATGCCTTTCATCCCCGGTCGTTCGTGTTTAAAGACCTCCGAAATCGTCGCCAAGTCGATGAAAGCGTTCACGTCGACGCTCTCTTTATCCTCGTTCCCGTAATGTTCCGTTTTCAGCTCTTTCAAATCGGTTTTAATCCCAAACCCGAGTAACACGTACTCTTTCTCTCTGAGTATCTTCGTCATCATTTCCGGCACTTTCCCATTCATCGAGGCCAGATGGATTAAACACGCCACATTTTTGCTCGCGAATTGCACCAAAGCAACTTTGTTCTTTTTCGCCACTTTACTAAACGTCGGTCGAGTTTCCGTGTCGAACCCGATCACGGCGTACCGATGTCTCGACTCCACGCTTCGCGTGATGTCTTTCTCTTTCAAAAGTTCCGAGAGGTGTTCGTTCGCCGTCGAAGGGTCGTAACTGACCAGGATTTTCGACGGGGAAACGAACGTCGAATTCTCTTTCGTCGTTTCCGTCATGAAGTGTCGCACGAACAACGATGAAAGTAACGATCGCTGACGATGAGTACTACTCGTAGTAGTAGTAATAGTAGCAGCAGCAGTAGTAGTAATAACAGCCTGCCGACGGAAAAGCCGCCTCGCCGCCGAGCGCATGTATTATTTTATAAATAAATGTACAAAGCAGAGAAAAGAGTGAAGAAGTGTTTGTGTTCAAAGTTCGTTAGGACAACATTTTTTCCAAGCGCTCGCGCGCGCATCTATCATCTGCTGCCGCTGCTCCCGAAATCACGCCTTCCTTTCTTCTCGGCTTTCTTTTTTCGCTCTTTCATTTTCTTCTTGATTTCGTTCTCGTAGGTGAAGTAAATGGAAAAGAGGAGGAAGAGCGAGGACGCGATGAGCCCCGGCCATCCTTTTTGAAACGCGGCGCAACTCATCGCTAACATCGCTAACATCGCGTCAAACGTAGCTATCGTTTTTCTTATTTGAAGAGGAAACGGAGTGGTCATGTTTGCGCTTTGTGAAATGACGTTCGTGTTGATGAGCATGAACATCGCGTGGCCGAAAAAGAGCGCAATCGCGGGTCCGATCGACGCCGGCAACGAAAACAAAGCGCCGCTTCCGGGTACGAGCGAAGGCGACGCGGTTCTCAAACATCCAACCAAAGCGATCAAAGCGCCCAAAATCTCAAACGTTGACTTCATGTACACGTTCGTCAAAAACGTTTCCACGTTCCTCGTCTGCTCTATGCTTTCCACCGTCGTTTCTTTCGCGTATTTAATAGTCTTCAACACCGCGTTCGCCCTTCTAATTTGCCTCGTCGCCACCGCTTTAAAATCCATCAACAGTAATATCACAAAGCCTAAAATGCATAACTTCTCCGTCCAGAATCCGTTCGCGTTCGTCGTAAAGAACGTGAGGTCACCCTGTTTCGTCACCCACGCGAACAAAAACGCCAAAAAATTCATCCCGACGTCTCCGGCGAGTAAAGCGAATATCGAGAGTGAGAGCAAGGAATAGATTTTGCTCATTGGCACATCATCATCTGTTGCATCTTTTCCAGACGACGACGACGAATCATCATCATCATCATCATCGCCGCTCTTTCTTTCTGACGACGATTTCGACGACGCGAACAACGACACGTCTGTTTTTCTTCTTCGTTTTAGGCTTGATTCTCCTCCGGAAATCATCATCCTCATCTCCAACTGTTTGTTGTTGTTCTTGTTGTTTCCAATTCTGAACGTTTTCTCTCTTTGGTGTACACGTCGTCGTCGTTCGGAGGAGGCAAAAAGACCCTCGCGACGTTTACTACGAGATGAAGAAGAAGACAACAAAGAAGACAAAGAAGAAGTTCGAAGGATTTCGAGAACGACAGGTGGTTTTGGTGACATTTTTTGTCGTCGTTTATGCGCGTTGTTTTTGTATCTAAAAAAGAAGTGAAGAAGAGTAAAAAAATTCGCGAGGATGTCTTTCGTTTAATATAATAGAGATAAAGTTGATACCAATGAAAACGAACTCTTCAAAGTAATCTACTTATTTACCGATGCTGGTCAAAGCCTCCAAAGCCCCTTCGCCGTTGTTCAACGCTTGCTGCGCGACACCAAACATGGCAACCATTGCTAATCTTCCGTGCTTCAATTCCGCGGTTTTCAATCTGAACGTCTCTTCCGGGCTCTTCGAAGCGAAACCCAACGGGTCAAACGCGCCGCCCGGGTAGCATCTCTTCTCTTGGTCGAGTTCGGCGGATCTGTAAAATTCAAGAGTACCAACCAAAAGGACTTCGATGGCAGTCAACGCGGCCAAGTTGGACCCTTCGCCCCACAAGTTAAAGCCGAGGTATTGCGTTTGCTCCAACTCAACCTTACCGGCGTCTTGCCAGGCGACGCCCGTGCCGGCTTCGCCAAAGATCACGCCGACGAGGCCCAACATCGCCCATCTGGAGTGCAACAACTCGCACTCGCGGAATCGGTTAATGTCAAACGCTTCGTTAAACGGAACGATCGTTCTTTCCGTCGGCTTGTTGTCCGTCTTCTTCAACTTACCGATGACGTTCCCCGACGGGTTCTTCGCCGCCGAGCCGTCCAATCTGTCCAAGTCGAATTGCAAATATTCCGTCGGTTTGGACAATCCAAACGGATCGAAGCCTCTGTCACCGGGCATGGAGCCGTCCAACCATGCGGGCGCTTCCGCGTTCGGGTACCACAGGTCGCGTTCGCCCGATGGCGGGGTGAATTTCTTCTGCGTCGCTGGCTTCTTCGCCGGCGGTGACTTCTTGATTGGTGCCTAGAAATATTGAGAGCGAAACGAGGAGAAAAGGTCAGTTTTTGAGCAAAATCTCGGAGTGGAAAAGATATCAAAAAGACATATGAGATGATGGCTTTCATCAAAATCATCATCATCACGCGCTTAAAACCATTACACGCGAACGTTGCGAACGCGATCTGATTCCACGGATGCAAACACGGAGACTACTTTCATGCGTTCATTTTTTTAAAGCGTTTGAAAAGAGGGAGCGCGCGTTTGCGCGTGCGTTTTTTCTCTCTCTCTCTTTCATCGCGCGTAGGAGAAAATGTCGGTTGTGTTTTTTCCTTCTTTTTTGCTCTTTTTCTCCCTCTTTTTCCGCCTAAAATGAGACGATGATGATGCGCTCGGATTTCGAACTCAACCGACGCCTCGCGAACGATGTGAATGACTACACGTACCTTCTTCGCCGGAGTGACCGTTTTCTTCGCCGGTGCGGCTTTTTTGAAAACGGCGTTGATTTGTAACTTCGTCGCGAATACCATTTTTATATATTATATTATGTGTTCTGTGATGATGTTGTGTGCGATAATGGCGAAAGTGTTTGTTCCTCTCTTTTGAGGCTGAAAAATTCCCCTTTAAATTTAAGGGAAAATCTCTCAAAAAGTATATCTCTTTTGCCTCTTCTGCTCCTCTGTTCTCTTCGTTTCGAGAGTTTGGTGCTTTTCCAGCTCTTCTTTTCCTCCTCCGATTAAAGAACGCGAGGAGGAGCGTGGAAAACCAAACGAGGATACTGTGCACCACTCGAAGCAAAGCAAAAGCATCCAAAACCAACTTTGCGTGCGAGTAGATATCCACACTTTTCTGCAAATAGTTTTGTAGAGTATTGCACACCAGAAAGACGAGCATCGTAAACATGTCGTGTTCTTCTTTCGCGAAGACGTCTGCCACTTTCCACCAAAACCATCGCGCGGGTTCTTCGTCTTCGTCGTCTTCGCGGGGGAAATTGTCCGCGAGAACGAGATTACATCCGAACCACCTACGTGGCAACCGAAAACAACGCGCGAATAATTTTGCGGCCAATAAGAATGCGACCGCATTAACCACGCGCGCGGGACCTGGAAACTCGAAAAACCAAAAGTTTGCCCTCTTGTTCGACTGCGACGGCGTCCTGGTGGAAACCGAAGAGTTGCACCGATTGGCGTACAACAAATCGTTCGAACATTTTGGATTACAAATCGAAACAGGAACGCAAATGGAATGGGTCCCGTCGTATTACGACGTCTTGGCGAATACCGTCGGCGGCGGGAAACCGAAAATGCGATGGCATTTCAAGGAGAACAAATGGCCCACGGTCACGAAGAGCGATAAATACGGCACAGGAGAGGTTTTAGAGACATCAATCCAAGACCAACTGATCGATGACTTGCAAGATAAGAAGACGGAGTTTTATAAAAAAATCGTCGAGGAAGTCGCGCAGGCCAGAGATGGAATTTTAGAGCTGATGGACGAAGCGATCGCGAGACCGGACGTGGCGGTTGGGATTTGCTCCGCGGCTACGAAAGCCGGGTTCGAGAAAGTCGTCAACTCCGTGGTCGGGAAGGAGAGATTGGATAAATTGGACGTCCTCATGGCCGGCGACGACGTGACGAAGAAGAAACCGGACCCGTTGATTTATAACTTAGCGAGAGAAAAAGTAGATTTACCCGCGGAGATGTGCGTGGTGATTGAAGATAGCATCGTTGGTTTACGAGCCGCTGAAGGCGCGGGAATGCCGTGCATTATCACCCCGTGCGGGAGCACTCTCGGGCAGGATTTCAAAGGCGAAGGCGCCAAATTCGTTTGCGCGACCACGGTGAAAGCGAGCGGCGTCACCTTGTCCAAGATTTTTCCAGACGGAAGTGAGAAACCAAACTTTGACTTTTAATATTATTAACTCTTTATGCTATACTATTGTTATTACTATTCGTAAATCGTTCGTTCGTTCGTTCGTTCGTTGTTCTTGATGTCGCATGTTTCACCACGCTTCGTCTGTGTAAAGAGATATTTTCCGTATCTAAAACACCACACTTTTAAAGCACGCGAAAATGACTTCTTCTTTTCCCATCGTTTGTTCGGCATTGGTGGTGGCGAACAGGAATAAGAACAAGGCGTTTTTCGCCTCCTTTTCTTCGTCTTCATCGCGTGAGAGAAGAAAAACATCGTCGTCAAAAGTGTTTCCCATCGGCGCTTCAAAGTCCTCGGGAAATTCGAATGCAACAAAAACAACAAGACTAAAAACACCATCGAAGACGACGATTCAGACGAAAAGGAAAGGAACGACGAGAAGAAGAGCGAGCTCTGAAAATGACGTCTTTCAGGAGGAGGAGTTGGAGGAGGAGAAAGAAGAAGAAGAAGAATCGACTTTATTCTACCCCGCGCGGTTAGATGTCGTCCCTGCCTTTGTAGGTGGCCTCAACCCGGTGAACAGTTTCTTGTCTTATTTCTCAGGCGCGGTGTTGACGCAAGGGACGGTGAAGACGACGACGCAATGGACACTGTTTGTGGTTTTACCGATATTGTTTGTTATGTATTTGGTGAGGAAGTGGAGATATGAGGGTGATGTAGAGCGACGGATTTTGTTGTCGGCGTCGAGCGGCGACGACGGTAGGAATAGCGGTAGCAGCGGTAGCGGTAGTAGTAATGATGATAAAACGAGCAGCGGTGGTGGTGCGAATAACGCGAGAACAACACCCACGATGAAGATGATGTCGTATTCGCGGTCCATGCGAGGCAGGTGGTTGGACGTGCACGTGTGTTACGCGTTTTTGTTGCCGGCTGGGATTTCAGCCGGGGAGCACTCGTCGTATTGGTTGGTTTTAGCGCCGGCGTTTATGTTGTATCGGTTTTTGTGTCGCGAAGAGAGAGTGACAAAAAGTAGTGGGGAAGATTTTAACGCGACGACGACGACGACAAAGAGACCGTTGTTGTTCTCGTCGTCCTCGTCGTCGCCATTTTTTGCCTTCCTTTCGCCAGTTGGTCGCGGATGGAGCGCGTTGGCGTTGATCCTGCGACGCGCGCACAAATACGCGAAAATCGTCCTCGCCTCGTTGGCGCTAGCGCTCTTGGTCGCGTCCGGATCCGCGACGTTGCACCAATCGTTAACCGCGTTGAGCGGAGGTGGGATGGCTTTGCGCGTTTTGTTGAGTCCGTTTGCAATTGGCGTCGCTTTTCTCGGTTATTTCGCGCCGGCGGCTTTATTGCCTCGGTACATATCGCGCGTCTTTTCGAGAAAAGTCATCTCCGCCGACGAGGAAGAAGCGACGAGGAAAGCGCGGCTCACCAAAGAAGAACGCGTTGAGCTCGAAACCAAACGAGAAACCGAAAAGAAAAACCGAAAGTGGTGGCTACTCATCGGTTTCATTGCCATGGGCATTTCAGCGTTCACGGGTTCAGATTTACCCATCGTCCTCGCTTTCGCGGCGCAGTTACTGAAGGCGAATCCGGACGCTTTGCTCACCGCGATGGCGGAAAAAGGTGGCATGGTGGAGTTTGAAACCAAAATAGCGGACGCCTTCGACCGAGTCGTGCTTTCAAAGAAAGAACGTGAAAGGGAAAGAGACGAAAACGAAAACGAAAGCGAAAACGAAACCGGCGCTAAATAATAACACTAACAAATCTAACCCGCCGAAAGCAAGGGGAAGCGGAGCGCTCGCTCCTCTATTCATACATAGTATTTTCGCGTTGCACAAACTAGTCTAATCCCGCATCGGCGGCGTCTGCATCCTCTATTTCTCCTCCTCCTCCTCCTTCCGCTTTCGTCGCTACAACTTTTACCGCCGCCGTCGCCGCCAAGGCTGCTTCTGCTTTTCCTCCCACGTCGCCTTCATCCTCGTCACCGTCATCATCATTACCACCACCATCACCACCCTCCTTTTTCATCTTCATCTTCATCTTCATCTTCATCTTCTTCGCATTCCGTTTCTCTCTTTTCCTCTCGACCGCTTTCCTCTCCTTCTCTTCTCTCTCTCGTTTCCTCCGTTCAAACTTCGCCTTCACGTCTCTCTCTTCCTCTTCCTCGTCCATTTTTTCCAGCCGTTCGTATTCTCGTCTCCGCGAGTGTCTGTATTCGTGGAACGCTCCGGAACCCGCCCCGGCGGTCGATCCTTGCACGTTTTTCGATTCGTACGTGACGTTGTCGTTGATGTGTTTCAACTTTTCTTCCAATCGTTCCGCTTCCAATCTTCGCTTACTCATCATCGCTGTTTCCTCGTCAAAATCCACTCGGACGAGTTCTCCTCCAGCGGACATGTTTTTGCCCGTCGTGTCTCTGAAGTATCGAGGCTTTTCGCTTCTTTACGACGCTTTAAAGTAAAGATATCGTGCAAGTCTAATTAATGGAGAAAATTGGAAGACGTTTGCCTCATTACTCCTCTTTGGTGCGCGCGCGCGTAAAAGAGAGTAAACAGCATCACGTCATGGTTCTCTCGCAAAGACCGAAACGGAAAAACGGCTTCTTCGTCTACCTCGACGCGCCGTCCTCGAATAATTTCGATGAAAATGAGAGCGATGAAGAGGAAACGACGAAGCGCGTAAAGTTCAGCGGGAACGTCCTTCAACTCCTCGGGATGAGTTTCTACCTGTTTGAGATTTTCGGATTCTACGCCGTGCAAGTGCCATCGATGACGTTTAAGAGAGAAAACGGGAGCAAAAATAGGGTGATTTTGTGCGCACTGTACGGGTTTTTGGTGCTTGTATCTTTCGCGAGCGGGATGAACGCGTCTTTGTGCGATCCAGAGACGGATTTTGTTCCTCCTATAGCGGAAACGAAGAAAATGTCAAAGGAAACGGAGAAAGAGGATGAAGACGATATCGAGACGGAGGGTAATAACTATAACCATCCAAAATGTCACATATGCCACAAGTACCAAAAGAACCCCTTAACGACAAAACATTGCGGCGCGTGCAACAAATGCATCGATGGATTCGACCACCACTGCGGGTGGCTGAACACGTGCGTCGGCGAGAAGAACTATCGAGCGTTTCTGGTGTTACTGGCGAGCGTCTCGATGCAGATTTGGGGGCAGTTTTCGGCGGGCGTTTGGTTATTAGTCGTGATTTGGGAGAAGTTGAGAAGGGTGGAGAGAAGTTTGAAAAGTTTGAACGACATTGGAGAGGATGGGTACGATCGGAGCGGGGAAATAGACGGACGGAGATGGTTGGATGCGAGGGAGAAGTTGTACGACGGATTCATGTCGCCGGTGAAGATGTTTTCGAACGATCACTATTATCCGACAACGACGGCTGACGATTATGAAAATATGGGTGTGAGTATTCAAACGGTGATTTCTGTGCTGGAAACCTTGCGGAACTGGACGTTGGCGTACGTTATTGTCGGCGCGATCTTAGCCTACGCGGTTTCCGAACTCGCGTGTTTCCACGTGGCGTTGAATATTAGGAAAGCGAGCACGTACGGGTACATCGTCGCGGAGAGGAAAAGAACGGAATTCGGGAAGAAAGTGAAAGCGTCGACGTGCAGATTATGTTGCATGGAAGATGGTTTGTTGAGGATGGACCACGAGAGTCAAGTTCGCCGCGACAAAAGCGGTTCTCAGCGTCACCATCTTTCCTACAACAAGGGGCCGTCGCACAAGGAAGGAGAAGTAGAAGTTGAAGTGGTAGAGAAAGAAGGAGACAAAGATAAAGAAGAAAAAGTAACAGAAGAAGATGTCGTGGTAGAAGACGCGGCGGTTGCGAAAGCGCGACAGAAAGAACAGCGACGCATCATGCTGGAAAAGGAACGCGAGATTGCAAAGCTTCGCGCGGAATTGAAGAGAGCGAAAATTGCAAAACTGAAGGAAGACGCCAAGCTCGGCGGTGACGGCGACGAATACCTCGCGAAAACGCTCGAGAAGAACTTTTCCAAAGTCGTATCAGGTAGCAAATACAATAATAATAGTAGTACTTAGTAGTAAAAATAGCTAAAAACAATACGTTTTCTCATTCCATTTTGCCTCCTCCTCCTCCTCCTCCTCCTCCTCCTTCCTCGTCGTCGTCCGAATCTCCGCCTAACTCGTGGTGCCCGGCTGCTTCAGCTAATTCGTTATCCACCGCGCTCATCTCCTCTTCCGTCCAAAAAGAATCGTTCGCATCCACGCTCCCACTTTTATTCCCTACAAACTTCTCCGGTTCCATCGGTCGCCATAAAAAGCAAATGACCGCGGTCAAGGCGAAATTCAAGACGTGCCAAAACGCCGCGGTGATCCAATCGGCTTCCCACTTCTCGTTAAACGCGTCGGTGACTTTAAACCACATCTCGTACACCACCCACACGAACGATAAAACCACGGATAAAGCTAACGCGTTGGTGAAATATCGGTACAAACTCAACTTGGCCATTTGCCTTCTTTGTTGCAACTGCGCCAACGTTTTACTCAAACTCGTGAAAATCCACAAGATGAACGCGCCGTCTAACGCAGCCACGGGTAAAACCAAAAACACTCTCGCGCCAGACGTTAAATCATCGATAGCACCTACGTTCGCGACGACGTCTAAAGTCGCGCTGGCGATGAAATATGCCCCGGATAATGCGAGTACTTTTGGCGCGAATCCGCCTAAAGTCGGTCGAACGACGCCGTAGCCCATGGAGGCGACTAAGACCAACGCTCTGGAAACGGCTTTCCGGGCGGCCGATACGACGACTGCAAAAATAGTCACGAAATACGGACGAAATCCAGTCGTGTTGAAATTCGAGTAATCGTAATACCACACGCACGTTTCAATCATCCCTAAGGAGACGACAAACGTCATCGAGTGATGGATTTGCATCAGATACTTCCACTTGACGGCGCAGTTCACCGCCCAACAAATTCCGAGCGCTAAATACGCCAACGATAAGAACAAATAAAACGGCAAATTCGCCGCCATCATCCCGGGTAAATACCCGCTCGGATTTTTCCACGCCGTTTGTCCGTTCACCGTCGTCCCGGCCAACTTCGGGTCGCAAATCACAAACCACAAGTAATACATCCCCGTCTCTTCGATGCTCACCGCGTCGTCCACCGTCCTCGATTCCAACTCATTTTTGCCTTCAAAATACGCGTCCGTCACCCACGGCCAATCCACGTTTTCCACCTCCACCAGTTTCTTCTCCTTCGTGTCTTCATCGATTTGTTCTTGCATCTCCTTTTTCGGTCGCACGATGACTCTCCCCGGCGAACACCCGCTCGTTTTCGCCAACGCTTCGTCGCAGCAATACCGCCGTCCGCCGTCTTCGGTGACGTACCCGACCAAGTCTCGGTCGTTCACTTCGAACACCACCGCTTGCACTACCCCCGAATAGTTGTTGTTGTTCTCGTTGTTGTTCGTAGTATTCTCATCTTCCTCCTCCTGCTCCGAAACGTCTTCTAAACTCCTTCGAAAGGCGACTTTATTGAACCGAATGTAACTCTTCCCGTTGGCTAATCCCGCCGGTCGTTTCACGCCCCAATCTGAAAAGTCATACGTATCATCATCATCTTCGGACGATTTGAACAAGCCTTCTCGCCCGCCTCGGTATATGAACGCGTCGTTCACCGAGAAGAAGTACGAATCTTCGTACGCGTGTATCGCGGCATCGATTCTTGGAATGAGATCCAACGACAAGAGTAGGGAGAAAAACGGACAAAAGAAAGCGATGCTTTTGATGCTCCTTTTCATTTTAAACGAGGAGGCCATAGCAGCAGAAACGAAAAAGACCAAGAGAGAGATCTCAACTCTCTCTCTCTCTCTCTCTTATACGATGACGCGTGTCTCTGTTTATATGCGTGCGTTAGTATATAATGAGGTGGTTTTTTCTCTTTTCGAGACAAAGACATCATGAAGAAAAAACGTCTCTTTTCTTCACCCAAAATTTTTTCTTTTGCAAAACAAACAGACACATTAAAAAATTCTTCATTTTCTCGTTATTCACGTTATTCGTGACTTATAGTGCGTCTTTAAGAAGAAAAGGTGGTGCGAGGAGTATATCGAGAGATTTTCTTTCCAAAGTCTCATCTCTGCGAAAGTAGTCGTCGTTTGTTTCCTTCGTCGTCGTAGTGGGGTCGCGTTTGAAATCGATCGTCGTTGTGCTTGGACAACAACAAAGAGAGAGAAAAGATGATGAACGGTATTGATGATTTTCCAACCAACACATGCATTCCAGAGATGGGTGAAGAATTCAACGACGTAATGGACGAAGACGACGAGGAATTAATCGACGACATCGAACAATACGTCCAAATACGCCCATCCCTCGCGTACCAAAACGAAGCGATATGCAGAGTGACCTGCCCGGATAAAACAGGTTTAGGCGCGGATTTAGCGAGGACCATTTTCGATTTCGGTTTAGTCGTCGTGAAAGGAGACTTCGCCACGGATGGACAGTGGGCGTTCGTGTTGTTGACGATATACGCGCCGCCGTCGACGCACGAGTTGCAACGGTCGTCAAAATCATCAGGGGGAGGAAAAGGTTCGAAGAACAAGAAAAAGAAGACAAAGAATAAGAGCGATGAGAGTAGCGAGGATGAGAGCGACGGCGATGACGATACCGCGACGAGGAACGACGATACTACCTCTCGTCATCGAAGCGATTCCGGGGCGGAAAACAACAGCGAAAAAAGCACGAACCCCGAAGAAGAAAATGAAGAAGAAAATGAAGAAGAAAACGAAGAAAGTGATGACGATGATGAAACAGAAGAAGAAGAAGAAGAAGAAGAAGAGGAGGAAAAAGCGGTGAACTGGAAACTGTTACAAATGCGATTGGAGAATTTGTGTCCCAAAAAGTTATCCATCGCGAAAAGCGGTAAAGAGAGCAACGGAGGAAGAAACAGCAGCGTCAACGAGAGCGATCGAGCGACAAACCTTCAGAAAGGAGGAGGAAGACATTCGAGAAAATCGAGCTCGAGGCTGGACGAAATTATCAACGCGAACAACAAAAACGGAGGCAAGAGTCATTTAGAA
>ERZ651776.3280-NODE-3280-length-16267-cov-2.504632_pt1 | contig 16267 bp, 10 predicted proteins | sample MGYA00514761_ERZ651776 | MGnify/ENA metagenome assembly ERZ651776 | reverse complement strand
AACGCCCCCGTATAGGTCGCGGGGTTGGACCGCGGCGTGCGCCCGATCGGGCGCTGGTCGATGTCGATCACCTTATCGAGGTGTTCCAGCCCTTTGATCGTCTCACATGGCGCGGGCGTCTGACGCGCACCGTTCAGCGCCATCGACGCAGTCTTGAACAGAGTTTCAATCGTCAACGTCGATTTGCCACCACCAGACACGCCCGTCACACAAACGAATTTCCCCAACGGGAAATCCACCGTGATGGCTTGCAGATTGTTTCCTGACGCCTTTTTGACGGTGACCTTTTTCTTGTTCCCCTTGCGGCGCACTTTGGGCACGGGAATTTCGCGCCGACCGGCCAGATAATCGCCGGTGATGCTATTGGGATTTGCTATGATCTCGGCCGGAGTGCCTTGCGCTACCACCTGCCCGCCGTGCACACCGGCCCCCGGGCCGATGTCGAACACATAATCCGCCTCGCGCACGGCCTCTTCGTCGTGTTCCACCACGATGACCGTATTGCCTTGATCGCGCAGGTTTTTCAGCGTCGTCAGCAGACGGTCATTGTCGCGCTGGTGCAGGCCAATTGACGGTTCATCCAGCACATATAGAACGCCCTGAAGCCCCGACCCGATCTGGCTCGCCAATCTAATCCGCTGGCTTTCGCCACCCGAAAGGGTGCCGGAATTCCGGCTGAGCGTGAGATATTCAAGACCCACATTGTTCAAGAACCCCAGCCGCTCCCGGATCTCTTTCAGAATGGCGGTGGCGATGGCGTTCTTCTGTTTGGTCAGATGTTCGGGCACCGATTTGCACCACTCAAAGGCCTCGTTGATTGACATCTGTACGATCTGGCCAACGTGTAGCCCGCCAATTTTTACCGCCAGGGCTTCCTCGCGCAGACGATAGCCGCCGCAGGATCCACAGGACCTATTGTTCTGATAACGCTCGAATTCTTCGCGAATCCAGTTGCTGTCCGTCTCGCGGTAGCGACGTTCCATGTTGGGGATCACACCCTCGAACGCGCGCGCGACCTCATAGACGCGACCGCCTTCGTCATAACGGAACTTGATTTCGTCATCGCCGGACCCGTGCAGGAAAACCTGCTGCACATAAGCCGGTAAATCCTTCCATCGGGCGTTCTTGTCAAATTCGTAATGTTTGGCGATGGCTTCGATGGTCTGCAAAAAATACGGGCTCTTACCCTTGCGCCATGGTGCCAACGCGCCGTCGTAGACCTTTAGCGTTTGATCCGGCACAACCAACGCTTCGTCAAAGAACAATTCGACCCCCAGCCCGTCACACTCGGGACAGGCCCCGAACGGTGCGTTGAACGAAAACAGGCGCGGTTCGATTTCCGGGATGGTAAAACCGGACACGGGGCAGGAAAAATTCTCGCTAAAGGTGAACCGTTCAGGCTCGCCCATGTCTTCATTGCCCCCTGAAGCCGCCCGTGGGGCGGTTTCCAGAATAGTGATCCCGTCCGCCAGATCCAGTGCCGTGCGGAAACTGTCGGCCAGCCGCGTTTCCAACCCTTCGCGCACGACGATCCGGTCCACGACCACGTCGATGTCATGGCGGAATTTCTTGTCCAGCGTCGGCGGCTCGTCCAGCTCGTAAAACTCGCCGTCCACTTTCACACGCTGAAACCCCTGCTTGCGAAGCTCCAGAAATTCCTTGCGATACTCGCCCTTCCGGTCGCGCACGATGGGGGCCAAAAGGAACCCGCGCGTGCCCTCTTCCATTTCCATGACACGATCCACCATGTCCTGAACCTGTTGGGCCTCAATTGGCAGACCGGTCGTCGGCGAAAACGGCGTTCCGACGCGGGCAAACAAAAGACGCATGTAGTCATAAATCTCTGTCACAGTGCCAACCGTCGAACGCGGGTTCTTGCTGGTGGTCTTTTGTTCAATCGAAATTGCGGGGGACAACCCGCTGATATGATCGACGTCCGGCTTGCCCATCATATCGAGGAACTGGCGCGCATAGGCGGACAGCGATTCGACATACCGCCGCTGCCCTTCTGCATAGATTGTATCGAACGCCAAAGACGACTTCCCCGAGCCGGAAAGTCCGGTAATAACAACCAGTTGGTCGCGGGGAATGTCGACGTCGATGTTCTTTAGATTGTGTTCGCGCGCGCCGCGCACTTCGATAAATTTCAACTCAGCCATCTCGACCCCCGATATTTCACCCCACCACATAGTGGTGTTAAACGCTGTGACCAGACCCTATCTAGAACATATAGCGAACATAAGAAAGAATTAACCCGCCGTCGCCGACACCCTCGCAGCGCGGTACCCGATCCCTGCAAATACCACACCCGCAATGCAGATTGCGATACTGACCCCCGCGATTCCCCAAAGGCTTCCCGCCACCAGCGCATATACCGGTGTGCCGCAGAATGTGCCGATGTTTCCGATCTGCGCCATCGCACCATTTGCGCGTGCTTGGTCCTCTGGCGTATGGTTGAACTCCGGTACGGCAGCAAAATTCGCCCCTGCCGTTAGCCCCGTCGCAATCATGGCGAGGATGGCGAGGATCGTCGATCCACTCAACGCCAAGAGGAAAAACAAGATCCCCCCGACGGCAAACCCTGCCACCGACAATCGCGAGGCCGGAATGCGGCGCGCGACGAACCCGCTCGCAAAGGTGCCCGACAAGTTGGCCAGCGGCAGGATCGGCAGCAGCCACAGCGCGTCCAGCGCGGCCGGCAGAAACGCAACGAGCGCTATGAAAATACTGGTATAAATGCCGTGCCCCAGCCCCGGCGCAAAGAATTTAGGGCTGGAATAGATCGCGCGATGCACGGCCAAAACATTCGGCATGCCTTGCCGGCCTGCCATCACCCGCGGCAATGCGGCCCAGAGTACCGGCAACAAGGCGGCAAGAAGCAGGCCGTGGCCGACGTAGACGGAACGCTCCCCGCCCCAGGCTTCGATGAGTGGCACCAGCAGCGCCAAAATGGCATAGCCGACACCAAAGAACGTGCCCCAGATGCCCATGACAACGCTCTTGTCGCCGGGCTTGGCCAACACCACCATCATCGTCGGCAGCGCCACCACGAGCAACAAATGCCCAAAGCCTTCGGCTATGCGCGTCACCATAAACAGCGCGAACGGCATATCGAACCCCTGGATTAAGGACAGCACGCAAGATGCTGTAATTGCAATCAAAACTGCCTTGCGCGCGCCGATCATGGCAACAAAAAATCCGGCCAGCGCGCCTCCCAATATTCCCACAACGGACACGGCTGACACGGCCAGTGGCACCGGCATACCGGGGTAATGGATCTGCAAGGCATCAAGTGTAAACGTCAGTTTCGCAAACTGCGCTGCGGCCATCAGCCCCGTCGTCCAAAGCAACGCGATCAACGGCCAATGGGTTTTCTGGTCTGTCATTGGGTTTGGCTACGCCTCCGGGCGCCGGGGAGCAATTGAAAAAGGGCACCAACGAGGGTGCCCTTTGTGACAAACTAAACAGAACTCGAAACGGATGTGCGAACGGCGTAGGCATTGCCAACCGCTGCCTCGTTGCGGCTGAAACATTAGGCGTTTCAGCCTACATATGAATGACCCGATCGTAGGCATCCAACACGCTTTCATGCATCATTTCTGACAACGTCGGATGCGGGAAGACCGTGTTCATCAAGTCTTCTTCGGTTGTCTCCAACTGGCGGCCGACAACGTAGCCCTGGATCAGCTCGGTGACTTCGGCACCGACCATATGCGCGCCCAACAGCTCACCTGTTTTGGCATCGAACACCGTTTTGACCATGCCTTCAGGCTCACCCAGTGCAATCGCCTTACCGTTGCCAATAAACGGGAAGCGCCCGACCTTGACATCAAAGCCCAGCTCCTTCGCCTTGGCTTCGGTGTAACCAACCGACGCCACCTGAGGGTGACAATAGGTACAGCCAGCGATGCTTTCGGGTTTGACCGGATGCGCGTGCTTTCCGGCGATCAGATCGGCGACCATAACACCCTCATGGGATGCTTTATGGGCCAGCCACGGTGCGCCCGCGATGTCGCCAATGGCATAAATCCCGTCCACACCCGTGCGGCAGAATTCATCGGTTACGACGTGCGTGCGGTCAATTTTCACACCGACGTCTTCCAGACCAAGGCCCTCTACGTTGCCGACAATGCCCACGGCAGAGATGACGGTGTCAAAATCGTGCTTCTCAATCTTGCCGCCCACTTCGATATGCGCGGTGACCTTTCCCCCGCCCTTTTTATCCGGGGCACGGTCCAGCTGTTTGACCATCGCCTTTTCCATGATCTTCATGCCCTGCTTGACGAATTGCTTCTTCGCAAAGGCGGAAATTTCGGCGTCCTCGACGGGCAGCACGCGGTCCATGACTTCAACGACGGTCGTATCGGCGCCCAGCGTGTTATAGAAGCTGGCAAATTCAATACCGATCGCGCCGGACCCAATCACGAGCAGCTTCTTGGGCATCCGCACTGGATCAAGTGCTGCCTTATACGTCCAAACCAGATCGCCATCAGCCTCAAGACCCGGCAATTCACGGGCACGCGCCCCCGTGGCGACAACGATGTTCTTCGCCGTCAGCTCCTCGGTGCCTTTGTCGGTTTTCACGGAAACCTTGCCCTTGCCGGTGATTTTGGCTTCGCCCATCACTACGGTGCATTTGTTTTTCTTCATCAGGTGGCCGATGCCGCCGGACAATTGCCCTGCAACGCCACGCGACCGCTTGACGACAGCGGGCAGATCAAAATCAACACCATCTGCCTTTAGCCCGAATTCCTTGGCACGATGCATCAAATGAAACACCTCAGCCGAGCGCAACAGCGCCTTTGTCGGGATACACCCCCAGTTGAGACAGATGCCGCCCAGATGTTCGCGTTCGACAATGCAAACCTTAAGCCCCAACTGCGCCCCACGGATGGCTGCAACATACCCACCCGGGCCCGCACCAATCACAATCATATCAAAGTTTTGAGCCACGTTTTGGGTCCTCCTCATCCAAATATAGTTTAACGCTAAACCATATTTTCGAGTAGAGCCAGTGACCCCGCGGCAATTCCGCTATGCGTTTGGATCACACCTAACGCGTGGCCGGTTTGGAGGCCTCAACTCTGTTGCGTCCACCTGATTTTGCGACATATAACGCCTCATCCGCGAGTTTCAGCAGCGCGCTTGGCGACGTAGAATCCCCCATGTGGCTGACCACGCCAGATGAAATTGTGACCCGCGGCAGCAACCCGAAGGTGGTGCGCACTTCCATGGCTTCGACCGCTTTGCGCAATTTTTCCGCCTGCTTCATTGATTCGCCGAGGTCTGATTTCGGCAGGAGAACCGCAAACTCCTCTCCTCCGACGCGGGCGCAGACGGCGTTATCCGGCATCTCGGTCCTCATCCGGTCCGCCAGTTCCCGCAACACCATGTCACCTGCTTCATGGCCGTGATTGTCGTTGAAGGTCTTGAATTTATCTGCATCAAAAGAGATCAGCCCGTACCCTTTCCCGCCGCGCACCGCCGCGGCCGTTTCGCGGCGCATCGCTTCCATGAAGTAGCGGCGGTTGTACAAGCCGGTCAGCGGATCCCGTATCGACTGCGAATGTAGTTCATCGCGAAGTTTCACGTTCGCAATCGCCATGGAGATATGTTCAGCGCTGCGGGTGGCGAAGCGCCCGAGCGACTTGATGTCGGCACGGCTGCTCTTGGCAGCGAAATGGATGTGAAGTAGCCCGACAGTATCGCCATGGGCAATGACGGGAATGCACACGTAATCCCCCATCTCTCGTCCTGCTGCGATGTGGTCGCACGGAAAGCAGAGCGCATCAGGGTTGAATTCATAGGCCCGCCCGCGCCGCAAGGACCAGCACGAATCCGGGGTAACATTGTCACTTAGCCCGCTGTTCTTGCCCCAGTCACAGGCACCATCTAGCACATCGCGCGAGTTGGAATAGAGGTAGAGTTCACCCGAACTTCCCGGGAGCAAAAATGCCATGAACTTGGCGACGATTTTGAACAATTCGTCCAATGATTTACAGGACTGTAACCATTCATCAAGATCCGTCAGGGCCCGTGCTTCTGCGCGTCTGGACCGTTCCTCTATCAGGATTGTATGGGCTTTGGCCTGCGCCTCTTCGGCGGCCTGTTTGGCCGATGCCAGTTCCGAGATTGATTTTCGTGCTTTGGTGACATCCGTAAAGGTCACTACATAACCGCCCTCGCGCATGGGGCGCGCGTAGGTCGCAACGATGTTGCCAGACGGTAAAATGCGATCGAACTGGAACGCAACATGTGTGTTGAAACGTCGTTTATGTTCCGCCAACTGCGCGGCATCGAACTCTCCTCGTGCCAAGGCGGCGGCCAGAAAATCCGCACGCGACGTCCCGATACCCAAAGCAGAAGGGTCAAGTTCAAGCACGTCGAAAACGCGCGAGTTGTGCAGTTGGCAAACTCCGTCGGCGGACCACAGAATGATCCCTTGCTCCATGATATTCATGATTTGCGTGGCGAGTTGCACTTGGTCCGTTTCGCCTAAGGATGTATCCTGCCACGAAACCGGCGCGCCCTCTTTGATTGTCTCAGATTTCGTCATGGCACCCTTCACTTTGCGAAGAGTTGTGCGCCTGAAACCGTTACGATCCCGTTAAGGCCCGAAAATTTCGCGCCTCAAACGGCCACTCTGGCGTCTACGGTGTTCAAGGCCAGCGTGTAGCCACCATTGTCCATCCATGAGGTTTCCGGCGCCGATGTGTCGCGGCCCAAGGCTGCGTTGCGGTAAGGGAACCGTCCAAATTGGCGTATCACTTCCCGGTGGGCACGCGCGTGGCGCAGGTTGTCCGCACCGCTCTCTGGCAGGCGGGATTTCATCAGGCGGCAACAGCGATCCTGATCCACAAGGTTTTCCGAATGCATCAAAGGCATGTAGAAAAACTGCCGGACCGGTTCTGCGATCCGCAGGTCCCAATCGCGATCAATGGCCACCTTGGTGGCTGCCCGCGCGCTTTGATCGGTCGCAAAGGCATCCGCTGTTCCACGATGCATATTGCGCGGCAGTTGATCCATCAGCACAATGTATCCAAGCGTCCCGACTGGCGATGTCAGCCAAAGCCCGCAGGCGCCCTCGCGGGCGTCTTGCCAGAGTGGCAAAAACTTTTGACGTACCTCTGCATCGAGGTCTTCCCCGCCAGCATACCACCCCTTCGGGCCGACCTCATCGATCCAGTACGCCAATACTTCTTCAGGAGTGACCATCACCATCCCTTTCGAACTTTACTTGCCCCTACATCCAGACCGTTACAGAAACGCTAAGCTCTGGCAACCTTTAGGAAATTTTGCCTTCTTCTTCGGAGATGTCATCCAACTCGGTTTCGATGTAGATTTCCTGTGCCACTTCCATGGCAACAGGTGACGAACTGGCCATCACGGGCGAATAAGACACCTGATCTTCAATGGCGGTGTCACCCGGGCGTTGCAGAACGCGGACAAGGCCATAGAGCGCCATGATAAACATCAGTACCGCCACAACCGACCAGAATGACGCCTCTCCGAAACGCCCCATGATCCAACCAATCAGGATCGGGCCCATGATCGCCCCGACACCGTTGATAAAGATAAATCCGGCGGATGCGGCAGCCATATCTTCATGTTCCATAAAGTCGTTCGCATAGGCGATATACAATGCATAAAGTGGGTTGGATGTGCCGCCCACCAGCGCCGCCCCCAAGATGATGACGAAGAAATTGCCCTGTGACAGCATCGCGATCATTGCACCTGTGCCGCCAATCGCCGCCAGCGCGATAATCAGCAATCGGCGGTCCATTCTGTCGGACAACCAGCCGATCGGATATTGAGCGACCAGGGCCGCAATATAGATGCCTGAGACCAGCAGCGAAATCTGCGCCACACTCAGCCCCGCCTGCGTGCCATAAACCGCCGTCATACCGAACTGGGCCGCGAATACCCCGCCCAGCAGGAACATCCCCACAGACGCGAGCGGCGAAATCGCAACCAGTGTGCGAATGCTCAGCGGGCGCGTGCTTTCAAACGCAGGGGTCGGCTGGACCGACAACAGGATCGGCGCAAATGCCATAGACACCAGAACCGACGGAATGATGAACAAGGTATAGCCGCTAACGTCACCGACGCTCAGGATGCCTTGCGCCACAACGATCCCCGACATCTGCGCCAGCATATAAATCGACAGCGACTGCCCGCGGTTTTCGTTGGTCGCCGCGTTATTCAGCCAGCTTTCCGCCGTCACATAAACACCCGAGAAACAGAACCCGATGATGACCCGCCCCAGCGTCCATGCCCAGACCTCTGTCAACACAGGATACAGGATCAGCACAGCGGAAATCGTCGACCCAAGGGCGGCAAAGACCCGAACGTGCCCGACTCGCCGGATCATCTCCGGTGCCAGTCGTGACCCGCCGAGAAAGCCCAAAAAGTAAGCCGACATGACGATAGACATCTGAAACGTCGAAAAGTTCTCAATGCCGCCGCGAATGCCAAGCAACGTGCCCTGTACGCCGTTACCGACCATCAACATGAACATGCCAAGGAACAAGGCCCATGATGTGACAAATACTTTAAACATCGCGCCCGTCCTTTGTCCGACTACCGACTCACTACCGACGCCCCGCCGATAGCGCGCACTTAAAGGCGACACTGGCGTGACGCAATCGGGTCTTGTCACTTGCCCTTGGGGCAGCGCCAAAAAACCCCTCCGGAGGCTGGAAATGGTCGACGGGCGGAATTCTCTGCTCACGATTTTTCGTTCAATGTCAATCTTGCACCCAAGATTTCAACGCCAAAACATCCTGAACTGCGGACTGAAAACATCGACCCACCCGGCGGAGCACGACACGCCGGGCGTGTGCGTCAAATGGACTTTTCACGAAAAATAGGTTACATTAATCCAAGCGCGCGTCGAAAGGGCGTCCGCTTTACGTCGTGATTGGGGGACAACATTTCAGACGACGAAATCAAAAAATTGATCAATTTCTGGATGCAACATTGGCTTGCTGTGGGGCTGCTGGAACGCGGCGCCAATGGTGACGAATTTGATACGCTGATGGACCAGTTGGGCGAACTTTATCGATCCCGTGCCGAACGCCTGCCGGAACAATCGGGGGAGGTCGTTGCCTTTATCAATGAACCCAATCCATGGCTCATCGCGCAAGTCGGCATGGCTCCTGCGCTCGTGAACGCGCCTTTGTCGATCAGCGGCGGGATGTGGGAGTGGCTTGCAACCCGCGCCAAACAGGCGGCCGATGCCGTCCGTGATGCCGCCGAAGCCGCCGCAGCACAGGCCGCCCAAGCCGCACAGGCCAGTGGGACCGAAACGGTGCTACAGGATGCGCAGTGGTTCCTGACACTGTCCCTGCGCCGGATCAAATGCGTCACGGAAACCGAAGGCTTTTTTCTGGACCCCACCGCAGGTCTGGACGACTTCGAACTGATGGGCAATTGGCGCTATGACGGCTCGGGCTACAAGGCCATTCCGGTGCGACGCGGCAAATTTGATTCCGGCACTTCGCTGCCCCCCAAAAAAGACACCGTGCCCGAAAGTCAGGCCCCCGAATATACCCCGCCCATCACCATGGCCAATGTCGAAATCAAGCGCGGCAACGATTTCAAACTCTTCGAGGCAAACGTCTTTGGCCTCGAAGAGGACGGCATGTCAGCGGCCACTGCATCTGCCTTTGCCCATCTGCTGGGCGGGCTTGCGACGCTCGGCATCAATGCCCTGTTCAAAAGCATCGAGATCAAAACCGGCGTCGAGATTCCGAAGGATGCCAAAGACGCCTTCGAAAATTACGGCATTCCGGGGTTGATCGGTGTTCTTGCGGGTGCTTGGGGACCAGAGGCCTTCGTCCCCAAAGTTATCCGTGTGCGCACCAAACTTAAGCCAAACGCGCCGCAGGACCGTCCGGAATGGCGCTGTGAAATCGTCCATCCAACCGCCGCCATGGTGCGCAAGATCGGCACCGATGTCGTTAAAGGGGATTTCACGCTGCGCGAAGGAGAGCTGGTCGAAACCGATATCGACGGCAATGACGTTCCCAATTTCGCCGAAGATCTGGATCAGGCAGAGTACCAGATATATGTGCAGGTCTCGGTGAAACAAACCTGACGTAGACGGCCAAGGGCCGCGTCAATCTCGCGCTGCCTGATCGGTCCTACACCTCTGGCAACAACAACGACGCATCGCCATAGCTGAAAAACCGGTATTCCTGCGCAATAGCATGGGCGTAAATATCCTTGATTGTCGGTGTGCCCATCAGGGCGCTGACCAGCATCATCAAAGTCGATTTCGGCAGGTGGAAATTGGTCATCAACCCATCAGTCATCTGGAATTCGAACCCCGGCGTGATGAAGATATCCGTTTCGCCTTCCCATTCTTTCAGGACACCCTCCGCCGCGGCACTTTCGATCAAACGACACGCCGTGGTGCCCACTGGAATGACGCGCCCGCCCGCCGCTTTGGTGGCCATGATGTCGCCAGCTGCCTGCGCGCTGACCTGCCCCCATTCAGAATGCATAACGTGATCGGCGACATCATCGACCTTTACCGGCAGAAATGTCCCCGCCCCCACGTGCAGTGTAACATGGCTGAACGCCACACCCATCGCCGCCAGATCATCGAGCAACCATTGCTCGAAATGCAGCGACGCTGTGGGTGCGGCTACAGCCCCCGTCTTGGCCGCCCAAACCGTCTGATAGTCGTCCTTGTCTTGCGCATCCGCAGGACGTTTGGCCGCTATATAAGGGGGCAAAGGCATTGCGCCCGCCTCATTGAGTGCTGCGTCGAAATCTTCACCGGTGACGTTGAATTCCAGATAGCCCATGCCGTCAAACCGGTGCACCATCGTCGCCGACAGATCAGACGAGAAAACAATGACCTCACCGTCACGCACTTTGCGCAGAGGTTTCACCAACGCGGCCCAAGTGCCGTCCGCCTGCGGCTCTAGCAAAGTGACCTCGATCTTGGCCTTGCCCGCCCCGTCCGTGCTGTCGCGGTGACGTTCCCCGAACAGACGCGCCGGAATGACTTTGGTGTCGTTCAGAACCAGCCGGTCACCGCGTCGCAACACGGCAGTCAACTCCGATACCACGCGGTCTTCGATCGTCCGCCCTTGCGCCACCAAAAGTCTGGCCGACGTGCGAGGCCGCGCGGGGCGCACAGCAATCAACCCCTCCGGCAGGTCGAAATCAAAATCGCTCAGTTTCATTACATAGGTCCTTGCGCCGTTTACTGGCTGACAGTCGGCGGTGGCCTGCGAAAGATATCGCGAAACATGCCGGGGGTCAGCGCGCTCAGCGGATTGACCGATACCTGCGGATTGTCAACGGGGCCGCGCAGATTGAAATTGAACCCGATCAGCCCTTCGCCGCGTCGCGTCAGAACCGACCCGACCTGATTGAGGATAAAGAACGGCGAAACGACGCCCTGAAAATCCAGAATACCCGCACCCTGCGCATATATCCCGTCCAGCGATATCCCCAACCCTGGACCGACGGCGCTAGATCGGGTGACGATCACCTGATCTGGCGTCAGCCTGAAGTTTGCATCCACATCGCGAAACAAAATCCCCTGCCCGTCCATCTGGGTCAGTAGCCCGACGACCGATATGGCATCAAGCAGGTTGGCAAGCGCCGGTGCATCGCGCACCCGCACTGTGCTGGCGATCAATGTGCCGTCATAGGTGCCCTCGGCTCCGGTGGGGATGAGCGTCAACTGCATGTCACCTCCGTAGGCGTTGCGCAGCAGCCCCGTGGCGCGCATCAAACTGCCCGCATCGTTGCTCACAATGCGGACTGCGGATTGCCCGTTGACCGGAACCAATGTGCCACGGATTGGGGCGGCTCCGTTTACGTTGCCTTGAAACTGCCCTTGTAGGCCTGCAGGGGACGTAAACGTGCCGCGAAAATCGTCGATCTGGATAGTGTCGGTTATGCGCAAGCGATCCAACGCGATGTCCATCGGCGCGCCCGCACCGCTGCCGCCCTCCCCGAAATTCGCCAAACGCAGGTCCAGCGATCCGCCCGCAATCTGCACCTGCACCGGGCGTCCGGCGCCACGCCCGAGCAGAACCACCGGCGCGTCCAGCCAACCACCCAGGCGAACCCTTTCAAACGCAGCGCGTTCCAGGCCTCCGCCCGCCGCCAACCGGATCGTCCCTGTGGTCTGCAAACCCGGTGCCGAAATGGACAGCTGGTCAATGTGCGGGGTCGCCCCCAACTCCCCGACGACGGTCAAAGCACCAATCACGTCACGTGCCTTGCGCCAGCCAACACCTGCCAGCGACAACCCCGCGCCCCGCAAATCAGAGGTCAGACGAAACCCTGCCGCCGCCGGATCGCTCAGGTTTATGGCAATCTGCGCAGGCGTTTCGCCCGTGACCATTCCGTCCGGCAAATTGATGTTGAAGGTGCGCAGGAATGCAGGGCTGATGGTCATATCCGCCGTGACCCGCGCCGTCCCTTCGGACCCGGTTCCAAGCGCGCGGGAAAACACGACTGTGCCGCCAATATCGCCCAATCGCATGGGCCCGCGCACCAGCAAGCTTTCTGCATCGGCCTGAACCTCAAGACGGGTCGCGGTCAATGTGCGGTCGGGGATCAACGCATCACTGCGCACATCGCGCACTTCAGCGCGGGCGGACCAGATGCGTTGATCCGGCGTGACGCCCCGGCCAAGCGGTGTGTCCAGTGCCACTGTTATCCCCGCTTGCCCTTGTGCAAAACTTACCGGCAAATCCGAATTGCGCAGCACACGGAACGGGTCAAGGTTCAGGATCGCCATGGCCGCCGTAACGCGCCCCTGCAACGCCAAGTCAAAACGAGCGGGCGCATTGGGTCCGGTTTCAGGGATGACCATTGTGCTGCCTGCAAGATCGATCTTGCCGCCCTCTGGTGCGGTGATGTAGCCCGCATCCAGCGCCAAAGCCACGCGGCGATCTATGATCGACAACACCCCACCGGCCCCGACAATCGGCGGCAACGTTGGCAAGATACCGATCTCGGCGTTTCGCATTTCCATGGTCAGCGCGATTGACGGGCGGGCATCCAGTCGGGACCGGAACGCCAGACTGGGGTTCACCACGTCGCCGCTGCGAATGTTGCGGTCAAGCCACCCGCGTGTTTGTGGTGACAGGTTGGGCGGCCAGAGCGCGATGACATGCGCAGCACTGATCCGTTCGGTTCCCCCATCCAGCGCCACAGACCAGCCCTCTGCCCCGGCACGCACCTGCCCGCTCATCCGCAAGGGGGTGTCGTCGCTTACCACCACCGCTTGCCCGATATCCAGCGTGAACGGATCCAGCCGCAGCCGGAAATCAATGCTGCCATTGGACGCTGTGACAGGTTCGTCCAGCAAAACTTGCGGCGCGACGGTGATTTCGGCGAACTCCAACTGGCCCAGCAAGGCCAGAGGCCAGCCATCCTTGAACTCGCGCAGATAGGTGCGGCCTGCGCCTGCAACGCGCCCTACTTCGCTCTTGACCTCGAACAGATCAAACGTCAGGCGCTCGGCCAGCGGATCATAACTCAGATAGGTCCGCGCAGACTCAAACGGGATCGGGCGTGTCTGGGAGTTGGGCCGCAATTCACCGGCCCCGATCTGCAACGTTGCGGACACCGAGGCCAGTTTTCCGGCCTCATCCAACTGCCCCCGCATAGATCCCGAAATCGGTGCGTCCAGCACGCCAAGCCATGACAGCACCGGCGACTGGCTGGCAATATCGGGTGCGGCGGCATCGGTGATCGACACGCCAAACCCGGCCGTCAGCGCACCGCGCGGGCTGTCGTAGGTCAACTCTGCCTTGGTCACATAGGACCGCCCCGAAAGCAGCGCCACGTCCGCGCGCAGCCGCAAGCCGCCGTCGCGCACATCCAATTCCACGCGCCCGTCATCAATCACCCAGGACCGCCCCGCGCGGGCGTCGACATAGTTGATAATCAACCCGTCGGCATTGATCTGCTCCAGCGCTTCCAGCGCGCCTTCGTCAAACACCCTGTCAATTTGTTCCAATAGGCCAAGAAATCCATCCGCACCGCCAACAGCTGTGGCCCCCTGATCGAACGCCAAGGCAACGGTGCCATCCTTGGCACGCCGCAGCGAAATCTGCGCCCCGTTCAGCCGCAACTGCTGCACCAGGACCCGCCCTTGAAGCACACCGCGCGGCGACACGACGCCCTCAATGCGCGGCACTCGGGCCAGCACGCCGCCGTCAGCGTCCCGCATTACGGCATTTACGACAACCAACTGCGGGTGCATGTCCTGCCCGACAGTGATCTTTAGGTCTCCGAATTCGATTGATCCGCCCGCCAAGACCTCCTCGGCACGCTGCTCCACGTCCCGCACGATCCATGACGGCGCGGTGACTTCTTGACCGATCAACAATACAGCCACGATCAAGGCCATAATAAACGGCGCAAGAACCAGCAACATCACCACGCGCATCCACCACCACAACGGATGACGATGCCCCCACCGGCGGGGTTCAGCCGTCGGGGTGTCTGGTGGTTCGCTACTGTCTGTGCTCTGGTCCATTGATGTGCATAATCACCTTCGCGTGCATGAAACGCAAAGGGAATGAACCGCGAAAGGACACCGAATTGTCAAACTTGAGTGAAGGCGACATCGCCCCCGCAATTTCCTTGCCCCGTGATCGTGGCGGTCTGGTGAATTTGGCGGACCTGACCGGACCCGTGGTGGTCTATTTCTACCCTCGTGACGACACGCCGGGCTGCACCAAGGAAGCAATCGGTTTCACCGAGGAATTGACCGCATTTGCCGAAAGTGGTGCGACCGTGCTGGGCATCAGCAAAGACACCGTAGAAAAACACGAAAAATTCATCGCCAAACACGGCCTGAAGGTCGCGCTTTTGTCAGATGCTGACAGCGATACCTGTGAACGCTACGGCGTCTGGGCAGAGAAAAAGATGTACGGCAAGGTGTTCATGGGCATCGAACGCGCGACCTTTTTGATCTCTGGCGGCAAAATTGCCAGGGTCTGGCGCAAAGTCAAAGTGCCCGGCCACGTTGAAGAGGTCTTGGAGGCCGTGCGCGCCCTGTGATCCCGCGCCCGTTTTCAGCCTAAATCAATGCCGTGGCGAGCAGTGCAATGCTTGCCACGGTGCCCAAAAGCGGCACGACAACGGGGACGGCAAAGTGATCCTCTGCGGGCTCTGCCCGCACCTTGATCGCCACCAGCGACAGGTTCACAAACACAAAAACCCCCAGCACAATCAACGATGTCCATTCTGCAAGCCGTGCGATGGGCAGAAAGACGGCCAACGCCAGAATGACCCCCGTAACGCAAATTGTGGCGACGTCCGGCGTCTGCGTTCGCACCGATACATGGGCCAACTGGCGTGGCATCTGCCCCCGACCCGCCATCCCGTAAAGCACCCGTGACGCCATAATCATTTGGATCAACACGCCGTTGATCGTTGCAACCACCGCGATGGCCGCAAATCCCGATTGCACCGCAGCTGGGGCGCCTTCAAATACCAATGCCAATGGGGCGTCCGACACGGCGAGCACATCAACCGGAACTGCCACAAGCACCGCCAGGCAGGTCACAACATACAAGACGGTCGCGACGATAAGGGTAATGACAATCGCCCGCGGCATATTGCGGCGCGGGTCCTGCACTTCTTCGGCGACATTCACCATATCTTCGAACCCGATGAACGCAAAGAATGCGAGGATCGACGCGCTTAGAATTCCACCCCAATGCGCGCCCTGGAGCGGCGGCACCAAGTCTACAATTGGCACCCCCGAGCCATCCGACATCACGAAGCCCCAAAAAATGACAAGGCCCAACCCGCCTATTTCGATCACTGTAATCACTCCGGCAACTGTGACAGATTGCGCAATCCCCCACAGCGCCAAGCCGCCCATCGCGACGACAATTCCAACAATCACAGGCACGGCAGGCCACCCCGTCAATGCGCCAATACCAATCTTCAGTTAATGCATCCGTCTTTAAAAGCACCAATTCTCCGGGGTTACAATCATTGGGGAAAGTGAAATCAAAGTCCGAAAAAACCGTATCACGTCCAAGTATTTCAAATTCCTCTGTATGTTGTTGATCCAGCGCACACTTGGCCGAATCCGATACACGCAAGGAAATGGTATACTTGCCTGGCGTAGTCACTGTAAACTGATTTACGATCAGATTTCGCTGCTCCCCTGCTCCCGTTCCTAAATTCCAGTACCATTCTGGCGTGGTAGTGCTCTTATTGATGATTGTAACCTTTCCTCCTTCACAAGAGTCTTCTAATTCTATAC
>ERZ651776.3279-NODE-3279-length-16270-cov-4.450627_pt1 | contig 16270 bp, 15 predicted proteins | sample MGYA00514761_ERZ651776 | MGnify/ENA metagenome assembly ERZ651776 | reverse complement strand
GTGGTAAGTCAAAATTGGTTTGAGCTTCGCCGTTGTTTCGTTTTTTGCCAGGACCCTGGGGGGTGCTGTGTAGAGCTGGTTGGTGAATAGAATGCGTTTGGCGCCGTCTCTTGCTCTTCTTGGGCCCGCGGACGGATTCCGTCTCTCTTGTCCTCTTCTTGCCATGCCTTAGAAAAACAACTCTCACACCTTTTTCTCCTTCCCCTTTGGACTAACTTAACTTACCCCCACTTTAGCTTTATGCGTCCCAGCAGAAACTCAACGATGATTTCAAGGTTGCCGCGTACGCGAACTGGGAGAATAAGACGGCGGCCAAGATTGCTCAGAAGCAAATTGAGCAGAGGGCGAAGCAGCTGGGGGACCTGGAGGCAGATGACCTCCAGGAGAGGAAACAAAAGTTGAAGAAATTGTATCAGTCAGAGATGGCGCAATGGAAAGATATGATATTGAATAGTCAGGAGACATTGGAAGAGCATAAAGATAGAATAAGGAAGGTGAGTAACGCATCTGAGAATGTGGAATGTCGGAGGGACACCCAGGGCACTTAAAAGGAGAGGTTGTCAAACTAACCCTTGCGGAATAACTCACCTCTAAATTCGTGCACGTACATCAGCGAGCCTACCACCTCAAGTCTCAACGCGAGAATGAACGGCGCCAGTTCGTTAATCAAATGTATGACAAGCAATGGCGCGATGCCTGTGACGATGCCCGAACATTGGATGCTCAGGCTGTCTTGGACAAGCTCATGTCTGACCGCTCCAAGTTGGTCAAGTACAAAGACGGTGATGGCAAGATAAGAGAGAAGGAGGAGGCTGAAAAGCAGGCCAGGGTTTGGAAGCAGCAGATGGCGGAGCTTGATGCCAAGGAGGCGGCTGACCAGAAGAGAAGGCACGACCGAAATGTTTCCAACCGACAAGCGCTCGATGAACAGTGTAGTGTTCTCAATCAGAAGAAGGCAGATCTAAGATCTAGAAACCGCAAAGAGGAGCTTGATGAGCTTGCACAATGGAACGAAGTCGACAGGAAAAAGAAGGAGGAGGAGCACCAGGCACTCTTGGACGCTTATGCAAGGGGAAGGGAGACAAAACTGTTCAACCAGCAAAACACTGGCAAATTTGCGAAGCTCAAGGCGGAGGAACGGAAACAGGACCTGCTGCTTCTGCAGTATGCGATGGAGAAGGAGTCAAATGAGATAGCCGGGGAGCGCTACAAGAAGGATCATGAAAAGGAACAGGCTCAGAAGTACCGCGCTTTCTTGGAGCAGCAAATGATAAAGGAGGCAGTCGATAACAGCGGCATAGAGGAGTACCGCAGGATTGAAAGCGAGAAGATTTGGATCAAACGAGATAATGATAAGAAGGCTGAGGATGACGCGCGGGCACAGCTATTGTCTGATGTGAAGGCAGGGAGAGAGGAGCAGATCCGTCTCAAGCACCTCAAGGCAGAAGATGACAAAAAATACTTTATGGAGCAGATTGCACTGGACAAACAGGAATGGGATAGGCAGGAGGATGTCTTGCAGGAGAAAGCCCGAGGCGTTAAGGAGGGTATCCAGACGAACATGGCCGCTCTCAAGAACCAAATGGCAATGAGGAAGGCAAACCGTGCCAAGGAGGAACAGGAGAAATACTTAATGAATAGACAAATGGAGCATATGGAGAAGCAGCACCAGAAGAGGCTTAAGGAGCAGGCGGGAGTTGTTCGGGACTACTACCCTAAGGGACACACTCAATGGTTCACGTAGGTAGTGCGCGTTTGACGTGCAGTGGAAGTGAAGGGAGTTCTCTCTCTGTTTGTGTTGTGATGGGTTGGTAAACAAGTTGTATGTACTAATAATTATGTGAATTGATGCATTTGTGACCAACAGCAACGACGGCAACTGCTTGGCCGATTACTTTACTGTTCTGTCTCCTTTGTTATTCGTTATTTAGTATTTTGGGGGGGCGGCCTGTCCTTCTCCTCAAACACGACCTTTGGGGCATTGAGAGTACCTCCCCCCTTGGGTAGTAAGAGAATCTGTAATCTGAACATTTCGTTAATCCAGAGCAACTTCCTCGTGGTGACGAAAGCGGCAATTAGGAGTATTGCGGCGCTGCAGATCCCGGGGCCAAGAGGCATCTTTAGGAGGGAGAGCAAACCGATCGATGCACAGAAGGACGGCATAGATGCAATATACAACCACAACAACTTGGTCCGAAACGCAGAAAATGAAGAGTTCCCGTACCACCTCTCAATGCCTCTCTCGAACATCTCATCCTTGTCACCCCTCGCAATTGCAAGTGCCCTCGTGACTCTTCCCTCCTGCTCTAAAATGGCGCAGCATACAGTCACGTACAAGTTCACTGCGATAGTTCCTGTCGAAACAACACTGAAGCTGAGATGAGCAGCCAAGGGGGGTTGGAGAAGAAGTTAATGTTGCGCCCGTGTAATGTAGTAGGAGACCCGTCGGCTCGATCCTTCTGTCGGTTCGACCCCCTCATCCTTGGCTGCTTGGTCAGCAAACTCACCTGTATGAAAGGTAGTGACTCGCACCATCAAAGTCATCAAGCTGCACTGAGGAAAGGCCTGCATACAAGAATCCTGCCTGCAATGCACTGATGACACTGATCGTCCCTTGGGCCCCAGACAAGCCTTCGACGACAGTGGAATAGGGCGGGCTCTCCTGTGAAGATGTGGGAGGGGGGAGTAGTTTTTGGGAGGGAGGAGGAGAGGGTAGCGATCCAATGCCCGAACCGCGCATTTTTGGAGTGGGTATAGAGCCCCCACCGATTGTCATCGGTGGGTAGGTTAGGGTTAGTAAGAATAATATACGAATTATATACGAATTACCGAAATGAGAAAGAATTGTGGTCCGGTGCTCCAATTTGCCAAGTAGGGTTACGGTAAGTAGTAAGTACAAGTAGGTGTGGATGGCAAGAATTAATTAGTGGAAATAAATTGCTTCCCCCCCCCCGCCCCCTCTTGAAGAACGGTAGTGACAAGATTTAACCGTGTTTAAGTTGGCAGAACTTTCTTTTTTTTGGCATGGGCTCAGGAGCATCAACTGAGACCCAGAAACGACCTAATCTTCCTCCGCCGCCTGCGGAAATCCTTTCATTGTTCCCCTCAGAAGATCTCAACTCTCCATTACTATCATACTTCTCTGACGGACTGGGCTATGAGTATTCCCTGCATCGCAGCCAGGAATTGTTAAATGGTATGGATCAAAGTAGTTGGCGGAGAAAGCTATCATCCTTTGGAAAGGAAACTCCAGTAGATGGGGCACCTTCTTCCGAAGACGGCAGAAGACCAACCATTGTCTTTGACAGAGGGAGCTTTAGCAAGGGTGAGGGATACCTGAGGCAGAGCACCAATAAAATCAATCCCCTTCTTACTCATGCAGCGGCTGCGAAAAAAATTCTCGACCCTCTTTTGATAAAACACTGCAAAGTAGATAACATGCTGACAATAACCCCGAACCCTTTGCCACTGAAGGAACGACTAACGCGAAAGGGACGGAAACTAAAGGGAGCCTTCTCGAAGATTGTCGATGTGGTGTCGTATGATGTTCAGGCTGATTCAGTAAAAGCAGCTCGCTCTTTTTTGCAGTCGATCGAGAAGGAAAAAGAATTTTCAATTAATGCCGTCGAAAACTACTTTGCTGACTTTGGTTGTACCGAAAAGAATCAGCAAGAATCGTTGGCATCATTATCATCAGGTGATGCTTACGGTTACAAATATGTCCGGATTTTTGTTGAGGTTTCAATCGAAGATGACGAGGGAGAGCAGTGCGCCCACGTGTGTCAAATTTCTGTACATCTTTCTCCTCTCTTCCCTCTCCGGGCTAAACTCATACTTTTGCACGACAAAATTCTCTTTGCGCACACCGATATGAACAAACGTCTGAGCAGCACCAACCCTTTCGTCTCGCACAAAGAGAAACGATCGGCTATCAGGGTCCTATTTGAAGCTGTTTCTTCGTTTTCATTAATTATCGATGAAGACTATGGAGATGAAGCTGTTCGGATGGCACTGGCATCCTTAGTGGCGATGAAGGTAGAAAACGAAGAAGATACAAAGATACTGCATGCTCTTGAGCTCTTGTTAAAACCATTTGGGATCAGTGATTTGAGCGAGTACCTCCGGAAAAAAATTGTGGAGTAGCCTAAAATATTGTTTTCGAATGAAAAGTAGAGATAAGTTTTTTGGCAACAAGATTTGTCTTCAAAGTTCTTTCTTCTTCATTTCAGCCCTCTTCCGCCTTCTTTCTATTGTTACTTATCCATTTATTTCTGAGAATCTGCTCAGCTATATCAATCTTCCTCTGCATCTCCTGCATTCCCCCCTCAACAACCGGCCCTTCTCCCCCCCCCGCTTCGTACTCCAAAATATACCTTTCTGCCAAGGCCCCTACCGCCTCATAACGACCAAGCCTGAGCAAGAGACCTGTCGCAGTAAGTCCCACGGGTAAGGGAAGGGAAACCTTAGAAAGCGCCGAAGGGTTTTCTGCCGAGTAATGAGGAATTAGTTTTTTTGCGATCATGTTTATTTCTTCATCGGTAGTAGTTTCCAGGCGGGCAAGGGCCTCTGTCCTGTACCATTTTGTCATATCGTTGTATTTATCGTCTTCTGTGTTGCTATCCTTGTTGCTATCGCCAATGACGGAGAGGACTCGATTGAAGTCCCCGACCTCTAGGAAAATGAACGCCAGGTTGATCTTCGCGACTCGATCGAGACCATCTTCTTCACCTCCACAACACTTCAAAACCCTTTCGAAGCAATCCTTCCCTCTCGCCAACGGGTTCCTTCGAAAGCATTCCAAATCTTCGCCGCTCCCCATTTTAGCCTCTGGCTGAAGAATAACGCTATCGATTGCCTCATATCCCCCACCGAGTGGAGAAAACCACCACTTGCCGAAGTTGTTCTTTGAGATAGAGGAGCCAGAGTCGTCGAAATTTCCAACCCCTGAGCGATAGGATTTCCACAGACCTACACAAGCCTCGCCCATTCGGAGCCAGATTCGCTTCAATGAAGATGGCGAAGACGATGAAGAAGAAGGTGAAGATGATTCTTGCCTGGAAATTATCGTGGAGAAGCAACTGTATCCCCCCTCAAAGTCGCCGCACTTGAGCAGGCAAATGCCATTGTTATACAAAATCTGGTCTATGGGTAAATGAGTGATTTGGCCAAACTCATTGATGGTAGAACTTTTTGAGGTTGACGAATTCGATGAAGATGTAAAGCGGTAATCCAGTGCGTGTTGCGTTGCAAGAGAGTGATGAGTCAAAGCCGTGAAGGGTTTCCCCACGTTCTGGTACACGACACCCAAGTTGTTCTCATACATCGCCAAGGCAAGTTTATCGGCAAGTTTATCGTCACCTCCGGAGGACACTTTGCTAAGCCCCTCGTCGAGAAGGCGAAGTCCTCTCTTCCAACCCAAACCGCGCCGCTCTATATCGCCTTTGAGCCATGTGGCCCAGCACAAAAAAGAACGAATTTGGGAGGAGAGGTTGCCAGACAATTTGTCTGAATCGACGTTGTTACTCTCATCACTCAAAGTGGTTCTGAGCACTTCAGAAATTAACCCATCTGACAACGACGACGACGACGACGACGACGACGACGACGACGACAATAGTACTGAATCGATGACCCCATTCTGAGAGAAGGTGGCAGCATTCAAAGTACTCTCCCTCCAACTTCCACCCTCTCCTCCTACAGAAGATGTCACCGACCCTAACAATTCCAGACCAGCTTTCACCTCTTTCTTTGCCGCCTTAAGAGATCCCCTAAGGACGTGTATTTGTGCCCTGTACATACTCGCGCGGAAGAGAGCAGACCAGCGGGGATTAGGAGGAGGGGGGAGGAGAATTTGTTCGGGTTTTCGTTGTTGTTGCTTTTTGTTGTTATTGTTGTTGTTGTTGTTGTTGTTGTTGTTGTTATTGTTGTTGTTCCCATCATAATCGCTGCTACTGATGCCTGATTGAAATTCATCCAACAACTTGTCGCACTCGGCAATGGCGCCTTCGCTATGGTTCCGGCTGCTACCACAAATACCACAAACCCTGCGAAGGACTATGCTCACTAACAATAACCTCATCTCCCCGCCGACCCAACCGAATACATTTTCCCCCCGTTTGTCCCCCCGTTGGTCCCCCCCCTCCTTGCTGCCTTCTCCCTCCCTCCTCAGCGTCAATCTGCATATCCCCTCCGCCTCCTGTCCCCCCTCATTCATCCCCAACATCGCCACTGCCAGGTTGTAACAAGCAGGAGCAATCAATTTCAACTCGTTCCAAGGTGTTACCGGTGAAGATAAAAGTGAGACCAAAGTGGGGTGAAGATAATTCACGTATTCCGTCAGAGGGTTCGTCGTCGTAGGAGCGGTTGAGCCGGCCCTAGTTGGCTGTTTGCCTTCTTGAATTTCCTTTTCAAGTGTGGCAAGAAGAAGGGCGGTAAGTTTATTGGCTTGGTAAATGGCGGTTTTTATTGGGGGAGAATTGGGGGGAGGTGGGCCCGCGGATACGAGGGATTTTAGTGCAAGGGAGGGATAGGAAAGGTGTAGGAATAAAGCTGCAGCCTGGGACTTCTCGATTGACGACATCTTTGGCAGAGTGAGGGAAGGAGGGTCAAGGGAATAATAATAACGGTGTGTAAATCTGTCTTGTTAAGGAGCTCCACTGAAAAGGCCCCGCAGTCGATGTTATTGCCCTTAAATATAGTGTGGTTTTCCTCAGATTGTTTTTTGCCGGAGGGACCGTCCTAAAAATTGTTTCCCCACACATTTCCTTCATTGTTCAATATTTTTCCTATCTATCTGAAAATTGTTGTCAATCATTTTTGCGATCTTAATAAGAGTCCTTTTTAATTTTTGCGGGCACCTTCTAAACTTATTTAAAGGCCGTACGAATCTCCAAAGGAATCTCTGCGAATCTCAACTACAATGAATGATAGTCAGAGCGCGCCCAGCTATGGTGTGATCACGAATGGATCAAGAAATACAGAAGACAAATCCCTTCAGCCAGAAGACAAATCCCTTAAGCCTTTCATAATAATATCGAGCTCTTACCTACTCTTCACCGTCACTGATGGTGCTATTCGGATGATTGTTCTGATGCATGCTTATTCGTTCGGGTTCTCCGCGATGCAAGTAGCTTTGATGTTTGTTTTGTACGAACTTGCGGGTGTTGTGACAAATTTGCTGGCGGGAATGGCCGGGAGCCGTTGGGGGTTGAGGATGACCTTGTTGACCGGTCTCTTTCTGCAGATATTTTCGTACTTTTTGCTCTTTTTCTGGGACGAGAACTGGAGCAAATCGACAGCAATTGTATATGTAACTATTGCGCAAATGTTTGCTGGTGTTGCCAAGGATCTGACGAAGCTAGGGGGGAAGGTCGTGACCAAGCTTGTGACACCTGAGGGTCGTGAGAACAAGCTATTCAAGTTGGTCAGTTTATTAACAGGGATGAAGAATAGTCTCAAGGGTGTCGGATATTTCCTAGGTTCTGCGCTACTCTCTTTTTCTTACAATTTTGCTCTTAGTGCTATGATAACGCTGGTAGTCTTAGCCATCCCGGCACCTCTCTTCTTTCTCTCTAATGACCTCGCTAAGGCCAAGAAGAAGGACAGCTCGCTAAAGGAGATTTTCACTTTTGACAACCGGAATTTGAATTTTTTGAGGTGAGTGAATTTTCTTGTTGGGATTGGAAGTAGAGGCGGCGTCCGAGACATTTTTTGTGGATATATTATTTTGCGTCGCACGCACAACTAATTAATTCATTTGTCAATGATGTATCATTAGCCTTGCTCGCGTGTTTCTTTTCGCGAGCAGGGACTTCTGGTTTGAGGTACCTTTGCCCTTCTACCTTCGGAGCCCCTCTTGTGAGGGTCTGGGAGTCGATGTAACTTGTTCAAACGATGATGAATGCGAGTCCGGAAGCTTCTGTAACGATCTCGGGGGCGAGTCTTTCTGTGCCAATGAAAATGTCGGTGGCGGTTGCGGCGGGCTAGGACTTGACAGGGTTCTTGTGGGAACTTTTCTTGCGTGCTATATCATTTTATACGGTCAGGTACAGAGCTGGACGCCGCAACTCGTTACTGGTCCCTTGAAGCAGAGCCCGCCGAATAAGATCACTGAGGTGCTGTGGGGTATTATCAACATATTTCCCACACTAGTGGGAGCCTTCGTATTATTCTTCTCCGACGCATTTGTAGAGCATGAGAAGAGTGCCATGACCATCTGGCTCATTTGTATAATCGTAGTCTTCGCCATTGTGTTTGCGATCAATTCATCTATTCACAGCTACCTAGTTGTGAGGTACGCCTCAGAGAGTAAGATTGCTGTCAGTGTTGGATTTTATTACATGAGCAATGCCGTGGGGAGGCTTTTCGGAACTTTGGGGAGCGGCATATTGTACACGTATATTGGCGAGAATGAAGGGGTCTGGAGTGGTACTAATGGAACTGTTGGAATGGCATCCTGCTTCATAGCAGGGACCATAAGCAGCTTACTAGCCGCAACCATAACTATCAAGATTGAGGATGATGAGGCTGGTCTTAATTGCGGTCGATTCATTTGCGTCGCCAAAAAGAGCGATTACGTTGAGAGGGTTGAGAAGGAGGGAGGCGGAGGCGGAGGCGGGCACGAAGGCGAAGCGGCTTTATAACAAACATTGCAAATTTTGATGGTTTAAGAAGTTAACTAGGAAAAACCACCACTACCTTATTATTTTTCTTTTGTGTACTACCACCGGTCACGCGCATTCAGTTCGACGGACGCGTGTGTATGCGCGCGCGTGCAATTGCGTACGATTGTGCAATTGCGATGTGCAAGTGCCGCTCTCAGTCATTTTTGCCACCACTTGGATCAGCACTGTCCTCTTTGCCTATCAATCTTGCTACCATTGGTGTTAATGCAACCGTCGGAATAAATCGAATTGGACTGGTTGCTTTGTGAATGGCATACGCGATAGCTGCATTCGTTGCTGTCTGCGTGCGTGGAGTGAGTGCATCGGCGCATCGATCAATTAGTCAAGGTGATTGATTGCCCTCATCGTTTTCAGTGCAGAATAAAATGTTGTTACTTACCTCCGAGTTGGAGTTGACTTCGATATTAAATTTTGACAGCACGTCAGCAACAGGTAATCCTGAAGATACAAGAGCGTAACATATACCGAACGAGGCCGCAGCAAGAGGTATCGACGTTGCCAAGTATGCCACCCCGTACTTTGAAAGCAAATCTTTTGCACCCATTGTTGTAGTTGCCGCAGCGGCCTTTAGCTCTCTTTCTTCGTCGCTGTCACTGGTATTTGTGGTGGAATCGTCATTGTTATTTGCTAGGAGGAGGGAGGTCGTGTATGGCAGCCGAAGGGGTAATTCTCGTGAAGCAATAAAGCAACAAGGATAGGCGGGCGGCACAAAGGCGCAAGTGCTGGTAATTAGCAGAATTGCCATCGTGGGAATGAAATGCAACTGCATTATGGTTCAAACTCCCTTCAAACTCCCATTATTTTTAATTGAGCAAGGGTGTGTGACCCGACCGAAAATGCTTTTTCCCCTATTGCCTTAACTCCCCACACGACAAATTAACCATAAAACCTCTATGCGACCCTTCTGCAACTTCGAAAGAACTGGCTCTGCAAAAATAAATACCAACTACCCCTCTCTCACTGCTCACGCTTAACATTCAGACTAAGAAGAAGAAAATGGACGATGGTCAGGCCGCAGCGTCAGCGATGGCTTACCTGGAAAGCTGCAATAAGTTCGGAGTTCAACCTCAGCTTCTTGTGATTGAGCTTCTTACCCATTTGCCCCATTCGTCTCCCCGCAAGCTCCACCTGCCCAGTTTGGGAGACGGTGACGTAGAAGCCCTTTGCGCGATTCTTCCTAGTCTACCGGTAAAGCTGGAGGAACTCGCCCTTGCGAACGGTTGTTTTGGGATCCGTGGAGGTAAGATTTACCGCGCGGCTGAATTGCTGCGCTGAGCCCTCCATCTTTGTTTATCATAGTTGTCTCTGATTTCTAACGACGATATTGAATTGATGCGGTTGTTGTTTTTTCTTCTGTTGTTCTTCTGTTGTTCTTCTGTTGTTCTTCTGTTGTTCTTCTGTTGTTGTTAGTTTCTGCTCTTTCCTCTTGGATGGAGCACGACTCAAGTGTCCAATTGTTGAGTTTGGCTGGTTGCCAACTGAGTGATATTGGCGCACTTGCTCTAGCTGAGGCGCTGATAAGGAACAAAAATACCGCTTTGACATCTCTTGATGTTTCAAACACCGGCATGAATTGCCGAGGATTGGAGGCTCTGTGCACGATGGCGTGTGAGTCTGACACTCTAAATGTATTGAGCTTTGCAAACAATAACCTCCCTAGGCAAGGAGGAGTTGTGGTCGGCCGAGCGCTGCGGTCGCGAAAAGGCCTCCCCGGAATTGATTGCAGCAGAAATAACTTCGGGGACTTGGGCTCTTCGGCAATCGGTGGGAGCATGGCTGCTGTAACGAACGTGTGGCGGTTAACGATGCTGGACTTAAGTTACAATAACATCAATTTTGAGGGCTGTGAAAAGCTTGTGGAGGGTTTGAAGAGTTGCCACAGCCACAGCAACAAGAAATCTTCGTCTTCGTCTTCGTCTCAGTCGGCGCCGCTAATGGTTCTGAACCTACGAGGCAATAATATTACGGCCCAGGGAGCTAAGCTATTGGCAAATTTGCTGAAATCTCGGAACTACTCCATTTCTGGTACTTTGGAGGAGCTCGACTTGGGCGAAGCTGGCATTGAGGAGAGCGGGGCGGTGGCTGTTTGTGAAGCGTGGGTATTTTGCAGTGCCCTCAAATCCTGTGACATTAGCGGCGTAGCTAGTTCAGTCGATGTAATAAAGAGTTGCGGTGTAGCTTTGGCCGAAAACCCTACCCTCACCAGAGTCGACATTAGTCCAGGGTGTGGAAAGGGAGAAGGAGAGGGAGAGGGAGAGGGAGGAACTCTGGAGGGAGCAGGACAAGAAGCCCTCGCATTGCAGCTTTCAAATTTTGCGGACGCCATAAAAAATAATACCGTCTTGCTCACTCTGAATCTGGGCTCGTACATTAAAAATTCGCACACTTCCCAAATTGCCGGGTCCATTCAATCTGTCCTAACCCTTAACGCCAGGGTCGCTGGTATAGAGGGTTATGAGAGAAGCAATAATGACGGTGTGGATGCCGGCGGCGAAAATGCGACTTCGGACCTCCTTCAACTTGGCGAGAACATGAACATTGCTGACAAAGACGTAGACTTGACAACAGCTTCCCCTAGCGGCGGACTCTGGGCACCACCGCCTACTCCCATTCTCAACCCTTTCTCCAGCCCAGACGCCGTGGTTGCCCTCAATGATGTCAATGTGTACAATGCTAACGTTACCGCCACAACAAAGGAAGGGGAAAAAACGACAACAAAAACAAAAACGACAACAAAAACTGCCCCTGCCTCCTTGGATATCGTCAGTGGTGCCTTGGACAGCAATGTAGACGCTGCTACCCTTGGCTCAGCCATCATCAACCAACAACTGCTCCAAAACCAACAACTGGTGACTACTGATGCAATCCGCGCAGCACGAGCCAGTTGGGAAGCAGAGCGTGCCAGTGATTTGCAAAATGTAAAGAATTCATGCGCTGAGCAAGCCCACGCGAATTTAATGAACACCGAGACCAAGCTAGTCGAAATTGTGAGCAAGCTTAACGACGAATTAAATAGCCTGAAACAGAAACAGACCGAAATGGTGGACCAGTTTCTCGAAGTCACAAATTCACTCGAAAGCAAAATTGATGCCGTGGGAGCGCGTGTCAATGGTCTGGAAAACATGCAGGTTGCGACAAACACAAAGGCCGAGAAAATTATCGAAGCTCTCGAAATTGTCGACAGAAAAACAAGTGACGGCAAATACATCGCCTCTTTCGTACAGGAACAATACACTGCTCTAAAGGGCGAGCTAAAAACGCAAATTAAGACAGAACTCGATGCTGATCACGAGAGGTCCATCACTGCCCTGGAGGTTAATCGCCACATCGATCACGCAAGGCTAGACGGGAAATGCGTACAGCTCAGTGAGCGCCTTGAAAATCTCAAGGGGATGGTCATCAAGGAACAGGAGGGGATGCTCCGGGACTTACAGACCATTATTTTAAGCTCAACCCAGCAGCAGTAAAGGGGAAAAACAAGGGAACACCAAGGGAACAAATTTAATTTATGTTCTAAGTGAAAATTGTCCTTTGCAAGCTATATATGTTTTTCGCCTCGTGGAGAGCTAACGTTGTCCGCTCTGTCGTCAAAACAAAATGGACTTCTTTCGATTTTGGGTCATTTTGGGACTATTGTGCTCTTATTTGTGCCATTTGCGAGCTGTTCACTCCGAGGGTCGAAGTGTCAGGCAAGGAGGGGAAAATTAATAGGAGGGGAAAATTTGCTCAGCATTTTGGAAAAATTGAAATTTCGTTACTTAAATACATTTTTGATATACAATTTACCTTCATTATATTATTTATATACATATTCTACCTTTTAGAATCAAATTATTTTTAATAGTGTTTATAATTTGTTTTAGTTTTTTAATAATAAAATTTTAAAATTTTAAATACATAAAATAATAATATATCTTATAAATTAAAAGATGAAATTATTTGACAATTTATAATTCAAAATTGTAATATTTATATATGTTTTATATAATGAAATAAAATTGTACTACAAAAATGTATTTAAGTGTGTGTTTACGTCTTGGAATAGTTTTCTTGTAAATGGGGACATCCTTTTGACAATTGTTTTTTCATTTCTAAAGCTAAATCAAGTTTAGAACATGTCTAGATCACAATGTTGTCATCTCTGTTGCCGTGGCGGCGAGCGCAAAGCTCCTCCTGGATGGCAACCTCATTTCTCTCACGTGCAACTTGGTTGATCCTCTGGTGAGAGAGGTACAATTGCGGATCTCTCGGAGCTATCTACAACATTGAGAACGGCGAACGGACCGCGAACACACACACGAACACCGAAGGGAGAAGAACACGAAGACGAAAACCGAGAAAATATTAAAATTTCCAAATAACATTTGCATTATGGCTACATCTATAATAGCTACCATCTTTAGTATATGTATATATATCTGGAAACTAACACCACTTCGGGGGTTCGTTGCCACCTTCCCTCGAGGAGCTAGCGGATCCTCTTCTATGGATTTTCATTCGCTGTCCTGGTTTGATGTCAATTTTAAAGTTGGTGCTCATTGGTGCAGTGCGACTGAAAGAATTCCGCTCGGCATTTTTCTGGGAGGTTGCTTTCGCGCGCGCATTGTTATTTTCGTCCCTTTTCGACGTGATAGCGGGTATATTTCTTCGTGCACGGTTGGGATTGCGTTTGGATGTGTGATTGGCACTGTCTTCAGTGGCTTGGACATCATGCATGTCATCATTCATTTCCTTTGCGATCTTGAGGCGGCGTTCAAACTCCTTCAACACCCACTCGTCTTCATCTTCATCTTCATCACCGCGATCAGGTTCACTTTGCTTACTCTCATCGTTATGCTGCCTTTCCATAACACGAGAAGAAGAAGACGATGACGATTTTGCCCCCACCGACTTGTTCTGATTTTTTTTTGCCTGCGGAATCTGTTTGTTGACATTCCCCTTTTCGCTATCACTTGAAAGATACCCCGCTCCGCTATCGAGCATGTCGTCATACTTATCGAATTGCTTCAGATCGACCCCCAAATCCAAGTCATCCATGTTATCGTCCCGTTCTTCCTCGTCCTCGTCCTCGTCCTCATCTCCATCAAAATCAGAGAAGGAATCATCTGAGGGTGGAGCGCTGTCATCATAGCCATTACCTGCCGCCATCATTTTTTTTAGATTCGATTCAAAATCCCCTACGGCATCAGCATCTCCATCAACACCACCTGAAAATTTCTTCTCCTTATCACGACGGGAGCTACTTTTGTCATTTATCTTGGTGCCAAATATTTTTTCATTCTCTGCATCCTCATCAAAATCCGACCAACTTGAGTCACTATCAGAGTTCTGTACCCTTTTCTTTGAAGAATATCGCCCCACTACTTTCTTTTGCCTCCTTTTGTTTTCGTGTGAAGACGTTTCTTTCTTCTTTTTCTGTCTGTCTGTGGTTGCTGCCGCTGCTGCAGCCGCTTGACGATCCCTTTGCTTGCCTTCGTCATTGACAATCAAGTTGCGATAAAATTCGAGCTCATCTTCTCCGAAAGTTTCGCTAGCTTTTGACTCTTGCTGTCGCATCCCATCGCTGTCGCAGTCAGCATTGTCGTCGCTACCATCCTCATTCTCGTTGGAGTTGTTTTCCTTTCTGAGTTTGAATTTTTTGGGATTATGAGGCGCCATATTCATGGCACTTTTGATCGCCTCCTTCTTGCTCTCAACCAACTGACTATCCTCAACCAGGCTATTCAAGACTTCCAGAGATTTTCTACAGTCATAAGCAAGCTCAGATTCCGCTTCTTGGGATCTCAAAATAGTGGTATTTGTTGAGGTGGAGCCGCTCACAATGGAGCTATTTCTCGACGCACGCAAGCTGGCAATTACCGACTTCGAGTCAAATTTCCCTGCCATTTTTCGAATCGAGAGGACCCCAATGCCAATGATCAGTTTGTGTGTGATTATCGTCGACTGAAAAACTCTTCTCAAATTTGAATAGAAGTTGTGCATCGGCTAATTTCTTTTTACTTTTTTCAAAGGATGCTCCCCCGCCTAGCAACATTGTCGGCACTGTTCGCCGGCGCCATTCCCTTCGGGCACATGCGCATGAAGACCTTGAAAATAGACCTTTCATTGCCTGCATGTCGCAGCAGTTTGCCGAGATGTATTTGTGATGTGATGTTGGCTATCACCAAAAGAAGGAATGACGATGTGCAACAATCAATAGAAAGTTTCGACGCATTCTGCTCAATAATTATAAATAACATAATTCAAACGCTCAATTCTCAACTACGTCATTCTACTGCCTGTCCTGTTCCTGTTCCAGTGCTACTCTTTCCATAATAATATCATGTGAATACACGATAACAGGGTCATTCCCCACTTTGGTGAATAACGCGACGTCCTCCTGGGCGTCGACGTAGACTGCCGTTAGCACATTCAATTTTGCCTGCCCGTCACCAACCCTCCGCCAGGTGAAGTAGTGTTGATACTCTCCGATCACCATCTTTGCAACGCCCGGGTTTTGGAGTGTAGGTTTCCCCAACGTCACTTGCCTGATTAGTTCGCTCGAGATGAACACATCATCACTGATGACCTCCGAGCGCCGTCCGTTTACGAAAAGCTCAACTCTCTCCCCGTTACGAGATCCAGGCTTTAAGCGGAGAGTCAGGCGGTTAGGATTGGAGGAGCTGGCGTACTCCACGCTTTCAACTACTTCGCGTCCGTCGGTATGAGCAGCAATGGAACTCTTCAAATTTGCCGCAACGTCCTCCACCACGACTCCTCCGCTGTCAGCGAATATAATTTCATAACTGGTGGTTGATTTCCGGCCGATGTCTGCGAATCTTACAATGCTCAGCTTCGTGAATCCAGCCAAATTCGTGTCGGCGACCACTTCCTCCTTCGGCACACGAGCCGGGAATTCGAATCCCGCGAAGACTTCAGAGCACCGCCACCGCCCCTCTAACCACGCAGGGTAATCAACCGCGCGGGGTGCAGTGTTAAATAAGCTGCGTTTCAGTAAAAGCGCGTTCCTAGCTGCAAGTTCATCTCGAAGTGAGATGGCGATGCAAACATCGACGTTCGTTTTGAAGACGACTGCTGCCGGGAAGACGGAGATAGCAGCACGACGTGTTGGACGGAAATAAGATGCCAGAACAAAGTGGTTGAAGAAAAAAACGGTGAGCGCCCAGAATCGCATTAAAGGACGTATTGAGTTTTGCGGCGGGTTTCTGAATGACTGAAAGGACACTGCAGCCGATAACGAGAGCTCTATTGTTGTTAATGATGCTCGTATGGCTACGTGAGATGTTGGGTAGGGAGAGATGCCGATCCATCTTTCAGACACCACCATTCGTAGAAACGCCCTTTATATAACACTTGCGTGATAACGTTTTTCGTCATTGTCCACAATACCGCAATTAATTCTCAATCAGTCATCTTTACCCCAAAATATTGACGTCATTGAATCTTGACACACGAACTCTGTGCCCCTCCCATGTCTTTTGATCCAGGAGCCCAAGAAATCGTCATTGACGAGGATGTTGACAACGTGCTTAACTCTGGTAGTGAGGAAGAGAGTGGCGAGGAAGACAACAGCGGGTGGGAAGACA
>ERZ651776.3277-NODE-3277-length-16273-cov-5.931897_pt1 | contig 16273 bp, 12 predicted proteins | sample MGYA00514761_ERZ651776 | MGnify/ENA metagenome assembly ERZ651776 | reverse complement strand
AGAGCAACACGAGCAAAGCTCTGATGAAGTTCGTTGTCGTTGGTGGTTTTCGTAAGTGTTTTCAAGTGTCTTATGAAAGGAGAGAGCAAAAACTTTTTGTTTAGGGTCTCATAATGTCAGAGATTCTTAATTCCTTTTCTTTCTTCTAACGAACACCAAAAAGCTTGACCTCTTGCGAGACCGTTTGATCGAAATCTTTCGCACTCTTCTCTTCCCGTTACACGCGAGAGAGAGAGAGAGAGAGTAAAAAGTCAAAGAAGCGCTCTTTTAGAGAGTTTCGAGACGAAGAAAAGTGACGCAAAGTTATATATATACGTAATATATATAGCATATAATGGGATTCGTCGCGATCCAAGCGCCTCGGTGCCAAATCTGCAGGAAATCCGTGTACCAGGCGGAACAAATCCTCCACGACGAAAAGCCGTATCACAAATCGTGTTTCAAATGCGCGAAATGCAAGTGCCAACTGACCGCGCTGAACTTTGCCGCGTTCGATGGGAAGTTGTTTTGTAAGACGCACTTTAAGGAGCTGTTAGCGAACGCGGGGGGGAAGTACGACGTCGCGTTTCAAAACGATGATGATGAGAAGGAGGGGAGGACGGATGATGAAAAGAAAGGAGAGGGCAAAGGGTCGGGGAAATCGAAGAAAGAGGACCACGGCAAAGCGAAAGGCGGCGAGGGGGAGAAGAAGAAAGCGAACGTGAAAACGATGGCGGCGAAAACGAACGCGTCGACACCGGCGTCGTCGGTGGGTGAGAAAGATACGAGTAAAGATGGGTGCGTGTGTTGCGAGAGAACGGTGTACGCCGCCGAGGCGGTGAACGTCGTCGTCGGGAACAAGAAAGTACACAAGCGGTGTTTTAAATGTTCCGAATGCTTGGTGACGCTGTCGCTGAATACGTTCGTGTTCGATAAAGAGACGGCAAAGTTGTATTGCAAGACGCACACGCCAAAAATGAAAGCGCACGTAGGGTTGGACGGCGTGTACGGGTTGCAAAAAGCCGAGACGAAGGTGTCGCATTTGGGCGGGAGACAAGTGATGCCAAAGGTGGAGCAGGCGCCAAAAGTGACGATAGATGCAATCGTTGGGCACGCGCAGCCGGATTTGAGAAGCTTTTCGGTCGGGAGAAACGTTATGCCCGGGAACGAACCGAAGTTGGTGACTATGAAAAATAATAATAGTAATAACAAGGAGAACAAGGCGGAAAAGAAACCGGAACCGGTCGATTACACGTCGCCGAGCGCGACGCCTTCGAGCACGAAGAAGGCAGAGAAGGAAAAGAAAGTGTTCACGTTGGAGACGCCACCGTTAACCGCGTCGGTGGAAAAGAAAAAGAAAGCTGAGCAGCAGCAGCAACAACAACAAAAGAGCGGTGCTTTGGAGGAGAAGAAGCAACAGCAACAGGAGGCGCAGAAACGAGCGGAGAAGACGTCGCACGAAATGTCCGTAAAGAAATCGAGGTCGGGCTCTCGATCGCCGAGCGAATCGTTAACATCGGCTGGGTCCGAAGAAATTGCAAAGAAACAGTTGATTGAAGCGCTTTCTGGCGTGTCCATCAAGGAGGAAGAACAGAAAAAAGAGAAGACGACCAAAATGGTCGAGGCGTCCTCGATTCCACTCGCGGCGACGAGCACGCCCGATTATTCATCAAAAAAGAAAGAGGAAAAAGGAGTAGCAGCAGGAACAGGTACGCCGATAACGCCGGCGGCCGACAATATGGACAAGAAGGGAGGAGATCCCTACGTCGGCATGACGAAATCTCAAATCAAGAAAGCAAAAGAGCGCGAAAAGATGCGCGCAAAAGAGCAACTGAAATACGAAAAAGATCTCGAGAAGAAGGCAAAAGAACTCGAAATTCGCAAGAGAAGACAAGAAGCTTTAGCCTCCGCGTCGGCGTCGAGTTTATCCGCATCGGTTCCGAAAGCGGATCCAGCAAGTGAACCCGTGAAGGTGCAGGAAATAGTCGAACAGATTGAACCGCCGCTGCCGCCGCCGCCTGAACCGAGTAATTTTTACCTCATTAAACCTCCGGGTGCGAAGACGTCTCCAGATAGCGGAGAGTTGCAATCAAAAGGATACGAATTAGACAACGAGGGGAAGCTCGTTCAATCGACATCGTTTTCCGGATCCGAGTCCAAGGAGAAACTAACCAGGAAGAAGAAAGAGAAGAAAACGCCGGCGGAGAAGTTTTTACCGGCAAAATCAGAGGTGAGCATGAGCGAAGAAGGCTCGAAGATGTTCAAGACGCCGTCGAAAATACCGACTAGTATCATCCCGCCTGAGGCAACGATAGATGGAAAAGTTGGAACCGACGCCGAGCTCATCAGTCCGAAGGGGGAGAACAAAGTTTCGCCTCGAAGATCCATCGGCCACATTGCGCCGGAGCCGATTTCATCGCCAACTCTGACCGCTCCGTCCGCAGAAGTCATCTCTAACTCTCCTGGTAGTAACGCGAAGAAAGAAGAAAAGAAGCAAAAGTTAAAGCCGGGAGAAGCGGTCGCTCTGGAGGAAAAACCAAAGCTCGAAAGCGCGCAAGTGTATTCGTTCAAGGAGCTTCAAGCGTCCGGATTCGCGTTTGACGACGAAAACGAGATTGTGCAATCCGATAATGACTCGGACTCGTACATGTCCGATTCGGACGGTGCTACTCCGCGAATGGCGCAGGTACGCGAAGGACACCAGACGACGCCGTCAACTTTGAACATTACCTCTACCACCCCATTTTCAAACTGATGAGAGAGAGAGAGAGAGAGAGAGAGAGAGAGAGAGAGAGTTACGCGATGGAGTTTCAAAAATTTATACATACAAAAAGAATGCGCCCGCTCGCACATTTGATTGCTTTGATAGTTTTATTGTTACTGTATATATTCATTATTGTTATTATATATTTATTATCTGTGTCGATATATTTATATTACGTACCCTATGCTGTTGTGTATTAGTACCTAGGTATATATAAAAGTATGAATGAAGTCTCTCACGTTTCTTCTTCTTCTCTCTCTCTTTCTTTCTCTCTAAATTTCTTAATTTCCATCTCTCACTGGGTCAAAAAACGGATGCTTCTGCGCCTCCTTCGCGGTAATTCTCTCCTGGTGATCGTATCGCAACAACTTATCCAAGAAATCTATCGCCTCTGGCGTCACCAGATGTTGATTGTCCGCGTTCACAAACTTACTCCACGGCTTCCTCGAGTGTCTTCCGACCAACGCCTCCAAGTGCGGATCCAACTCAATCCTGTACTTATTCAAATACGCGTGTAATTCTTGCGTCCCCAAAACCTTCGCAATTCTGACCAGCTGATCGTAATTGTCGTGGCCGTTAAAAAACGGTTCTTTGCGGAAAATCATCCCGGCGAACACGCACCCCAACGACCACAAATCCAAAGCGTAATCGTAATCCTGTAAATCCACCAATAACTCCGGCCCTTTAAAATATCGACTCGCCACTCTCACGTTATATTCTTTTCCGGCGTGATAAAACTCCGCCAACCCCCAATCTATCAACCTTAACTGTCTCTTCTCGTGGTCAATCATAATGTTGTGCGGCTTCACGTCTCGGTGCATGATCCCTTGCGAGTGCGAAAAATCCAACGCCTTCAAAAGTTCCATCAAATAGAAACGAATGTCGTAATCCGTCAAGTTTGGATATAAAACCTTGAAATCCGTGTTGTTCACGTACTCGAAGACCAAGCTCGGCGTTTTCGACTGCGGTTCTCTCACCACGTCCAGAAGCGATATGATGTTTATGCCGCCGGCCAAGTTTTGCAAGATTTTAATCTCCCTCTTGATCTTCTTCTTCTTCACTGGTTTCAAAATCTTAATGATGCACTTCTGATCGACCGCTTGCGCTCGAACGCCTTCGAACACCTCCGAGTACTTCCCTCTGCCGACTTTTCGGACGACCTCGTAGTCATCTTGCTCTCCCCAGGAGACTTGTAAGTTTTCGTAGTCCCAATACTCTTTCGGTTTTTTATCGTTCACGTCCGTGTAGACGGCGGATTTGGAGACGACGTTATCGCGGCGGATCGCTTTCCCGATTCGTTGCGACATTAGTATTAGTACGTATCGTATCGTCTCTCGCTTTCTCGCTCTGTTCTACTTCTATCTACCTCCGCGCCTCTCTTTTTCTCTTTTATTAAAGCGCGCAACCAACACTCTCTCTCTCTCTCTCTCCTCCGGGGAGGCAAAATCTCTGAAGAAAAAGAAGAGATTCGAGAGAGAGGAATCGTCCAAAACGAAGCGCGACCTTTTTTCGCGCGAGATTTTAATTCAAGAGTTTCACCTTTTAAAAGCAAAACGAAGTGCCTCAGAGCACGCACATTCGCGAACACACTCAAAAACACCCAAACGACAAATACATTTCGCGCGCTCGATTATTGGTACGCGCGCTCTGTCGTTCTCATCTTCTCTGCGCTCACTTTCTGTGCGTTCGCCCACGGCTGCGCCGTGTACCCAGAAGAAATCTTTTCTGGGGGAAGAAATTTCCGCTCCGTCGATCGCATCTTCGTTTCTGTATCGCACGTGCGACGCGCGCAGTCATCTCGCCTTGACGAAGTTCCCAACTTTCTCGAGAGACGAAGCGCGACGCAGTCGGTGTTTTTAGTCACCATCTTTCGTAATTCGGATATTGATGCGCATCGCGCGTGCGGTGAATAGAGCATCGGGAAACATGCTTTTATTTTGAATTTTGAATGGTCGAAAGATAGAAAGGCGGGAGTTTTTAGAGGGTGCCTACTTACGAGTTTCTTTTCTACTTTTTAGGAAGAAAATGCCTTTACAGGATAGTACAAACAAACAGACGCGAAGCCCTCGAAGGGATGTGAAAGACGTTCTTGGAAGGCGTTCCCGTGATCGCGGCGAAGGGCTCTCTACCTTGACCCCTAGGGTAAACGATAACTCTACGCTCAACAGAGTTTTGAGAGAGTCTGCGAGACAAAGTCCAGAGCGCCAGCTCTTGCGCAGAAGACTTGATGGATTAGGATTACGCGAAAACGAAGTCGATGGCGACGGGAATTGTCAATTTAGAGCAATAGCTGACCAATTGTATGGTTCGCCTGACCGTTATGCAGAAGTTAGAGCGGATATTGTAGAACATTTACGCTCAAACTCGGCGAGATATTCTGCATTTGTGCCTGAATCCTACGACGCATACATTGAGGATATGGGCCTCGATGGAAATTGGGGAGACCACTTGACTTTACAAGCAGCTTCAAATGTATATGGTCTTGAGATTCGAGTTTATACTTCTTATGATGGAAATTGGGAACGAGTAATTCGACCTACTGATAATGGTAATATTCGTGGAGCAATACAATTGAGTTTCTACGCAGAGCTACATTATAACTCGGTCCACCCTATAACTAATGGCTGTTCCAAATGTCCGAAATCAGCTGGACCTGAGTGTTGCCAATATTGTTCTCCAGAGAATTTTTGTTGTGTTCCTGAGCACGGAAATTCATTAAGTTTTGTGACAGACAAAGTTATGTGTCCTAAATGTTCTCCTAATAATTTTTGTAGAGACCCAAAACACGGGAACTCAGAAGATAATCCAGCTCATAAAAGTTCGTGTAGAATATGTTCTCACGGTTATTTCAACAATGTATTAAACGAAAAAGTGATTGGAAGAGAAGGAGGTAGTAGAGGTAGAGCTATGCTCAATAGAGCTAGAGCTATGTACAATCATTCTCGACATAATTCGTATGGAGAAGGAAGAGGAAGAGGAGGAAGAAGAGGTCCATATACCCGCGAGTGCCGAGAAGAACAAATAATGGCGCCGCGACACAAAAAGGACACGGATTTGGTCACCATTTACATTCTTAAATGTAAAGAAAAGAAATGGTACGTCGGGAAAACGAGTAAATACGGCGCGACAAAGCGCATCGTACAGCATTTTGCAAATAATGGTGGGTCGAACTGGACTAGGAGATATAAACCGATAAAAGTGCATGTTGTGAAGAAAAATCAAAACTCTCGAGACGAGGACAAATGGACGAAAGTATATATGGACAGGTATGGAGTGGAAAACGTGCGTGGCGGTGCGTACTGTAAACTAGAATTGAATGAAGATCAAAAACGCGCGTTAGATATTGAGAGCGCTGGGTCGAACGATTTATGTTATCATTGTAAGAAGAAAGGGCATTTTATGGCGCAATGTAAGGAAAAGTACGAAGAAGAAGAGGAGGAAGAAGAGTACGAGTACTTTTGCGAAATGTGCGAGGAGTGCGGCGAGGAGTTCGACGAAGAAGAAAAGTTCAAGCGGCATCAACGCACGTGTAATCCGGCGGTAAATTTTAACCCCTTAGTTTCGACGATGAATTACGAGCCCCCGGAAACTCGACTTCACATAATCGGCCAACGCCTGTGCGAGCAGTGCGGCATCACGGATATTTCGAATAAATCGGATAGTCACACACGGTGCTACAAATGTCATTCAGGTGAAAATGATTACATGCTACAAGGAGGAGGAAGGAGAACGATGCACAATTCTTCTCGACATAATTCGTACGGAGAAGGAAGAGGAAGAGGAGGAAGAAGAGGTCCGTATACCCGCTTGTGCCGAAACTGTCGCACAGATATTTCTGACCGGGATGAAACTTATCAACAGTGCAAAGACTGCTGGAGCCGCGACAGAAGCGGTAGAGGCGGCAGGGAAGGTCAAAGGAAAGGACCATATCAACGAAACAAACAGACGCGAAGCCCTCGAAGGGATGTGAAAGACGTTCTTGGAAGGCGTTCCCGTGATCGCGGCGAAGGGCTCTCTACCTTGACCCCTAGGGTAAACGATAACTCTACGCTCAACAGAGTTTTGAGAGAGTCTGCGAGACAAAGTCCAGAGCGCCAGCTCTTGCGCAGAAGACTTGATGGATTAGGATTACGCGAAAACGAAGTCGATGGCGACGGGAATTGTCAATTTAGAGCAATAGCTGACCAATTGTATGGTTCGCCTGACCGTTATGCAGAAGTTAGAGCGGATATTGTAGAACATTTACGCTCAAACTCGGCGAGATATTCTGCATTTGTGCCTGAATCCTACGACGCATACATTGAGGATATGGGCCTCGATGGAAATTGGGGAGACCACTTGACTTTACAAGCAGCTTCAAATGTATATGGTCTTGAGATTCGAGTTTATACTTCTTATGATGGAAATTGGGAACGAGTAATTCGACCTACTGATAATGGTAATATTCGTGGAGCAATACAATTGAGTTTCTACGCAGAGCTACATTATAACTCGGTCCACCCTATAACTAATGGCTGTTCCAAATGTCCGAAATCAGCTGGACCTGAGTGTTGCCAATATTGTTCTCCAGAGAATTTTTGTTGTGTTCCTGAGCACGGAAATTCATTAAGTTTTGTGACAGACAAAGTTATGTGTCCTAAATGTTCTCCTAATAATTTTTGTAGAGACCCAAAACACGGGAACTCAGAAGATAATCCAGCTCATAAAAGTTCGTGTAGAATATGTTCTCACGGTTATTTCAACAATGTATCAAACGAACAAGTGACTGGAAGAGAAGGTGGTAGTAGAGGTAATCAACCTATGCACAATCATTCTCGACATAATTCGTATGGAGAAGGAAGAGGTGAAGGAGGAAGAAGAGGTCCGTATACCCGCTTGCGCCGGAAGGAAATGACGACTTCAAACGACGATTGGACCATCTACGTCCTCAAATGCAAGCAGCGGAAATGGTATGTAGGGAAAACGCGAAAGTTAAGTGGTCGAATCGTGCAACATTTCTGTTCAAATGGTTCCGCGTGGACGAGAAAATATCCCCCAATCAAAGTGCACGATAGATACAGGAACTGTACGGCGAGAGACGAAGATAAATATACGAAGGAAATGATGGATAAATATGGTATCGATAACGTTCGTGGAGGGAGTTATTGTCAAATTGAATTGGACGAACACCAAAGAGAGACATTGAGGAGAGAAGAGATTGCCACACATGATAAGTGCCATAACTGCGGGAAATCTGGACACTTCGCCGCCCAGTGTCCACTTGATTCTTTCTCAGAGGAAGAGGAAGAGGAAGATCTTGAATACACCGTATGTGATTGTGGCGACGAATTCGAGTCAGAGAGAGCATTCAAACGGCACGAGAAAGATTGCTATTGTTGTTCGAGAGATTATCGTGCCAATCAGAAAGAATTTTTCGGCACGGTTGGAGGCGTCTTCGGATCGACGGCGACGCATTTGTTCACCTCGCTGCAAGGGACGAAGAGTAAAGGCGCCCATATTTTTGACACGGGAGCACGTACGTGTTCTTGTGGAAAGGATATTTCGAGTCGACCTGCAAATCACACGCAGTGTTTAACGTGTTATCGGCACTCGCAAAATAACTCTGAGAGTGAAAGCGAAGAGAGCGTAAGTGAAGATGAAGAATACGAGCGCAAGTGCAGAAGCTGCGGAGGTAACATCTCCCATCGACCGTTTAACTTTACGCAATGCTTAGTTTGCTGGCGAGATGGAAAAGGCGGCAGAGGTGGCAGAGGTGGAAGAGGTGGCAGAGGTGGCAGAGGTGGCAGAGGTGGAAGAGCTGGCAGGCACGGCAGAGGCGGTTGGTCATTTTCGTCCGTAGAATTACTATGAATACTAAATTTCCTCACTTTTCAATTCCCCTAACTAACACGAAAGCTTCACGAAACACAAATGCGGTCCTCCTCCGCCTTTGAAGACCTCGACGACGACGACGACGACGACACCAAAATCGTCCGGTTTAAAATCGCGCGCTCGAAGCGTCCAAAGACTGTTTTTGCTTCCTCGTCGTCGTCTTCTTTTAAGGACGATTTCTTCGCGTTGCAACTCTCCGAAAACGAGAACGAGACCAAAATCGCGCTCGGGGAAACCGCCCGATGGTTGATTTCCGCGCAGAATGCGAACGACGACAACAACACCAAAAGGGTGGCGACGAAGACGAGAATAAAAGCAGAGGTACTCGTGGGGAACAAAACTCGTTTCTCGCAAAAGAGGAGAGGCGTCTCGTCGGCATCGATGCAAGGGGCAACAAGTTTCATCCTCTTGGACGAGATTGGAGATGGAAAAACAACAGAAGCAACAGGGAGTTGTTCGTTGAAACCGTCCGAGTCTCGCGAGGCGGAGGTACACTTTTCGGCGAAGCATCTCGGGGAGCACACGTTGAAATGCACGGCGGAATACGTGGATTGCCCGTACGACGAACGGTCGGCGGTCGCGATTATGAACGTCGCCGGGGAGAATACCGTGTACGATGTCGGGGAGAGGAAGCGCGCGGTGCGTTATTTTTCATTCGACGTGACGAATCCGTTACACGTGAGGACGAAGACGCGACGGGTGTTTACTAGGAGTAGAAGTGAAGATAGCGATAATAATAGTACGAGTAGTAGTAAAGAGAAGGTGTTTTTAGAGGCGACGATTGAGAACGTGGATAAAGCGGCGGCGAGATTAATCACGAAAGTGCATTTAATCGTGGACGAGAGACGGCACGCATCGACGGCGCTGTTCCCGGAAATAGCAGACGAAGAAACGTTGTTTGACGTAGGGAACAACAAGAATCAAATATATTTACAGAAAGGCGGTGGCGCCGCGCATTTTTTGTTCGAGTTAACAGAAACCGACGAGTGGGGAGTGTCGTCGTCGATGACGACGACGTCAACGAGCGGTAAAGACGAACTCGGTACGCTCGAAATCTGTTGGCTCGGGAGTACGGGTGAACCCGGAAGACTTCAAACGCAACCGATTTTAGCGCCGAAACCGAGCGATACGACGCCGCCGCAGATCGTGCGAGGCACGAGTCTTGGCGGCGGCGGCGACTACAGTCGGCCGATATTAAGGACTACGGTCGAGATTTTGAACAGCGAGGAAGACGAAAACGTTCCGAACGGTGCGAATAACATCGCCGCTACCATTAACCGCGCGGTGAAAGTTACCGCGGTTACGGCTGAAAGACCGTTCCTCGTTCGCGTGAAAGTTTCCAACCTTTCGCCGACGACTGATTCTGGGGCGGTAGAACTCCGAATCGAGGACGATACCGCAAGTAACAACGACGCGAAAACACAAAACAACATCAGCAACAACGATATCAACGCGTTACTCTCCCATTCGGGCACCATCCGAGTCAACGGCGAGTCTATGAAAATCTTGCAAGAGATCCCGAAGAACAACGGTTCCCGCGAGGCCCTGTTTGAGATGGTCGCGCTCGCGCCCGGGGTCAAGAAACTTCCTCAACTCACCGTCCGCGAATTGAACGGACGCATTTTGCTCTCTCCAGCCGCGCGAGAGGTTTTTGTTTTAGCGCCTTGACGATAAGAAGAAAAAATTAAAGACAGTACGCGAGCGCGTACAAAATAGGTTCTGTTGGAAAAAGTAGTATCATCACATTGTCTCTCCCTTTCTCTCTCTCTCTCTTTCTCTCGTACACACAAACACAAACACGCACGCGCGCACTCTCTAACCGTTCCTCTTCCTCCCGAGGATTTCATCGTACGGCTGGGAAACCGGCGCAAACTTTGCGTTCAAAGTTGGAAACACTTCTCCAGGTGCTTTCCTTTTATTCCTCTCCCCAAAATATCTTCTCACTTTGTGATTGTACCAATTGCTGCCTCGCATCGATTTCTCTTTCTCGGGCTCGTCTATGCCGCGTTGTCTTTCCGTTCTGTTCGCGTAAAACCCGGGCGAGTTTACGATTTGTCGCGACATGAACGCCAATCCCGCGAACACTCCTGTCTCTCAAGATGTTAAAAAATATTCAGATGAGATACAAAACAAAACAGACCTGTAGATACGAAAACGAGAAGCGGCACGGCTTCTGCCGCGTCCGGGTTCTTCGCGAAAGACGACGATGCGCTGCTTTTGTTGTAAAAGCGCTTTGCCCCCGACGGGGCTCCCCTTCGCAGCAAAGTTGTTCTCCGTGTTGTTGTTGCCATTTTTTTTTCTTTGCATGCGAAAAATTGCCGTTTTTACGATTAATAAGAAAAACTCTCGTTCTTAGGGAAATATTTGTTCGTTGTGTACAGACAAAACAACAACACACGTGCGCGCGCGGAGCACACACATATCTTTATATATATCTTTATACACACACGCAATACACACACGTATAGTTCTCCCTCTCTCTCTTTCTTTCAATCGTTATATGTTCAACTCCTTCGCCGCTTTAACACGACAACAAATACAACAACAACAACAACATTCGCAACACGTCTCGTGCTCGTCGGTAAAGTCGATTCGAACCAAGAGCGCGACGACTGCGGCGGCATCTCGAGGTGTTGCGACGTCTACCAAAACGTTCGTTTCGAGAACAATAATAACGAGCACATCGTCATCATCGATGGCGCCGTCGTCGAGATTGACGAGAACTCGATCCGCGCAGTTAGCGTCGGACGTTTTAGCGGCTGGGGAATTAGACACCATTCGAGCGTTGAGTCCAACGAGAAGAGGAGGAGGAAAAGGAGGGAAAATCACGACGACGAGAAGGACGACGACGAGAACGAAGAGTAGCGCTGCTGCTGGTAAAGAAGACGAAGCGGCGAGATACGGGTTGACAAATTCTGCGTCTGGGTTGACGATTCCGACGATGTTAACGCTCGCTCGCGTCGCCGCTATTCCGGCGTTTGCGTATATGTATTATCAGACGACGGCGTGGTCGGCGCCGGGATGTTGCTTCGTGTTCGTCTTGGCGGCGATTACGGATTGGTTGGACGGGTACTTGGCGAGAAAGTGGAACCAGTCCTCTGCTTTTGGTGCTTTCTTGGATCCTGTGGCGGATAAGTTGATGGTTGCGTGCGCGTTGGTTTTGTTGTGTTCGTTAGCGCCGAAAGGCGTGTCGCATCCGTACTTGGTCGCGGTGCCGAGCGCAATCATCATCGGGAGAGAGATTACGATGTCCGCGTTGAGAGAGTGGGCGAGCGCGAAAGGCGGTGACGCTCACAAGGCGGTGAAGGTGAACAACCTCGGGAAGTGGAAGACGGCGACGCAGATGGTTGCGATTTCGGTTTTATTGCTCGTGAGAGACGGGGTGCCAAAGGCGATGGAAAGTTTCCTTCCGAAGATGTTGGCGAGTGAGTTGACGAACGTCGGCGTGGTTACGTTATGGGTGAGCGCGGCGTTGGCGGCGTTGAGTTTATACGTGTACATGGCACCGGTTCTAAAGTACATGTTGGAGTAAGTTAATTTTAATACAAAAGTTATACGATTTTATGAACGAATAGTCTATCCATCTAAAACTATCTAAGATGCTACGAGTAGTTATGCTTTTAAGAATTTTCCATCTTCCCGTTGATGATCTTGAAGATTTCTTCGCCGTTCACTTTGTCGTGCACACTAACGCCGCCGCGAGCGAGGCGGTCGGGGTGAAACTTCAACAAAGCTCTGCGATAGGCTTTCCGCAACTCGTTCGTGCTCTTCTTATCTTTCACCTCCACGCCGAAAACTTCGAGCGTTTCCCCCAGCGATAAGTTTTTGACGACTTTGTCCCACTTTTTGTGAAACTTATGCCTAAACTTCAATTCGATCTCGCGCGTGTGCTCCTTCTCTTCCTCGGCTTCTTGAACCTCGAGGATGCGCTCGGCTTGGCGACGGATGAGAATTCGTTTCTTTTCAGCTGCTTCTTCCTTTGGCGTTAACGACGTTTTCGCGGGAACGGCACTCGTCTTCATCTTCACTTCGGACAAGTCGAAAAGACTCGCAGACGAGGAAGACGGCGTCGACGCCGTCGATATCATATCGTCGAAAAGATCTTTTTCGTGGCTTCGCGGCTTTTGTTCATTAAAGTTGGAAGAAGAGGGAGGAGCTTTCTTCTTGGCTTCGCCTCCTCCGTTTGATGAAGAGAAGAAGTCAAAATTGATGTCATTCGCGGAAGCGGAGTCGGTGGACGCGCTGAAGAACTCCTTCTCCACGGAAGAGAGCGGTTTTTTACCGCCGGCGCCGCCGCCGGGCGAAGTCATCTTCCCTACATTTCTGAGTAAATCGATTTGTCGCACGTCCACGTCGTTTCCGAGCGACGCGAAGAACGCCTCGTCGTCTGATGTTTGCCGCGACGCGCCATTAGTAGCATTATCGCTGCTACTGTTTTTTACGATGAATATTTTCGCGCAATCCTCGTCGCCGTCGCAATAAACGCCACCGCGTAACAAGCGACACGGAACCTCCGCGTACGAAGATAAAGCTTTGAAAAGAATCGCACGTTGCTTTTCCGCACCGATACTTAAATGCCCGATGTGTACGACGCAGCTGGCGTTGATTTTTTTCAATTTCGTTTCGTCACGCATCGCAGTCGCGCGGATAGAGAAGGCTTTCGTTTCAGTTTCGCACGCACCTCCTAACCGATTGGAGACGAGCATCGCGAGAGCCTTTGCTCTCGCGAACACGTCTGAAGGGTCTTGCGCGTGTATCTTTCTCGCGAGCTCGTCCAAAGAGTTTAGAATATCGTCCGACTTTCTATCCACTACGTAAGCGATGGCATGCTCCTCGTTCGGGGTATCGTTGCTTGCACCTCGCTTCCTCAGCGACAACAACTCCCCCAAATCTGGCAGCGGTGCGTCCTCGCCGCCGAACAGAAGCGACGTCGAGCTGTTCTCGTCTCGCCAAAAATCGTAAAATCCATCCGCGTTTTCATCCAACACGTCAAATTCGGATAAACATCGCGTCAAATGAAAGCGAGCGGCGAATTTCCGACCGACGGAACGTCCCGTCGACGCTTCCAATGCGGCGGCGCCCGATGCCGTCTTATTTACATTCGCCGCCTTCAGACGAGAATTAATATCGAGGTCAGAAACGAGCCTTTGAATTGAATTCAATTTCTCCCCGTTCGCCGCTTTGGACATTTCGCTCGCTATTTTCATTAGTTTCTCTTCGTCTTCGTCGTTTTCATCGTTGCTATCCCTCGTTCTGCTATGACTACCACTGTTGTTACTACCCGACGCCGCAGCAGCCGCCGCCGCAGCAGCCGCATCCCACGCCCTCCGACTCTCCTCCATCGCCCTCCTCGTCTCCTCTTCGAACCGTTCGTCTTCCCCTCGCGGGTACGCTCTCGCAACGCCTACTCCTTCATCTTCTTCTTCTCCTCCTCCTCCTACCACTCCCTCCTCGCGATCCTCGCGGTGATATCTCCTCATCGCCTCCTTCTCGTTCTCTCTCCGCTTTCGAATCCATCGTCGATGTCTTCGCGTTCTCGTCGGCGCCGGTTCGCCCGCGGCGGCGGCTTGGGCGAAGAAGTCGCCGACTTCCGGTACTCGACCGTTGATTCGAATCCCCGCTTTCGCCGCCGCCGCGAGAATTTCTCGTTCGTCTTCAATCGATACCGTCGCCCGTGTTCTCGGAGGCGGTCGATGTTCGTACAGCGGCGGCGGATTATTAGTATTAGTATTCCGAGAGCCCCCTCCTTCCCCTCCTCCCTCGCTCGCCGTCGCTGTTGCTCCCGCTGTTGCTGTTGCTGTCCAATTAAAATCCTCATCTAAGCTCTCGTCGTTGGCGTACCGGTTCCGAAAGCTGTCGTTTTTATTCGCCTCGCTCGACGACAGTCCTTTCTTCTTGAATAATCCTTTTGAATGAATTCGTCGTGAGTTAATGGTGGTGTTTTCATCGCGTCGTCGTCGACAGCGGGAGACCAGGGAGAAAGGGAGAGAGAGACGCGTTCAAAGCGCTTCAATTTCACACGACAGACAGAGAGAAAGAAGAGGAGGAAAAAGGACGACCAGCGGCGATTCCGAAGACGACGACGAACACGAAGACGAAGGGACGAAAGGAAGACGCACCTCTGACGACGTCCATGACGTTTTTAAAATCGAGAAGGCGACGACGCTTTGGCGAGAGAAAGCGCAAAGTTGGAATATCTAATCTCTGGGGAAACCGGCGGTCGATTTCCGTTACAAAAACGAGACACGAACGCTCGAGAGTCGTCGCAGAGTGAGAGCATGTCTCACGGCACGTTCGACGACGCGCCTTCGTCTGCGAACAAGAACAACGACTCGAGTGGTTTTGGTTCAGGAATGAACATTTTCGGCGCGAACTCGGTCCGCGAACGACCTCAGTCCGTGTCCTCGTTCCAAGACATCAACGCCTCCAGCACGTTGGATGAATCGATTTCCAAAACGTTCAAACGCGACATCGATCGGATCGTCTCGAACGTGAAGAACGTGCTCGACGCGAAGCGAGTGTTTTTAGGGAACAGGAGGAGTAGCATTGGGGAGGAGAATAGTCAACAACAACAACAACAACCGTTGCGCGATTGGGATTTATACGGTCCTCTGATTTTCGTTCTCCTCTTTGGCGTGTGTTTGTCCTCCTCTGCGGGCGGAGGATCTTCTTCAAAGACAAAGTCGGACGCGGGAACGATATTTTCGGTCGTGTTCGCGACCGTCGCGTTCGGGGCGTTCGCGTTGACGCTGAACGTGAAATTTCTCGGTGGGAAAATCATTTTTCTCCAGGCGATGAGTTTGATCGGGTATTGCATATTCCCGCTCGATATGAGCGCCGTATTGTGTTGGGTTTCCGCGAACTCCTGGTATCGGTTCTTCGTGGTCGGGTTAGGCGTGACGTGGTCGTGCGGAGCGTCCGTGCCGTTCGTGAGTGCAGCCGTCGTCGAGGAGAGGAAAGCGTTAGCCGTGTATCCAATGGTGCTGTTGTACGTGACTTTAGGTCTGTTCGCCGCCGTCGTAGTTTAATATATTTCTTCTACTCTTGTACCATATTTCTCTTTTCCACTGTCTTTTTTTTCTCCATGCAATCACATGCGAGAATAATATATTCGTTTTTATATAAAGCTTTCATCAAAGATATACCACCCCACCACGCGAGCGAGAAAGAGAGAGAGCGCGCGAACGATGTCGGGAGTGACGACGAGAGCGCAGAAAAGAAGGATCGGGGAGAGAGATTCTTTGTGGGATTTGATCGTGAATAACGACGATATTTGTTTCCAACACATTCTTCCGAGATTGAATGGGACCGATCTTAAATTCTTGTACGACGTGAATACGGAGACGAGAAAGTTGATTAAGAGATCGTCTCGCGCGGATGATTTGAAGAAGGAGTTTAAGGTCAAAGAGATGTCGTCGATATCGACTTTGGAGTTTGCGTGGGAGCATAAATCGTTGTGGTCGTATTTGTTTTTCCAAACTATTTTCTGCAGGAGAGCTGCTGAAACGAATAAACTCGAGTTGCTCAAGTGGGCGCGAGAGGAGAAAAAGTGTGAGTGGAATGTAGGGACGATTAATAGGGCCGCAGAACAAGGTAATCTGGAAATGGTAAAGTATTGCGTGGCAAATGAGTGTCCTATCGGTACGGGAGCGTGTGCAT
>ERZ651776.3275-NODE-3275-length-16279-cov-4.749784_pt1 | contig 16279 bp, 7 predicted proteins | sample MGYA00514761_ERZ651776 | MGnify/ENA metagenome assembly ERZ651776 | reverse complement strand
TTAATTCACCATATTAGAAAAGAAGCTATGTGTTTTGACCCAGATACTAAAATTCAGTTAGATTCAGGAGAATTAATAGATATGAAAGACATAAAATTAGGAGCAAAACTTAAAAATGGTTCAGTTGTTCAATCTGTTATGAAAATTAATAATCTAGATGAAAATAATAACATAATTAACAAAATGTATAAACTAGAAAATGGAGAGAACAATGAATCAATATATGTTACTGGGTCTCATTTAATTTATGATTCAACTATTAAAGATTTTGTCAAAGTTAGTAATTATCGCGGAACTAATCCTGCAATTGAATCTAATAAAGAATGTCCCGAATTATCATGTTTGATCACAAGTGATCACATTATTCCAATAGGAGATGAAATCTTCCACGATTGGGAAGATAATAATGGTTCGGAATCAAAAAAAATTTACTAGGAGTTAAGAATATTATTTAGGATTTATTTTAAATATTATCTATACATTTTTTATAATGAATGTTAATTTATTTGGAATTAAAATGAGATTAGAAATACTTATATTATGTTCATTGGTTGGAAGTATATTAGCAACAACATCATTTTGTAGCTGTGCGGGTGGTTTAAGAGAAGGTTTTCGTGTAGGAACAAATATATTTGGTTCTGTATTAGACTATTCCATGGGCGATGGAGTAAATATTAGTTATATTAAGCAAGACAATACTGATTATAATAAGGCAGAAACAAATGTAAAAGGACTTGGTATTCCTTTACCCGAAGGAAAATTATCATTATTTGGAGAGAATGAGATGAATCCTAATTGTTGTCCGTCATCGTATAGTAGCGGTAAAGGTTGTGTATGTATGACATCAGAACAAATTAATTTTTTGAATAAGAGAGGTGGAAACCGAACTATGGAATAAATAATAAAAAAATAAATTATATTTTTATTATTTAAATTATACTATATTTCATTATACTATATTTCATTATACTTTACATATACATATTGCGCCAACTACCTGTCTCTTCATTTAGTTTAATAAACTTATCTACCATTTCATTATTTACTTCAATGGGAAATTCTATTTTCATTTTCATTTCCTTTTCAAAGATAGTATTTTCTGGCTTCATTAAACGGTACAAGTTAAGTTTTGTATGAATTATTTCCAAACATCTTTTAAGATTGCGAACACCTTGTTCTTGTTCTGTATATTTGTCAATAATATGTTTAATAGTTTCATCATTTATTTTAATATCGTCTTCGTTAAAATTAACCTCTTTTTTAATTGAAGGAATTAAATAATCGCGTGCTATTTTAGTCTTTTCTTTTAGGTCATATCCTTTTGTTTGAATGCGATACATACGATCTTTTAGAATAGGATTTACTTTTGATTCGTCATTATAGCTGAATATGAACAAACATCTACTTAAATCAAAATCTAGTTCTGAAAAATATTTATCATGAAATTTATTATTTTGGGTTGTATCTGTCAAATGTGTTAGAATGCCGATAATTTCTTCACCCTTAGGTGTATTGCTAACTTTATCCAATTCGTCAAAATATATTACTGGATTCATACACTTTGATTGAATCAAAATATCAATAATTTTACCCCACGAAGAACCTTCATATGTATATGAATGACCTTCTAAGAAACTCGAATCTGTTGCTCCACCCAATGCTATAAATGCGAAATCTCTGCCTAGAATTTTACTAATACCATCTTTTACTAGTGTTGTTTTGCCTGTTCCCATAGGACCTTTAATAGCAATAGCAGTTCCAACTGCTTCTGGATTAGCAACCCACTGACCAAGCATTTGCATAATCTGTAGTTTAGCATCATTTAATCCAAATACTGCCGAATCCAACGTATTTTTCGCATCCTCCATGAAATCATGACATTTATCAACACCATCGCTTAATTGAAGTGGAATATTTTTATACATACCAAATGGAATCTGCATAAAAGTATCTACCCAGTTTTTGATTTTATAATATTCCCCACCCCCCTGGTCCATATATTTCAAAGCATTAATCTTTTTGTAAGCAATTGATTTGTAAGTAATTGGAATTTTGGATTCAATTAGAGCTAAACGATAAGGTTTATCAATGTCTGTATGTTTTTTTATTTCTTCCAGTTCTGTTATTATAGATTCCTGTTGTTTAACAGTAAGTTTATCATTAAAGAATTTGCTATCATTCATTAGAAGTTTATCTTTTGATATTTTTTTAAATTTTTCAGTGTTTTTATTACGAATTTTTTGTGTTTTCTTCTTTTCCTTTTTTAAATATTCTTTTTCACGTTTTTCAATATCTTTAATAAATGTTTGCATTTCCTTATTATTTTTATCCTTTGGGGTTAAATCGTTTAGAATTGTTTTTATTTTATCATATGCTTCTTCGTCTGTAATACTATCTTTTTTTACCTTTTTTTTTGATTTTTCTGTTTCATCTTCACTATCTTCCTCCTCGCTTTCTTCCTCACTTTCTTCCTCGCTTTCTTCCTCACTTTCTTCCTCGGTTTCTTCCTCAGAATCATCTTCTTCTAAGTTTTTATTTAAGTCACCCATCGATAATATAATATTGAATAATCCTCCATTTTTGCCATCAATTGTGATATCCAGTTCGTCTTCACTTTCACTGTCACTGTCACTGTCATTGTCATTTTCACTTTCACTTTCACTTTCATTTTCACTTTCACTTTCCTCTTTTTTCTGTTTCTTTTTCTGTTGTTTTCTTACAGATTTACGATTTGCTTTTTTGTGCTTTGTTTTTTCACTATCTTCGGATTTTTTATCTTCGGATTTTTTATTTGATTTAGTAATTTTATCTCCTTTTTTATCTTTTTGAGTGTTCGTTTTTTTATTTTTTACTTTTTTAGTAGTATCATCTTTATTTTCTAGACGTGTATTCATATATTTCGAAGGATACAAATTGCCTATTACTTTTCTAATTTGATTCATATCTAGTTCTTCGTCTTCTGTTTCCCAATCAGATTCATCAGAAGAGGATTCATTACGCTTATATTCTTCTTCTTCTTTAACATCGGTTTTAGACCTAGTATTGTATTTATGATTTTTAATCTTATCTTTTGTCATAATAAATTCACTATTGATTATTTTTTATATCATTTATTTCATTCAATTTTTTTTTATTTAGATAAAATTGAATCAAAACAATCTAAATATTATATACGTAATATAAGAAGAATGACGCTAAATAAGAAAGATAGTAATAAGACAGTTTCTAAAATTATTGGAATCCAGTTTAGTATTCTATCTCCCGAAGAAATTCGCAATAGTTCTGTTGCTGAAATTACAAACAGAGACACTTATATTAACAATAAACCAGTAATTAATGGTTTATTTGATCCACGAATGGGTGTGTTAGAACCTGGTTACATATGTCCTACTGATGGTCTTGATTACATAAAATGCCCTGGATATTTTGGCCATATTGAACTTGCGCGACCATTATTCTATATTCAGTATCTTACAACTATTATGAAAATAATTCGTTGTACATGTGTAAAGTGTAGTAAACTTTTAATTAACAAAGAAGAGTATACATATTTGCTAAATAATCCTAATGAAAAAAGATGGAATTATGTTTATAATATTGCTAGCAAAATTAAAAGATGTGGTGAACATACTAATGATGGTTGTGGTTGTCTACAGCCTATAAAACTTAAAAAGGAAGGTTTATCGACACTGGTTGCTGAATGGGATGACATTGGTGAGGATGAAGAAAAAATAACTATGGTTATGACACCAGAAATTGTACTTAAACAATTTAGAAGAATATCCGATGAGGATATTACTTTTATGGGGTTTAGTCCAATTTGGTCAAGACCAGAATGGATGATTTGTCAAGTTTTGGCGGTTCCACCACCAGCAGTAAGACCTTCCATTAAACACGATTCACAACAAAGAAGTGAAGACGACCTTAGTCATATTATTGTTAATGTTATTAAAACAAATAAAACACTTCAGGAAAAAATAGAAGCTAATGCAAATGCTGCTGTTATTAATGATTGGACAGTTTTACTTCAATACTATATTTCAACATTAGTCGACAATAAAATCCCAGGTGTTGCCGCACACGCGCAACGTTCTGGTCGTCCATTGAAATCAATCAAAGACCGATTGAACGGAAAAGTTGGACGTATTCGTGGAAATTTGATGGGTAAGCGCGTTGACTTTTCGGCGCGCTCAGTAATTACTCCGGACCCTAATCTTTCTATTGAGGAACTTGGTGTTCCTGAAAAAATAGCAATGAATCTATCTTATCCCGTAAGGGTTAATAAGCTAAATATTTCATTCTTAGAAAAACTAGTTAAAAATGGTCCTGATATTCATCCAGGAGCTAAAATACTAGAACGAAAAAATGGTGATAATATTTCATTAAGATATGTAGACCGCGATTCTCTTGAATTAAATATTGGTGATATTGTTCATCGTCACATGATGGACGGTGACCCTGTGTTATTCAATCGTCAACCAACACTTCATAGAATGTCGATGATGTGTCATAAAACAGTAATTATGCCGAAGGGAGACACGTTTCGCATGAATGTTGGTGATACGAAACCATACAATGCCGATTTTGACGGCGATGAAATGAATATGCATATGCCACAAGATATTGAATCGGCTTCTGAGCTTAAAAACCTAGCAGCAGTAAAATGGCAAATTATCAGCCCTGCAAATAATAAATCAATTGTAGGTATATTTCAAGATTCCCTACTTGGGTCTTACAGACTTACGCGAGAAAATATTAATTTTACACATCGTGAAGCTATGAATTTGTTGATGTTACATAAAAATGTTGATGTAACTAAATTTCCAAACACGGAAACTATAAACAGTTTTGAACTACTTTCACAGATTTTACCACCTATTACACTAAAATACAAAACATCTCAATATGGCGATAATGATGATTATAAAACCTCTAATTCAGTATTAGAGATTGAAAACGGAAAATTTATTCGTGGTCAATTAGATAAAGGTTGTTTTGGTGACAATTCCAAAGGTCTATTACAGCGAATCTGTAATGATTTTGGAAATAATTCATGTGCTAATTTTATAGATAATATTCAAAACATTGTAACTGAGTATATGAAAACAAGTGCGTATAGTGTAGGTATTAGTGATTTAATAGCCGATGATAATACAAACGAATCAATAGCACAAGTAATCACATCGAAGAAAAAAGAGGTTCATTCACTTATTGATCAGACTCACCTTGGTATTTTCGAGAATAAAACAGGCAAACCAAATGAAGAAGAAATAGAAACTCAAATTAATAATATTTTAAAACAGGTAGAAAACGACGCAGGTAAAATCGGTAGAAATAGTCTAAGTGCCGACAATAGATTTCTTATTATGGTTAATGCTGGCTCAAAAGGAAGTCAGTTAAATATTTCACAGATGATTTCTTGTCTAGGTCAACAAAACGTAGATGGTAAACGAATTCCATATGGATTTGATAATCGAACTTTGCCTCATTTTAATAAATTTGATGACTCACCTGAAGCGCGCGGTTTCGTGGAAAGTTCTTTCATCTCTGGTCTTACACCAGAAGAATTGTTCTTCCATGCAATGGGCGGACGCGTTGGTTTAATTGATACAGCTGTAAAAACATCACAGACTGGTTATATCCAGCGTCGTCTTGTTAAAGGGTTGGAAGATTTGAAAGTAGAATACGACATGACTGTTAGAAACAATAAAAATAAAATCATTCAGTATAGTTATGGTGATGATGGTATTGACCCAGTTCACGTTGAAGGACAGGTATTGCCTCTTGTAAATATGACAATTGAAGAAATATACGCACATTACCAAATGCCTACTGGTAATACCAACGACATATTTACAACTGCATATACTAAAAATACACTTACGCGTATGAAAAAACAAAAAGATAAACTTAATGATAAATGTAAGGACCTAATTAATAAAATGATAGACTCAAGAGAGAAAATTATTAAAAACGTTTTCAGAATGAGGGACAATAAAGCTGTCAATATTCCAGTGGCTTTCCAACATATTATTAATAATATTAAAGGCGAGCAAAATATTAATATTAATTCAATGGTTGACATTACACCTATGGAAGCTTTTGATATTATAGATGAGGGTTTTAATAAAATCAAATCATTATACTATGTAAATCCAACCGAATTATTCGAAGTAATGTATTACTACTACTTAACTCCAAAAGATTTACTAATGATTAAGCGTTTTAATAGAACGGCACTCGAACTATTGATTCACCAAATCACACTTCAGTATAAGAAATCTATTATTGCTCCGGGAGAAATGGTAGGAATCATTGCAGCGCAGAGTATCGGTGAGCCTACAACTCAGATGACACTAAATACGTTCCATTTTGCTGGTGTTGCTAGTAAATCAAACGTAACACGCGGTGTTCCTCGCATTGAAGAAATTCTATCATTGTCGGAAAATCCTAAAAATCCATCGTGTACAGTATTTATGTTACCCAATGAAGAAGAAGAACAAGAAAATGCACAAACTATTATGAACCAATTAGAAAATACATCACTTAAAAACCTAATTAACTCTGTAAAGATTTGTTTTGACCCGGATGATTTGAATACATTAATAAAAGAAGATGAAAATATTATTGCCCAGTTCAAGGAGTTTGAAAATATGATTGATGGTTGTGAGAATCAGGGAAACACAGAAAAGGATAAATCCAACTGGATAATCCGAATTGATTTGAACATTGAAGAAATGTTAAATAAAAATATTACTATGGAAGATATTAATTTTGCTATTAAAAATGTATACGGTGAAGATTTGGAGTGCATATATAGTGATTTGAATGACGACAAGCTAATATTTAGAATTAGACTTAATAGCGTTTTAAATAAAATCAAAGATAAAAACACCAATTCTAAACCTTTGGACCAATCCAATGAAATATATTTGATTCAAAATTTCCAAGACCAGTTATTAAATAATCTTATATTGCGTGGTGTTAAAAATATTAGTAGAGTTATTCCTAGAAAAATAACGGATAATGTGAAAGAGGAAAATGGAAAATATGTTAGAAATGATATATGGGTACTTGACACAGTAGGTACCAATTTACTAGACATATTAAGTCTTGATTATATTGACAACACTAGAACTATCACAAATGATATTCAAGAAATTTACAGAGTTTTGGGGATTGAAGCGGCACGCCAATCTATATTTGATGAGATTTCAGAGGTTATTGAATTTGATAGCACCTACATTAATTATCATCATCTTAGTGTACTATGCGATAGAATGACTTGTAATGACAAGATGGTCTCTATCTTTCGACATGGTATTAACAATGACGACATTGGTCCAATTGCAAAAGCATCATTCGAAGAAACACCTGAAATGTTTTTGAAAGCAGCACGTCATTCAGAGCTGGATATAATGCGAGGAGTATCAGCCAATGTAATGTGTGGACAGGAAGGTTATTTTGGAACAAGCGCTTTCCAGGTAATGTTAGACTTGGACAAATTTGCCGAACTTAATGAGGAAAAATGGGAAGATGAAAATAAAGATACTATAATCGATGAAGGGTTTGGAGATGTAATCCAAGGCGACGACCCTTGTTCCATTTCTAAAATATCAATATCAAATAATACACACATTATTAGTGGAACAGACATTGGTAATGATAATGATTATGATCCGGGATTTTAGTAATTAAATTAAATAATATAAAATAACACTATTATAATATATTATTATGAATACATTTACTATTATATTATCTAGATTTTTAAAAAACGTTGACATAGTCAATAACGAGATTAAATATAATATTAACTCTAATAATATTAACTCTAATAATATTAACTCTAATAATATTAACTCTAATAATATTAACTCTAATAATATTAACAATTCTTATAACGATTACTTTATATTAAAACAATATGATAACCGAAATATTTCTAATAAAAATTTCACAGATTTTATACATCATAAATATAACATTTTAAATAAATATGTATTAACTTCGTTTTTTTTTCTTGATGAATTGAAAGATTATTATTTTGATATATTTTGTAAATCGCAAAAAATATATAATATATTATCTAATACAATTAGAAAATATAAAATAAAGAACTCTATTAAGTTTGATAATAAGAGAGATTTATGTTTAAACGATATTAGTGATTTTTCAGAAGGGTCTATTATTCATATATATATAGATAAAACAAGAACTACATATACGTTTAGAATTTCAGATATTATACAGATAATAAATAATGCATTAACTTATTCTCCAGAATTTTTTGCAGAACCACACTACATTAAAAATCCATATACAAATATTAACTTTACATACAGTGAATTATTACATATATATTTTACGATTAAAAACTCAGGTTTTATTATGTCTCATTTTTTTCATCAGTTTTTCTTGAACAATTTCAACATAACAAACTACACATACAAAAATGAATCATTAATTCGCGAAGAGTCAATTAAATCGTTTGTAAATAATTCTACTATGTTGCAAAAATATAAATATATTATTAAAATGCTAATAGAATTTGACGATTACTATAGTATTACTAATATTGATAGTAATTTCCCGAAAAACAAACTAGTCGATGTGTTTTCGTTTCTGCTTTCTGATTATTTAACTTATGAATTCTCTCTTATATCAACATTGCGAAGTATTTCAAAATCAAATATTAAATGTGAATTAATTAAATTTAAAAAAATCAACCCGTCTTTTGGTAGAAAAATTATTATTAAAAAATATAATTATTATGATAATAAAAATGGTGCATTTGAATTTGGAAAATATAATGGGAACTATATTAGGGTATATAAATTTATAGATACAATTAATAATGAAAATAAACAGCATATTGTTACTAGAAGAACGAATAAAAAACCTTATAAAAAACCTTATAAAAAACCTTATAAAAAATTTAAACGACAACAGTACACATATAATCTCGATAAATTATTTTCGTGGAAAATAGAGAATGTAGCATATAAACCTACTTTATTTTACACATTAATTACAAAAATAAACAATAATTTTACAAAAAATATAAAAAATATAATTGCGCAATATCTCAATGTTAGTTCTTTCAATATTATAATTTTAAATGACAAAAATATAAAACAAAATATTGAACATAACTCTAATAAAATAGATTATGATAAAATAGATTATGATAAAATATATTATGATACAATAGCAAGTGTAACAGAAGACGAAGTCGACGATGATTCACTTGATAATTCAGATGATGAATCCGACCGCGATGAATCGGATGAAAGTAATAATACAACCCATAATATTGAAAATGTTAGAAATGTTAGTAATGTTAGTAATGTTATAATTAATAATACTAACAAATAATTTACATCAAATTATATTTTTTTTTAATTTCCGAACTATTGTGGTTACAATCGGAGGGAAGAGCAATATATCTACGACCATTCATATCACAATCACCAGTAGCATGAAGAATATACGTTTGGTTCTTTTGTGATTTACTTTCTTGTGAATTTTTTTCTACATTAATTGGTGTACGGTACCATACATCAGATTTATTCAACTTGTTAATTTCACTTTCAGTATACTGTTTGTAATCCATATTTGATATGATATATTGTAATTATTATATTATATCAATTTTTTTTTAAAAATTATTTATTTACTTAATCTTGTCGTTACATTTATTTTTCGTGGTTTAGTATTTTTTTTTGTAGGAATATTTTCAATGAGCAAATCAAATACATTTGGTTTAACATTGTTAATAATTTGTTCTTTAAAATCACCACCTAACATTGATAATCCTATTTTCGGATTATTATTTTCCAACAATACCAATTTATAATTTACTATATTTTTTTTATTTTTTTTACAGAATATAAAATAATATTCATCGCTCTTTCTAGTTACATATATATTTGTTGATTTAGATTTGGTTAATATTGATTCATATATGTCATTGTCGGAAAATAAAACCATTGGCATATTAAAATTGCCGACTATGAGTATTATATCAAAATTAGATATATAATATTCCTTATCTAATATCATTTTCTCAACGGTAATACTGCTATTTTTAAGAAGCTTTACATATTTACTTTTATTTTGTTTAATTAGAATATCTAATAATTTTTCATAATTGTTTGAATATAAATCTTTATACTTTTCAATTAAAATATCTTTTAAATCTTCAATTGTAATACTAGAAATTGTGCTATCAAACATCGTTAATAATGTTAATATAAATTCATATGAACAATTGTTGGATCTATCCGAGTATTGATAATATTTACTATTTTTAGGAAATAGTTCAGACCAAAGTCCTTGTATTTTACCACCTTCGAAATTACAGTCTTTTCCCTTTGTTGTATCTACATTAATATCTTGTGTTATTTCGTTAGAATATTTTTGTGTTATTAATGGTTGTGTTGTATCAAATGTATTTTTTTTGATATATTTATTTGGTTCGGTTTCTATTATATCATCGAAGTATTCATTTGATAGTAATGATTCTAGTAGAATCATTTCATTATCATGTAAATTATAGTCGACATTTGTTAATGATATAAACGTTTTTGGTTCAAAAATGAATGATTTGATGCGATTATACCTGACCATTTCATCTGATATTTTCCCAAAATAAATTTCTTTATTTGACTTATTCCCTTCATTAATCAAACTATTATTTGGTATCATCATTCTACACTCATCTTCATCTTTGAAACAATATAATCTTTCATCACAATTATCACTCTTATAACAACTTCTAACATCGTCTATTTCGTTTATTATATCTTCGCTCATATCGGTAAATTCAAAATAATTATCCGTCATATTAATCAAGATATCTTTAATGCGTTCTATTTTATCAACATAGTAAATGCTATTTGAATTAATAATATCTTCAATTGATGTGCGAAGTTCTGTATTTTTGTATTCTCCTAACATAGATCTAATAATATTTCTAAAAATTTTATAAAAATTACTTTCTAGTTTAATGCGTTTAATATAGTTTATTCTCTCTACGTCGATACTATCATCACTAATAACATCTTTATCTACATCAATATAATTAGTTGACGATATTGTTTTTGTTCCATCATCAAAATTTGCTTCGGGTGGATTTATAGGAATAAACTGATTCGTTTGAGTTATAACCCCTATTATCATGTCATCTTCTAATACCTTTATTTCAATACCACAATTTATATCAGGGATTTTCATGGTAACTAGTTTTAAAAAATCTACGGTTTCATTATAAGAATATCCCATTAAATCGTGTATCCATAAGTATTCTATTTGGTCCAAATCAATTATTGGGGCTGATGGAAAACAAGGAATCATTCCCCTTTTTTTATCCTTTTCTGACTCCAACGCAATCACTTTACCATCATAGTTGAATATAAATTTTGTTATTTTAAATGATTTTATTTTCAGTTTTTCTATTAATTTATTTAACATTATATTTTTTTTAAATTTATATATATTTGGCATACTTGATAATCCTTGACAGTTTTTGTATGAATTTTTAATCAATGTAAAAGTTTCTTTTATATTTGATAAAATGTCTTTATTATCTACCTTAATTTTTTTAGTAGTATATTTACCATTATTGGCAATTCTTCTAACATATATGGGTTCAAAATATTTTTTATTTTTTAATAACATAAATGTTTCTTTCTTTTCGTCAAATAAATTATTTGAATAAGTGTTAGAAGGACACAATATATCTATTTTATCGGTTATATCATCATTCACTATATCTAAAATAACCATATTATAGCCATGATGGTTTATACCATCTTTCATACATATTAAATCCCACAAATATGTATGGTCTATATTCACTTTATCATCTCTTAAAAATGAAATAAAATTATTATAAGCACTAATAACTTTTTTGAAATATATATTTGCCTCTGGATTTGTTGATTGTAATTTTTTATATATGTTACTTGATTTAAAATCCTCTGTTATAATATCATTACTCGAATCATCAAATATTCTAATTAAGTTTCCATTTTGTAATTTTATGAATTTATCATAATCTAACGCTTTTATCATTCTTTCCTTCATTTCTACGATAGTTGGTTTTTCACCATCATCATCATATAACACGTCTGCAATACTGGCAATAAAAGACTGATTCTTATTATTTTCAACCCCTTTTCTTAAAATACAATCGTGATTTAATTTCAAATTTGTATTATTACTACTTATATAACACAATTTATTGTCTGTTTTCAAGAATGTTTCCACTGCAATAGGTAAATATCCATATCTATTTTCTTGCAAAGGAAACTTCTCCGACCCTTTAATATAATCCTCTTCACTCGTTTTTTTAGTTTTTACTTTTTCATCTTGTTCGTCATTTTTTAAACATAGCTCACGTCTATTTTTCTGCTGGTTGCCTGTAAAACTATTAAAACAACATGGGGCACATAACCCTTTATTATTAGCATTAGGTTTTTGAAATCCAGGATAATGTTTTTTATACGTTCCATCTTCGTTAATATGATATTTACTAGACGAAAACTCATAAATATTTGCACCTTCTGGTATTTTTTTAGAATCCGTAGGTATAATACCTCCATATTTACCAGATTTTGCCTCTTGCTCTGTCAAACTAGTATTGTGCTTAATGCTCCAATAACGAGGACATATATACCAATGTTCTTTATCCTTACTGCTACCATATTTTACTTTTTCATGATATGAATCAGGGTGATCCTTATCTATTTTATCTAATTCTTCATCTGTCAAAATTACAGGCTGTTTTCTATATTGAGACGGACAAGAACGCGAATAGGCATTCATATTTCCCTCTCCTTCTACGACAAATAAATCCTTATCTCTTGTTCTCATTCGTTTTGAAAAATAATCGCGGAGAGAGATATTGTCCATATTAATTTCATAGTTGGTATCACTACCATTAGAACCTCCTCCATAATCATCAGGTAATTCTTCTTTATCTTCATCGTCCTCGTCTTCGTCTTCACTTTCTTCGCTGTCATCATCACCAAAAAACAAATCATCATCTAGATCTGGGTCTTTATCTTGTTCTAAATTCGTATATATTAATTCATTATTCACTATATCCGGTTTTGTATCTATTTCCTCGTTGTCTATATCTTCAACTTTATCATCTAATTCACTTTCTTCAACCTTTTTACATTTACTACTTAACTCTGTATTTTGTGTCAAGTTAATTAATATATCAATGTATTTCCTAATAGTTGGAATATAGTTTACATTATCAAGACCATAAACATTAATATTAATATTATTGTAACTATCCTTTTCCATTCTAGTTTTAAATCCAGGATTATGTTTTGTTTTTATTTTATGGTTTTCAAAAGCATTTTGAACTGCTTGGAGTGATGATATAAATGAATTAAATTTATCTAATGCCTCTTTCTCTTTTAAATTAAAATTGGCCCGTAGTAATTCTATTATCTCTTTACTGTTTTTTTTTTGTTTAATCAAATCGTTTATTAACGCCTCTTGGTCATCCATTTCGTTGTAATTTTCTACTCTCTTATATCTTAGTTCTATTCCTTTTGTTATGTCAAAATTAGATACTCTAAAAACATTTGATATGCATGGTAATATTTTATTTAAATCGATGACTTTTTTAACATTTACTTTTAATAAATAATCAATATTAAGAATTTCAATATTTGTATCTTGAATGGATTCAAAATTGTTTATTTTATATCCACTTTGTAATATGTATTCTTTCACATTAGTAATAATAGAATTAACTGCGTCTTTTATAATTTTATCTACATCGTCATAAGGTTTTGAAAATTCAATATCTACTGTTATATCACCATTGCTTAAAAAATCACAAATAATAGGAATTTTATCATTTTCAAATGAGTAATCTATGTATATTGATACAGACTTTGATTTCCCTATATTTTTCATGAGTCTGAAAATTGTATACTTATCTAGATAAGGTATTTTTTTTCCATTTGTTGCCAATTTATTAGAATATAAACGATACATTTTCTCCTGTCTTTTTCCTGGATTATATTTAACAAATGGAATTTGTCTTGTGGTATTTACTAATTTAAAAACGACATCTAGTGGTAATTTAAAAAAAGTGTCTGGGTGGATTACAAAATTAATAGATTTTATTCCCTTTTCCAAATATGTCAGTTTTGTATTATTTGATGAATAAATTTCGTTCAAATATTCTAAATTTGACATTGATATTTTAAATTTATCACTAATCATATTATTACTGTCAATTAGAAACTCCTGCCTATTTTTATCTAACATATTTTGTGATTTAATATTTTTATCAAACAAATACGGATAATATATTTTAACGGTATATAGCTCAGATAATTTAGTATCAATCATATATGATAATACATCCTCTGCTTTACACATATAGATTATATTATCAAATCTTCCAAAATTCATAATCAAATTGTTGTTTGTTGTTGTTACTATATTGTCGGCGTATTGATTTAAAAAATCGTCATATTCTTTTGCGTCATATGGATTAACAAAGTATGGAAATTTTGTATCTTCTAATACAAATTTATGACTTATTGATTTGTTTACCAAAAACTCTCTATCGTTTATTTTTAAATTCATAACATCATTAAATGAATATGTTTCCTTTTCTTCCAACGATTCTATCAAATCTGATTTATTAATGTTATGTAAAAATTCTACTAATCTCAGTTTAGTTAATTCTAGTTTGTTGTTTTGTGTCAAATTTTGATATACATTTACAGCATTTAATATAGTATTTTGTTTAATAAATAAATATATTTCGTAGAAAGAAAAATCAATATTTGTTGCTAGTAATATTTTTTTTTTAATAGTTTCAATACTATCATCTTCGTTTATTGTATTATTTACAAATTCAACATTTGTTTTGTTTTTTATTAAATCTTCAAGAGTATTTTTGTCTAGCATTTCGGTAAAAATACTATTATTAGGATTTTCATTGAATAACTTCTTTAGATTTTCCTTATCATATTCGAGACTCTGTGTTTTATTACCAAAAAATATATAAAGGGTTTCAATTACATTATTCTTAAGATGTGCTACTTTATATATTTGTGTCATTTGTATATAAAAGTATATTATAAATTATTTTATATATTATGATTTATAAAATAATATGTGCTATGTGTAATCAAAGAGGTATTGGTAAAGATGGTGATTTGCCTTGGAAAATAAAGGAAGATTTAAATTTTTTTTCTAAATTAACTAAGGGTAATAAGAAAAATGCTGTTGTTATGGGGAAAAATACATGGATTAGTTTAAAAAAACACCTTCCTGACCGTGATAATTTAATAATATCAACGTCGCTTACTATTGATGAAACACGTGATACTAATATAGTAAAAACATTTCAAAGTATTGATGAAATTAATGCATTTTGTGAAAATAAAGATTATGATGATGTATGGGTAATTGGTGGAGGGGAAATATACAAACAATTTATAGACAAAGATTTATGCGACCAATGTATTATTACTTTTGTAAATAATAATTATGAATGTGATACATTCTTTCCTGTTCTTGATAATAAATGGGTAATAAGCAGTATAATGCCTATGGAAACGGAACAGGAATTTAATGTTCAGGTTTGGAATGTAGTTAAGGCTTAGACCAAGGTTTGATGATTTCTTTTATATTTGATTGATTGTCGTCAATAATTATATATCTAAATGCCGAGTTAAATCTTTTATTTTTATATAATTTTTCTAGCTTTAATCTAACTAACAAATGTTCATATATAAATATTTTTATTTTGATTAAATTATATTTATCACAATCGTCATGTTTTGATTTTGAACACATTTGATCTATTTGCGCAATTGATTTATTTTTAGTTACAAAATTATATATAAACCACAATGACCATGTGTGGCAAAATATGTTTTGTGCAATATAATTATATTCGGAATCAGATACACCACCCTGTGCTTCAAAAGTACTACTATTAACAATTATACGCTTAGGATTAAATGTATGTATTAATATTTTATAAGTTTCAGTTTTTGTATATCCTTTTGTAATAGATGAATCAAAATAGTTTAAGGTTTTTGTTTTCTTTTCATAAATAAATGAAACATAGTGGTCTTGGTTTGCGTATTCGTCTTCATGGTTGGGAATAGGAACGCCTATCATACCACATAAATATTTACTTTCGGTGTTTGATATTTGTGTTTTATAGACTGGAACTAGATATTTTTTAATATTAGAGGTTTTATTTATTTCTATATCCTCTTTC
>ERZ651776.3274-NODE-3274-length-16293-cov-4.356438_pt1 | contig 16293 bp, 12 predicted proteins | sample MGYA00514761_ERZ651776 | MGnify/ENA metagenome assembly ERZ651776 | reverse complement strand
GATAGTTACTTGTCGTTGTTAGGCATCTTCGCGTGATTTATTGGATGAAGAAGATGTCAAAGGCGATGGAGGTACTACTAGTGCTGATGAAATGAATTTCCATCGCCAAGATGGAATTGTAACTGACTCCCCTCCTGACCTCCTCTCGACATTCTCTCTTTGATAGACGATAGACTCTGTCGACCTCCTCCCCTTCACCGAACAAAATAAATATCATCATAAATTTGCTTGCTTTTATAGTATTTTCTGTATGCGCCTACTGTGTTTCACAGGTCTTCTACCTTCATATCCTCAACCGCCTCGGGGTGGACTCTCCTTTCGTGTCTTTCCCCCAATCCAACAATCTCCCTAAAGCTCGTGCTTTTTCTCCTTCTCCTATTGGTTCCACCTTCAGCTTCAAAGACATCTTTTGGCAAGAACTCGTCAGGTATTTTCTCAATATTGAACCAATCTGGCTTCTCTCTCTTCCACTTCTCAATATTGTCAGCTACCCACTCCTTTACCTCCCTTTCAATGCTCTTTTTGTACTCGATTCTATTCTCAAAAGCCGCTGCCCATTTACCTTTGTCGTCTTTGGCATCTAGGAACCGCTCGCAAGTGTACTCAGCCGATGTCTTGGTTGAATAAAATGTATTGATAAAACTCAAGTCAACTGAGCAAAAGAAAACGATGCTGAACAAGAGCCAAAGGAAGAAACTGACAACAAGAAATAGCGGTAGTAATGGCATCGAGTCCCCGGCAGAATAAAACTGCAACGCGACAAAGGGGAAAACCTGGGCCCAGACTATTGATAAAATGAAGCTAATTCCGCCCATCTCATAAGGGTGGCGGAAGTGCATGCACCCGCTGAAGTCCACGATTATCTTCACGCCGATTCGAAATAAGATCGAGAGTAAGAATGCAAAACTGCCTGACAGTGACAGACGCATCCAATAGAAAAAGTCTCGCCGGACAATTTTGCACAAGAGGTAAATACAAACCTCACCTCCGACGAACATCAAGATCAGATTGTCTACACCAGAAAGTGCCAAAAGAGCACATCCCAAGCTCCGGCTTAGGTTGTGCAATGCGCTAATAAACATCAACAGGAAGAAGCACCTTCCCCTCAAACTGTTGTCGTTCGGGATGTAGCCATAGAACTTGGGTTGATTCTTCCTCCGGGTTACGTCAACGTCACAGTCAAATGCAATTGACGCGGTGACGAATCCTGTCGTGAGACAACTGATTCCAATTGACGCCAAAGCATATGTACCAACTATCTCTGGATTTTTCAACCAAACATACAGCTGCAACACGCAGCCTGGAATGCTCTCAAAAGCTAGTTCAGAGCATTTGTTGCAAATCAATTCGGAATGCTGATCCAGCGTGACGGTACTATCCTGGTGATTCGTCGATACCCTGTAAGCATCAACAGGTGGGCGTAAGAAAAATATCGAGATCATAGCTTCTCTCCCAATCACAAGCCAGCCCTTCTTCGAATACTGGGCGAAAACCACGATGAGCTGTGAAATTATATTCCCAAGTAGCATCGCAAGCATAGCATTTGCCTGCCCATACAGCTCTTCGCTGTGATAGTATGTGCTTATAACGTAAATATCCGTCGCCGCATCAGTCATACTTAGAGCCGCTCCCATTGACACCCGATACACCATCCCATAGATGCTGTCTCGCAATGTATTGTCGGCAATGACCAGCATGAATTCTTCAAATCCAACAATCTCCTTGAACAAGACATCCAGCTGTGCATAGTGCAATCTCCAGGCGTCTATCGCATGCTCCCCTGTCTTCCTCTTCCTCAGAAAGGTTGCAAATGAGCAGCCTACCCGGCGGCACTCCTCCAGTCCCCAATCGTTCATCTCAGATGTCCAGTCAACCTTCTGAACCCTCAATCCAAGCTTGTCTTCCAAGATGTGAGACAATATCTCCCGAAACTTGGGACAAAAATCAGTGACATTATTGAAAATGTCTTCATTCTCGGAGAATATGCGCTTCAGCATAAGGAAATTGCTCTTGTAGTTGTTGCTTCGCGCATCGAAGATTTCCCCTGCTAGCACTTTCCACCTTTCGACGCTGCTTTCGACGTCCATTTCCTTCATAGGTATATTTCTCGCATCCTCGAAAATTGAAAACACAGAAACTGAGCTCCTTTTCCTTCTAATCCCCCCTTCCTCCTCGTAAATCTTCTCGGGCAAGAACTCGTCAGGGATCATCTCGATTTTGAAAAACTTCGGCTGGGACTCATTCTTCCACTGCTCTATATTATTCGCTACCCATTCCCTGACCTCTGCTTGAATTGCCTTCTTGTAACCCATTCGATTCTCAAACGCAGCAGACCACCTTTGGGAGTCGTTGTCGGCGTCTAAGAATCTTTCACAGGCGTACTGCGCTGCAGTCTTCGTTCCGAAGAAAGTAGTCAAGTAGACAATGTCGATCGTACAGAAGAACATGATTGTGGTCACACCCCACGGAATTAAATTCCCGATGAGAACAGAAAAAATTTCGTCTTCGGTCTTTTCTACTGACACTGTTTGATTTAGTTCCATCACCTTTAAAGCGATGAAAGGGAACACCTGGGCCCATAGCATGCTCAGACTGAATGCCAATCCCCCCATCTCAAAGGGGTGACGCATGTGGATGCAACCTGTGTAGTCCACAATCACCTTGATGAATATTCTTTCTGTCAATGACGTGATCACCGCAGCAAGCCCTTCAAATCGCGGCCAAAAATAGAAGTCGTTTCTGAGAGCCTTCAAGGCAAGAAAGAATAGCATTTCGCCTCCACTGGCGTACATGACCAGAGTCATTCCTCCATCGGAAACGGCGAGCAGAGCCAAGCCTAAGCTCCTGCTCAGGTTATGCAACGTCGACATCAAAGTCATCAGCACGAAGCAGCGGAACCGCTTTCCATTGTCATCGGGAATATAGCCGTAGAAACGAGGCTGCGATTCTCTGTGCGGTATGTCCACATCCAGATCGAACGAGATCATCGCACTAGAAAATCCTGTTGTCAGAGCACTGATGCCGATTGATAGCAGTGCGAAGGTGCCTGCCTTGTTTGGGCTCAACAGCCAGACGTACACCTGCAGGACACAACCAGGGATAGATTCTGTCGCCAGCTCTATCCCCTTGTTCATGATCATTTCAGTGAGGGCGTCCGTTTGAGAATTTTCATCCTCTTGACCAACGCTCACCCGATAAGCGTCCACAGCAGGTCGGAGGAGCAACAGACAAATGAGTGATTCCCTCAATTTTACCGTCCAGGTTTTTCGCTGCTCGCACCAAACTAGCACACATTGGAGAAACAAATTCGCTGTTATCATCCCGAGTAAATAATTGGCTTGCCCAATCAGCTCCTCGCTCTCGTAGTATGTGCTGACGACATAAATGTCAGTCAAAGCATCGATGGTGCTCAATGCAGCTCCGACGCTGACTCGGAATACCATTCCGAAACGATTATCCCGCAGCAGATGTTTTGCGATCGTGACAATAAAATCCTCGAAGCCAACGACCTCGTCGAACAATTCACTTAACTGCACGTATTGTCTTCTCCAAGATTCGACGGCCATCAATCCTGTCTGCACCGTCCTCATAAGGGTCGCCATCGAACGACCCACCCTTCGGCAATCCTCCTCGTTCCAGTCCTTCATATCTGAAGTCCAATCGACATCTTGCACCCGCAGTCCAAGTCGAAAGACCAGCATGTGCGCGATTATAATGCGGAAATTCGGGCAATACTCAATGATGGGAGCAAATTCGTTAGGATATTTGCTCATGACTTCCTCGATGTTGCGAATGTTGACCATGACAGTATTGGTTCTCAGCTCGTAAATTTCCTCTGCGATCATCTTCATCTTCGTTTTCGCTGCAAAACTAATGCGGTGGTGGTTTGAAGGGCTAGGGTCGGTTACCTTATCAGCATGCTCAATAGCAGGCTCTACTTCGGCAGGAAATTCAATCATATCGAAATCACAGTCTGTCTCCATTTCACTCAACGAATTAAATTCGGGTTTTTTTCGTTTCGCACTGGGTGTAGGTCGTACAGCCCTCTGAGTGTTAGGGGCGTCAGGCGTCTTCCTCTCTTTGACTTTGTCTGGAGGTGGGAGAGAGCCACTCCTGAGTGCTCTGATCTCTGCCCTTTGCTCCTCCACGAGACGAGTAAGAGCCTCCTGCTGATATTCCATTTCCTCGACCTTCTTCGTCATCATATTGGAAACAGTTGCTTCCTTCTCTTCTTGCTGGGATCGACGCGAAGTCTCCCCCTCCGCTTTGTGATGACCGACAACCTCGAAAATTTTAGAAAACATCATCTCTCGCTCATGTTGTGCGGCACGCCTTTCCTCGATTGCGGCACGTCTTTCCTCTTGGAATTCTTTCTTCATCTCCGCCATTGTTTCCTTCATCTGACTCAAGGCTATCTGAGATTGTTCGTGTTGTTTTTGGCGTTCTTCCGCAAGTAATGCTTTCTCTCGCTGAGTAATAAGCTCTTTCAGAACGAGGTTGAATTGGGGTCTGTGTGTTTGAAATTGCATCATTTCTTCAAGGACGAGGTCAAATGTTGTCCTTTCGCTTGAATTCGACTCCATAATTTAAAAGGGTTGTATTGACCCCAAGCACGTGCCAAGCCTGGGAGGGGGATTACGCAAGTCAGTTGCACTCAAAAAGCACCATTATCGTAAAAATTTTAATGTTTTGATAGGAGGTGGTGTAAAATGGTTGAGGGCGTACTAATAAAGAGCTGATCGTTGCTTTCGACACTTTCCTAGGTTTTTTGTAACCTTTCATTTTTTTCAGGGGAAATTTTGTGAAAATTTTTGTTATGTTCGCGGTTTGCCGGTTTTCAATGAAATTTTGGTCGAAAAAAAAAAAATAGATAAATGTTTGAAGCAATGATTGCACCAATAATAGCACTGTAACAAACACAACTTGCCAAATTGGCAAAATTATGAGTCCAATGCAGAAATGCTAATATTTTTTTAAACAAACATCAATTTCACCGATGGCTAATTAGTGAGGCTTAAAAAAGTCAAAATGGAGCCGGCCGATTTCCCCTCTTCTTCCTTGTTTCCTTATTTTCTTCCTCCAATTTGTAAGCCAGTGTAAACCATTCAGCGAAGTATTCTCTCAGTTTCTCGTGCTCCCCCCCCTCCCACCCACCAACCTTTGTTCACGCACTCTTTCTCTCTCCATCTCTCCCCCTGTGTGTATGTGTTGTGTTGTGCGTTTTCTACATTTTCACCCTAGCCTTCCTCCTCCTCCTCCTCCACCACCACCACCACCACCTCCTCCTCCACCTCCACCTCCACCTCCACCTCCACCTCCACCTCCACCTCCTCCTCCGCTTTTAACCCCGGGCACCCTCCTCCGTTTGGTTCTGTGTAAAGACCCCACTGCCCCCTGCCTGTCCCTGGTGGTGCTGTCCGGGGTGGTGGTGGTAGTTATCGTTGTATCCGCCCTGTTGCTGGTGTTGCTGCTGTTGCGGGTATTGCTGTTGATGGTGATGGTTGGGGTGGAAGTTGCCGCCGACGTTGTTGTAGGAGTTATTATAGGGGTCGTTGTTGAAGTTGTTTTGTGGCTGCTGTGGTTGTTGGTACTGTGGGTTGTATTGCTGTTGGTGTTGTTGGTGTTGCTGGTACTGAGGTTGTTGGTTTGGGTAATAGCTCCCATTTCCGACAAATGCAACATTGTTGTTGCCGGGATACTGGTTATTATCATATGTCTGCTGTTGCTGTTGGTGTTGGTGTTGCTGTTGGTGCTGGTGTTGCTGTTGGTGCTGGTGTTGCTGGTATTGCTGGTCTCCTCCTGCTCCGCCAACTGCTCCGCCAACCGCTCCGCCAACTGCTCCGCCAACTGCTCCTCCGATGTCTTTGTCTTTAATTGGGGGCAAGGTCCCGCTGTTACTGCCTTCCACAGACGCCACGGCATGAATTACAAGCTCGGAATGATACTTGTTGTAAAGTTCTGGGGTTACGTGGAGGGAAAAGTTGATCTATGGACAAGGGAAAGATAAAAATGGGGAGAGAAACAATATTTAGTGAGTACAGTGCTGGCTGAGGCCACTTTTGCATCCCACTGTCAAATCAAACCAGTCGCAGCAACAGTACCACCGCCGCCCGCCGCCCCCAAACTCCTAAATAGGACCTAAAAAACAACAACAAACCCCCTAACTCCTAACTCACCCTGAACAAAAATTCTACCTCTAGGCAGTTCATCTCGCCTCCAGGAACTCCGCCAACCTTGGCATAATATGCATTGTTAAAATACTGGTCATCAAAGAACTTTGCAGCAAGCATGACAGAGGTGATTATCACTCTGTGGATGTTTAGAGATGTGAGAAGAAAATTGTTGCGCTGAATAAGTCTGTCGATGTAAATGAGCGCGAGCACGAAAGCCTCGCCACTGCAACTGGCATACTTGTTGATCCGTTCCAAGTAACTCAAGACACTTATACTAGGGGGCTTTAAGGCATGGAATCGTGTGATGGGCTGTTGAGCTGCTTGCTGTGCATTCGGTGGGAGAGGAGGTGTGTTCGCGTCGTTGTTGATGTTCCCCTGCGCCCCTGCGGGGGTGTTCCCGTTGTTGTTCGGAGTATTTGAGGTAACAAGACGGTCGAGAACAGCAGCCAGGACCTTGATCAAAGGCAAGGTCGATGAAGCGTCAGTCATGCTCGAAGGCTGTTGTTCTTGGTTAGGCATCCCGGTAGCACACTCCAAGCGGCCCTTAATAAACACGAAAAATTTATCAGCAATGAGAAAAGGAGAGGAATGGTAGTGGGTGGTGAGGTTTTTACCAGTGGAATTATGGGTGTTCCTAAAGAATGGACACGGCTTTTAATATGCCAGCGAGGGTTTTTGAAGAATTCAACACGCCATGGTAACGTTTTTGTACAATTTTTCGGGGGAACAAGGAAGTTTTGCCGTGAGAATGTTTCGTGGGGCCACAGCCTGCGACCAGCCAAAAGCCCATCAGATCAACTCCGCCCTTGAGCACTACGGAATTTTTTATTCTTTCAGAACGGTATAAGAGCGCACACACCGCTGAAAGAGATTAGTTTTACCGAAAGGACCCAACCAGCCACCGTCCGTAGCGGGCCCAGCCGATCCTTTTCACCATGTCCGAGACACTTTATGTGCAGTTTGAGGCTGCTTCGGGGTACGCCCTTTTTGAGGTGGTTCAGTTTGAAGAGGTAAGATGTATATATGCCGGTTGGTGAAGCGGAAAGTGGGAGGGCGTTGTTGAAAGAGGGGGTGGTATGAGGCTACCTGGCAGTGAGTGAGAGGGACACACAGTTGTGTTGCCCTGAGCTACGTTGGCCATGAGCTGTCTGCGAGTGGTTTCGTTCCGAAAGGGTGCTTGTCCTTATACTTGCGGAGGGTGAAAAATACTTTTCTTGGGAGAGTATCGTCAAAGCCTGAGGAGCAAATGGACAGGTCTCCAGCCCCTTACTTTTCTGGGCACGAAGAAATCTGGAAAGCGACGCAATGCCTTCAGCTCGAAAACGATTTGCTTGTTGCGAAAGCACGCTATGCATGCGCGATATGTCAAATGGGGCTGATTCTGATTCCATTGTTGGGGTTTTGATAAGCCATGTGTGACCACTGACTTGTTAAGTCATTTCATTGTTCATGTCATGTGATGGTTTTGTGTGAAGTTGGACTCCCTGTTGCATTGTTTGTGAATGATTCCGTTGTGAAGCTATCACCAAATCCTCGTGTTTGCACCCACTCACTCGCCCCTCCAACTCCAACTCCAACTCTAACTCTCCTCGCTCGCCCCTAACACTCCAACACTCCAACACTCGACAGATTGGGACCATGATTGAGAGCAACCAGCAAGCAATTACAGACCTGTCAACTTTTTCCCGTTGCGTAAAGCTGAAGTCTTTCCAGCCTTTCTCGACGGCCGCAGAGGCCCTGGAGAATATCAATGCCATCTCCGAGCACGCCTGCTCTCCAATGTTAAAAACCTTCTTGGAGCTGAACTTGCCCAAGGGGTTCAAGAAGGGCAAGGGCATCACCGTGGGTGTGGTAGAGAGTAGTCTTGCAACAGCGGTGAGCGAGGGCGTCGGGTGCAAGGTTCGCAGCGACGAGATCGTCCGCGAGGTCGTTAGGGGAATCAGGTGCCACTTTGACAAGTTTATCACAGAGTTGGCTTCCGGCGTGGCGGAAAACGCGCAGAGGGGACTCGGTCACTCCTACTCAAGGGCCAAGGTCAAGGTGAGTGGGCAGGCAGAAATTGTCGACAAAAATCGTCTGCAAACATCATTGGCCTTCAGAGACTAACAGAAAAACGACTCCCCCCAAAACTCAGTTCAACCCTGCTCGCTCTGACAACATGATCATTCAGTCGATTGCTCTCCTTGACCAGATGGACAAGGACCTCAACACCTTCGCAATGCGGGTGCGCGAGTGGTACTCGTGGCACTTTCCGGAGCTGAAGCAGCACGTGAAGGACAACTACATGTTCGCCCGTTGCGCCGCTCTCATCCAAGACAAGAAGACTCTTTTCGAGGAGGGCTGTGAGGACAAGATTGCCAAGCTCACTGAGATTACGGGGGACGACGACATCGCCAAGGCTGTCGTTCAGGCTGCCAAGACGAGTATGGGAATGGACTGCAGCCCTGTCGATATGGTGAACATCATTAATTTCACGCAGAGGATGGTCAAGCTCGCTGAGTACCGAAAGCAGCTGCAGGCTTACTTGCAAGACAAAATGAATATTGTGGCGCCTAATCTCTCCACCCTTATTGGGGATACCGTTGCGGCCCGGCTCATTAGCAAGGCTGGTAGTCTCACTTCACTTGCGAAGGCTCCCGCCTCGACCGTTCAGATTCTTGGAGCTGAGAAGGTGAGTATAATATAAGTGTTGCAAAATACGATTAAAAATAACTCTGAAATGTGAGACGGCAAGGCGACAAAGTCCAAGGCAAAGGCACGAAATTACAGGGTCGAAATTACAGGGTCGAAATCGCAGGGTCGAAAGCGCTGGCTTGAAGGCTTCGTAAACAAAAAGACTGAGCGCTAACCCATCTCTCTCCCCAACCCCAATCTGATTCTCCCCCCAAATCCCCCTCATCAATTCAACTCCAACTCGTCAATCCTTTCTCCAACTTGCCCCTGCAGGCTCTTTTCCGCGCCTTGAAGACCAAAGGAAACACGCCCAAGTATGGTTTGATCTACCACAGTACCTTTATCGGCCGTGCTGAGGCCAAGAACAAGGGCCGAATTTCCCGGTATCTCGCCAACAAGTGTTCGATAGCTTCTCGCATTGACTCCTTCTCTGACGAACCCAACAACCTCTTCGGGGAGAAGCTCCGCGAGCAGGTGGAGGAGCGACTCAAGTTCTACGAGACCGGGACTGCTCCCAGGAAGAACGCGGACGTCATGAACGAGGTCATGAAGGAGCTCGGGGGGGGGCAGGACGACGACATGGATATTGATGATGCTACACCCAAGAAGAAAAAGTCAAAGGGTGATAAAAAGGACAAGAGCGAGAAGAAGAAGAAGAAGAGGAAAGCGGAGGAGAGTGAGCCAGAGCCCGAGGCGCCCAAGGAGGAGGAAGCTAAGTCCGCCAAGAAGGCCAAAAAGGAGAAGAAGGAGAAGAAGAAGAAGAAAAAATCGGAGTGAACGCAATAAAACGGTTGTTAAAGAGGAGCCGAGCCGGTTGAGCGGACCACAATAGTGTTTGGTCCAGTAACAGAATAAGTATGCATAAGTAAGCGGTTGGACTTTCGTGAGACATGAAATATTATTATTTTTTGTGAAAGTGATGTCCGTTCAAAAGAAGTCCGGAGGATGAAATAAATAAATATTGATTTATCCAACTGTGTAAATGTATGTATTTACCAAAAAAAAGTAACTGGTTTTGCATCAGTTATCATGCGGTATACGTCTCTTCTCCTCTTGCTTTGGCCAATGGCGATGCAAGCATATGAAGTTAACAAATACGTAACCAGCTGTGAAGAATACATCGACCCCAATGAGTTTGATGAGTGGAGTGAAACTCGCTGCCCTGCCTCCCAGACGTGTTCTCCTAATGGCTTCAGTGGAAGTCTGGTCGGTTGTTGTCCGTTCCCTGATGCAGTGGCGTGTGACAGTGGTTTTGCTTGTTGCCCAGAAGGAACAAAATGCAGACTGGTGGGGAACGGGGACGGTTACTCGAGCGTTTACTCCTGTGACGACGAAGCAGGTGTGGAAATTTCTATGAGCAAGTGCCCGTGCAAACCAGGCATGCCCCTGCCCCCAAGTGATGCACTGAAGAACGTACTAATTATCGGAGATTCTCTGAGCATTGGATTCACTCCGCTTGTTGCTGAGATTTTGGCCGATGTTGCCCTCGTGCAGCATGCTCCGTGGGACACAACTGATGGCGGATCTGAGGAGTCTGCCTACTTCCAGCAGTGCCTCGACAATTGGCTCAGGTCACCATCAGGAATTGAGTTTTTCCCCGATGTAATTTACTTCAATTCCGGCATGCATAATCTCGTCGTGAATTCTACAATCGAAGATGGCTCGAGCGTGCCTGGACAAAGTGGCAACACAACTGTATACAAAGCCGAGATGGCGAATATAACTAAGCGTTTGGTAGAGTTCGCTGCAAAAAGTGAGGGGAAAACCAAGTTGATTTACGGTCTCACCACTCCGTTTCTTTGTTCCGTCGAAACAGACAATATCATCGCCAATACACTCAATGCCGATGCTACTGAAGTGATGAAAGTCAACAATGTTTCTATACTTGACACGCATCAGCCAATCCTTGATCAGTGTGGAGCCGCTCCTGTAACGAGCTGCTTCGGAGTTGAAAATTGTTACTGCCCCCACTGTAGCGGCGGCTACGATTTTCTTGCAAATAATGTGATCGCACCTGCTATTATGGCTCTACTAATAAATGCTGAGGGAAATTAATTTGTGGAAGGTAATCTTTTTGCGAAGGTGAATTGGCTCTAACCCTAACCCAAACGTTTTATTTGTGCGCCTCGACGCTCAACGCTCACATTTTATTTCCGAGCGTCTACGCTCCTCCGGGCGCATGCAAGGCACCAAGAGCACGTGAATAGTCCTTCGAAGCTCGTGAGGGAATTTGCACTCCTAAAGTTGTTCAAAACATTTCGTTTTTCCTCTGTAAATCTCAGTAGTATTTTTGACGCGACACGCCTACCTGTAAACGTTGAACAAGGCAATGCATAAACCCCGCCGCGAACTAGGACTATGACGCAGAGTTGTATGTGTTGTACTGTAAGTGCGGTGTTGGTATTTATTGCTGAATAGCATTGGATAATTCAAAATTTATCATTGTCGTATCGCGATCCTGCTCTTAGTTGGGAATTTCTGCCTAAAAGAGCTATAAGTTTAAGTATTTTGGGCATTTTTTGTGTCTGTCCGTCTGTCCCGACCTCGACGACCGAAACCGAAAATTCCCAAGTTTGAAACACACTGAATGCCTCACCAATGATAACTCTGAACGAAATTCCATTCAACTGACACTTTTGTCCTTTTGTCACTTCATCTAACAGTTTTTCATTTCCAATATGGCAAGCCGCCTTGCGACAACTGTCAAGTTACGTCAAATCGCTAATGCTTCTCGTGCTGGTGTTTCGGTGGGAAACTTGGCATCCCTTTTGAAATGGTTGAACACTTTTCTAGCGCTCGGATCGTCGCCCAAGGCCCCGGAGATTACGAACCTGAAGATGTTTGGCGATGGTTGGTACGCAGTTCAAATTCTTGATGCTTGCTCCCTCCTCCGGAACCAGCGCAGCGCCATCAAAGTAAACAAACTGAGGATTGGTCCGTCGCTTACTGACCAAGAGAAGATGCAGAATTGGAAAGTGTTCCAGGACGGTCTGGATCGTGCCGGTGTGCGAAAGATTATTGATGTGAACCGTGTGTGCAAAGGGATGGCAACAGACTGCTTAGATCTCTTGAAGTGGTTGAAGGCATTTTACGACAACGTTGGTGATGGTGCTGAAATCGATTACGATGCTGAAGGTCGGCGGGAAATGTGTAGCTTGGGTCTGAACTCAGGCGCCAAGAGAAGAAAGCCAAAAGCTGCAGATAATGCTGAAGGGGGGAAACGCCGTGAGGAGCAGGAGGCAAAGAAGCTTGCGCAGAGAGAGAAGCGGCAACTACAACGAGAGCAACAAAAGCAGGAGCAGCAAGGACAGAAAGAACAGCAACGACGTGAACAGCAAGAGAAGCGGAAGCAGCAGCAAGAGAAGCGGAAGCAGCAGCAAGAGCAGCGGAAGCAACAGCAAGAGGATCGTGAGCGACAAATGATGCAGCAAAAACAAGAGCAAGAACGTGAGAGAGGACGGCAACAAGAAAGTGAACAAAAACCAAACCGATTTGGTTTTAAAAAGGTCAAAAAGAAGAAACCAACAGCAACATCAACACCAACATCAACATCAACATCAACACCAACATCAACAGCAACAGCAACAGCAACAGCAACAGCAACAAATGCTACACCATTGGTCGACATCAGCAATGTCGGGCCGCTGCAAGCACGTTCACCTAATGTTGCCTCGACCCCTGAACCTGAATCTCGGAAGAAGAAAAAAAAGAATGTGCGCCGATCTTACGCTTTAGCTCAGAATCGCGAGCGCTATAGCACCGACAACGATCAAAACGATCTCAACGATTTCAACAACTTCACGATCCCACAGTTCCATTTCGATAAGCAATCTAGCACAAACACGAACGCATTGCAGCAACTTCTCGCTTGTCACCCTAAGATTCCCGATGATTCTATCATGTATCAGCAGCTGGCCGGGGCTGGGCCTGGGTTTGATAAATTTCTTGAGGAGCATGTCAATGTCCATGATGGCAGCGATGAGAGTTACCTCAAGTCAATTCTAGGGAGTAGCAAAAGCAAAGACAAGATGAGCGTGAAAAACTACCACTACGGAAGGCACGGGGCGCTTGTCACGGGTAAAATTGAAAGAATGCAAGCTCTTGCGAGTGAAATCCTAAAGTTGAAGGCGAAGAAGAGGCAAATTGCAGTCGCAGAAATTGAGGAGAAGGTCGACTCGCACGAAAAGATTATTGGACCTGGCGGCGGCAGTGGTGAGAGTGGTGAAGATAAAATGCATGGTAAGCGTGCACAGCAACTTCAACAACAGCCTCAATCGCAGATATTACAACAGCAAATACTGCAACAACAGCCGCAAATGCTGCAACAACAGCCGCAAATACTGCAACAACAGCCGCAAATACTGCAACAGCAACTGCAACAGCAACAGCAGCAGCCACAGCAGCAGCAGCAGCAATATATGCTACCACCAATTGGTGACCCGATGATGATGATGTATTTCCAGCAACAGCAGCAATTTTTTCAGCAACAGTTTGCGATGCAACAACAACAACAACAACAACAACAACAACAACAACAACAACAACAACAGCAACAACCAAGAAGGCAAAAAAGAGTGCCGCCACCTGATCCAGAACCTGGCCCAAGTCCCGAACCAGAACCAGAACCGGAACCAGAAGCGCACCGAGTCGAGCCAAAAACACCAACGAAACGAATGTCCCCTAACCGTAATCGGAAACATGTTACCCCACCACCAAGGCGAGCCCATTCTGACGACGTCAAACAAAATGATGATATTGACGAAAAGTCACCTTCTCCCCCTCCTCGTCGAAAACTGCGAAGCCCGCGCGTTACAATTGCCGGCGATGACCACCCTCACCGCTCACCAGGCCCTCGCAAGACCCCTCAGAAACTCGCACAACACAATGAAATGTCGGAGTCCACTAAAATGGAAAGCGATCTGAAGGAAAGCTTGTCAAGGCTAGAAGAGGAGCTGTTACGAAAGAAAGCAGGATTATTTGAGGGGGAGCGGGAGAAGAAGAGAATAGAGCTAAAACTAATTGAAGAGGAAGAGAGAAGGAGGGCCGGACACGGTGGGGTGAAACAGCGGAATAGGCCAAGAGGGGGCGGTTACGGATATGCCAACAGGAGATAATTTCGACACAAGTAATGCCAGATTTAACAAAGCGAGCACGCAAGAAAGAAGAGGCTCTTCATTTTTCCACGTTTATCGACATTTTTTTCACCGCTTTACACCGAACTTCTCCAGGTATTTGTCAAGTTTCTTGAGCTTATTTATACCGTAGAGAATTTGTATACCAAGCACGACAGCACCGCTGACGAAAACTTTCCCAAAACCGTGCGTAATCCTTACCGCAACCCTGTGACTAACTGGTTTAGTTGTTGACATCGAAGCCCACAAAAATTCACCCTGTGACAAAAGCATCACGCCAACGTTAAAAATGAGAGTCGCCACCACTCCCTTGAATATGTTCGACTGCACGAGGTCGGCCCGCGTTAGCCTCCTCTCTGCTTCTAACGCGCGCACCCGGAGCTTGAAATCTCCGCTCTCGAGCCTTTTCGAGATGTCCTCTACAACTGCCATCCTGCGCGGCTGTGTTACAGCCATGTCGATATCAATGGGCCTCAGGCCGAACCGCTTGAGGATTTTGAGCGTCAGCGTCTTGAAGGCGTTGCCGTCCTTCAAGTCAATGAGTTCCTTCAAGTAAGGCTTCGCGATTCGTGTCATGTCGAAATTCTTCTCGTCGAGCGACTTTCCAATCCCATCCAAGCTCATGAAGGCCCGAAACACGAAGGTCCATGTTGGCGGGAATATGAAGGGGACGTCGCTGTTCATGGTCAAAAACTCCTCTCCCAACTGTCTCCGGCGCGAGGCATTCGCCTTTCGCTTCTCTTCTTCGGTCAGCTGATTGTCGTATTTACCACCTTTTTTCAGCGTCTCCTGATACCGATCCATGAAATCCTTCCCGACACGCTCGACGGCGATTCGGTCGACGTCAGGTCCGCCGCGTAGAATACCGAGATCCTCCAAAGCATTGCAGGCCTCTCGCGGGACGTTCTCGTAAAAAGCAAAGAGAAAGTTTATAAAGCCCTTCCTGGTCGCTCTGCCGAAATCATCCATCATTCCGAAGTCGTAGTAAATCAACCTCGGTCTTCCGTTCTCATCGGCCTCAACGGCAATGTTTCCCGGATGAGGGTCGCAGTGGAAGAACCCGTGCCGGCAGAGCTGCTCCAAATAACTCTGAGTTGACAGGACACCGATCTCAACGGGGTTGAGACCCGCCGCGACAATGGCGTCGTAATCGGTGATTTTTATGCCCGGGCAGAACTCCATCGTGAGGATCTTCTCTGTGGAGAGATGGGGGTAGGTCTTTGGGACTCGGATGTGGGCGAAGCGGGGGGAGTCGAAATTCTGCGCAAACCGCTCGCAGTTCCTTCGCTCATTGAGGTAGTCTATTTCTTCGTAAAGTAGGCGCTTCGACTCTACGTAAACTCCGACCCAATCGCGCTGGCAGTTCGCATCCAGCAGGCCCCCCTCGGCTTTCGGGTCAACAGCGTCGAGAAACTGAGCCAGCTGCCGAAGATTCCTGAGGTCGACGTTGAAGAGCTCCCGGAGGTATTGGCGCTGGACCTTGACAGCGAACGTCTTGCCGTCCTTGGTAGCGACGTGGACTTGTCCCAGGCTCGCGGCGGCCAAGCTCGTCCTGTTAAAAGTGTCAAAGAGCTCCGTGATGGGAGCTCCCAACTCTTCCTCGATGATTTTGACGCTCATGTCCCCGCTAAAGGGAGGCACGTTGTCCTGCAGGAGCCGCAGCTTCTCAATGTACTCCTTCGGAACGATGTCGATCCTGGTAGAAAGCAACTGGCCGACCTTGATGAAAGTTGGGCCAAGCTTCAGCAGAATTTGCGTGACTTCCTCGGCAAGTTTACTGCGCGCTGCGCTAAACTGTTCCTGGGTGATTTTTTCTTTGCGAAGCTTGGCAGTCAGCCTGCGCTCCTTCAGAACAAAAGAGAGCGCGCAACCCCAGATTTCGACGGAGCGTCGAAGAGATCCCGTCGTCGCCGATTTTTTCCACTTTTCTTGCATCATTTCAGCAGTCCTGACGTCGTTCTCAGAGCCAGTACCGTCCCAGAACATTTTCTTTTGGATGCCGCTCGAGGGGGTCACAAATCGCGTTACTGCCCCAACAGGGGCAAGAGGGATTTTTATCGCCTTGTAAAAAAATCTTGCCATCAATGTCGCGGTCGCGTAAAGGGGCATTATCTTCCAATTGCTTAATATCTCCTGCGAGGTTGGTTGGTTAGTTTGTTGGGAGGTGTTTATTGGGTGATGGGGTGATTAGATAAATGCTGCTCAGGTGCTTGCTTTTCCGGTGCTGCCCAGGTGCTTGCTTTTCCGGTGCTGCCCAGGTGCTTGCTTTTCCGGTGCTGCCCAGTTGCTTGCTGCCCAGGTGCTGACCACATGCT
>ERZ651776.3273-NODE-3273-length-16295-cov-4.530892_pt1 | contig 16295 bp, 12 predicted proteins | sample MGYA00514761_ERZ651776 | MGnify/ENA metagenome assembly ERZ651776 | reverse complement strand
CAACAACAACAACAACAACAACAACAACAACAACAACAACAACAACAACAACAACAACAACAACAACAACAGCAACAGCAACAGCAACAGCGCCTTAAATGAATTGATGAAAAGTCGAATTCTACCAGTCTTACGTAAGCAGTCGCACATCGCAAATCGAATCCGCTCAACCAAGGTCGCGTCACTACCTTGCGATATCTTCTCTCTCGGTCTCCTCCGTTCAAATGGAAGCGCACTCGAGGCAATATTTTCTCGCTACAGCACGTCAATGACTCCCCTGAGAGAGTATGATTTGACGAATGACTGGTTTGAATACAATAGAAAGGGAGGAAATTACGATTCCCAGCCTCGGGACTCGCAGCTTCCAGCACCGGCAGTCTGGGCAAACAAGATTGGGGATCGCGTAGGTATGAGCGTGGTAAGCTTTCTTGAGTTCGCTGCCGAATTCAATATTCTTCCCACTCTAGGTAAGCTATCGAAACGGTTTGTGCGCAACATTGACGACGTAGCGACGCGCGACACTCGGAGCGGTCGGAGCGGGCATCCTATGCAAACAGAAGAAATGCTCGCTTGCGTTGTCTCTCTACTCCTCCATTTGATTTCGTCTTCTAATTTTTTTATTTTTTTTTCATAATGCAGTCTCAATGGCGGACGCAAGGGCTATATTCGAGGCTTCTAGCGAAAGTACTTTTTTCGGCAAGATAGGGGGGGATAGTGGAGACAAAGTTTTCGTTTTCGGCGACGACGATGAGCATAGTCCCGCCGGCGCTGCCGCCTCACCGGCAATAGTACCACCACGCGTCTCCTCCCAGACACTGACGCCGCATGGAGCTGTGGCCACCGCAACAAGTGCGTTGTCTTTCGCCGGGTTTCAAGAAGCGCTGCTGCGCTGTGGAGGAATGCTGACGTCTTCCTCACAGAGGGATAACACTCAATCAGCACACTTGGACGTGTTCTTTCGGTCCATCGACATCTCCAACGACATTTTCTTTAAGAGCACTAGTCGTCACTCCAGTCGGCCCAAGGACGCTTCGAGCGAATTTGACGATTTTCTTGCGGTATTAAATTCAGAGGAGAACAATGTCGGTCAAGACCGATTGAGCTTCACGTTTGAAGATGCTATACGCGTCGCTGTGCGGCTCGATATCGGTGATGTCGGCCTCATTTCAATTTACAATAAGTGGACAACGATGGCCTGCGGGAGGGAAGTCATGGGAATGGATGAAATCACGATCTTAACGAGACAAATTTTTCAAGAGAGGTGCAGAACGCACTGCCTCGGATCACTGGACTTTCACACATACGTTGTTAAGAAACTTCCAACAGGTCAGTGAGCACTGCTCGGGCTGTCTTAAAAATGTGGTCACTAACAATCTCTTCACTCTCTTCCTTTCTTTCCCTTGCAGCGCTTCGTGTCCTGAAGAAGGACAAGGTGGAGATCATCGAGTCGGTCATATGTCCGCGATGTGCCCTCTTTGACATTCCGGATGATGTCCGGCATCAACTCTTGGTCCCCGCTCTTTCGGCTATATGGTCGGGTATCGCGGCAAGATGCGATGAGGACAAAAGCGCGGCCATCGCTGGTGATTGCAAGCTTGCTCCTGTCGCTGATGTCGCCCAACTTTTCTGTTGCAACATGTTAGAGAGCAAATTGCTGACGGAGGACGAGATTTTGGAAGCTTGCGCGCTTGCTGTCAGCGCGTTAGGCGGTTCGAGTGGAAATAATGTTGCCCTCTCCACGACCTCCATTATGAAAATGAGTCGAATTCAGGTGGACTGGTCAGTGATCCAGATGGTGTCAAAGTGTCATAGCACGTACAATTCGGCCGATGAGGACAGTCATTTGCTTTATCAGGTAATTCTAGGTGAGTAGCTGCTTCCAGGCAAAACTTTGTTGTTTATGCAACAACGCACTGACTGACCACGCACGACACCACGCACGGCACAGACCTCCTTGTCGAAGCTCAGTAATGCCCCCAATAAATTTTGCTGTGCGCAAAAAGATAAAATATTTTTGAAATTTTGGTAGCAATGAAGTCGTCGCCTTCTTGGCAAAAAAAAGTCTACTCCTCCATTTTCTATTTTCCTCACAAAAACTAAAATCCCAATTCGTCAAGAAATCTACTCAAACGCTTGCACACGCTTATCGCGGCCAGACCGTTTCTATTCGCAAAACAAACATTCTCTTTATCTTTTTTTGCCTCGAAAACTTCTGGGCTTGCGTTGGTGTAGAAGACACTAATCAAAAAGCGGCCAAAGTCACACAGTCCGATCTTGTACATTCTCACGAATTCATCCTTCTCCATTGTAAACCTAGAGCGTCCCTTTACACGTGCAAGGTAATAGTCGATGAGTTTTTCTTCATCTCCGTTGTCAAAGTGAACGTGACGTAAACAATGTGTGAGGTGCATAGCTAAGTCGACAGCTCCATAGCCGAGCCCTGACCACTGTGTTGTTGTTGCGTGTTTTCCGTTAGTCGTGTGTCAGTCGTGTGTCAGTCGTGTGTCAGTCGTGTGTCAGTCGTGTGTCAGTCGTGTGTCGTACATTATCAGCGTCCGCAACGCACAGCACCGCACAACGCACCTGAAAATCTATGAGCAAACCGTTTTCTCCTTTTTCGTCATTATTTGGCAAAAACATATTCATAGCTTTCGCATCTCCATGTATTATGCACGCTCCAGGTGTGTCAACATCCACAACTAGTTTTTCACAGAGAATTAGAGCAGCACGTTCCAGTCTTTCCCCCATGGCAGCTGCCTCTGGAGTGTCCAGCCAACATTCATCGTCAAAATCAGCAAAGGCGCTTCGAAAGTTGGCCCAATTCACTGTCAAATTGGGCAGAGCATAACCACGCTTTCCCATCTCCCAGTATCCCCCACGAGCAAAAAGGTGCTTTTTCGCTTTTTTTAAAAGCGGGAGATTCCCCAAAGAAGCCGCATGCAAGTCTGCTAAAAGCTCGACTGACAGTCGAGCCTCGGAGGCGGTGAGCGGACTCCGCTGGAAATAATCGTTTGAGTCCACGCAATCTATCAAAATTGAAAAACCAGAACTGGCAAGAACACTTTCATCTCCATCGTCAATGTTGCCAACACAGTCGACGTGATAACATTTGGGTATGCTCACGCCCATTGCCCTCAAGTCTTCGCCGAAATATTTGTACAGGTTTGCCTCATTTCTGTTCGAGAGTAGATCACGGCGAAGCGCGGCCCTCTCCTCCTCCCTCACATCGAGACCCTTGATCGACTTGTAGTACAGCTCTTTTGTTCGCCCCGATGCTGTTGACTTGGCTGTGATCTTGACAGTCATCGAGCGGGCTGTGAAGAGGTTATTCACCAGCTCGTTTGATACGATCACTTTGTCTGCACTGATGTTTTCTTCGGCAAGCCAACAGTTTATGTCAGCAGCCGTGAGGGCTTTATCGCTAACGGTCAAGATGGGGGTCACCATTCATGCTTTTTTTAACCTGCAAGATGAAATAAATCTAAAAATTTGCTCAATTTCGATGATAACGGTGCAAGTATTTTCAAGCCTCCAAAGACAGTTTTGTTTCGACGTCAATTTCGGCATTTCGGCATTGATCGACGGGAGCGTGCTCTTGCTATAAAATTGAACTCAACTGTTACCACCCCACCCCCCCCCCCCCCTCTTTTTTTACTGTCCCAAACCCCCGCCCCCCCCCATCACCTTCCCCCCCCCCTTCTGGTCACGATGGGCAATTCTGACTCCACGCACGCGTCCAATGCAGAGGCAGACTTCAAGGACAGCCTCCTTAATGATGTATTCAACGACAGCAGCCAAACTGTGCTGGACATGGAAAAAGTGACCATGATCATCTGGAAGTTCAGGGATAGTCCTGACATGGTTCGCTTTGTGAGCGATTTCCTCGCCAAATACTCCGGTGAGCGCCTCGTCTTCGACGGAATCGAGTTCTACCTGCCCCAGCTTGCCCACATGATCATCCATCTGGAGGTGGAGTGGTCCGATTCCACCCTGGAAGAGTTTGCTTTGATCATCTCCCAGCACTCCCTCCACTTTGCCCTCCAGTTCAACTGGATACTGGTTGCCGCCCTGGAGGACTACCAGCCTGAGACGGCCGCCGGCGACCCCAACCCGACCTACAACCACCTCTTCTACACCCGCTGCATTAAGCTGCTCCAGAACATGGAGAGGTGTGTTGTTTACGGCACTCCCCGCGCCTTTGAGCTGCAGAAACTCTTCGAGGACGGTAAGATATCGCGCGCAGAGTACGAGCAGATGGAGCTCGCGGATCGGCGCTTCAACGCCATCCAGATAGTGGACTCTCCCCACCAGCACGTCGGCGACAGTGACACCACCAACCCCAACAGGAAAATGGGGATGAGCGGCTACCTCTTGTATAAGCGCGGCCGGCGCCGACCCTACCGGAGGAAGCCGTGGAAGTCGCGCTACTTCATCATTGCCGACCGCATGCTCTTTTGCTACGACCACCCCAACGGGGCCTTGAGGAGGGCCATGCCCCTGGAATCTGCCATTATCGAGGTGCCCTCTTCCTCAAAGCACCCTCATTACTTCGAGGTCCACAACCAGAACTACCAGTTCTTGCTGCGTGCGGAGAGCGACGCGGAGGCTAAGAACTGGGTCAAGGCCCTCGAGGGGGAGGCGAAGACGGCTGCCCTCTTCTCCATGACGCTGTCCTCCAGCGACAGCTCTGGACAGTCGCTCATTTCCCAGCTCCTGCCCAACCAGCGAGCCCGGTACCAGTTTTTCAAGGGCGAGCGCGATTTCGTCCGCTCCCTCACGGATATCGCCGAGGAATTGAGGTTTGAGCCCCGGTCGGAGCGCAAGGCCCTCGCTCCACAGCTGATTGGGGAGACCCCCATTCCTCCCTGTGCCTATGTGCCCATGTGCAAGTCCACTGAAAAATGGACCCGTGTGACGCGCATGCTCCCTAAGGAGGCGCGCGTCTTTAGCACGAAGGAGAGATGCCCTGTTCTGATGTGTTTCGCTTCACAGTACGAGGAGGAGTTCGTGGATGTCGCCACTTACCTGCACAATAATTTCGAGCAGGAGCTGTTGCCCTCTGACAAACCTTCCTCCGAGAGGAAGGGCGGTGATGGCGATGGTGATGGTGGTGAAGGCGACAGTGATAAGTTCGCAACCCCAGGGGGCAGCAACGCTGGAGTATCCTCTAAGAACAGTTCCTCGACCGCTGACGGCGACGGCAACAATAGTCACGATTCCGGCTCCTCCTCTGCTGCTTATGACAAGGAAGAAGGCAATGGCAACGGCAACGCACAACAATCAACCAGCAGCAACAATTCTGCATCTACTCATACGCGCTCTCCCCCGCGTGCTTCTTCTCCCTCAAACGTTGAGCTTATGCTCACCACGCCGAGCACGAAAAAGGAAAAGCGAGTTTTCGGCTCGCGCAAGCTCTTTAACAGTTTGGCTAGCATCAAAGCGAAGGCAAACAGGGTCCGAAGCCCTTCTTATGCCGAACGGAATGACAACCCAAACAGGTAAGTTAGTTGCGAGGTGAACTTGAACTTGAAATTGAAATTGAAATTGAAATTGGTAGTGTAGTTGGTTTAACGATCGATGATGGGATCAGTTGTGTACTATTTTTGGTGGTACCCTCTCCAACACTTTCGAACCCTCTCCAACACTTTCGAACCCTCTCTAACACTTTCGAACCCTCTCTAACACTTTCGAACACTTTCGAACCTCCAAAAAGCCCGAAAACTACCCGGAGAATATGGAAAGACGACAACAATGATGATGACAGTGACGAAGATCACAACGAAAGTGAAGATACACCGAGGAGGAAATCCTCCAGCGGCAGCATTAGCCGGCAATCCCCTAGGAGAAAAAGCCGAAAAACAAAGCTCAACAAATTTATGAAGGAGATGCCGACCGTCCGCCTCCCAAAGAACATCAGCGCCATGAAGAATCGGAAAAAGTTCAAGAAGAAGGAGATCGATGATTTACCCCACAAGACGGTCAAGATATTTAAAGCGTCCAGCATCGACGGTCAATTCGGCGGAATCGACATAGAATGCCTGAACAAGGCGAAAAAATACGTCTGCGGGAGTGAGAACTGGCAAGAACGTTGCGAGAGGCTCGGGGGGGGGGAGTTTGAAGATGATCTGGAGCCTCGAACTGTCTTCAGTGCTATTATCAGCAAATCCAACGACGATGTCAGGCAGGAGGTCTTCGTAATGCAGCTTATCCACTTTTACCAGAGCGTCTTCAAATCCGAAGGGCTGCCCATTTACTTGAAACCCTATCGTATCCTGTCAACGAGCAAAACAACCGGTCTGATTGAGCTGTTGCGCGATGCAACCAGCATCGACGGCTTGAAGAAATCTGACAACTATCCGGCGGGGGGGCTCAGAGCTTACTTCGAGCTTGTCTACGGCTCGCCGGACAGTGAGAGCTTCAAAATAGCGCAGAACAACTTTATGACGAGTCTTGTTGGTTATTCTCTGTGCAGCTATTTGATTGGCCTGAAGGACAGACATAACGGCAACATTATGATTGACACGCACGGCCATCTCATATTCATCGATTTTGGGTTTGCTATGGGTATGAAACCGGGACACGAGTGGGGCTTTGAGCGAGCTCCCTTCAAATTCACCAAAGAGTATCTGGACGTGATGGGCGGGCTGAATTCCGATTGCTTCTCTCAATTCAAGAAATTGTTTGTCGCCGGCTTCAAGGCGGCCAGGGCCAGCTCGCAGCTAGCTTGTGGGCTCGTAGAGATTATGATGTTCCAAAGCCAGTATCCCTGCTTTACGGGGAGGCGATATGGCAAAGATATTGGACTGTACCGATTCCAGCGCCGTCTGATGTTGCATCAGCCTGAGGAGAAGATTGATGCCTTGGCTGAGGGTTTGATTTGGAGCAGCATCGATAATGTGGGAACAGTGTGGTACGACAAGTTCCAGCTGGCCACAAATGGGATTGCACCCTGATTTGTTGAAAACTATTTGCTGCTAATGTTGTCTTAACAATAAAAAAATTTCCAAAAGGAAACCTTTTTTTTCCCTTCCCTCTTGATCACGTGCTGATGGCAGAGAGACTTCGCATAAAAACCCATTGGGGTTGAAAAACTAACTAAACACTGTAAGGGCGCTTTTCTCACTTTTCTCGACCGATCATTCCATTCGTCGTCGTCCTCGGGCATGTTTCTTCTCTTCACTTTTGTTCTTCTCCTTCTTTCAACATGCATAAATTCATCCCCTCCCAGCTATCACTATGCCCCCTCAACAATTCAGATGGTAGCAATGAAGCCAGAACACGTCGTCGGGAATGGTATTCTTGTCAACACTGGTAATGTGGATCTGGATTGGGAAATTCGTACTGTTAGTAACGTGGACAATGTCAACTTTGCATTTCAGAACACCAGCGGAACAGCCACAAAGTTTGATTTGACAGATGGAGAAAGTGGATTCAGCACAATTCATTTCATGGTAACGTCCAATGACTCTTTCTCACAAGCTGGCAAGGCTTACGAGATCTTAACCGAGTTGATTGTGACAAAGAAGGGGGCAGATTTGGATGCTGAGCCAGATGCTCAAGAAGAAATTCCCATCGAGGTGGAAGTGTACGTGACTGCTGAAGCGTCCGGCCCCCATTCTTCGCCTCATTACACTTTTCCGGTTTCTTTGGTTGCGGGAATGGATTTAGAAGTTGGGTTGAGACCGACTGACCAGGCTAGCATGGCAATTTCGCACTCTCTGTCAACTCAGTCTGTCCTACTGCTGGTAACTCAGCCTGGCGTCCCGCCCAAAGAATGCACACTTATTTTCAGACACGGAGAAGAGTACACCTATAGGACATCGTCGTGCTCTCTTGAATCTATGAAAGGCGGAGAAGCCACGTTCAGTCTAAAATACATGGGGGCGTTCGGAACAAGCTATGTTTTCCAGCACCTAACCCTAACTGTTGAGTGCCCTGATGAACTCATGTCTCCCACTGGGCCGAATGGCTTGTGTCAGTGTCCCGCCGGGTACTTTGCTGGCGATGTTGTCGGTGCAAACGACGGAGAGACCTGCATTGCTTGCGATAAAGACACGTACAATGAAAATGTCGGCAGCGTGAATGAAAATGACTGCACTGCTTGTCCTTCCTTCACTCAGACCAACACAACCAACAGCACTTCAATTGGCATGTGCACTTGCAAGGGCGCCTTCGTGATGACTAACTCAGATTCTCGGAATTGCGATTGTCCTGCGGGTTCTTACCTTTCTGGCAACGAGATCGATGGCGAGTGTATTGCTTGTGAGAGCGGCAAGATTATGACGACTTCCAATCGAGACAGCGACTGCATTAGTTGTGAGAGTGATCTAGCCAAGGGAGATCGCAACACTGGGACCAATGGTAAAGTTGGATCCACGAACATTGTTGACTGCGTCTGCACAGATGTCGCTATGCTCGTCGACGGCGCGGACGGAATGTGTAAATGTCCCGCCGGATACAGTTACGATCAATCTGAGAAGAGCTGCGTTCTATGTCCGCTTGCTTCTTTCGCAGATGAGGCGAGTTTGAAGGGTAACTGCTACAGTTGCCAAGATCCAAACTCTAATACGACGAACGTGGGTTCAACCAACTCATCTGCGTGCGTTTGCAGATCATCCCTCATGGAGAAGGATGCTTTTGGCACCTGCGGATGCCAAAGGGGATACCATTTCGAGGATGACGACGGCGACGGAATTGGCGATTGTGTGCTTTGTCCGGTTGACACTCACGAAGACATCGTCGGTTTGCACTTGTATTGTGAGACTTGCGCCTCGACGGACATTAACACACACACCAACGGAGTCATCGGGAGTGAGACCATCGATGACTGCGTCTGTGTTGACCCAAACATGGCCGTAGACCCCCAAAACGGTATGTGTGGATGCAAACCGGGGTACTACTACATTGCGAGCGAAACTGGAAATGATGCAGGAAGCTGCGAGCGATGCCCGCTGGGATTTTTCAGCGAACGTATTGGGCTACAAAGCAGCTGCAATAGCTGTGCTGAGGAGGTTGACGCGAACACGAACACCACGAACACCGGGAGCATGTCTAGTAACGACTGTGTTTGCCACGCGCATAATCAAAACATGCAGGAAGAACAAAGCATCGGGTTCATGTGTGGGTGTGTGGCGGGCTATTATTTTGTTGACACAGACGGTGATGGCACCGGCACGTGTGAACTCTGCCCTATTGACACTTACAGCGATACGGTTAGCCTCGAGCAATCGTGCGATGCTTGTGCTGATGCAAACAGTTACACAAACTCCACCGAAGGGAGTTATCACGCCGATCATTGCGTGTGCAGGGATCCAATTATGTTGCGTTTTGGCTCTTCGAATACTTGCGGGTGCCCGCCAGGGTATCTTTTTGTCGAAAGTGACGGGGATGATGGTATCTCACGGTGTGAAAAATGTCCAACGGGAGAGTTCAAGACCGAGATAGATTTGCAGAAGGTTTGCTTGAAATGCACTGCCGAATATGGGAACAATTACACGGGCATTTACCTCTCAACAACCTTGGAGAGTGGCTCAACAAGTCCGATTGATTGCGGCTGCGCCGAAGGTAGTTATCTTTCTGAGCTCTCGGAGTTGTGTGATGTTTCGGCACCATGTTGCGTCCCCTGTCCTGAGGGCTCAATTTGCGACGGATTTGGAACGACGGTGAGGTCTCTGCAATTAGAGGAGGGTTACTGGAGGGCAAGGGAGTACAGCAATCTTATTGTGCTGTGCAGCGAGAAAACCGGTCATGAGGACAGTTGCAGGGGGGGAAGCAATACGACCAATTTCGGTGCAGGTACTTGTTTGGATGGGCACACTGGACCGTATTGTGATGTTTGTGGGACTGGTTGGGCTCTCGATAAGGATAGTGGCGAGTGCTTCGAGTGTAACGACGAGGTGCACGATGTGGCCGTGGCAGTCGTTGTTGTCGTTTTTATCCTGTTCTTCGGCCTTTTCTTCTATACTGCGTACAAAGGGGCCAAAGCGATGCAGCGGGCGATCGACGAGATCAACTCGATCGATGAGTTGGAAAACAGCGGAGAGAATGGGTCTATCGACGGCCAGAAGAGTGCCATGGCTGAGCAGAAAATATTGGAGGCCAAGGCAGAAATTAAGAAAAAGGTTGATGAGTTGAAGGCAAAGAAAGATGCCGTGATGGCGAGAGTGAACAAGCTGAGGGCTTTTTACAAATCGGCTCGCACTCCTTTAAAGATATTCATCAGTTTTTCTCAGATTGTGAGCGGGCTACCTGATACAATCGAACTAAAGTTCCCGGAAGAATTCACCTCTCTGGCACACAAACTCAATTTTGTGAATTTTGACATCGGGGCTCTCTTTGCGCAGAGCTGCGTTATGGAGAGCTCTTTCATCAGCGAGCTGTACGTCATCACGGGAGGGCCGATACTCTTTTTGGTATTTTTGCTCGCAATGATCAAGTTCTGCAAAATGAAAAACGACCCCATTTATGATATCATCAGCGAGGAAATATTCAAACTGATTTTATTGGGAAGCTATCTGATGATGCCTGCGGCAACTGTTAAGACGTTTACCACCTTCCGCTGCGATGGTGATCTACAAGATCCGTCTCTTGAGCCCGAGCCACTGATGTCAGATTACGGCGAGTTTTTGAAAGCCGATTACTCCATCAGATGCGATGGCAACGATGCGTACGATCGCGCGACGTTATGGGCGCTGGCCATGATCTTCGTGTACCCAATTGGAATCCCATTCAGCTACATATTTTTTCTTCATAAGCACAAACATACAATCGATCCAGGTCAGGAAGAGCTTGTGATGATACTGAAGAGCGAAGAAAAGGCATTGGAGATGAGCATACAAATCAGAGACAACGGACCCTACGCGAAAGAGCATAGCAAGTATTCGTTTCTGTATGAGGCGTACGAACCGAAGTGCTGGTGGTTCGAAATTTTCGACACATACCGTCGCCTGACCCTCACAGCCGGGTTGATATTGCTCCGTCCCGGAACAGTTTTGCAGATTGTTTTTAGTATGATCATTTGTCTCATCAGCATGCGTGTGTATGCCGGTTCTGATCCCTACATTAAGGATCGTGACGACACCCTCGCAGAGATCATGCAGTGGCAGATCTTCTTCACAATGCTCGCTGCTTTGCTTCTGAAAGTGGACATCACAGGCGAGGGGGTCAGTGAAGATGACTTCGGACAGATGCTGGTTTACATTAACATGGTCGGTCCTGCCATGCTATTCTGCCACAGTGTCTTTTATGGTGACAAGAAGTCGGAAGCTAAGGAACGTTTTGAAAAATTGAAGGCGAAGGCAGAGAGGGTGCCTTGCTGCGGCAGGGCGATTGGAGCCAAGATTGCAGTAACAGAGGCCAAACTTGAAGAAAAAGAGAAGCAGATGCTGGGGTTTTTGGCTGGGGGGGTGACTGCTGGGGATGAATTCTCAACAATAAATGTCTTGAAACGCTTTTTGGAGGAAAACCCAGAGGAGGCGAAGGGGGAATTGAAGGACTTGTTTGGAGCATCAGATGATACTGAGCCCTTGGCCACAGCTAAACCACAGTCGACAAAAAGTGAAAGTGGTGAGGGCACAGGACAGACGGACGATAAAAAAGACGACGCTCCAGACCTTTCGACCGAAGTAATGCCGTTTGCCTATGACGGCGAGCGACGAAACTGAAGAAAGGCAGATCGCGCCCTGGGGCTAGAAACATAGGTGTAGACGGAACGAATAACTACACCAGTTTTTTAAAAACAATGTCCAAATTGAGAATTATTTCCTTTCCGGCCCCCATGCCCTAGCAGTCGCAGAACTTGCCGCAGCACTGGCTGCAGAGGTGATCTTCCTCCCCGCTCAAGCAATCGTGGCACTGGAAGGAACCAGTCATGACGCCGCAGTTCCTGCAGTGCTCATCGTCGGCCCTTGCCGAGTCGAGATGGTCCTTGTGGCGGATGGACATGGCAAGCATCGCCTCAAAATCTCCATCGATCAGACGGGCAAGCTCCTGGAAGAGAGAACGAGGGTTGGAAAAGTGTAAGAAAGGGCTAGAATGAGGGTAAGAATGAGGGTATGAATGCCCTGATTCCCCATATCGTATGTTCTTGTCTCTGATTCCCTCCCTTTCGTACCTCGATGCTCAACCCGTTCTCCTCCTTGATAGCGTCGTCAACGAGTAACGCGGCGATAAATGGAGATGATGCTTGGTCGGAGTCAACGTTCGGCCAGGATGTAGAAATTCTAATCGGGCATGTGGGATTTGCCTTAATTCTCCTAAAAACGTACTGATAGAGGTCGACTGGGAGGAGCTTTTTCATCGGAAAATTGGGGATTATTGGATATTTGCTCTTCTGTTTTAAGCGGTTACAAAAACGTTCCCAGAGGGATGTGTAAGCCTAAAAAGTGGGGAGAGGAAGACAGTGCTCCAAAAAATGGAGGAGGAAGCACAATGAGGCGATATGACAATGACGATGACGATCACGAAAAAATTCTTCGGTTTTTGCCGAGAAAAAAAATTGGAATCGTTTCAGAAAACCTTCAACTTTTCATCATATAATTAAGATGGACAAAAAAAAACTCACCTGCGACCCCCAAGCGGAGCTAATTGCGCCAGACCTATCTTTAAATTCTTCAACTCCAAAGAGTAAGCATGTTCGCAAGATAAGTCCGTCCTCGATGGCTCCCTCACCCAAACTTGAGTCTCTCTACCACGAGACTAAATACGACGAGGCGAAGTGGACGAATTATACTTTCAATGTTGTATTTTTTCTCTGCATGTGGGTTTACTACGTGTTCTGCGTCGCAAGTCACTCTTTAAACAAGATGCTTCTGGTCACCGTATTTTCGGGGGCTTACGTAAGTGACTTTGCGAGTGCGTGCTTGCATATTTATTTGGATCACAGGTGAGGAAGCAGTTTATGTTTTGAGATGTGTCTCTTGAGAGAACGGTTCGTTAAAACTCCGTTTAATTTCTTTCCCTTTTCTCAAACTCCCAACTTCAAAAATTGCCATCGCCAGACGCTATGATGTGGGCGAGCAAGCAGGCCTGGCTTCCCTTATGGGTTTCCTCGATCCGATGGTATATTCTTTCCAGCATCGTCACCACGTCAAACCGATCGCCTTCATCCAAGACGGCCCTTCCCTCCATATGCCTCTTGGAAATACCTCAATTGTGCAGTTTCTAGTCCTTCCGTACATCCTTGTCTACAAATCGCTGGAAAAAACGGAGTTGTTCGGGTGGTTTCTGAGGAACGAGAGTGTTGATTTGTTCTTCTTGACTGTTCTGATTTTTGGAATGACTGCGCAGGTTAGTGCTTTGAGCATCGAATAAGTTTGTTGAGCGAAGCACAAAGAGCAAGACAAGGCTCGTTTTCGTTTCAATGGCTGGCCACCTCTTGGATTAAATTGTGAACTAAAACGCTCTGAAATCACCAAACACTCACTCACCATAATCCGCCGTAATGCCTGCCATTCAAAATGTATCAAAAAAAATACTCAGACTTTCCACGCTTATGCGCACATGCCGCGACGCTCCCCTCCCGTTGTCCGTCTCCTCCAGAAATTCCACATCCTCCTCCCCCCTCACGTTCACAAAGCCCACCACGTGGCGGGGAAATACTCGTACGCCATCATTAATGGTTGGTCAAATCCTGCTGTTGATAAGCTTTATGACGCGGTCTTTGAGCCGATCATGAAGAAATTTCCGAACCATTTCCACTTTGAGACTGAGGAGATCTACTGGATGTGATGTGATGGCGAGCGATTTTCTATTGTTTTGTTTGTTTGTTTGTCTTGGTCGGTCAATGTGTGATATTATACGCGGTTTTAGACAGGTCTGCTGTGTTAAATTAAACAACAAAAAAGCCTGTGTATTTCTTTAATTTTGTTTTCTCGCACGCTTTATTTTCAAAGGGTGTACAACTAAACCGCCATTCAATTTCCATTTCATCAGTAAATTATTCTATTCAGTTTCCCCCAGCGTCACCAGCACCAGCATCAGCCTCAGCCGCCCCCATGGCCACGGTCTGAGCAGGCAAAAAACTGTCCTGAATTCTGCCAAGCATCTCCTGGAGCTCCTTCTGGTTCTTCTTCAAGGCGTCAATCCTTACCATGGCATCATCATAGAGCGCCTTGAACTTATGTTCAGGAGTATCCTTCTTCTTCTCCTGAACAACGGGAGCCTCTTCAGCATCATTTTCGTCTTTGGAATCGTTGGGATTAATCTCCGCGTCGGTACCAGTGAAAACGAAATATATGTAGTCTGCTGCTCTGAAAGGGATGCCCACGATCCTGCTGATATCCCTCGTGAGCGGGTCTACTTCATCACTGACATCCATCAGTTGGATCCTCACAACTTCGTAAGCCTTGTCCACAATGGCAAGGAACATTGAGAGGATGATAAAGAATACGACGATGATGAAGGTGACAAAGAGGATAGGTCCGAGGGCAGTACTATTGTGCCGTAATTCGTCCAAATCGAAGTCTCCCAAGGTCGCCAGAAAGAGGGTGAAAAGGGACTCAGAGAAGTCTCGATATGAATTGACGGAATGCCCAAAGGCTAGGTGGAAGGCGATTCCGTAGCCAGTGGCAACAACAAGTATGATCATCGTGACTACAATCATGTCACCGCCGGCGACTTCTAGAGTATCCACAAGCTGGTGGGTGGAAGGGTTGAGTGGGTGAAAAGGTGGGTGAATGAATGGGTAGGTGGGTGGAAATGTGAGGAAATGAATGGGAAAATGAAGAATTTGTGAGCTCTTGACTAAAGAAGAAATAAACCACACACAAGTGAAGTGAAATAATAATAATAAAAGTGCAATCTCACCTGACTCATCTTCTTGTTTTCTCGCATGAATTTGAAGAGCTTGAAAAAAGTCAAGACGGCATTGAACGCGTTGGTGTTATCGACCTGCTTCAAGAAATAAGAAACCCATTCAAGTTTCAAGTACTCCCTGTCAGCATCCATGATGGAATCGTACTCGCTGGCTACATATGCAGCGCTCAAGATCTTCAAAATTATCACCACAAAGAAGAACAGTAGATTGACGAAGTCAAGGACATTCCAGATGTTCCTGAAGTATGTTGATCTCATTGACCTGTACTTTTTCACCTCCAAGAAGATGTATACAAGCACCCAAACGTAAAAAATCCATTCCAGGAAGTAAATTGCACTGCTGAATCCGCTGGCACCGTCCTGGTTGATCACCCTAACAGGCCTAATTAAGGGGGAACAGTTTATGGCAGTGGAGGTCTGAATCGCCCCGCTCGCAATAAATTCAACGTTGAACCTAACAACTCCAACCAAATCCACGTTAGCATTGTAGAAATTGGCCGTAATGAAAACAGCCCGAGTTGAGAAGTCAATAAAGTCGCCTGCCTTGAGGGATTCCACAGTCTCCTCGACTACGGAGAAAGTATGGTTAAAGTCAACCACGTGACCGTTGCCAGTGTAACTGATCTTGGTAAGAGGAGAAAACCAACTCGGAATTTGCAGGGCATTGCTGTAAGAGATTGTGTGGTTGTGTGGGGCAACCCCAACCCAATCACTCGTGTCTTCGTTGTCGCTAGACGGCACGCCGTAACACCTGCCAAACTTGTCTTTGAGCTTCTCGCTTATTTCGCAGCTATCTGGCCTCACTCTGATGGACCTCAACCTGACAGCGCCCAGCCTCTTGTTCACCCCCCCGACCAGCTTCTGGTCTCTTTCATCCAGCGGCTGTCCATTGGAATCTTCTGTTGGGTACATATTCGGTAACAGAATTTCTTCCATCCAAGTATAGAACTGATCCGTCGTCGTCAAGGTTTCGAAGCTCACCCCGTGCGCAAATTCTGGCTGCACAAACATCGATTCCAGACCCTTCTGCATGAAGTAGGGGTCTGAGTTCCTTGGACCAAAGACGATAAGGGCGAAGAGAGATAGGAATCCTATGTAGGCTGCAAACTCTTTAAACTGGGGGCTCCATGTCTTCCAAGAGAGTGTCTCCCCCTTGGAATTTGCCATATCCGACAAGAACGGTGAGCTCGTTAAAAAATCAGAAGGTGGGGCAAGAGTAGTTTGGGTGCAGATTTGGGAACGGGAAGTGCACTCTTGTGACCTTCAAATTCTATCGATACCCTTGTGCTAGTTTTAATTTGGGAAATGGAAATTGAAGGTTGCTAACGCACAACTCAAATGGAGTTGTGCCAAAAAGAGTTTTTTTTTTGGGAAAAAGACAAATATGGTACTTTTTTGACCCAAAATGGACAAATATTTCAGATAGGACACCTGTTTTTGAGGCAGGCCAATTCCCAGAACTGACCAACCCTGTGATAGGG
>ERZ651776.3270-NODE-3270-length-16300-cov-4.650804_pt1 | contig 16300 bp, 12 predicted proteins | sample MGYA00514761_ERZ651776 | MGnify/ENA metagenome assembly ERZ651776 | reverse complement strand
TCTCTCTTGCCTTCTCCCTTCCCACTGCCATCCTGGCTGGTGGTTGCTCTCCACACTACTGTAACCAGCGAGGACAGTGTATAGGCACCGGTGCCGACGCCTACTGTTTCTGTGAGCATGGATACACCGCGAGTGATTGCTCTCGCAAGCTATGCCCGAAAAGTGATGACCCTCTGACAACTCCCAAGAAGAACTACCGTGTCATTTCCCTTACTACTGCCTCTGCCAAGGGCGTCCTCGACGGGGTGATAAATATCAGCTTTAACGGTGAGGATGTCGCCGGAGTCCCCGCAAATGGCGAGAAGTTGACGCCTGAGTTACTTGCAGCAAAACTACAGACCCTCCCCAATATTGAGACTGTGGAAGTATCCAGAACAAGTGTTATTGACGAGTTTGGCGGGACTACATACCAGATCACCTTCATCAAGTTCCCCATCTTTCCCCACGAAAACAACATCTACACCCACGACGGCAACCCCAGCCTGGATAGTTTCTCCTGCGACGAATCTCGCATGGGTACAGACGTATACAGCCCCCAGTGCATATTTAAAAACGTTCAATCCACGAATGTCGTCGAATATACGACCTGTTCGAATCACGGGACGTGCTCGGAACGCCTGGGTGAGTGCAAATGTGACCCGGGTTGGAAGGGGAGGGCATGTGATGATAACAAAGATGGGGGGGATGTGGAGGCCTTGGTCAGTGATGGACCATTTTTTACCGGTAATGTCCTAAAACTTGGGGCTTCGCGTGACCCATCTGCCGAGTACGATTTTGTCAAGGCCACTGCTAGCTATGATGCTACTCCCATCTACACACTCTCTGGCACGGGATCCGTGACTCAACATATTGGCGACCTCACGCTTCAAAAAGGTAGCGTGTCCGTGACAGATGGGGACGGGATTGCTGTGACGAACCACAACGACAGTCAGGAACCCGCGATCCGTGGTAAGAGCTCCGCAGGAGGCGCCCACCTTACATGTCCGGGTGGCTCCTTCTCTGGCGACGTCTTGTCGCTGTCTGTCGAGAAACCCCCCAGCCCAGAATTTAACTTTATTTCCTCCGTTGCAAACGGGAACTCCGTCTTTACTGTGGCCGGCGACGGTCGCGCGACTCTAAGTAATTCTCTCGAAATACAGAGCGGAAAAGTCACTGCGCCGTCTGCCATTATTGGAGAGGGGGGCATGCAAATAGTCAGCGAAGGCGACCTCGTCGTCGGAGAAGGCGGTCGAATCGTGGTCAAAAGTGGGTCAAACATTTTGAACTCCGGTCAGAACGGGAACGCAGTCACCCTTCGAAAAGATCTGAATGCTCAAACACGTGAAGCGACTGAATCTACGCTCGTCATCAGTCATGACGGGCAAGGGGAGGACGGCAGTCAAGCTTCAGCGTTTGCGACATTCGAAAAGAACGAGCGACAGGTGTTCAGCATCGGAAACGACGGGGAGACGAACATAGCGGCGAAACTTACCGTTACATCCGGGGGGGTCTCTGTCGGTGCCGGGGGCGTCGCTATCGATTCGGGAGGACTTACTGTCGCGGGCGGAATAACTCTCAAGTCGGGTGATTTGAAATTCGAATCGAGCGGCGACGAGAAGCAACACTTTAATTTTGGGGTCGGGGTTAGTGGAGAGCAGAAATCAAACACTGGTTTTGCGTTGAGTGGGAAAGTGGTTTCCGACGGTTTCAGTGGAAATGTGCTGGACCTGGAAGGCGCGGAGGGCGGTGCGGTGGATTACAACTTCTTGGAAGCCCGCTCCCCCTCTGGCTCCAAGTTCACCGTCGACAATGATGGAAATACTCTCATCGCGGGAAGTCTTACGACGGAGGGCGACGTCCGTGTCCATGGCGATCTCGACGTCCGAGGAGGCACGGTTTACGACCGCCACCTTGTCGTGGCGGGAGATGTTATTGAGGTTGACCCGAGCGGAAATACCTTTGTCGAGGTCAACGATGATAACGCGGAAAGGGCGAATAAGATCATCGTGAACAATGAGAGCGTCAAGCAGGGACAGGTTCTGCTCGTCAAGAACAATGACAAGCAGAAAGTCATCTTTGCGGAGAACCAAGTCGACATCCCGAGTGGGGCCCTGCTAATGTTCATTTACACGTCTCCAAGCGGCTGGACGGACGTCACAGCAGCCGCCGCCCACTCTCGCGACCTCAATGGCGTGACCAAGCTTGTCGCGAACAACGATTTAGAAATCGGGGATTACAAATTTTCAGCTGGCAGCTTTGTGAGCAAAGATTATGCAGCTGAAGATAAGAAGGGAAAAGTGGTTGTATTTGGTGCTGGTGGGGTGATGCAGGGGGTGGAGGGTTTGGAATACAAAAATGATGGGCTCACGGTCAATAAGATTACCGTTGGTGAGGTCGTCGGCGATGTTGACTTCCGTTCCAGCTCTCTTCTCAATGCACAGCTCGTCAATAGCACTATCGACGGACTGAGGCATCTCACCCTCGAGTCCTTGATTGTGACAAGTCTCGGCAAAGGTGTCGAGGGGGGGGTTCGCTTCGCGACCGTGGACAGTAAGGGTCTGGTGAATGGCGTTGAGAATGTCAAGTGGGACGAGACGAAGGGGGAACACGGAGCAATGAGGATGCCTAGCATTGGGGGCAACTCCAAGCTCAATAACGGTTTGCTCACTTTCGAATCCCATCTAGACTTCAAAAACAACACCCTCAAGAATGCCAAATTCGAGAAAGACAGGTGGGTCTATAATTTTTTTTATTTTTTTGAGAATCGCCTGTCGCTTGGGTAACTAACTAACTAACCACCAACTCTTGGTTTGACCTTATCTACAGTGTCATTGCCGACGTAAAGATTGTTGGCGGGTCGTTGACAAACGCCAAGCTCGTGAATGTGACCGCCGATGGATTGGAGATGGGGTTCGTGGAGGTTGAGGGCATGAACGTGAGAGAGCTAAGCAACAAAGAAGGCGAAGTCTTCCTCGTCGGTAAAGACGGAAAATTGGTTTCATTCCATGGGCTGAAAGTCGAGGAGCAGAGCACCCTTATTGAAGCCGATGGCACCACGTCGACCAACACGATTGGATCTCCTGCTGTCGAGACTGTATCATTCAACGCTCCAGTTAACATGAACGGCCAGGTGCTTGCAAATTCTCGCATGATCGGGGGCTCTTTTAGTGGCGTCACGCAAGCCGACTTCATAGGTAGCGTGGATGTGGGCGGATCCCTCAACGCTGGCAGTGACGTTTTTATTGATGGTGGGCTGACGGTCAGTGGTAGCGTGCTCGGCAGTGGCCCTTACGTGGATGCAAGCGATCAGCGCTTTAAGAAAAATGTCCGCCGACTAGGGAACGTATTAGATCGAATAAGAAAGATCGATGGCGTTAGCTACTCGATTGACGGGACCACTGAGGCGAGCAAAAAGAGAAAGATGGTAGAGAAGGACAGTCGTCGCGAAATTGGTTTCATCGCGCAGAACGTCGAACTTGCGTTCCCCGAGCTCGTCGAGACTGCCGAAGACGGTTACAAGGGGGTTGCTTACGCTCGCATGGCGGCTGTGCTGGTAGAAGGGATGAAGGAGCTTGAAGAGGAAAATCGGATATTGCGACAAGAGCTTTCGGACGTAAAAAAGATGCTCGAGCAGCTGCTGTAGACATAAAATAGATGCTCGAGTGGTCACCTGTAGAATTGTATTTGGCTATGTTCGATAGTTGGGGTTTTAATGCAACGAAAATAATTACAGTGAATTTTGTGATGGCCACCCATTCAGAAACCTCCGACGAGAATTAGCTAAAATAAAACCTAGTTGTTGCCTCCCTGCTCGCCGTCGTCGTCATCGTCATCAGAATCACTCGCCGAGGAAACATTTTCAGCTCTTTCAAGGACACTCTTGGGCTTCCCCAAAAACTTAAACTCGTCGTCGTCGTCATTGTCGTCGTCGTCGTTGTCGTCGTTGTCGCCGTTGTCATCGAAACGATTGTTGTCGTTGCCTTCATCGTGTGCCTGCGCGATGTTACCCCCTGTCTTCTCATCTAACTTCTCGTTCTTCTTCTTCTCCTTCTCCTTCTCGTTCTCCTTCTCCTTGTTCTTGTTCTTGTTCTTCTTCTTGCCACTCTTCTCCGCCCCACCTAACCCGGACCCTTCCACCAAATCAACCAAGTTAGGGTCAATCCACTCATCATTTTCTCTCAATATCGTCAGCAAGTCGGGTGCGAGTGCTTTCAAGTTGCGTGTAAAGAAAGAGTAGACAGCAGAGCTGATTTTCTTCTTTTCTGAGTTTGACCCCTCCTTCCCTCTCCCCGCTCGGCCACATCGATGGACGTATTGGTCTAAACTTCCAGGGAAATCGTAGTTTACTACGTAGGCAAGCCTGTTAATATGAATTCCGCGGGCCGCAACGTCGGTGGCAAGCATAGTCGTCGTTTTTCCGGCCATAAAGTATTTCAAATTTGCTTCGCGCTCCTGCTGCTGCAGCTGGCCGTGCAGCGACGTCGTTGCGATGCCATCCTTTGCGAGAAGCTGTTCGACGTATTTGAGAGTTTTTATTTGGTTAAAGAAGATTATCGTCTGACCGGGGTTACGGCTTCTCCCGCTCTTCTCCTCCGCAGCGGCGAGTTTTCTGAGAATCCCGATCAATTTCTTTGGCTTTTTGTGCGCTGCGCAGACGTGAACGACCTGAGCGACATGAGAGGGAATCTTTGCGAGCCCAAGGGTCCGCTTGGTTGTTGTCGGCGGCGTCGGCGGCGTCGGCGGCGTCGAAGCCTTAAGTGAAGTTGCTAATGGCTCGGTGTTCGTTTCGTCTTCGTCTACGTTCGCGCCGTTCAGAGTGTTTCTCCCACCATCCTCCCCAGTAGTTTTCGCCTTGCCGACAAGTAGGCTGAACGGTTTACTGACCGAGCTACTTTCCGCCTCTTCTATTTCCATTTCCATTTCTTTTATCACTTTCTGTTTGCCACTCTCTGCCTTGGGCTTCTTCTTCTTCTCATCCTCTTGACCCCTCTCGGCCAATCCCGCAACGTCAATTACTCCTACTTTGACAACGCACTTGGGTTCAGGTATCCACTCCTCCCCTTTCTCCCTGACCCCGCCACCGAAGGTCGCGCTGACGAGCACTCTCCGCGCGTCAGAGCGCACCTGCTTGCTTATGGCAGTAACCTGCTCTTCGAAGCCAAGCTTGAGCATCCGATCGCCCTCGTCAAATGCGATCGAGATGCACTGCCGAAGAGTGATCACGCGGGAGGCGAGCAGGTCGAGGAGCCGACCGGGAGTGCAGACGATGATGTGCGTGGGCTTCTCGCTCTTTCCTAGAGCCTCAACTTGATTCTTGCGATCCTCCGAGCTACCTCCGCCGATTACACTCATAGTGCGTATTTGCAAAAGGTGCTGGTCCGAGGCAGACGCAGACGCATCAGTGGTACTCTGGTCGTAACCCATTCCGCGACAAACACTCTTTATCTCCCGTTCCACTTGGTTTGCCAGCTCTCGCGTGGGCACCACGACCAAACCGAGAGGGCCATCGGCCCCCCAATAGTTCTTTAGGTCAAAGTTCTGACCGAAAATCCCCTTGTAGGTTAACTCCCCGCTCTTTATTTTCTTGCGTTGCTTGTTGGTCACTATGCCGTGCATGGTTAGGCTGTCCCGGAGGTAACGATCGATCAAGTAAACCATCGGAAGGCCGTAGGAGAGCGTCTTTCCCGAACCAGTTGACGCGATACCAATGCAATTCACCCCACTGTTGAGCGGCGGCCACAGCTGCGATTGAATCGGTGTAGGAGCTGCGAAGTTTTTTCGAGCAAGGTGCGCTTTGAACTGGGGTGGAAGGCTGGTATCGACATTTGCGGCTGTAATTGGCGGCGGGCAGGGCCCCGAGACACGAACGCCAAGGGATTTTCTCAGTAATTTCAATTTTTCAGGAGCAGTTGAGCTGTCAATCGGAGTGGCGGAATACTCGGTGTGCACCGGCATAGGGGGATAAATTGAGGCTATCTCCTTCGCAGAGGGAGGATTGGGAAGGCTGGAAATAATGTCATTCTGCTTCTGCTGAATTTCCGCTGCCAGGTTCATGTCCTGATCTTGCTTCCGATCCTTTTTCGATTTCTTCGATTTTTTCAGTGATTCGTGCGCTGCAGCTGAGTGGTTCGGATTTATCGAATGCTCTGGCTTGTTGCTGTTCATGTCTGTGTCTTCATCATCGTTCTTCTCGTCTTCTCTTTTCCGTTTCTTTGATTTGTCCATGGCGAGAGCCTTCTTGGCCATCCGTGCCTTGTTTCGCTTTCCCATAGTGCCTAATGCAAGGTGTATCCAAGACAAGGATTTTTAAGCTGCACTGAAACGGGGGGTTTGCGGGATGGTTGGCCCACCAGACCTCTTGCCTTTTTGTTGGGGGGTTTTAGCTTTTTTTTTGCTGCAAAAAATGGCTGTATCTGTGGCTGTATCCGTTAAAAAGGGTTTGGGGGGGGATTTGGCTCGTATGCGTTCCAAAGAATCAATTTTGGGTACAATTTTCTTCAGTGGGAGGTGAGGAGAGAGGAACAAAATGCTCATCGGAAACCAACATTCTTCACAGGATTTGCTTTCACGACCACTGTCCTCCTCGCGGTTGTGTTGATGTCACAGACGTCTTCGAACTTGGTTCTTTTGTAGTTGACGCTTATGCCACAGACCCTTGTCATGACGAATATGTTGGCATCATGCCAAACTTTTCGCTCTATACCCCTCTCCACTACGCTGCGCAATCCTGAAATGAGCCGCTGGTCGAGAAGCTAGTAGATCACTACCCAAAGGCGTTGTTCATGGAGGCGGTTAATGGATGTACTCCCCTCACCTGCGCGGAAACATTTGGGATCGCAGAAGTTGTGTGCATTACTTGGAAAGGGCCATGAGAGAGTATGCCTGAGCTATGCCTCTTGCAGCGCGGCCTCGTTTGAGGTTTGAAGCGACGATGTAAGGAACTTACTTCGGACATTTTTTCAACACATAAGAAGTGTAAAATGTGTAAAATCTTTCCAATTCATTTCAATTTAAAGCTCTGGTTCGGTGCTCAACTTTCCATTCTTGAGCAATTTCAACACTGATAACGCCTTGTCGCGTTCTGCCTTGGCGATGTTGACCATGCACTGTTTTGAGTAATTTCCTTTGACATCTTTCTCGAGTTTGTCGAGATCTCCATAGCGTCCCGCCAATTCCTCCATGAAGCCTGCAACTATTTTTGCCCCATCCTTGAGGAGACCATTCTTAATGTTGTCGTCGTTGTCTTCCCCCGCTCTGATCCTGAGAAATCTGCCCATTTTCTCGAGTTCTTCGACTGATTCTTTCTCTTCGAGGTCCCCCACGCAGAATGTTTGTGAGTAGCTGTAGAACTGGTTTTGCCGTAGCTTTTCCTGCAGCTTGGTAATGTCCTTTTGGTCGGTGGGGGGGTCGATCGTGGCAGTAAAGCTGCTGCAGTCGTGCGTGTTCTCCTCCAGAATGAAGCCGTGATACTGAAAATAGATGTGATTGGGCTGCCCATAATTTTCGTACACTTGCTGCGGGGGGGGGTGGGGAGGAAGAGAAGGAGGAAGAGAAGGAGGAAGAGAAGGAGGCGTTTCACGGGAGGGGGGGGGGGATTGTTAACCAAAGAGTCAACCTGATTTGTAAATGCAGTGGGACAGTAATGATTGATTCTATCTTTTGTTTGTAACTCACCTCTCCTTCCTCAAAATTGTCCGGAGCCCTTGTGACTGCGTTGTCCCCCTCCCTCTCCGTTTTGTGAACTGCCTTGGGGTCTGTGAGCTCCTTGCAGTTGATAAGATCTAGAAGTGGCACAAGATGTCTGACACCATCCCACCAGATGCTCCTGGAATCGAGAATAGTCGACGCCCACATATAGTTGTCCAGAGTCCATGCTCCTCCCAAGGCTGATGTCACCGTTTTATCGTTGCTGATGGCCTCAAACTGCCTGTGCACCTTGCTCGCATTATCCTCCACCATCGACCTGACTCCGCTCCCAGAGAAGAATCGGAGCATATCGCCCGAAAAGAAGACGGGATTGTTAGACCGGTAGTCCTCCAGTGTTGGCAGCAGTCGCAGGTACGGCCACCAAAAGGAATCTTTCTCTAAGTTGAACCTCTCGTGAAGGAGAAAAAAGAGGAGTGTGTGGAAGTCATCGTTTCTCTGCTTTCCAATTTCGATGACATTCTGTACTTTAGGATCTTCGGCAGAAGCCGTCGCTGAACTCATGGTCCTGTCGTCAGGAATAGAGATATACACAGACCCCTTTTGAATATTGCGAGTGGCACGAGTGCCGACACGTAGGCCTGAGCCTGCGACATAAGCCTCTAAGGAATTCACGGGGAGAGAGAGTTGAGAGACAAAGGTGTTGAAAGAGTCCACTTGCGATTGAAGGGAGTCTTCCACGACAGCCTTTTCACTGATAACCTCCTCTTCTTGCACGGCTTTACCTATGACAGTATTTAAAATCTTCTTGACGTTCATCCTGTACCGGAGGGCCATGTCCATCCTGCCTTCCCATCCCGCCTCTTTCAAAGTCTTGGCATCTTCGTCAATGCTGGTGGGGAACTCGTTGAGCCGGCTCGCGGCAGCTCTTTCAAACACCTCTATGGTAGCCCAATCAAAGCCGGGATATCGAAGACATTTATTGGCCATGTCCAACCTCCCCTCCCCTGTCGTGCTATCGCCTTTTCTCACTGAATCCAAACACGCTTCCCTGAGCTCCTTCGCATCCCTAACTCCTCCATGGTCTTCCTCTTTTTCCAAGCCTAACACGGCGGCGTAAGCGAATTCCCTCGTATTGCTCCTTAATCCCCCTCCCTTTTGGTCCTTTAGGCAAACTTCCAACGTCTCTTCCCTGCCCCTCACAAATATTCCCAAGCCCTCCGCTATTTCACTCAGCTCCCCCTTACTCGGCGGGAGAGATACAATAGCGCAGTCGAAGGGGTTATGATACGGTACGAAGCCGTGAGCTTCAAGATAGAGTCCGTTCGCGTTGTCACCGTAATCCTCAAACAATTGGCCATCGTTTGAATTACTGTCACTGGGATGGACGTCACGATCGGCCTTGACAACAATGCCCCCATCTTCCGTCAACTGGTGGTAATCGAGGAAGGAAAGACCGTTGTTACCCTCCCTGCCGTCGTCGCGGGGTCCGTAGTTCATCATGTCGGCCAGCGGCGCGAGGGACTTCACTCCTTTGAATACCATTGCGCGAGAACCAACAACGGAAGTAAAATGCCTGAACGACTCGAGGGTTCTACACGACTTGGCCCCCGCCGGGACGGTAGAAGAAGAACCATCTTTTGATAACGATGATAGCATCGCATTTAGCGACGGAAGTAAGTATTCGTATGCTTTTTCAGTTGTTTCCTTGAGGTTTCTGTTGATTTGTGTAAGGTGGGGGTGTTGGAGTTGGAGGAGCTCTTGATCGTCAAAGATCTCCAATGTGTTGACCTCCTTCGGAAGCACGTCCATGTACGGTTTGAAAATGCTTTTGTCCCCAAGAGAGCACTCCACGATGAGCTGCAAAGCGATGACATGGTCGTCACTGACAGGAGAACGTTGGAGGGGACGAGTAAATTCTTCATCAATTAGGGGCGAGTAATGCTCGATGACTTTTTCCCGGGTAAAGATTAAAGAGGGTGGCACCTCATATATCACCTCGAGTTGAGACACATCCGTAAGAGCGCGGATGCCGTTGCCGTAGCCAGGGAAGGGGGAGAGGGTTACAGAGGGGTTTATATAGCCTCCTTGAGAGGTGAACCAGTCGAGAAAGGCGGGAATCGCAGCCGAGGCCGAGGTAGAGGACGACAGTTTGCCTGGCAGATTTTCTGCAAGTTTATTTGTTAATGTGGTAAGGATGCCAGCGTTACAAGATGGGGGGAGGAGGAGGAGGAAGATGGCACAAAGGAAAATGGTGGGAAATAGTGGAAGGAGAGCCATCTAGCAAAAATGGAGACCCTTGGAGGGCAAGCAACGAGTATTTTTATTTAATTTGTCAGTGAGCTGAGGAGCCTTTTTTAACTCATTGAGTTTAAAGGGCATTCAATTCTTCGACGACGGGTTGACGGGTTGTTGAGGGAATTACTTGAATCCTTCGGGGTACTGTACGCCTTGTGAACCCGGCTTCGTCGCCCCTAATGTTGACAGCGACAAGTGTGACGCATGCGTTGCGGGAAAACATTCTTCTTCAGATAGGCAGTCGTGCATGGCCTGCGAGCCGGGAAATATTAGTTACGCATGAATGGCAACGCCGCGGACTGTGACTTTGGAGGTTCCTTTAATCTGGGTAGTAGCCCTGCCGACTACACAATTCCAGACGACACTCCACAGGGTACGACGCTAAACTTTGGATGCAGCAAAGGGAGTCACTGTAATGCCGGGATGTGGATGTCTGTCGTAATCGGTGGGAACTCGACTGGGGGGTGCACGAATTGCGATGAAATTCTCACTGAACAAAAAAATCATATTCGGAATCATGCTGCTATGATGATATCGTCATGGTGAGTTGTGCGTGCGTGCGTTCCTTTCTCTTTGACTTCAATCCGCTCACACGTTGATCGCGCTTTCACTTTTTTTCAGGGGATTTCTGCTCCCTTTTGGAGTCATGTGCGCCCGATTTCTCAAAAATTATCCGCCAGGGTCAACACAATGGTTTATGTATCATAGAGGGCTACAAAGTGTCGGTATGGTGCTGGCCGTCGGCGGTTTCGTCATCGCTTTGAAGAATTTTGAAGCCCCTGGGCAGGTACAAGGAGGAGGGGGAGCTCAGTGCGAGCTTCGTCCATGGGTTCCTAGGCATCCTCGTGATGATCCTTGGAATTATGCAGCCAATTAATGCACTCCTGAGACCGCACTTAACTGATATTAAGTCGAAAAATAGACAAACCTGGGAAACTCTCCACCACACGGCGGGTTACCTCGCCCTTTTCGGGGGTTTCGTGAATATCTGCTTGGGTTTGAAAATTCTTTCGCCTGAAGTCGTTGATGGGGGTGATCAAGACGACCCGTTCTACAACCTCTTTGTGGGGCTTAGAACTGCGTTTATTGCTGCGGTCGTGGCTTTGTTGGGAGGGGCACTGCGTTTTTTGAATATTAAAGATTCGGGGGACAAGTCATCATCACCAGAGTCAACTTTTGTAGAAAAAAATGACGGTATGCTCTGATATTTGGTGTATTCAACGTTTAGTAAGAGATGCGTGTGATGTACATTTGGTGGATTCAAAGGGTGTAAAAATAACAACATGTGAACGATGCTTCTTTCGATGCCAAATCTTCGTTGCAAGTCCAATTTTTGTCTTCCTTCATTTACCACACAAACAGCCAAGTCAAACCCCTAATATATCCACAGCAATCTTTAACGCATCTCGGGCCTGCACAACCTCGAGACGTGCCCTTTCGATGAAAATTTCCACTCGATCCTTCCCACCACCAGGATTTGCCTCTCCCCAGCTGCTAACAAAAGCCATGCCATTAGCCTCCTCACTCTTTTGCCCCCAGATATCGATCGCTTCTGCATACTCCTTATAACGATCGTTCGGCACAAGGTCGGAGGCTTGAATCAGCAGTTTTTCAGCATTGAAAAGAGGGTCGTCCGTGCTCTTAAACCCCATGTACTCCATCACTATTACAGGGGTTCGGTCGTAATCACCATATTCATTGGTATTTTTGCTTGTTGTGAGTTTCTTCCAGTTTGCTAGTAGATAATCCAGGCGATCAAGTCCGAGGTGGAGTCGGGTTAGCTTCTCCTTTGATACTGATTGCGCAGCGTTCGCGGGAACCGAAGGGAGGAGAACAGGAAGGACAAAAGGGGCAGAAATTTGCCAAATGAAATCCTTGCGTCGAATCTTGTTTTCTCGTGTGTAGTGCATTCGCGACTTGTGCAATGAAGCATGTGGAGGTGGTGTGAGTGGACTTAGTAGCGCTGAAGAACTGTGACAAAGTAGAATCAACGAAAACACTACAGTAGTCACCCCCATTTAGAAAATGGCTGCGGGGGCTGAATCGTCGTGTCAAAAAACGCTGTTTTTGCTAATTGGCTGGTAAAGTTCTATCTGAGAGGAGTTAAGTCAATTTTTGTCGCGGTACGGGGATGATATCGAAAGAGAAGACAATTATGGGAGATGACGCAACTCCGAAAATTCACGAGATATAATTCCATACTAACCAACATATTCCACAGAGACAGTTTATCTGTCGCTTTAAATGCGCTTAGATGATCCCAAACGCGCGTTATATAGGACAGATGAAACCCCGTTCTGAGTACGTTGCATAGCACCAAGCTTTTACACAGATTACGAAAAATCGTACCCCCCCTGGTACCTCCCCCAATAACCTCGAATGGCTCGTTCACCACTTTTTGGTATGACCCTTGCTGCTGTCATCTTCGCCTTTCTGAATGTTAGCTTCCTCCACAACCGAATTGAACGCACTGGGGGAAGCACAACCACCACATCTAGTTCAATTGCCACCAAACCCTCAGGGACTGGTGCTGTCACTGTCTCTAGAGCTAGAGCTAGAGGTAGAGGTATAGGCGAGGATATATTAAAAATGGCATCGCAAAAGCACAGCGAATCAGGGTCTTGGGAGAAAATTGTCAAAGATCATCTGAATACCCCTGATACTCGAGACCTTCATCGCCCCTACCCTGCACGAGAAGGAGTATTCCATCAAGACACTTGTCCTAAAGATGTTCGGTTCAATGATTTTTTGCTTCAGAGACAGTGGGAATGGAAAGGCAGGAAGGATGCGAAGTTTAAGTGGCAGTTTATCGTGAATTATAAGATCATGGGCAACATATACGCCAGAAAAATGGGAATCAGTACCCCTCGGATATATTTCTGCACCAGGGGTGCCAATGGCTTAGATGAATTCGAGCCAACTGAGGAAATGGTGGCTAGTGGGTTCGTTGTCAAGCGCCTTAAAGGTTACAGCGCGAAGGGGGTGTATGTTTTTAAGGATGGATTCGATTCTTTCGAAGCATTTAGTGGTATTGTGATGAGCAAACAAAACGTCATCGACTCAATACAGACTTTAGGACATGGCTTAGGAGAAAATGATCCAATTTATGTTGAGGAGTTTATGAATGGGGAAATCGAAGGACAGGTAAGTCAGTGTATAGTTGTTTGGGGTTTTTGCGCTTGGTGTTTTTTTCTCACAAAGTTTTTTTCTCTATTCTTTTTGACAACTGGATGGCGCAGGTTCCGTATGATTTCAAGTTCTACATGTTTGGGGGGACGATTGGATCAATAGCGGTGATTGCGAATAGAGGGACGCCGAGGGCTTGCCATCGTTGGTACGATGAGAATTGGTTTCCCACAGATATACATGGCTGCTACAGGAATCGAGAAGATCAAAAAGTTGAGGATCTCCCCTTCTGCTCGAGGATGGAACCGCCGCCTTCTTTTGAGGAGATGAAAGAAAAAGCAAAGAAGGTGAGAAAATCGTCCGACATGCTACACACACGACACAACAGCACTGTTTCGCATAGTTTCGCATGCGAAACTGGTTACCAAGTTCAATAATTATGCCACCCAACGCAACGACTCACCCTCGCTCGCCCGTTGTCTTTACGTGTCCATACAGCTGGGGGAAGGTCTCGGCATATTCTACCGTATCGACTTGTTCCGGGCCAAAAATGGCGAGATTATTTTAGGCGAATTCACTCCCTGGCCGGCTAATGGTAAATTCCATTGCTCCGGGAATTTCATGGAAAAAAATCAAATTGATATCGACTACAACCACAATCAGTTCGATCAAGTAGACCTCAAAGATTGGAATGAAAACTTTTCTGCTTGCAGACTCGGCGAACTGTGGCGAAAGGGTGGAGTTGATGGGGGACCAGGGAACGCAATGCCTGATTGGTTGAAAGACTCTGTCTACAAATCGCTCATGACTGGAAACGAGGACGACTACGATTTTACGACATTCTGTAATGCGGCTATTGACTACAGATAATAAAAGGTTAATTAACAAATTTAATAAGAAGTTGTGTGTTTGGCAGGTTTTCGCTGGGGTCCTCCTTGACGAGGGTTGCCGCTGGATATTCCGATGTTGTTCCCCTATCTTCGTGAGAAAGCGTAATCAAGCGGTGAATGAAGCTAATGGAACTGAGGCTGAGAAGCATCCAATTGCTCTTACTCGTTTCGCTTCTAGTAAAGTAATTGATTTCAATTTTTTTTTCTACGTCAAACCAGATGCTTCTTCTTTTACCTTAGGTTTAGCCACTCCTGTCTCGTCCGCTCCGTCTCCGTCTTCTTCTTCTTTCCCTGTGAAATAACTGTGCTCAAGCGCAGAGTGCGCAGACAAGCGTTTCGCTGGGTCCAATCTACACAAACCCCTTACAATCGCCACGGCCCCCCTGCCCCCTCCGTCTTCCTCCCCTGCCTTTATGACCCTGTCAAATAGCCTTTCCCACCACTCCGTCTCAGTTATCGGTTTTTCCCCCTCATCGGCATTCAAATTTGTTTCCCACATCCCCGGAATGGCATTCCACTCTACGCCCCTCACAACATTTGGCAGTGACTCCACTCCTCCCCATGTACCTGGGGTAGGTGTCCCAAACACCTTGAAAATGGCAGAGAGTTGTTCCAAGTCTGTCTGGGGCGGGGGCTGACCTAGAATTGTTCTGCTCTTTAAAAACACCCTCCCCAGCCAAATCTCTGCCACTATGCAGCCCACGCTCCACATATCCGCACTGGAACCGTACTCGAATGAGCCGAGGAGCATCTCGGGAGGCTTGTACCAAAGCGTGACTGCTTCCGGGCTCAAGCGCTGCCCGACAGCGTGCGTCCGGGACAACCCGAAATCGCAGAGCTTCAAATCTCCCTTGTCGTTGAAGAGGAGATTCTCCGGCTTCAGGTCCCTGTGTAAAACGCCGTTTTCGTGCAAGTAATTCATCACCTCGAGCAACGTCTTCACAATGTACTTGCCTCTTGTGAAATAGTCCTCGCTGCTACTATTGTTCTGCCCTACGGGGAATTTTTCCTTGACAAATTTGTCCACGTCCCCGCCTCCACAAAATTCGTAGACTAAGCAGACTCCCTCGTCCCCTGGAGAGTGGAACACATCGAGCAGATTGCAGATGTTATCGTGGTGGAGCTCCCGCAACAATTTGATTTCTCGAATGGCTGTAAAGTTCACGCCAGAGGATGCGCTACTGGAGCCTGCGGGTACGGTTAAGGGGCCGATGGTCTTAATTGCCACGAGTTCGCCGCTATCTTTGTCCTTGTTGGGGGGAGTGGAGGAGGAGGAGGAGGAGGAGGAGGAGGATGCTTGTCTTTTTCGTCGTGCCAGGTGAACGACACCATAGGCTCCCTGTCCAAGGACTTTCTTCACGTCATATTTGCTCATCGTGCGGGGGGAAGTACAACTTTTGACTAGTTGGCGTCTCGCGGAAGGGCCTCACGGCAGGAAGGGGGCGGGAAGTCAATAAAAGGAGATAAGGAGAAAGCAGAGCACCCAAGACAGAGAGACGGAAAAAACAGGAGGCCTTAAATTAGCGGTTTTGGAAGAGGTCCAACTGATAAGGGCGACAGGGTTGGTATATAAGTTGGTTTGGTAAGCTCCAAAAGCGAAAAAGGTGTGATGTTCGATTGAATTGAGAGAGGTAGGGGGTTGTGAACTAAAAACTTGGTGCATTTCTTTATTTGGAGGAAATTTTAACCCAGTGATCTCTCACGATTAGCCTATATTTAGGTTTCCCGGTCACGCACGGTGTTGGAGGATGTCATCAACGAAGCAAGAACGCGTGGATTTTGTGTCGTCACATAGCGGCGGCTCGCCACTTGAGATTCTCACGATCTTAAGCCTCTCTCCGCTTTTCTTTTTGTGTTACTTTAAGCTATCGCGGTTAGGGCTGTCGCATTTTGCCGTTGAATTCGCCGTAGTAGTAGTTGGGCAGCTGTTTGCAACTTTTTCGGGCCAGTTTTGGGGAAAGGGAACGCCTTTTGTGCATCAATTGTCTGCCATGGTTTTCACTTTTTTGGTCATTCTTCGCGGGAGCAGAAATGGAAAGGGCCCAAAATCGTTGGAGCTGTCCACAGTGATGGATTTTGTAACAACTTACAGAACTACTATATATCTACTCACTTTTACGAGTATACTTGCTGTTGATTTCCCGATTTACCCCCGTCGCTATTGCAAAACCGAAGAGTTTGGATATGGTTTGATGGATCTGGGGACGGCGAGTTTCATAATGATGAGGTGAGTTATAATTTGGCAATCCAGACCAGGACAAATGGATTAGCACATCAGGCCTACCAATTTTAGAAAAAATATTATCTGAAGGCTTTGAAATATCTAATGGCAGCCAACTCAATCTAGATGAGTGTCTTTCAAC
>ERZ651776.3269-NODE-3269-length-16303-cov-3.878775_pt1 | contig 16303 bp, 14 predicted proteins | sample MGYA00514761_ERZ651776 | MGnify/ENA metagenome assembly ERZ651776 | reverse complement strand
GCACAAATAGGGTCTATTTCTGTAACCGTTACAATAGAACCCGCTCCTTTAAAAGAGGCCGCAGTTCCTTTTCCTACATCTCCATACCCACATACCACAACTCTTTTACCAGCCAACATAATATCTGTAGCCCTTCTTATGGCATCTACTGCAGATTCTTTACATCCGTATTTGTTGTCAAATTTAGACTTGGTTACAGAATCATTAATATTAATGGCAGGAATTGGCAACGTCCCTGCATGCATTCTTTCATACAATCTATGAACTCCTGTTGTTGTTTCTTCAGACAATCCATTAATTCCAGAAACCAATTCTGGATAGCGATCTAATACCATATTGGTTAAATCTCCACCGTCATCTAAAATCATATTTAATGGTTTTTTATCTTCTCCAAAAAATAAGGTTTGCTCTATACACCAGTCGAACTCTTCTTCATTCATTCCTTTCCAAGCATAGACTTCAATTCCTGCATCTGCAATTGCTGCTGCCGCCTGGTCTTGAGTAGAAAAAATATTACAAGAACTCCAAGTAACTTCAGCTCCTAAAGCGATTAATGTTTCAATTAGGACTGCTGTTTGAATGGTCATGTGTAAACAACCAGCAATTCTTGCTCCTTTTAAGGGTTGTTCGTCTTTATATTCTTCTCGTAAAGACATTAACCCAGGCATTTCTGCCTCTGCTAATTCTATTTCTTTTCTTCCCCATGCTGCTAAAGAAATATCTTTAACTTTGTAGGGTACGTAAGTAGCTTTATTAGTGCTCATTATTATTGTTATATTTATCTAATTTAAGACTGCAAAGTTACGTAATAACTTTTAAAACATGCCATTATATAAGACCATCCGTGTGAATGATTTCACAAAAGTTCTTGTCTGGAAGATTGAAGAGTCTTTAGAAGATTTAACTGTGGGTATAGAACTCACCGAACTTAGTAAAAAAAGAGTAGAGACTATGAAATCTGTTCTGCATCAACAGGGATTTATGAGCATTAGACAGTTATTAAAACAAGCAGGATATGTAGATGCTGATGTATATTATGATGCGTTTGGAAAACCTCACTTAAAAGATAAGAACTATCTCTCTATTACTCACTCTTTTACCTTTACAGCCATTATTATCTCTGAAAAAAAACCTGTAGGTATTGATGTAGAAAAACAACGAGATAAAATTGTAAAAATTGCTCATAAATTTACACCCATAGAAGAATACAATACCATTGCCAATCATGAGGCATTGGTAAGTAAATTAACAATTGTATGGGGTGCAAAAGAATCTTTGTATAAAATATATGGGAAGAAAAAACTACAATTCATACATCATATATACATTGAAGATTTTTCATTTATAGACACCAAAACAACAGGAGTTATTAAGTATCAAGGACATGTGTCTACTCACAGCATTCATTTCTTAGAATTTGAAGGATTTACCTGTGTGTATGCTCTTTAGAATATTTAAATTAACTATCCAAAAAAAACTTGTTCACTTAAATTTTATTCCTAAAGAGATAATGTATCAAGATCTTCTTATTTTTGCCAATAGAAAATTTTGGAGTAAAAATACTTCTACCTAAAAAATAGAAATCAAGTATGAAAATATCAGTTGAGCTTACCTTAATGCCTCTTCAACAAGATTTTGAAGCACCTATAATTGATTTTATTAAAAGACTCCGAGATTCTAAATTTACAGTGCTAGAAAATCCAATGAGTACTCAAATTTATGGTGACTATGATGCGTTAATGCCCTACCTAACTAACGAAATAAAAACCGCTCTAGCACAGCAAGAAAATGCTGTTTTAAATGTAAAAATAGTAACCTCTGATCGCAGTACTTATGAACCAAATTTTTGATTTTTTTTTCGGTCAGTACTCAGGCTATTCGTCTACCGACACACTATTAGAAATTAATGCTGTCATTTTTGGTTTTATGTCTGTTTGGTATTCAAAACAAAATAATATTTGGGTATTTCCTACAGGTATGATTAGCACTTCTATTTTTGTGTATTTACTCTTGAAATGGGGTTTGTTAGGAGATATGATGATTAATGGGTATTATTTTATGATGAGTATTTATGGCTGGTATATCTGGACAAGAAAAACAGATAACAACCAAGTGACACCCATATCGGTAACTTCTAAGCTAGATAAAAGAAATGGAATTCTTATCTTTATAGCTACCTTATTCTTTGTGTATTTTATTTATAAAATATTTGATAAATGGACAAGTTGGGTTGCCTATGTAGACACCATTACAACGGCAATTTTCTTTGTAGGAATGTGGTTAATGGCAAAAAGAAAAATAGAAAATTGGATCTTTTGGATTATTGGAGATATTATTTCTATCCCTTTATATTTTTACAAAGGACTTACATTTACTAGCTTTCAATATTTAGGATTTACATTTATAGCAATAGCAGGATATTTCGCATGGAAAAAGACCTTAGACAAGAAGACATTAATCTCATAAAAATAGTATTGTTTGGGCCAGAAAGCACTGGTAAAACAACACTCTCTATACAACTCGCTAAGCATTATAATACGGTTTGGGTTCAAGAATACGCAAGACCCTATCTGCAAAAAGTGTGGAATCAAGAAAGAAGAACCTGTGAAGCTAAAGATATTTTACCTATTGCCTTTGGTCAGATGGCTTTGGAAAATAGACTAGCAAAGCGAGCTGATAAAGTTCTAATTTGTGATACCGATTTATTAGAAACTAAAGTATATTCTGAGGAATATTATGGTGGATATGTAGATCCATTATTAGAAAAAGGAGCTCAGGAAAGTAGTTATGATCTATATTTTCTAACATATATAGATACCCCTTGGGAAGCAGATGACTTACGAGATAGACCAGACCAAAGAGAAGAAATGTTTCTTGCATTTAAAAATGCTCTTGAAGAAAATCAGAGACCATATATTTTATTAAAAGGAAATAAAGAAGAACGGTTTAACACAGCTACTGAGGCCATTGATAAAATTATTAAAAATAAAAACAACTTATATTCGTATTCAGAGACCTTGAAAAATGAATAAAGAAACTATTTATAAAGAACTGCTCTTCAAAGCAGTTAGAAGCTCAGGAGCTGGTGGGCAACATGTAAATAAAGTTTCTTCTAAAGTTGAGTTATATTTTGACCTTGCTTCATCAGAATCATTCACTGAAAAAGAAAAGCAACTGCTTCTTAAAAACCTCTCCAATAGAATTAATAAAGAAGGAATCTTAAAAATGTATTCAAGCGAAAGTAGAAGCCAACATACCAACAAAGAAAAAGTGGTAAAAAGACTTTTTAAGATGATTGAAAAAGGACTAATCGTTCCCAAAAAAAGAAGGCCAACACAAATGAGTAGCGCTCAAAAAATAAAAAGGCTAGATCATAAGACAAAGCATTCAGTTAAAAAACTACTAAGAAAAAAACCTAATTTAGAATAGGGTATAAAAAATAGAAGAATACTTTATAAAAGGAAATAGGTGAGTAACACAAATGTTATTCACCTATTAATACCAAAAAAGAATAATATTTTCCCCTCAAAAAATGAATAATCTGTATTTTGGATTTTTTATATTAAATAATTCAAATACTCATACAAATATATAAAGCAAATAAAGTTTAATTTCTAAAAATAGCTTAAAAATAATAGCATACAAGGCTAACTTCAAGTAGTACGTCTAAAAAGCTATAAAAATCCCTATAAATGTTAGTGAGAAAAATAAACTCTTTTTATATTTTTGAAGAATATATATATGGCTGAACCCCTACTGCAATAGATATGAATACATCAAAATTACTAGTTGAAGAAATTAGAGAAAGAATTAGAACGCTCCGAATAGATAAAGGATATTCTCAAGATTACATGGCTGATATGCTAAATATAAGTCAAAATGCCTACCATAAATTAGAAAAAGGATATACTAGAATTCATCTCGAAAAATTTATTGACATCGCAAAAATTCTTGAAGTTGACTTTTCAGAATTATTAAAAGGGTCTAATTATGTTTATGTTTTTTCTGGTCAATACAAAAAAAAACATATTAAATAAATTTAATCCCATAGGAAAACCATTCCTCTTATATAAAAATGTATTTTTTTTATACAAATCCAAAAATCCATTATACCTTTGTAAAGTTCTCATAAAGGGGTGCTTTTATAAGGCTGAGATCATACCCATTGAACCTAGAACAGGTAATGCTGTTTAGGAAAGCGAGTTAAGTAACTATTTTATATGTTATTTAACAAGTGAAGAAGTAGAATACTTCAAAAATTAATTATTCAACTATAACACAAGAATAATTACCTCTTTTTATTCGTTTTAATTATTTTTAAAATGAAAAAAATCACCATTTTTTTATTCTTGTTTGTAAGTGTCCTTACAAACGCGCAAAAAGTAACGGTTTCAGGGAAAATCGTTGACAAAAATCAAGAAATTTTAACTGGAGCTACCGTTCTTGTTAAAGAAACAAATCAAGGAATTTCATCAGATTTAGATGGAAATTTCTCATTTAAATTGAACAAAGGGACCTACACCTTAAAAGTCTCTTTCATTGGATTCAAAACCATTGAAAAAAGTATTTTTTTAGATGAAGACAAAGTAGTAACCATCATACTTGAAGAAGATGATAACGTCTTAGATGAAGTATTGGTCTCGGCAGTAAGAGCTACCTCCAGTATTCCTGTCACTTACTCCAACCTGAATAAAAAGGAACTTGCCAAACGTAATTTAGGACAAGACATTCCCATCTTATTAAACTACCTACCATCAGTAATTTCCTCCTCAGACGCTGGAGCAGGCGTTGGGTACACGTATTTAAATGTGAGAGGATCAAATAGTGAGCGTATTAATGTAACTATTAATGGTATTCCATACAACGATCCTGAAAGTCATGGGACATTTTGGGTAAACCTTGGCGATTTTGCATCATCAACAGAAAATTTACAACTACAACGAGGAGTTGGAACCTCTACCAACGGATCAGGTGCTTTTGGAGCTAGTTTAAACATCCTAACAGATGCTATCTCAGAGAATGCAGGTGGTGAAATCTCTAACTCTTTTGGTTCCTATGGCACAAGAAAACATACTGTGAAATTTACTACTGGAAAAATTAATGAGCATCTTGAAGTTTCCGGAAGGTTTTCTAACATCCATTCAGATGGGTATGTAGACAGAGCTTTTACCGACTTAAAATCATATTTTTTACAAGCCTCTTACAAAGATGAAAACACACTCATTAAGGCAGTTTCTTTTGGTGGAGCAGAAAGAACCTACCAAGCCTGGTATGGATTAGATCCACAACAATTAGAGGAAGACAGAAGACAAAACCCATATACCTATGAAAATGAGGTTGATGATTACAAGCAAAACCATTATCAATTGCATTGGAATGAAAAATTAAACAATCAGTGGTCTACAAATCTTGGCTTAAATTACACAAAAGGTGTTGGTTTTTTTGAACAATATAAAGCCGCAGAAAATGCCGCTGATTTTAACAATCTAATTGAAGATGGTAGCGATGTAATTGTGAGAAGATGGTTAGACAATGATTTTTATGTTCTAAATTTCAACACCAATTATAAAGACGAGAAAATAAATTTAATCTCTGGAATTTCATATAGCAATTATACTGGTGATCATTTTGGAGAAGTAATTTGGGGAAGTAATTTGACTTCTGGTGCATCTTTTGGTGATCGCTATTATTTTAGTGATGCTAAAAAAACAGACATGAGTATTTTTTCTAAAGCAACTTATGAAATGAATGAAAAAGTATCTGCGTATCTGGATCTTCAAGGTCGTTTTGTCAACTATCAAACCAAAGGGCTTACCTCAGACAGAAACCCTTTAGATGTAGATGCTAAATTTAACTTCTTTAATCCTAAAGCAGGTTTTATTTATAAAATAGCCCCTCAAAATAGTGTATACCTTTCATATGCTAGAGCCAATAGAGAGGCCAATAGAAATGATTTTGAAAATGGTGTTTCTTCACCAGAAATATTGGATGACATAGAATTAGGATGGCGTTATAAAAACGATCGAGTACAGTTAAATACCAATATATATTACATGAATTATAAAAACCAACTGGTGTTAACTGGTGCTATAGATGATGTTGGTGCACCCATAAGAGCAACCAGCGGTAAAAGCTTCCGTTTAGGGTTAGAGATAGATGCTGATATTAAATTAAATGAACAATTTTCCTTAAAATCTAATGCAGCATTTAGCACGAATAAAAATGAAGATTTTACAGCATCTATAGATGGAAGTTTACTAAACTTAGGAAATACTCCATTGTCATTTTCTCCCAATGTAATTGTTGGAAATATGGTTGTATACCAACCTAGCAAAAACCTTCAAATTTCATTCTTATCGAAATATGTAGGGGAACAGTTTATGAGCAACTTAAATAGCAACGTTTCTAAATTAGATGTTTTAGACAGTTACTTCACTAGCGATTTAAATTTTGTGTATGAGATCGCAACTAAAAAAGTGTTTGATGCCATTATCATTTCTGGTATAATCAACAATATCTTTGATACAGAATATGTAGATAGAGGGTATTATTATACCTATGATTATCCAGATGGAAATGGAAATACAATTACTGGGGATGGCGCAGGTTACTACCCGCAGGCCACAAGAAATTTCTTGGTAGGGGTCACCCTAAAATTCTAACTTAGCATCATAAAAAACCGAGACTGTGTCTCGGTTTTTTATTTAAAATTTTTCCATTTAGTAAACCCGCCTTTTAAATCATAAATTGAGTCAAACCCATCAGCTATCAATTTTTTTGCTGCCTTATTACTTCTCCCTCCAACAGCGCAATAGATGTATAAAGGTTTATTTTTATCGAATCTAGAACTAACTTTGGTTACAAAATCAGAATCGAAAAAGTTAATTAAAACAGCACCTTCTATGTATCCTTGTTGATATTCCTGTGGAGTTCTTACATCTAATAGTTGTATTCCTTTCTTGAAAATTTTTGCAAATTCTTCTTGAGAAATTAGTTGATGTTGTTTAGTTTCTTGAGCACAAGAACTAAAAGAATACATCATTATAAAAATGAAAAAAACCTTTTTCATCTATTATTTTGAATTAGAACAAGCGGTTGCTTGTGTTCTCTTGATGTTTGTTTTCTTGATAGCTCCATAACCTCCTGCTACATCAATTACCTTACTATACCCTCTTGCTTTTAAAATAGAAGCTGCAATTACAGAGCGATAACCTCCTGCACAATGCACATAAAAATCTTTATTTGTTGGAAATTCTGAAATATGGTCATTTAAAAAATCTAATGGAGTACTCGGAACATTTTCTATATGTTCAGCCTCGTATTCTCCTGGTCTACGAACATCAAAAACGAAAGCATCTTTATCTATTTGTTGCTCTAAAACATTAGCAGGAACAGATGGTAATGTATCTATTTCTTTACCTGATGTTTTCCATGCTTCAAAACCACCGCTTAAATACCCTAATACATTATCAAATCCAACACGAGATAATCTAGTAATTGTTTCTTTTTCCATATTGTCTGGAACTACAAGTAGAATGGGTTGATGGATATCTTTAATTAAAGCCCCTACCCAAGGTGCAAAAGTACCTCCTAATCCAATAAATATAGATTGAGGAATAAAGCCTTTCACAAATTCAAACTGATGTCGTACATCAATTATAACAGCATCTGTTTCATTAGCTACTAACTCAAAATCGTTTACAGAAAGTGCTTTTGCTCCTGTTTTTATAACTTCGTCAATAGATTTATAGCCTTCTTTGTTTAAAGCAACATTTAATGGGAAATAAGCAGGTGGAGGTAATAATCCATCAGTTACTTCTTTAATAAATTCTTCTTTGGTCATATCTTGACGTAAGGCATAATTATGTTGCTTCTGATCACCTAGTGTCCCAACTGTCTCCTTACTTAAATTTTTACCACATGCAGATCCTGCTCCGTGAGCCGGATACACCGTAATATCATCTGCCAAAGGCATAATTTTAGTTCGTAAACTGTCAAATAATGTTGCGGCCAAATCTTCTTGACTCATACTACTTTTTTGAGCTAAATCTGGTCTTCCAACATCACCAAGAAATAAGGTGTCTCCAGTAAAAATAGCAATATCTTTTCCGTTTTTATCTTTCGATAAATAGGTAGTACTTTCCATAGTATGCCCCGGTGTGTGCACCGCTGTTATGGTAATATCTCCTAATGTAAAAATTTCTCCATCAAAAGCTATATGTGAATCAAACTTAGTCTTAGCATTAGGACCAAAAACAATTTTTCCTCCAGTTTTTTCTGCTAGTGTAAGATGGCCACTAACAAAATCTGCATGAAAATGTGTTTCAAAGATATAACGAATTTTCGCCTTATTTTTTTCAGCCCTATCTATATAATCTTGCACCTCTCTTAAAGGATCTATGATAGCTACTTCACCTTTACTTTCTATGTAATAAGCTCCTTGAGCTAGACAACCAGTATAAATCTGTTCTATAACCATAATTCTAATTTTTTATCTATCGTATGATTGATGTATGTAATTTGCATATTTATTTTGATACTCTTTTTCTCCAGTTTTATAATAATTAACGGCACCATTAACTCTCATATAAAAATGATCTAGAGTAATGATGTCTAAAATTTTACCTCTAAATAAATGATCTCTTACAGGGCCTTTAACACCAGCAAAGTAGAATAAAATATTTTTTTTATGATAAAATCTAATTCTCTCTTTTAACATTTCTACTCCTGTGCTATCTACTCTATTAATACTTTCTGCATCTAAAACAATGAGTTTTAAGTGAGATCCTTTCTCTTCAACCATAAGTTCTAAAGTCTCAATAAAATAACTAGCATTTGCATAAAATAATTGAGCATCGAATCTAAAAACCAAAACTTCATCATCTAAAATTACTTCATTAAAACGCTCTTTATTTCTATAAAAATCTGAGTCTGGAACTTTTCCTAACTCAGCTACATAGGGCCTAGAAGTTCTAAAAATTAAAATAATTAATGAAAGCCCAACTCCAATCATAATTCCATATTCTATACCGAATAAAAGTGTTGAAAAGAAGGTAATTACAAGTAACCAAAAGTCTAAGTTATTGGCTTTCCATAAAAATATTGCTTCTTTGATATTTACCAGTCCAAAAACAGCTACTATAATTATAGCTGCTAGAACAGTTTTTGGCAAGTGATAAAATAATGGAGTAAGAAATAACAAGGTTAAAAGTACCATCACTACAGAAACCAATGAGGCCATTCCTGTTGTTGCTCCAGATTCTTGGTTAATAGCTGATCTAGAAAAACTTGAGGTAGAAGGATATGCCTTAAACCAAGAGCCAAGCATATTACTTAATCCTAAAGCAATCAATTCTTGATTTGGTCTAAGTTTATATTCGTCTTGTTTAGCCTCTAATGATTTCCCTATAGATATCGTTTCTAAATACCCAACCATTACTAATGTTAATGCAATTGGTAATAATTCTTTCATTTGACTAATATCCATTTCAGGAAAAGAAAATGAAGGCAAGCCCGAAGGGATATCTTTTACAATGGCTACATCAGAAAATTCATCTCCAAAATAGCGTATTGTTAAAATTCCTACAACTACAACGAGTAAGGCATTTGGTATTTTTTTATTTATTTTTCTTAATAAAATAATCACCCCTACAGAGGTCAATCCAATTGCTGATGTATGAAAATTATAATCTTTAATCGTAAACCAAATGTCTTCTAAGACATATTGAATTTGATCACTTTGAACAAAATCTACCCCAAATAAATTTCTAAATTGATTAATGCCAATGGTCAATGCAACAGCAGAAGTAAAGCCAGAGATTACAGGTTTCGATAAAAAATTAACAATGAACCCAAGCCTAAATACACCCAATAAAAATTGAATAGATCCTACCATGAATGCCAATAATATTGCTATAGCTATATAACTGTCTGAGCCAGCTAAAGCTAGTGTTGAAACACCAGTAGCCACAATTAATGAATCCATAGCTACAGGACCTATAGCTACTTGTCTAGAAGAACCAAATATTGCGTACACAAGTTGGGGAACCAAAGCACAATATAAACCGTAGATTGGAGGTAAGCCTGCAATTAACGCATACGCTATTCCTTGAGGAATTAGAATAATAGAAACAGTTATTCCCGCTATAAAATCTCCTTTTAATCTGGAGCTATTATAGTTAGGTAACCATTCTAAAATTGGTATGAGTTCTTTTATTTTTTTCATCTATATGTGACCAAAGAATTAGTGTCTCACCTTAAACAGTATTAAAATAATTCTCCTTGACTTTTCCCTTTTATTCGATTTAAATGTGTGTAAGCCAATTCGGTAACTTCTCTTCCTCTTGGAGTTCTCATAATAAAACCTTCTTGAATTAAAAAGGGCTCATAGACCTCCTCTATGGTTTCTCCATTTTCTCCAACTGCGGTGGCTAGGGTACTAATCCCAACCGGACCTCCTTTGAACTTATCTATGATAGTAGTTAAAATTTTGTTATCCATTTCATCCAGACCATATGCATCTACATTTAGCGCTTTTAAAGCATATTTGGCAATTTCTATAGTAATGTTACCATCACCTTTTATTTGAGCAAAATCTCTAACTCTTCTAAGTAACGAGTTTGCTATTCTTGGTGTCCCTCTACTTCTACCTGCAATCTCTATAGCAGATTCCATAGAAATAGGAACATTTAAAATTGCAGCACTCCGTTGAACTATGGTTGTTAATAATTCTTTCTTATAATAATTTAATCTACTACTAATTCCAAAACGGGCTCGCATAGGTGCAGTTAGCAATCCTGAGCGAGTAGTGGCTCCAATTAAAGTAAATGGCTCTAAATTGATTTGAACCGTTCTTGCGTTGGGCCCAGATTCAATCATAATGTCTATTTTATAGTCTTCCATTGCAGAATATAGATACTCCTCTACAATAGGACTTAACCTATGAATTTCATCAATAAATAAGACATCCCTTTCGTCTAGATTAGTTAACAACCCTGCTAAATCTCCTGGTTTATCTAACACAGGACCGGAAGTAACCTTAATCCCTACTTGTAACTCATTAGCTAATATGTGTGCAAGAGTTGTTTTCCCTAGACCAGGAGGTCCATGAAATAAAGCATGATCTAACGCTTCCTCTCTTTGATTGGCTGCTTCTACAAAAATCTTAAGGTTTTCTATGGCTTGCTCTTGACCTGTAAAATCATCAAATGAGAGCGGCCTTAATTTTTTTTCTACGTCCAACTCCTCATTAGAGTAGTTTTCACTTTCAGGATTTAGATGTTCGTTCATATTACAAATATACTAGAAATTGAAGACTGATTTACTTCGTCTTAAAAAACAAAAAACCTTTCCTTGAAGGGAAAGGTTTTTGTAGTTACTTTATATCTCTGCTAAGATGGCTCTTCACCTGGAAGTAAGGGTACAGTTTGGGATACCCAATCTTTTCCATGTAAGTAGTCACTGTTATCATCCTCAGGATCTACTTTTTTACTGTAATCATAAGCCCATCTATGAACTTCTGGTATTTTACCTGGCCAATTCCCATGAATATGTTCTACCGGAGTAGTCCATTCTAAAGTATTCGAATTCCATGGATTTTGACTTGATTTTTCTCCTCTATAAATAGAGATAAAGAAATTTGCTAAAAATATAATTTGACCAATCCCACCAATTAAAGCAAAATATGTAATCACTACATTAGTGTCAGATACATCATCAAACATTGGAAATGCTGTATTAGAATAATATCTTCTTGGAAGACCTGCTAATCCAATAAAGTGCATCGGAAAAAATACACCATAAGCACAAATGATAGTGATCCAGAAATGCCAATACCCCATGGCTTTATTCATTAATTTACCATACATCTTAGGGAACCAATGATAGATTCCTGCATACATTCCAAATATAGCAGAAACACCCATTACTAAATGGAAGTGAGCGACTACGAAATAGGTATCATGAATATTAATATCTAGAGCAGAATCTCCTAAGACCAAACCTGTTAAACCTCCGGTAACAAAGGTAGAAACTAATCCAATTGAAAACAACATGGCCGGATTTAATTGTAGGTTCCCTTTCCAAAGTGTTGTGATATAATTAAATGCTTTCACAGCAGATGGAATAGCAATTAATACCGTTGTAAAGGTAAATACAGATCCTAAAAATGGATTCATTCCTGAAATAAACATATGGTGCCCCCAAACAATGGTAGATAAAAAGGCGATAGCCATAATAGATCCAATCATTGCTCTATATCCAAAAATTGGTTTTCTAGAGTGTGTTGAAATAATTTCAGACGTAATTCCTAGGGCTGGTAATAATACAATATATACTTCTGGATGTCCTAAGAACCAAAATAAGTGTTCAAATAATACTGGTGAACCTCCTTGGTAATGTAATACTTCACCACTTATAAATATATCTGAAAGGAAAAAGGATGTACCAAAACTTCTATCAAATATCAATAATAAGGCAGCAGACAAAAGAACTGGAAAAGAAACAACACCTATAATTGCTGTAATAAAGAACGCCCACATAGTTAGGGGTAATCTTGTCATTCTCATTCCTTTTGTACGTAAATTTAAAACTGTTACGATATAATTTAATGACCCAATTAATGAAGACGCAATAAAAATTGCCATGGAGCTTAACCATAATGTCATCCCTAATCCAGAACCAGGTATAGCTTGTGGTAATGCACTTAAGGGTGGGTATATTGTCCATCCTGCAGATGCTGGTCCGGCTTCTACAAATAATGAAATAACCATAACAACACTAGAGATAAAAAACAACCAATAAGAAATCATGTTTAAGAAACCTGATGCCATATCACGTGCTCCAATCTGTAATGGAATTAATAAATTTGAAAAAGTACCGCTTAATCCAGCAGTTAATACAAAAAATACCATGATAGTTCCGTGGATAGTAACCAATGCCAAATAAATATCTGGACTCATAATACCGTCTGTTTGGTGGGGTCCTAAAAAAGCTTCTATAATAGTAAAAGACTTTTCTGGCCATGCTAACTGTAAACGAAATAACATAGACATGAATATTCCTATAACCCCCATTATCATTCCTGTAATTAAGAATTGTTTAGAGATCATTTTATGATCATGACTAAAAATATATTTTGTTACAAATGTTTCTTTATGATGATGTTCTGACATAATCTAACTTTTTTTGTATTCTGTATTTATTTTATAACTTTTCTGCAAAAGTAGGTTGCTCTGCCAACCACTTATTATACTCTTCTTCTTCTTCAACCACAATTTTCATTTGCATGCTGTAATGAGATGCTCCACAAATCTTGTTACAAAGAAGTACATAATCAAACTCATATAAATCCTCTCCCTTTTCGGAACGAATTTTATTAATTCCTCTAGTTTTATCCATTACCTCAGATTGTTGTCTCATTTCTTCGGTCGTATACTTTGGGGTAAAAGCGAACTGAGTAACCATTCCTGGAACGCAGTTCATTTGTGCTCTAAAGTGAGGCATGTAAGCTGAGTGCAATACATCTTGTGATCTAAACTTAAATAATACTTTTTTTCCTTTGGGTAAGTGAAGCTCAGATACAGGCTTATCATCTAGAGATGCAGCATCAGACATATCTACACCAATAGGATTATTAGTCTCGTCTATAAAGTTTACGTTTCCAAGTCCTAATGTATTATCTGCACCTGCATAACGAGCCTGCCAAGCAAATTGCTTAGCATATACCTCAATAACAATTGGATCTTCACTTTCATCTATGTTCATGACTTCTGTCCATTGAAATATTCCAAAACCAATTAATACAATAATAACTACTCCTGGGATTACAGTCCAAATCATTTCTAACATATGATTGTCAGCGTAAAATTTTGCTTTATTTGTTTTTTTACCTCTGTACTTGTAGGTAAAATAGAAGATAATAAACTGCATGATAAACTGAACAATTCCTATCAACCAAAAAGAAATATCAAATAATAAGTCATCATTTTCACCCTCGTAAGAAGCTGATTCTGGCAACATTAAAACATTCATTCCAATTAAGCAATAAATCATCAGCGCATAGATAAATATCCCAAAAAGGATGAAATATTTTCCTTGTCTGTCGTTATCTTTATCAGTGGCGATTACACCTCTTAAATTTAAGATTCTAGTAATCTGCCAAAAACTTACTCCGATTGCAACACCTATAAAAATATAAAATAGAGCTAGCATAGTATTTTTTCTTTGTTAATTATATTGATTAATGTTGACTGTCTTCTTCCGAGTGATGCTCGATATTAAAATAATGGAAATGCTCACTTTCATGTAAGAAAGGATTTCCTTTTGGTATTGGATCTGCTTTTGCAAATGCACTAAATACCGTATAAATAAATATTCCTAGAAAGAAAAAAGTGGCACTTATTTCTGGAATTCCAAAACTCCAACTTCCTCCTACTGTACCTGGCATTATCATAATAAATAAATCTACGTAATGACCTGCAAGAATTACGATTCCACCAATCACTACAAACCAAGGTCTGCTTTTAAAATCACTATTGATTAATAGTAATATTGGGAAAACAAAATTCATCACTAACATTGATAAAAACAATGTTTTATATTCTGTAAACCTCAACACAAAGTAGGTCGTTTCTTCTGGAATATCTGCATACCATATCAGCATAAACTGAGCAAACCATAAATACGTCCAGAAAACTGAAAAACCAAACATGAATTTTGCTAAATCATGGATATGACTGTCATTTACTTTTGGTAAATATCCTTTTGAACGAAGGTAAATAGTTACAAAAGCAATCACAGTGATTGCACTCACTAATAGAGTTGCTAACACATACCATCCAAACAATGTAGAGAACCAGTGGGGGTCTAATCCCATAATCCAATCCCATACTGCCATAGATTCTGTGATCATAAATAAAAACAGAAATACAACAGACATATTATAATTCTTCTTGTATAATTTGTAACCGTCATTAACTGTATCTTCTTTAATAGAGTTCTTTCTGATAAGCATTCTGTATACATTCCAAACTAATAAATAAAATACACTTCTAATCACCCACCATGGCACATTTAACCATCCTCTTTTACCGTATACTATTGGATCAAAATTCTCACTTGTTTTATCAAATACACCTTCACCCATCCATGCAAATAAATGATTAAAATGAGTGGCTGTTAATGCGATAATGATAAGCATTATAATAGACGTTGGCACTAAGTTAGCAGTGATGGCTTCCATGACTCTAAAAAGAACAATAGACCATCCAGCTTGAGCAACTCTTTGAATAGCATAAAAAGCTAATACCAGTAATGAGATCCCTAAAAAGAAAAGTAATGCTACATATACTGCAGACCAAGGTCTATTTTGCAACTGATGAAAAACATGTTCTGCATGGGCGTCATCATGATGTTCTCCATGAGCAGCTTCATCGGCATGACTTCCTGTTACATGAGCATCTTTTGATACTTCATTGTGATTTTCTGTATGAACATCTTCAGTTTTATGTGTTTCTGAAGAAAGATTTTCATTTGTATGCGATTGTGATGAATGCTCTTCTTTTGAAGCAGACCCGTGTGAAGTTTCATCACCATGACCATCTCCATGATCAGAGCTAGCGACCATTTCCATAGCTTCTTCTACTGTAGATGGTGCATTATAAAAACCTAGACCTATACCCAATGCCCCTAATACAATTAGAGCTATTGAAAACATTTTTAATTTACCTGAGAATTGATACATATCTTTCGTATTCTTCTTTTGTACTTATTTCAATAAATCGTTACGCAGTTTTCCAACATACTGTACTATCTGCCAACGTTCATCATGCGTGATTTGCGATGAATGAGAACCCATTAGGTTTTTTCCATGCATAATTACATGATAGATACTTCCTTCTGTAATATCTCTGTCTTTATAACTTGGTATTCCAATAAACTTTTCAGCTTGAGACAAATATCCGTTACCATCTCCTTTTTTTCCATGACAAGAAACACAGTAAATCGTATACATTTTTTTACCTTTTTCTAAAGAAATTTCATCCTGAACCAATGGAGATGTTAATTCAGATTTAGCTTTTTCATAATCTGCGTTCGTATCTGCATATTCGTAAGGTACAACTCCTCTTGCAATTGTTCCACTAACAGGTTTCAAGTTAGAAGAAACTCCTGTGGTTCCTTTTTCTGCATCTGCCTCATAAGGAACTGCCACATACATGTCTGGCATGTATTGGTATTGTCTTTCTCTTTTGTCTGAACAAGAAACGATTGTTACTAAGACTAAAAGTGCGATATTAAATTTGAT
>ERZ651776.3266-NODE-3266-length-16312-cov-4.442809_pt1 | contig 16312 bp, 9 predicted proteins | sample MGYA00514761_ERZ651776 | MGnify/ENA metagenome assembly ERZ651776 | reverse complement strand
CGAACCTCTAGCAGTTTCGGGCGTGTGATCAGTTAGCCTTGTTCGCCCTAGTCAGGGAGGTGTGGTGGTCGTTTATAAAGAGATACACCCTACTCAATACTCCTACCCCCCCCACTTCCCTCATCCCCCCCCTCTAGTTCCTAAATAAAGTCTAGTATCCTATCTGCTACCTTTCGAAGAGCTTCTACTTCCCGCTCGTCCGCCAATTTGTAGGCATCTCTCCAAATGTGATGAAAATTTAATTACAGCGATTTGTCGGTGACAAATTTCACAGACAGTGTGTCCAGGTGATTTCATGGGTTGATTGCCGTATAGGTCGACGAGCTTACGCTTGTTCTGGGGAACGGCTGTCGCTGGTGTTTTGGTTGTTGTTGGAGCTGCTTCCGCTGCATCAATACCTGTTAATGCTTTTTTGCCACCAAAATTCATCTGCTCCGCTTCTGTACATCTCCTCTCCAGTTTCGCCTTGACATCGCAGGGCCTGGCTTCAGGACTGATCCTTTCATCAAAGTTGACTTCGTAGATTCGTTCTGGATCTGTCTTGGCGTGTTTGTGAAGGACCATAGTCACGTCGAGAATTATTTCCGACAATATTTTTTGATAAAACAAGATTTCATCCACGGTGCTGTCTTGGGGGAAATCCTCCTGCTCTAATATTTGGTCCCTGTCACTTTTTTCCTCGGCTCTGCCGTTTTCTTTCTCCCCACAAATCTCCCACTCCGCCCGTTCTGCCCTGACGAGCTCCATTGCAGCCTCGGCAATTTGTCTCGCATCGTGGACATGCACATTGTCAACAGAGAGCAATTTCCGTGGGTTCACTTTATTTCTCTGCTCAATAAGACTTTCAAGGCTTCCGTTCGCGACGATGGAAGGTACACCAACAGCCATAGTTTGATTTGTGGGCGGGGCTAATCTAGAGCTTGAGCATAACCAGGCTGGTTGCCTTCCCCTTCCCCGCACCCCTGACATGCCCGGGGATGGTAATTTTGTGTTCATGGGGGTTTGTGTTTCTTGGATTTTTCTTCAGCGCAAGACAGTCATATAGAGGGGGGGCTCAGTAGCTTTTCTTGTCGATAGATGATAAATAGTCCTGATTATGATATCTTCCTAACTTTTCATCAACAAAAAAATTTCTAACTTCCAAATTACACAAATTTGAATGAGTTCGATTGTGAATACCGCGTCAGCAGATGAGTGGGAGAATGTTAACCTCACCTGTCCAATAACAGGCGAGAAATTCATTGGTTAGTAGCAAACCTGAGTCATGCTTTGCTTGACAAGACACAACTTCATTACTAACTCTTTCTCGCACAACTATGCGAATATTTTACTCTATTTACTTCCAGATCCAGTAATCGACAAGGAGGGTAACACCTACGAGCGCTCTGCGATTATCGAGTGGCTCCAAACCAGCTCAACATCCCCGATCACAAGATCCCCTTTGTCTCTGTCTGACCTTATCCCGAACCGCCAACTTCAGGCTCTGCTCAATCCTTCGGGAAACGGAATCGTGACTCCGTCTTCCTCTCCAACGAGCTCCCCGGATGCCTCTCGTGTCCCCCGCTCGGCGAAAGTCACGCACACTATTGCTCCCCTGACCTCTGCGACCTCCCAGCAGCTGGCTGTCACCATTACGCCTCCCCCGGCTGACAACGCCTCCCGCACGCCTTCTCACATCGTCCTTTGTATCGACGTTTCGGGGAGTATGGACTCTGTCGCAGCCGTCAAGGGAGGAGAATCGAGTGGGTTGACTGTCCTCGATGTCGTCAAGCATTCTTGCAAGACTGTCGTCAAGCTCATGAATCCAACCGACATTATTTCAGTTGTAAAGTACTCTACCTCCGCTCAGGTAGTCTCATCTCCAAAGTTCATGACAGACGCCAACAGGTCTGCCGTGCTTTCAGCCATAGAGTCCCTCCACACGGAAGGGTCGACTAATATCTGGGATGGGCTTCGCCAATCCATGGATCTCATTAACGTCGGCATGGCCCCAGCAGATTCGGCAAATGTCAAGTCTCATGTGTTTCTCCTCACCGATGGCCTTCCAAACATTATCCCTCCCAGGGGGCACCTTCCGATGTTGAGCCGTTATTTCGATGCCAATCCCAACTTCTCTGCAGACATTCACACCTTTGGATTCGGCTACAACCTCGACAGCAAACTTCTCCTCGAGCTTGCAATCAAGGGGAAAGGCGGGTACTCTTTCATCCCCGACAGTGGATTTGTCGGTACAACTTTCTGCCACAGCGTTGCAAATGTGCTCACTTCCTGCGGGAACCAGGCCAGCCTTTGTTTGGAGCTTCCAGAAAACATTATGCTTACCAAAATTTCCGGCTCGGCCAAGGATTTTACTGCCGCTGAGATTGAGGCTGGTACCACGGATCAGCTTCAGTTCGAGAAAACGTCGTGGGGTGTCAGAGTCGATGTTGGTATGATCCAGTATGGCCAACCAAAGACCTTTATTTTCAATATCGACAGCGACAGCAATTACAACAATAGTGCCATCGGTGTGAGTCTCAAATACAGCCAACTTGATGGATCAGTGGCAAACATTCAGAGTATAACTCTGGCGAATGCTCCAGATGGTGGAGGCTCTGCGTCTTCTTTTAGCCTCCATAGACTTCGCGCTGTCGAGGTCATCACCAAGGTTTTAGAACTTAACGGTTCGAGTGAGGGTTATAGTCCCACCGCTGGAACAACAACTGAAGCGAAGTCCCTCGTTATGGATCTGTGCGACGACATCAAGTCGAAATTTAGCGATGACAGTGGGTGCGAGAAGATAAAGGCACTTCTTGCGGACCTCGAGGGCCAAGTGACGGAGGCGGTCTCAAGCGATGAGTATTGGAACAAGTGGGGCAGGGTAAGTGAAAACACACCACATCGCGGCCGCTTGGCCAAGAATTTGTTCTAATCATCGTTTCTCTTTGAATCCAACGCAGCACTACCTCCCTGCGCTCTGTCGCGCCTATCTAAACTGCTACTGCACCAATTTCAAGGATGTGGCATTACAAAAATTCACCACCCCTCTCTTTGAGAAACTGCGAGATGAGGCAGATGCTGTTTTCATGTCTATTCCTCCGCCAACGCCTTCTCGGGGTGGGGCTCGAATGAGCATGGCAACCTACAGCAGGACCTACAACAATTACAGCAATCCTTGCTTTGACGGCAACTGCGTGGTCTTGATGGCAAACGGAAATTTGACGAGAGTCATGGACGTCAGGAAAGGCGACATTGTTAGCGGAGGCGGCAAGGTTCTTTGTGTTGTTAAAACGCTCTGTAAGGATGAGAAGACGGAGCTTGTAAAATTGGGCGGTGGACTCTTCATTACGCCGTACCATCCGGTCCGAGTCGAAGGCGTTTGGACGTTCCCGAAAGATATCAACTCTCCGGTCGTCAGAAGTTGCCCGGCTGTATACAGCTTCTGCCTCGATAGCCGCCATTCGATGATCATTAATGGTGTCGAGTGCGTTACACTTGGCCACAACTTTACTGACAACGAAGTGATCAGGCACGAATACTTTGGTTCTCAGCGGGTCATCGATGATCTCAAGAAATTCCGCAAGGGGTGGGCAGCAGGCCTGATCACAATGAATTTTGGAGCGATGAAGAGGGGGATTCATAACGATACCGACACCACGATCATCGGATTTGAAGAGAACAGGGTTATGATAGAGTGCATGTAGGGAGTGGTGATACAAGGAGTGATACAAGGAGTGATACAAGGAATGATACAAGGAATGATACAAGGAATACCGAAGTGGGAGGGTTAGGGTTAGGGACTTTTCAGTTCGCTTCCTTCAATGACACTCGGGTAATAGACAAAAAAAAGGCGAAGAGGGTTTAGGGTAACGTTTTAATACAAAAATTCCTTCCCTTAAAGTACTTTCTCTACTTCTACCTGCCATCTGCTAACCCTGCATCTACATACACACACTTCTTCATTGAATTGCATATCGTTTCACGTGCAATTAATAGCGACCAAACCCAATTCCTCAACACGAGCAGATTGTCAGGCCCCCTTTTGAGCACGCAACGGCCCTATTCCCTCCAGCCCTCTCGAATTTTGCACTCAAAACCGCCTCGTCAAACTCGTAAGTGTGCGCAACTGTCGCCATTCCAAGATCTATGATTTTCATGCTCTTGTCAGTGGAGGCGGTAACGACCCTCTTGGAATCGCTGTGAGTGTCCAGATCCATTATTCCGTAGCCTGCGTGCGCGTGGTACGTCGATACGAGCTCTCCGCCCCTTTTAAACTCAGAGAAATTTACCCTCCCGTCGTCCCCACCACCCGAGACAACGAGTGCTCCGTCACAAGTGAAATTCACTGCGCGAACTGTCCCGTCGTGGCGCTTCACTGAGTTCACCTCTACGCCGGTCTCGGCGTCATAAGTTGTCACAGCACCGTCTCTTGCGCCGCAACAAATTTGTTTCGAATCTGGAGACCAGCAAAGTGCTGTCGATGGTGAAGTAGTGGGGATTTCCCTGATTTCCCTGATTGTCGATCCATCCGCCTTGAGCAAATGAACTGTCGTTGGTGCCAATACTGCTATCAGGCCGGAATTGCTGACGGCAAGCTTGTGACTTCGCTTAATGTTCACTGCTTCTGCTCTTTGGTAGACTCTCACATGACTGTTGTCGTCAGCCTCTGTGTTTTCGCCACAAAACCCTCGGCTACCACCAGATTCCTCGGCCAGATCCCAGAAACAGATCTCATCTCCAACATCGCTACTCACTACTCTTTCCCCTCCCCCGCCTAAACATTCTACGCATGATATTCCCTTCCTACTAGATCCCCCACAGCTTGCAAAGGTGTCCACATATACAGCTCGAGCATCAGTGGAAGCTTCCTCAATGCTTTTGGCCCTGATTGAGTAGGTTGTAATGTCCCCTCCGACGCCTCCGGTCACTGCAAAAAACGTGCTGGATCCGCTCGCGCCAATCGAGGGTGACAGCGACAATGAATAAGGCGGGGGAGAGGGATGAAAGTGCAGGCGACGATAGGCAGAAGACGACATTCCTTGGGTCTGTATAATAAAATTTTGTAAATGCTGGTGATTGCGGGGACGATACACTGACTAGAGAGAATTGGGTTGACGAAATAGGCTTGTTGATCCACTTGACTCCTTGCTGAGGACCCTCTTGGATTTTTGGGGGGGGTGATGATCTTTCAAATTGATTTATAGGACACTCGCGGTCGCTACTTGCTTTTTAGAGACCGTACCGATCGAGTCTTTCTTTCTCGCGCACTTATATTACGTTTGCTCTGACCTAATATTGTTGTCTATTCACCAGGCAAGCGCAGGCATAAATCGCGAAGGGGTGTCTCCTCCTCAGCAAACGCAACAACCTGCGGGCTACCGAGTGCAGACTGAATGGCGGAGCACACAGGAACTGTGGAATCTTGGGATGATTGCATGTTGCGACACAAGAAGATTCTGGACAAGATCAACGGCATGGACAGCAAGTTAAAGATGGCCAGACTACAATCTCATCACCAGCTGCTGAATCATGATGGGGGGAGCAACCTTATGCTTATGCGTCACAAGTTGGTATCAGAGCCTAGTTCTCCCGCAGGTGCCAACGCGATTTGGCTCGAGAAGATCCCCCTTCACTATGAGAATTTGCCGGGTGCAGCGCGAACTTCTTCCGTTGTTGTTGACGATTCCATTGATGCAATGGACAGCGCAACAGACAGCGCAATAGAAGTGAAAATCGATGATGACGAGGAAATCAACAATATCTCTGCTATTTCTATGGCATCTGCGAAATCGATCGCGTCCTTGGAGGGGCCTTGGCCGACGAAAGGCATCGATGAAAGTAACTACCATGAAAGTGACCAAGATAGTAAAAGCAGCCCGAGCCCCAGATTTGTCGCACCTGTGATGTTTGGTCCCGACGGTATGCCGCTCCCATCTTCGGATACGGTCGAGTTTGCGAACATCGTGAACCACCACCGGAACGTTCCTGGCCAAACTCAGCAGAGACGAGGAAGAGTTAAGGTGGTACCGAAAAATAAATACAGCAACGGCAACATTCAAGGCGGTGAAATCACTACTCCTATCCAGGTGACTCACGAGACTCATGGCCAGGGCTTAGTGGTATCTTTTAAACACGCTTGGGTGAAGGTGAAGTTCGCGACTCAAACTGTGAATTGCAGGAAAAGTGAGCTCAACTTCCTGGACGACAATAACAATAACAACAAAAACAACAAAAACAGCTTAAATAAAGATATAGACACAAAACAAAGCCAGGAGGTGAAGAAAGAGCTGGCCGAGGATTTTGTCGAGGATGTAATGAATCAATACGCTCCGACGCCACCACAAAAACGCAAGAGGGGAAGGCCGAAGGGTTCGAAAAACAGAAACCCTTTAGGGGGGATGAAAAACCCCAACATTGACTACGACTTCATCAGTGAGAACCGATTCCCATCGAGCCCGCGGCCTCTTTCTCCCTCGAACACCACGCGGATCACGCCCTCCAAGATTCTTCCTGTTGGGGAGAAACGATCGAGGGTGAAGGCCGATCGGCTCGGTGTGATAGAGCATGAGCTTAAAGATGAGGACATATATGATGAAGATGAAATGGAGAAGAAGAAGAAAAGGGGAAAGAGGCGCGACAAGAAACGACGACTTGACTACAGTCAAGTGGACGGAATAAGCGATGCATCCATCACTAGCAGTGACGATGATGGGGATGATAGCGATAGTAGTGATGCCGAAGGCTATGTACCTGTCCGAAAGCCCTCCCCCACTCGCGAGCTGAGCGAGTACGAGAAGTTACGGGCTGCGAGGATCGCAAGGAACGAAAAGCGGCTTGAAGATCTGGGCCTTTTGAAGAAAGAGAGAGAGAGGGAGGGAGAGAATCCTTCGGAGATATTCCCCAAGCCACGACGAAAGAAGAATGACGACGAAAGTTTTGGGAGCGACGATCTTGATGAGGAGGAGGAGGAGGAGGAGGATGAATTGGAGGTTAACGACGACGTTAAGGATGATGAAGAGGACGACGATGAGGATGGTGACGATAATGATGATGGTAGACTCGGCACGAAAAGGCAGAAGATCTCGACTTCATCTCATCCGCCGACCCATAGCCTCCCGAGAGTGACGCAATTTGTCCCGAAAAAGGAATGGAAGCGCAATTTCGGAATTGACCACGGGCCAACCCATCCCCTCCCCCTTGGAGAGAATGTACCTAGTACTGAGACCGCGATGAGTCCGAATAAGAAACAGAAAATTGCGGAAGAAGTTGCTGCTCAAGCAAAGGCCTTTGGGTTCGATCTAACTGGAGGAAAAGCTGCGAAGGAAAGAGACATCAAGCTACAGCAGCCTATGTCTCTCATCGAGCAGCTCATAGTAGAATGCGGAGACACGAAAAAGAAAGTAAGCTGGCGTGCCTGTAAGGAGTGCTGGGCGTGCTGCTCACTTGAATGCGGCGTATGCGAAGGTTGCGTCAAGAACCGGGAATTTACCGCCAGAGGAAAAGTACCATTGTACAAGTGCGAGCGCCGGAAGTGCGTTCGGCCAATACCCCCTGACGATGTCGCGGCCTTCGGAAACGTTGACAAAATACTCATCACCGAGGAGGATGTTGTTGAGGCAACGAAGAAGGCTGATGCCGATGCTGGCATCGCTGTCGTGCGAGATAAGGTCAGAGGGGAGGCTGATGATTTCGTGAACGAGGCGGAAGAAGAGGAGGAGGACGACTTTGCGAGGGATAAGTATGACCTTGATTATGAAGATGAATTTGATTTCTCCATCACAGACCATCTCAAATGCGGCAATAAAAGCAATGGTAGTGGTAATAGCGACGGTAACGGTAACGTCAATGATAAAGAAAACGGCAATCGCAACGCTAATGGGATTAGCTTATGGAATGAGCTTGCTGACGATGGTGATGGTGATGGTGATGGTAACAGCAGCAGTGTCAATGTCAATGGCATCAGTGACAGTAATTTCAAAAACCATTCCGAGGATGCTGTGCCGCAGGGAGAATGTGCTCTTCCCCTGAATTCTCCATTAAAACCTCCCGCTGTTCCCATCGTGGAAATGACCAACCCCGGGTCAGGGACAGATGACGACGATTTCGATGACGAAGAAGACGGCGTTGTTGACATTTTTGGATTGAGTCAGCCGGTCAAGCAGGTTGAGGGAGGCAAAATGGAACGCTTCCGCATGTTTAATTAAGTGTGTGGTGTAATTGTTAAAATGGTGTAATTATTTGCGTCTACAAAATTGTAATAATTTACTACCCTGTTTGTCTCATGGCCTGTTTGTCTCATGGCCTTTCTTTGCCACGTCTACATTTAAACATCCAATAAGAGTAGGCGGCAAACGAGAGTCCACACACAGGAGAAACTACTACTAGCGTGTAGCCGAGCTTAAGCATCGCTTCGTCGCCAGAATCATCATCTACAATAACTTCCAGTACTTCCCCCGCCGGAGAAATATCAATCTCGTACTCAATTTCCCCTTCAGTCACTGTGATCTCGTACAGATCAACACCCAACTCGTTCTCAAACTCTGCACCCGTGATGGTACCGTCCGGCTTTTCTGCCTTGGCCGCATCGAGGACAACCTGTGGAATGCTGCTGGTATCAATTTGCTTCACCTCGTCAGCTGTGAGGGTGCTCACGAGGTGACTTCCAAAACTGGTCCCAAGTATTGTGGCAATACAGACCAAAATGTACAAAACCACCCTGAGGCAAGGAGGTATATACCAGGTATAGGGGTTAGACATGCATAATTACAGAAAATGATAAACCTCTATTTTTCGATCCGTCTCCTTACCTTCGAGATTTTTTAGAGCTTCCAGCATCATCTTTCAAATGTTCTTGTTCCAAAGAATTTAACATTTTTGAGGGGCTTGTTCCGGAAGTACTTCCCAAAGTAAGTGGAAAGTGGTAGGGGTGAGGAGAAAGGTACTGCAGGGGATGTACAAAGAGGAGGAAGAGGGGGGGGGGGGGCAAGGGGAGATTTAATGCTATCAATGATGACTCAAATTCACAAAGAACCCGAATTTTCAACAAAGATTCAGCGGAGCGTGCTCCAGCAAAACCTTCAGCCTTTCTTCTTCCCATATTTCATCCTCCAATAGTTTTTTTATTTTTGCGATTCAACGCATTTATCTTCAAAGAAGGGTATTCAACGCTTTAAAAATCTGGAAATTAAAGTTAAACCCTTCTGATTCGTGAGATACAATCTGACACGACTGACTCCCACTCCCACTTGCCAAAGACCCTTCCTACTCATTGGGCTCTTGTAATATGTCTTCGACGCCAGCTTATGAGTATGATCTGTCCCGTCGAGATAGTGATGCTAGTGATGCGGATTTAGTTGAGTTCCGCAACAACTCCTCCTCATTACCTGGCCAAATCAATGGCAACAGAAGCAATATTGACGGTGAGAGGAAGTCCTCGCATCTTGCCTCGGTTCAGCTTCGAGCAATCTTAGTTAAAAATGCAACTATTAAAGCGCGCACCCCAAAGTCTACGTTCTGTGAGATTTTCTCCCCGGTCCTGATGATGGCTGTTCTCGTTTTTGCCTTCAGCCTCAGTGATGTGATGATTCGGCATGCAAAACAATACGATGAACTTGACCTCGATTTTCCCGGTCCATTCACCCAAGTTATTGATTTCTTTGTCCCGGACGCAAATGAGATAAACATCGATTTACCTGACCAGCAGATTGATGCGATATATGTGCCCCCCTCTATATCCTGCGCAGTCTTATTGAATACCTATTGCGACGACCTCTTTAACAATCTCAATGATGCGATTCAACCGGATGGTGATGTGATACCAGTTGTCCGCGATTGTTTGCTGGACGACCTTTACACTCCCACCGAGGAGATCGAAAACACTGTTTGCCTGGAAAGCCTGAACAACTGGAAGCCGGGTGATGCAGCCGATAATATCATCCTCACGCCAGACGAGGACGAGCCAGATTCCGATTCTGGTTCGGATCCTGCCAGAGGGTATAACAATACAGGCTACAACTACAATGGAGAGACCGACGTAGACTCATCCATGTCGTCAGTTAGAGACATCCGAAACCTCTTTACTAACTACCTGCGCGGTCCAATATTTGTGCCGTCATTCGATCAGTATATTTCTACAGCAAACCTGCTCACTTCAACCTTTGACGATGCTACTTACAACGAGCTACTCCAAAAAACATCCTACGGCCGTCTTTTTGGAAATCTGTTCACGCTTGGCACCCTCCACCTCACACCCAAGGGCGCCACCACGGGCGCGTTCATCGACTACCTAAACCGGACCAAGTCCTCCTTCGACACAATAACGATTCGCGAGCATGAAAATGAGGATGCCGCGATAAATTTCATCAACGAGAACCTAAACGAACGCTGCTTCGCCCTCATTGACTTCAATGGGAACAACGGTCATGCCGATGACCTTACCAATGATCTCGACTTCAAAATCCGCATGAACTACACGACACTTCCACGTACCACCCGCGTGACGAATTGGATCGCGCTCGGCCTCTCGAATCGTTACGAACGATATTATTTCAGCGGCTTCAATACTTTGCACCGCACTCTTGCTGATTTCGTCTTCGAGGAGTGCACAAGTAACTGCCCCAAAATCCCCTCAAACGATAATTTTTGGTCAATGCCGATGCCCACCAATGAATACAAGCAAAATGTTTTCTATACTGCCGTGGGGTATCTCCTCGGACTGGCGATCTCAATGGGTTTTCTGTACCCCATGAGCCGCCTCGTGAAGGCCATTGTAGAAGAAAAGGAGAGCAGGATGAAAGAAACCATGCTGATTCTTGGGGTGAAACCTATCGTCCACTGGGTCAGCTGGGTCATCACTTCTGGCCTTACCTTTTTGCTCATTAGCATCCTCGTGACCATCACAATCAGCACCACTTTCCTTCCCCACAGCAACTCGATGTTGCTCTTCCTGTACATATGGCTCTTCTGCACCTCGGTAGTTGGCTTTAGCTTTTTCGTGGCGTCGTTCTTCTCGCGCGCCAAGCTCGCCGCGATTATCGGTCCTGTTGCACTGTTCTCAAGTTTGATGCCCAGATGGATCTTCTACGGGTCCAACCGGTACGAGAATGAAAACTCCAAGACGTGGGCATCTTTGCTTCCTTGCACGGCCTTCGCTTTTGGTGCAGACATACTGAGCGATTACGAGTATAAAGAGGCTGGCGTACAGTACTATAACATGTTGGAAGGCGATTATAATTTCCTGACCTGTCTCGTGATGATGGCTGTCGATACCATTCTCTACTTTTTCCTCGCTTGGTACTTTGAGCAAGTGATCCCCTCTCAGTATGGCGTAGCAAAGCCCTTTTACTTTGTCTTTACCCCAAAGTTCTGGGGGTCATGCATGAGCGTCATCACATCGGGGAATGTCCCCAAGACTTATAATTCTATCTATAACCGCGGTGAAAGCAACAACACGAACTTCGAAACTGCTGGAGATGACCTCGTGGCCAGGGTTCAGATCCAGAATCTGGTGAAACTCTACGGGGGGGCTCAAAAGCGCGCAGTTGATGGTCTTAACCTGACCATGTATGAATCACAGATCACCTGCCTCTTGGGTCACAACGGCGCGGGCAAGACTACTACGATTTCCGTTCTGACGGGCCTTTACCCGCCTACCTCTGGAGACTGTAATATCTTTGGTAATCTCATCAGCACCGACTTGATCGAGGCTCGCCAGTCGATGGGTATTTGTCCCCAGCACAATGTTCTTTTCCCAGAGCTTACCGTTAGCGAGCATATCGAATTCTTCAACCGTATCAAGGGAATCAAGCCCACGACGGCCGTCATACAGAAACACGCCACAGAAGTCGGCCTAGGGGATAAGATGGAAACCCTCAGTGGAGCACTCTCTGGTGGGATGAAGCGGAAGCTGAGTGTCGCGATTGCGCTGTGCGGGAACCCCAAATTCTTGCTTTTAGACGAACCGACGAGCGGGATGGATCCTTACAGTCGCCGTGCGACATGGGAGCTTCTGAGGAAGAACAAGAAGGGACGTGTGACGTTATTGACGACCCATTTTATGGACGAAGCGGAGGTTTTGAGTGACCGAATTGCAGTCCTAAAAACGGGTCGGCTGCAGTGCGTTGGATCCTCCCTTTTTTTGAAAAAGCGCTTTGGAATAGGCTACAATTTGACCATGGTCGCCGAAAAGCTCGATGAAGACACCATAGATAAAACCACCACGTTCATCAAAAACTTTGTAGTTGACGCGACGGTGTTGAATGTCAGTGGAAGGGAGCTTAGTTACCGACTGCCTTCTGGAAGTGAGTCCAACTTTCCGGCGATGTTCGACGAGTTTGAAGAGAAAGGTATGAGGAAATCTCTCGGGATTGGTGGGTACGGAATCAGCATTACCACCTTAGAAGAGGTTTTTATTCGGCTCGCAAGAGAGGAAGAGAATGAAAACGTAGGCCATTTGGGAAACGGTGTTGGTAGCGAAGGATATAATGGCAACGGTCTCGAGCTCTCAGACCTGGGCAGGATCAGTGGTGTGAGCACCCCAAGTAGTAGCAATGGGGGGACTCCAAGTGGCACTCCTCGCCGGAAGAACAGCTTTAGTCAGGTTGCTCCATTGAACTTGAACGAGAACAATGACGGAGTTGGATCTGGAGTTATGGATATGCGTAACTTGAAAAGCGCGGATATCCCGCCTACAAACGGTCATACGAACGGTCATACGAACGGTCATACGAACGGTCATACGAACGGTCATACGAACGGTCATACGAACGGTCATAAGAATGGCCAAGCGTTCTCTACCTCCTCCCTTTCGCACTCCACCGAAAAGAAATCATTTGTAGAGCAGGTGAAGATCCTCTTTATTAAGCGGATGGTGATACAGAAGCGGGATAAGAAAGCTTTTGCGTTTCAGATCGTATTGCCGTCAATTCTAGTCGCGCTAGTGCTTCTCGTGTTGACCATCGACGTCCCACTCGCTGGTCCCGCCTTGCCATTATCGGTGCACCTCTATCAGAAAGACCGTAAATTGACCTCCCCTGCTCGAACTGACGTGATCTTCGGCGGTGGAGCCCATGGAATGCACGAAGATGCAAAGCAGACCTTCCATAATTTGGAGAAATTATTGACGCCATCTTTCGAGCGTGTCGAGATGAATTTCCATGACGAGCTGAAAACTTCATCTCAGGTATCCCAGGAATTGTTGGACTCGATCAATGACCATAGCCACGCGCTCCGCTTCGGAAGTTACCTATTCAACGATACGATTCCAATAAATATTAATATTGACTGGTCGGCAGTGAAGTATGAAATCGAAAATTTCAACAATGACGGCACCGGTAATCTTCCGTTCTCGGGTGACTTAACTAATTTCATGGAGACAGCACTCGGCTGGACTCGCAGGGACGATTACATCTACTTCACGTTTAATACCGACGAAGTCGAAAATATAATGAGAGATATTCTTGGTTTCTCGCTCGAAACAACTTTGAATCTGACCGACGCAATCAGAATGGCCGAGGATTTTGTCCGTGAGTACGGCTTCAACGACACTCAACCGGAAGACATCCGCGAAGCTATCGAGGAGGCTGTAATTGACGAGGCAATCGAGGAATTTCTCACGGACATTGCTGACAACAACACCATTTCTACGAGGGAGTTCCTCGACGGGCTGGTTGATTTGACCGGAGGCAACACAACCTCGACTCCGCCGACTCCTGGATGGATCACTCTCGAGGGCAAGAACTTCAAGGTTGACGGCAAAAATCGTACGATAGAAATCGATGGATTCGTGATGATTCTCGGGGGAGGACGCGCCGGACAAGGGCAAGACGCTGAAGTGATTGATCTTGGCGACGTTTTCATCACTGTACCTGCTACTTGGAGAGAAGACCTTGAAAACTTCCTTCCCGACGGCTTTGTGACTGTTCAGTACAATAATAATGTGACGCATAGCATTGTGCATAATGCAACTTCTCCCCACGCATTGCCCGCCTTTGCTCAGACGCTCTTCCAGGGCTACTTTCAGCAGTGTGAGTCGACCAAGGCGGAACAAGAATTTAGAGTCATCAACCACCCCTTGCCGCTGACCGCACAGCAGTCCATTGAGATTAAGACGGTGCTCTCCTTATTCGCCTCTCTCTTCATCCTGATTCCTTACTGCTACATCCCGGCTGCGTTCACAGTATTCATCGTGCGGGAACGCGCCTCAAAATCCAAGCACCTTCAGCTCGTTTCCGGTGTCCGGTTGTCTGCCTACTGGCTCTCTACGTACGCCTTCGATATCTGCTTGTTCGCGGTACTGACATTCTTCATCATGTGTGCCTTCACCATGTACGGTGCCGAAGCCGCCAAGGTCTTCGTGGGGGAATGGCACAGCTTTTTGGCAACGCTTTTGTTGACTTTCTTCTACGGGACGAGCTCGCTGCCCTTCAGTTACCTTCTCTCCCGCAACTTCACCAACCACACCACCGCCCAGATCGGCATCATGGGGGTCTTCTTCGTGACGGGATTCGTTGCTGTGAACAGCTACTTCATCATGTTGAGTTTGCCAGATACGGAAGCGACCGCGATAGCGATGGTGCCCTACTTACGCCTTTTTCCCGGGTACAATGTCGGCGAAGGGTTCATTAACTTGTCGGGTAGCTTCTACAGGAGGACCCTCTTGGGTATCGACACGCAGCCATTTGACTACGAAGTGACTGGTATGAATATCACCAACATGATGGCTTTGTCAGTCTTGTACAGTTTCATCATCGGCTTATTGGAATACAGTGACGACGGCGGAGGAGGAGGAATAGTCGGAAACTTCCTTCGGAAGTGGAAAATCGTCTATAGCAACCTCATGCTTCGACTTTCAGGAGTGAAGCAGATCAGCGAAGACACTTGGACATGTAACGATGGCCTTTTAGAGGACGAAGTTGACGATAAAGACGTCGCGGATGAGAAAGCCCTCGTTGCAAATGACCACCACCGATTGAGGGGAGAGGCCGCGATCCTCATCAAGGGACTGTGGAAGATCTACCCTCCCTCCGTAGGGGTGCTGTCCAACATCTTCGATTTCTTCCGCCGGCAGTTCAGGAAGCTTCGAGGAAAACAGGGTAAGACACCCGTTATTAGTGCCGTCGAGGAGATGGAGGAAGAAGAAGACGACAATGACGGGAAGCCTCACGTCAGTCGGCTGCCAAAGCGCGCCGTTCGCGGTGTGTCGACGGTGGTGACCAAGGGAGAATGCTTCGGTCTCCTTGGCGTGAACGGGGCGGGGAAGACCACAACCCTTGGGATTCTAACCGGGGAGATGTACCCGACGGGAGGAGAGGCGTACGTCTGCGGGTTCGACGTCGGCGGGGACAAGTACGGCAAGTCCGAGATCAGCGACGCGCGGAAGCACATCGGATTCTGCCCTCAGGTGGACCCCCTGCTGGATTTGATGACGGGCAGGGAGACGCTGCGCATGTTCGCGCACTTGAGGGGGAAGAGCGATTGCGAGGGGCTGATCGCGGAGACGCTAGTGGCCTTGGGGCTGGGACCCCACGCGGACAAGTGCGCCGGGGCGTATTCGGGAGGGAACAAGAGGAAGCTTTCGCTCGGGGTTGCGCTTATAGGGGATCCGTCCGTGGTGTTTTTGGACGAGCCCTCGAGTGGCATGGACCCGGTGGCCAGGAGAAAGATGTGGGATATTTTGGAGAAGCTGTCCAAGAACAGGAGCGTTATCCTCACGACCCACTCTATGGAGGAGGCCGAGGCGCTGTGCACGCGTATTGGCATCATGGTGGCTGGTAAGATGCGCTGTCTCGGCAGCCCGCAACATCTAAAGTCCCGTTTCCTCGATGGGTATAACATCGATGTTCACTGCGATTACTCGGCCACGGACGAGGACATCGACAGGGTGGAAGCATTCATCGTGGCAGAGTTCGGGGCAACGGTGGACGAGCGCTTCAGTCGATTCCTGCGGTTCAGCGTGACATCGCTGGGAGGGGGGCTAGGGGGGGCCTTCATGACTTTGGAGAGCGGGAAGCGTAGGGACGACTACAAGATCCTGGACTACGCCGTGACCCAGTGCTCTCTTGAGCAGGTTTTCATCAAGCTCGCCTCTCGGGGCGACGGCGCCGCCGTGGGCGGGGGGATCGATCTGGTACGTGAAACTCGCGCCGGCAGCGGGGGGCACGCAGACGATATCGAGAAGGGCGAACCCATCGGAATCGTCGCCGCCGCCACCAGGGGCAGCTTCGTCAACGAAGACTACGCCATCGTTCAAAAGACCGCCACCGCGCATGAAATACAACTGTAACTTTTGATTTTTTAGCCTGAAGATGAAGGAAGATGAAGGAAGGTGAACCCT
>ERZ651776.3265-NODE-3265-length-16322-cov-4.908587_pt1 | contig 16322 bp, 8 predicted proteins | sample MGYA00514761_ERZ651776 | MGnify/ENA metagenome assembly ERZ651776 | reverse complement strand
TTCAATCCTATAAAAGACCAAACATTAACCCGCCCTCATATTTTTGCCGTAACAGGAATTGATGGGAATCCACAAGTTCTTTGGAAGCTTGGTCTACTTTTTATTCGGAGCTACGATTATGCTCGGAATCCAGGATAAGGAGGGGTTTATTGGCTGTTCTTACAGAGACGTAACCCTAACAGAAAAGGACTCAAACCCAATTACTCACTTTTTTGATATTCCACTAGTATGCCGTGTCGGTCATTTTGTCGGCCTCCAGGTTGCATTGATGTGCTGTTTCGTTGCCTTCCTGAATAGGCCAAAGCAGTGATTGATAAGATAAATTTTTTGTTTGTTGCACTGGTTGTTCCTTCATTTCTTTATTTTTTCTACTCATCCTCATTATCCTCCTTGAGTAGCATTACTGAACCTCGTGAGGCTAGCAGCTCTACCCCACTCTTAGAATGCGTACCGGCGAATGCGCCAGACGACTCAAGCCTAAGTTTAGTGCTCCAGGTGGAATCCCAGATCAATTCAATAGTTTTGCCGTCGTTTTTGATAAACTTCCCATGCGAATTCTCAGTTGAATTCAAGGCACTTTGGAACGGCGTAAACTTTGCAGTGAATTTATTGTCAGCATATAGAAAGAGAGCGTTTTTGTGCGTGCGGAATGAATTAGGAAGAAGTCTACCCTCTTTAGAGATAGGGGTTACGGTAGCGGCGAAGGAACTGAGGAGATTTGATTGCTCATCCAAGGCTGGAACCAATTTAGCCCCTTTGTCGTCTCCAAATAAAGCTAGATCGGCACTGGTCATCGCCGTTACCCCAGATGCCTTCTCAGTTGTAATATCTGGTGCAGTCACGAGAGTTGCCTTCCACATCATTTCCCTCGCCAATTGTATGCTTGCCATTCGTGCTTCTTCCTCCTCTTGCATTTTTTTTGCAACATCACTATCACTTCTAACCTCTAAAAAATGCTGTCGTGGTGGTTTTCGTTTATCTTGCTCTTCTTTGTTCAATCTCACTGCTATCTCAAGGTCAGCTTCCTCTCTTCTCTGCAAAGCTGTTATTCGTTCTGCTTCTTCGCGAATGGATCGTTCCTTTAACAAACTAAACTCTCTTTCCTCTTCCTCAAGGCATCGCGATAATCGTTCAGCGTCCTCAACTAATGCCTGCTCGCTTAGTTCTCTTGCAAGGTCGCTGTCCCCAGAACGATGGAACTCTCTCCTGTCATTGTCGTTGTCATTGTGATTGTGATTGTGATTGTGATTGTGATTGTCATTGTCATGGGCGGTGGAAGCTCCTGAAGAAGCGCTCACAGCGGGTGGAAGCATACTATCATTTTCATCTTGAAGCTTGAGAGCAAATTCAACGTCCTCTCTTTCTTGAGCACCACTCGTAGCGCTCAGTCTCCTGGCCAATTCACTATCACTTCTTGTGAGTTCTGATTGTTGTTGCCGTTCACGACGAAGTGCCTCTTCCTCCTCCTGGAGCCGCTTAGCGAGAGCAAGAGACTCCGCATCGCGATCCCGCGCTTTTGGTTCTGCGCCCAATCCATCACTGTTCCTCCTGAAGCTCTCATGAAATGTCTCCTGTTGTGCAACACGCTTAGCAAGTTCATAATCACTCTCCAAAGTAGCCGATCCAGACAACTGTCGTAACAGATGAGTAGGCCTCTTCATAAATTCATCATCATCTTCTTTACCGTCTTTTCCGTCACAATGGACATATTCAGAGGAAGAATTGGAGGAAGCCAAGAATGAGTTTGAAGAAGACATGCCTAAATTCCCCTCAACAGAAGCACCGCAAGAGGGACAGAAACGCCCTGAAGGGGGAGTGGTTAAGCCACAATTGACACAAAATCCCATAGGAAAAACAGGCCCTTCTTGATTCACTTTTTTTTCTAGTCGGCCCTCTCTCCCCCGAACCCCGAACCTCCGAACCCGAACACCCGAACCAGTCTCCTCTCGTGGATCCCAGTTAATTAGCTTGATACAGACTAAATTCATTCCATCTATATAGCTTCAATCGCACATCACTGTCGCCTACCATGGCTTTCTTGATGAATATTTTTGGTTCATCGGCCCCTCCCAAGGAATGGCGAACAACTTCTTTGACCACCTATAGCATGACAAACAGTCCACGTGAAACATCCTTCAGCAAACTTCGTCGTCACTCCTCTCAACTGCTGAATATGGACGATACTGTCTTTGCAGCGAACACCATCAGAACGGGACGGTATTCGTTGTTATCATTCATTCCCAAGGCCCTTTTTGGCCAGTTCAGACGACTGGCAAATATGTACTTCCTGTTCATATCAATGCTGATGCTGATAGGGTCGTATACAAGTCTCTTTGATTCGCCACTGCTTCCCTGGTCAACGCTGGGCCCCTTAGTGATCGTACTTATTCTGACAATGACCAAGGAGGGTTTGGAAGACATAAAACGCCACATTTCGGATCGCCAGATCAACAACTCCCCCTGCCACGTCATGGATGAAAGTGGAACCTTCATCGAAACCCAGTGGCGAGACGTTAAAGTTGGCGATATACTAAAAGTATCTAATAACGAGGATATTCCAGCAGACATTGTGCTCCTTTACACCCCTGAGGAGGACTCCTTAGCCTACATAGAGACTGCCAACATTGACGGGGAGACGAATCTAAAAATCCGCAATCCGGCACGGACCGGTGATACCACGGTCGCGTTTGACTCTGAAGCCGATATTTACCAACAGGAAGGAGAAATCGAGTTTGAGCGGCCCAACTCCTTCATTCACACCTTCACAGGTACTTTAGAAATGATGGAGAAGAAAACGGCGCTCGACCAGTCTAACCTACTCCTGCGGGGCTCAGTTCTTCGCAATACTCGATACGCGGTGGGAGCTTGTATCTACACCGGTTCCGAGACTAAAATAGTGATGAACTCACATGAGTCTAGGACCAAGATGGCATCAGTTGACGACACTATCAACTCGACCATTTACCTCATCATGGGCTTCCAGGTTGCTCTGTCCTTCCTAACACTCGTAGGCTACGTGATCTTTGATGCGAGAAAAGGTGACGAGCTATGGTATATCTGCGAGCAAGATGCGGAGAAGAACATCCCTGAGGGCATGGATACATTCAAAACTGGTTGTGCCTTCGAGGCTAAGAGCGCAAGCTGGGGTTTTTTCTTCACTTACTTCATCCTATACAACAATTTTATTCCGATTTCGCTCTACGTGACGGTGGAGATGTGTAACTACGCGCACGCGCATTACATTGATAATGACTTGAAAATGTACGACGCTGAACAAGACGTCCCTGCCGCGGCTCGGACTTCAAATCTGGGCTCAGACTTGGGTATGGTGGAATATATTTTTAGTGACAAGACTGGTACCTTGACACAGAATATTATGAGATTTCAGAAATGTAGCGTAGGGGGAGTCAGCTATGTGGTTGACCGTACGGAAGAGTCGTTGCTTGCTTCCGGGGACACTGTCAACCCAACTAACTCACATGACGACGAGGAGGCACAGCGCTTCTCCAACGCCTCGAACAAGGGCAGATCATCGTCGGTTGCAGTACAGCACGAGCCGATAAGAGACCTTAAATCGCTCGCAAATGTGGAAACGAATGTAAAAAAACGTTGCGATGACGCCTTTGACTTCGTGGCGACGCTAGGACTCTGTCACACGATCGTCGTGGAAACGGATGAGACGACTGGAGAGCGAACTTACAAGGCTGAAAGTCCAGACGAGGAGGCACTAGTCGATGCCGCGAAAAGCCTTGGCTTTGAGCTTTTCAGTCGATCAACTAGCGCGATTGTCGTCAAAACGAGTTCAAACCAAACCATAAGTTACAAAATTCACGCTACCATTCCCTTCGACTCCGCGAGGAAGCGAATGAGCGTTGTGATTGAGGCACCCGATGGGAGCTACGTGTTGTACAGCAAAGGAGCGGACAACATCATGCTCGGGCTTGCCAAGAAATCTGAGCAAGATTTCTCGACCCTCAACCAACACCTAAACGAGTATGCTAAAGATGGCCTGCGAACGCTTGTTTTGGCCAAGAAAGAGCTTAGTAAGGCGCAGTTCAAGAAATTCACACAGGCTTGGGATGCAGCCTGCGCCACTACGGAGAACCGTTATGAGGAGATGGCCAAGGCTGCCGCAACGATTGAGAACGGTTTGACGGTTGTAGGCGCGACGGCCATTGAAGATGCTCTACAGGATGACGTTCCGAATACTATAAATGAACTGATGAAGGCGGGAATTAAGCTGTGGGTGCTGACAGGAGACAAGATGGAGACTGCAATTAATATTGGCTACAGCTGCAAGCTATTGCAAGAGCAGATGACTCTTATAAAGCTTCAGAACAAGAACGATGACCCTGATTCCGTGAAGAACCAGCTTCGAGGCTTGGTAAACCACTTCGGGAAGGTGACGCGTGATCCCAAGAACTTTTTCCTGAGGTTTGGCAGGAACATGGGAAAGGGGGTGAAAAAAGTGAGGCACGTCGTCCGAGGGGTGGCCAAGAGTATTTACAACGCACCAATCTTTCGGCCGCAGAATAGTCTGGACTCCGAAGCTACCGGAACAGCTGGTGAGAGCGTTGACACTGAAAATGTCGACGTCGCTGTCGACGACTTCGAGATCGACGACGGTAGCAGCGACGAGGAAGAGACTGACCTTCCCGAAGGTGTCGACATTCAACAATTGCAATCAGAGTACCTCGCCATTATCATGGACGGCCCCTCACTCACAAACGTGCTGGGTGACAAAGAGGCCGAGAAACTGCTTTTGAAAATCGCCACCATGTGCAAGGCTGTGATTGCCTGTCGAGTCTCCCCTTCCCAGAAGGCCCTCATCGTTAAGCTCGTGAAAAATAGAGTGCAGCCCACACCGCTTACTTTGGCGATCGGAGACGGTGCTAATGATGTCGGTATGATACAAGAGGCGCAAGTAGGGGTAGGAATCAGCGGGAGGGAAGGACGCCAGGCTGTCAACTCGAGCGACTTTGCCATCGCTCAATTTAAATTCTTGAAGAGGCTACTGCTGGTTCATGGTAGGTGGAACTACAGGCGACTGAGCAAGTGCGTGTGCTACAGCTTCTACAAAAATACAGTCTTGGTTATGGTGCTATTTTTCTATGGTTTCTTCACTGCCTACAGCGGACAAAGTCTGTTCGAGGATATGGTGTATAGTGGCTTCAATTTCTTTTTGGGAATGCCCCCGCTAATGATCGGAATGTTTGACAAAGACGTAAGCGAAAAGACACTGATGACTTTTCACAAGATGTACATGAGCGGAAGGGAAAGAATCGATCTAAACGCCCCCGTTTTGGCTAGCTGGCTAACCCAAGGCTTATTTGACGGGGGACTGATTTATTTTATGACTTGGGTGATGGCACGGGATCTTGGAGGACTGTACGTTTTCGGAACGACTGCGTACAGCGCGTTAATTCTCTCGATGTGCTTCAAGGCGGCGAGTAATACCTACACTTGGAACGCTGTCGTGGCATTTTTCTGGATAGGGAGCATAATACTATTCGGGGGCATTTTCCTACCTATTTACAGCAGTTGGCCGAGCTACAGTCCAGCGTTCTACGGGGTCTTTGTCCAAATGGCAGAAAATGCACCCCTTTACTTGGTCTTGCTACTTGTCCCGACGACTATTCTGCTGCTTGACTTGGCAAAGAAACTCTTCAGGAGCATTTACCTGCCGAATCCGATCGACCACGGCATAGAACTGGACAGAGGCATCACGTACGATAGTAAGCAGATGCTTTTGGCATACAGCGGTGATGCCGAGGCCAGGCAGCGATATTTGATGGAAACTAAGGGTGCAACGGCCGACGACGGGATGTTCAAGTGGTGGAATGCTGTTAACAATAAGTTGCCGCGCTTCAAGTTCGATAGGAATAAACTCAGGAGCTTGAACAGGAACATAAGTGAGAAGGAGAAGAAGGATCTAGGCATAGTCGACACCGAGGAAGAGAACACCATACACTCCTTTGCTTTCGATTATGTCAGTAGAAATGTCGGTATCGGGGCAAGCAATGAGGCGGAGAGCAGCCGGAATTTAAGCAGGATAAGTGAAGACACCGCATAATGGATAGTGGTGGTGTTGTTACAAAAACGTTTCAACTTTTACAACTTTTATTTACACTGTCACGACGCACGCTGGCGCTTAGGGCGCCTCCCACTCTTCTCCTCAGTGGTGGCATCATTGTTATTGCTGTTGTTTGTGGTGGTGGAGCCTCTCGATCGCTTGGTGCCCGAATTTTTACCCTTCTTGCTGGTTGTTTCCGACTTTACTTTTACCCCAACACTTCCGATGTTGGCCAAGATAGCGTTGAATTCGGCTGCCTTGAGCTTATTATTGACCAGGCAAAACTTTACCCCTCCGATATCTGCACTGCTGTCCTTCACACACTTAAAGAGCATGTTCGTTTGCTTCTTGCAGTGTTCTTCCAAGGTGGTTTCCGTGGAGCGGGACCCCTTGGCGCAGTTGTAAAAGTCCCGGAGCAGGCCGTTGTCAATGCCTGCGTCCGTGGGCATCTCCGCAGCCACAGAGGCGAGGCTCTCACCACATAGCTTAATCAGCTCAGGGAGAGCGCACAGCTTCGACAACATACCCTCTTCGTCCACAAAATCTTCGTACTTAAAATTGCACAGAGAGCGACAGCAGTCCTCGTACTGTAGCTGAGTGATTTTCTTGGAAGCTACGAGCCTTAAAATTCCAACAAACCCCTCCTCGTACGGCAGTTCCTTCTTGGTGAGTTCCCTGGCCTTCTGCGCGTCGCGTTCAGCCTCTGTCTGGTTCTGCTCCAGCCAAAGTTGGCTTGTGTCATTGACCTCGTGCTCATCAGGTTGGGAGGAGAGGGATACATTTTTCTTCGATTTTTGGTCCTTTTCTTTCTGAATCTTGGCACGGTCGAGCATGCCCTTCGCGCAGATCAGGTTGTCGTTGAGGAGACTGTGGTACTGCATGAATAGGTACATTCGGGGTCCGACGTAGGCGAACTCAAAAGGCTGTTTTGAATTGGACGCGCCTCCAGCCTTGAATTTGACAGGGTCAGATTGCTTCACAAGGTGGCTGCCGTTCGCATGGTCGCGACCAACATAAGATTTGGCAGCTTTGTCCCCAACTATTGAGAGGATGCTACCGCCCTGCAGGAAGCCTACGCCGTATGGGAGCTTAATTTCGTATTTCTTCTCTTCAGGGTTGTAACCGATAACATGGCCGTCCCCGAAGGAAGTGCTGACCATGACGCCAGGTGGGTAGATCGGATTCCGCGTGTCGTTAGGATCATAGTGATGCGTCTCTTGCAACACCATCTCCACTGGATAGTCGTAGAATGGGCGCATAAACTCGAGCCAAATCCTGCTCGTGCTGTGGGAGAAACCCGTAAAGGCCTTGATGAGCATGTAGCTGTGCCGGTGGTAAGACATCCAGGCGTCAGAGAGGGGCTTATAAGTAGGCTTCACATTCTCGGCGGTTTTGGTGTTCTGTTTGGTGTACTCCACAAGACCACGGCTCTCCCAGTAACCCGCGTAAGTCGCGATCTGCTTCTTAAGAGTAAGATCTAGCGAGCCCCGGAAGTAAAGGCCTTGCAGGTCCTTCCACCTGAGATTGCACTCTGACCTCAGTTGTCTCCACTCTTTATCCTTCTGCAGAAGCCTGTTCATAACGATGGGCAGAACCGCGAAAGGATTTTTCCCGACGTGCTCGATGATCTGGTCTCCGAAGGGACCGTACAGCCTCTTGATCGCATTGACGTGGGATGTGGTGAAGGTGCGCCGCTTGAGCTTGTACTGCAGACGACCGACAGGCTGGCCGTCATTTTCTTCCTTTTTCTTGAAAATTGTTATCTCCTTCACCACCGGATCCATCTGCCGTATCGTCGCAGTGTTCACATCAATAATTCTATCCAGCTCGAACCTCTGCTCTTCAAGGATAAAAAGCTCGTTTTCGTAGTGGTTCTTCAGGCTCTTGGCTCCCTCATGGTTCTTCACATTATCTGTTATTTTTGTTTTGATAGGCACGACAGAGTCGTTAAGGTAGGAAGAATCCTCAGGGGTCCGTGATGAAAAAAGGAGAGGGTGGGCATTGGAAAGGTAGTCGGATGGGAGTAAGCTATAAGACGGGGTGACTGGGGTTGGGTTGTTGTTTTTGTCAGGGGCGAAAAGGGTTGAATAGGAAGCCGACTCGTACTTCAAAGAGGCGGAAGCGGGTGGTTGAGGAGGGTCAGCGGCGGCGGTGGAAGCGGGTGCGTCTTCTTGCGGCGAGGCGATTTCAGTTGAAGCATTATCATTCGTAGCAGCATCATTTGTAGCTGCGTCAGCATCGGTCTCATCCTCCATTTTGACGCCCTCCGCATTTGTATCTTCAGTTTTAATTTCAGGAGCAGCCTTCTCCTCCGCTGCCTTCTCCTCCACCGCCTTCTTCGGCCTCTTGTCCCTCCTGTTATTCACCATAGCCCTGAAGTCCTCAATCAGACCCTCAGCCTCCTGGCCAATCTCCCTCTGCTCTTGCTGCGATAAGCTGGTCTTGAGCGCGTGTCCCTGGAGGAGCAGGGGGCGGAAGAGCGCGATGGTCTCCTCGAGGTCGGTCACTCGTGCAGCGAACAGGTGCAGGCACTTGATGAAGTCCACCCACGGCGTCGTGCGGGGGGTGGTGGAGGAGGGAGACTTTTCAGAACGCTGGAGTGAGGGGAGGGAGAGGTGCTTGCGGATTTGGTCGAAAAGGAGGGATTCGGTAACCGTGGGCGGTGTAGGAGGAGGGGGGATGGAAGTAATCGTTGTGGCTGGCGTAGAGGAGGGTACTGGCGGCGTGGAAGATGGTTTAGGGGGGACAAATGTAATTGTCCCGTAGGATGCCTGAGAAGCAATCTCCTTCTCTGTTTCCTCCGATCTCAGCTTGTGGAAAGGTTGCGCCTGCTGGTGATTCTGCTGCGCCGGTTGCTGATAATTGACTTGATGCTGTCGCATCTCGCCAGGGCGGCCCGCGTCCATTCCCAGCCTTCCCTGCTTCCTGAGCCTATCCTCACGCATCTCAACCATCTCTCCCAGCTGTCTTTTGGCCTCCGCCTGCACACCGTCGGGCAAAAAATATATAAACTCCCCGAGCAAGTCCGGGTGATCCCAGAACAGCCCGCTAACTTCGTCTAATACCTCCTTGATTCCCCGTTGCTCCTTCTGGTAAGTGTGGAGGATCTCCAGAAATTTTTTGTACGTATCAGGAGAGTATTGGAAGCGCTTTTTAATCGTGGTGACGTAGTTGATTGCGTGGTTAAACTCCACGGGCTGCTGGCCAGGCTGTTGCTGACCAGGGACTTGGTTATTAGGCGGAGCGGGGGGGTAGCTGTTGTTGTTGAAGTTGTTGTTGGGGTTGTTGTTGCTGCTAAGGTTATCGTAGTTGCCTTGCTCGCTGCCATCCTGTGGAAGCGAATTCTTGCCATCGTCGAAATTTGTGCTTACGTAACCAGGTGCACCCGGTCCGTACAGCACAGTGGGGTTCTCTTGCCCCTCAGCCTGATAGACCACCGTCGGTGGTCCCCTCCCATCCACAGGTAGCTCAATCTTGTAGCCCTCGGGCAAGAATTTCTTAAAACCCAAAACTAGCTTCTTATTTCCCGCGAAAAGCGTGGACACTCGGTGGATCACTCCTGGAATATCGTCGTCGAGGTACTGAGTCTGGGGATGGTTGTTGTTGTTAGATGTTGGGGAGAGAGTCGAGGCAGGGGCAGAGGTAAAAACAAAATTGGAGGAGGAAAGCGTCGGGAGAACTTCCAGAACGCGGGAATCATGTTCACTCGCTAAAGTCTCGGCCATCCAACTGTCTGTATCAAAGGCTGTAGCTGAAGTCGTCTCTTTCTCGTCTTTCTGGGCATCCCCATCGACGTCACTTGTGCCTTTGCCATCGCCACCAGCACCGTCATCAACATCAACATCCATGTCCTCCTCATCTTTTGGCCCCACCCTCTCTTCTTCCTTGGGGGGCTCTACATAAAACGGAATATTTCCCTCATTCCAGTCCCTTACCACAGCGGCCGCTACTTTCTCTCCTCCTCCCACCTCTCCTTTCTTCTCCCCAACCATTTCCAGAAACTTCCCAACATCCCCCTCAAAGTCCCCAATGTTGTAGAGGGTAGCGAGGTCCCTGTGGTCACACCGACTGAGAAGCTCTTTCACAACGGGAAGAGTGGGCGCTGTGTCCGGATCGACACAGTTTCGGAGAAGGGAGTCCTCATCCTCAGCGTAGACGACCCCCGGGGAGTCCAAGAGGACAATGTCAGAGGAAAGCTGAATCTCTTGCATCTGAGTGGTGTGACCCCCAGTAGGGGAAATAGCGGCCTGTCCATTGGTGCCCACCAGCGAGTTAATCAGACTGCTCTTTCCAACGTTGGGATAGCCAATCACCCCAACCGTAAGGGGCTTGGATTTGTCTGGGCGCGAGTCTGCATGGCTTTGCAGGAGGCTGAGGAGGAACGGGATTCCCACAGAGTTAGGGGGAGAGCCGGTAGGAGTGGTCGAGGAAGTTACAGCTACCGTTGGGTGCGTTTTCCGGAGAGTATTGAGCCAGCCTTCAACCGATGAGCGGGGCACAAGGTCGCACTGCAATCGTCAAAGGCATGAGGGTACGGCAGAAGAGCAGAGGAGCAGAACAGAGAGAGGGTGGTAAACATTAATGTTGTATAAAGTGTGTGGTATATGGTGTTTGTGACGGAAGACGAGAGAAAAGAATGGAATGCAAGTAGTGGTTAAGAGTGAATTGGTTAGAAGCGTTACAAGGATTGTGCGCCAGAGCAAGAGTAAAAAGCTTGCATTTTTTCCCCTCAATCCCTCCAAGAATTCTACTTACCTTGTTCATAACAATCACGACCTTCTTCCCTTCCTCCTCAAAAGTTCTGCAACGCGTCTCTCCAACTCTTCTACCGTCAACAACCCCCAAAACAACGTCACTAGCCCCAACAACCTTCTTGAGCTCCCGCAAGTAAGTGAATTTCTTCATAATGTCAAGGAAACTATTGTAGATGTGTTGACGGCTACCTAGCTCCATCTTCACCTCGTCAAGATATTGGATCGCATCTTCCACCGTAAGTTCGTTCATCTTAGGTCCGTTCGGATGCAGGGGGAGGAGAGGTGTTGGGAAGAAGACGAGATACGAGAGCAGAACCTTCGGATCTCACGATGCGCCAATTATAAAAAGACTAACGGAGCGTTCCTTTATCACAGGGCTGTTAATCAAGTCTGAGTCGGCGACGAAGGGGAAATTGGTCAGTCAAACGCACTGTAAATAAAAATATCAGGGACCAAAAATCAACAGGGGGAGACGCTCATTTCGTGTGACGGAGGGCTTCACAAGATTACGGCGCGAATTTTTAGCATTATTGACACTCACCTACGAGAAGATCCAACCCTTGACGGTTTTAAACAACGAAAAGCAAAATTCAGCCAACTTTGTGTGTTTTGGGGAGGACCACGACCGACGAGGCCGTCGAAGGTCGAAGGAAGGCCCTCGCGGAAGTTGGTGGGTGAGTGAATTAAAATAACAGAGGAAGAGAAGCAATAAAAACCCAAAAACCGAAGAACGTAGCTACACGGTAGGCCAACAGTACCATGTCATCTGAGGTTGAACAGACCCTCGCTCGTATCCAGAGTCACAAGGGGGTGAAGGGTGTTTTGATTGTGAATAAGGAGGGTAAGCCTTTTGAGTGGGGGAGGGAGGGTTGTAAGCACTATTGGAGGTTTTCGAGGGAGTACAGACGCTAGTGCGACCACTTTTGACAATTCCTTGGGTAGTAGAAGACCGTATACTCTCTCCACCCCTGAGTAGCTAGCTGTGTTGCAGAGTTGAATTTAGCTGTGCTGCCTTGTTGCCATTATCTTTTTGCAGGAAAGCCCGTGTTTACGTCGGCTGCCCGACATTTTTTTTAGCTAACAAAACAGTCTCACTTCACCCCCCTCCACAGGTTCTGCCATCCGCTCCACCCTACCTGCTGAACTCACATCCACCTACTCCGCCCTAATTACCCAACTTGCTGCCAAAGCTTCATCGGTATGCCGGACCCTGGACACAACTGACGATCTTACATTTCTTCGAGTAAGAAGCAGGAATCACGAGATTATGGTTGCTCCAGACAAAGAATATTTCTTGGTTGTGGTGCAAAATCCCAACGGGGAATGAGTTCTGGCAATGAATGAGCAGAGGAGTGGCTCAATGTGAGGTTCTGTAAGATTAGCTAAGAATATTACTGCAGTTGCGCCCAAGTATACAATTTCTGCAGTTGCGCCCAAGTATACATTTCCTATTTTATAGTTATTCATTTTTACCGTCAATCTACACGGAGTTTCCCTCAACGACATAACCATCTGGCTCGGTCCAGCTTGTTTCCCCTGTCTCCTCACAGAAGTAATAGTCTGCATCGTGTTCTGCATCATAAAACTTTGCCCAAGTACTCTTCTGGAAGCCGAAGCTTTCTTTGACCTCATCTGTCATCTCCTCGGGTAACTTCTTAACCTTCTTCCCACCTTTACTGCTGCTGCTGCTTATATTTCTGGCCATGGGATTCTCCATCAACTCAATAATGCCACCATCCTCACTATCTTTCTCTCCGGTTCCAAGGCTGTGAGCTGCAGTCATGTTTGCTACGCTGTCATCTCTGCCCCGTCTTTGGGAGTGTTTTTTCTTCATCGCAACGCTACAGAGTCCCAAAAGCACCGCGCAAGCGAGACAAGCAATACCAAGTAAGACACCTTTGCAGTCAGCAGCCGAAATGTTATTTGGGTGGAGACAATGGCCAAGCAGATCGTAGTCGCCAGCTTTCACATTCGTAGCCTTCTCTGGATCATATTTATTAGCAGGCACAATTTCTTGGCCATTTCCGTAGGTGATTTGTTCGAATTCGATTCCACCCTCTCCCAGAGTTAAGGAATTGAATAGCGTGGTGTCCTCTGCTGACAAATCGCCATTAGAAGTGCTGCTGACTTCAGTCAAAATCTGGCTGAATTCATCACCATCGCTCATTACACTATTCATATTGTCGACCATCGTATCGCTGCTACTACTTGCCATATCTTCGCAGCCATCCTCCCCAATACACCGAATGGGATAAGAGATTTCGATTTCAACCTCCCCGGCTCCAGTCAGGTCCCTCCTGACATTCGTACCCCCAACCTTGACGATATTAACAATAGAATTCTCATTTTCATTCGTCCTCTTAATAGCGTCGGCAAGGAGCGACAAAAATGTAGCCCTTTCGTCCGCATCTGTCGGCAGCGCGCTGAGATCCAATCCTAAGTCAAGCATCAGCAAAAGCACAACAGTCTTGGAAATCAATTTGTTGTCAGGAATATTTTCTGAACTCGGAGCAGAAGAAGGCGCATTTGTGTGCGACCTTGTGGGTGTACTCGTGTGTGATCTTGTAGGCGCATTTGTGTGTGATCTTGATATTGAAGGCGCATTTGTGCGGGAGCTCGTCGGGGCTGCACTAGGGGCCGGACTCACAGTCGGCACGGCCGAAGGGTGACTAGAAGGTGCTGGGCTATTCGTTGGGGCGCTACTAGGGGCTTCACTTGGTGCTGCACTAGGGGCTGCACTAGGGGCCGTACTCTCCAACATCACCAAATGCGGGGTTTCTATCATAGCGGAGGTCGCGTCATTCTCAAGGTTCGAGCACTGAGACCAGCAAGGCAGCGTGCTGTCTGCACAGAGCCTCGCAGCCGTACACGTCCAGAGCTGAAAGTAGTACTCAACATCTAAAGTTGAGCCCGTTGTCCAATCATATGACGTCAGATTGGATGAAACGATTAGATTCATCGGGCTGAACTCTCCTGTATCACCCACGGGCCTCTTCATGAGCCTCACAACCAGGCCAGTGACATTAGGGTGCATAGGATGTGTGAGAATACCGGGAACCCAGCTAGCCCTCATCGTTCGATAATTGACGCGTGAGATAGAGCCCGAAATCATAGGAGGAGGCCAAATCATATCAGAGGGCGCAGACGAGGGCGCAGCGCTAGGGGTTTCGTCTCTGCACACGGCGTCGGACGTCGCCGTGCACGGTACGGATACAACTTTTCCGGCTGGGCAGGCGGAGCAAATCTGGCACGTGCCTAGCCGACCATTCCTAGAAAGAAAGGCGTCCTGTACGGTCGGCTGGTTGTTAAAGTACTTGACCGGACAGTCAGCCTCGTCGGGATAGTCAACATGGTTACAAACCGCGTTTCTGTAAGTGCTGCTGCTTATGTTGTCCGGATCGCTGGGATTGCCGTATCTCCGAGTGCAGGTAACGCACGATTTTTTGTCTCTGGCCATTATGGTGCCTCCCGCATCGCAAGTATCCCAGAATTGGTACCATTGTGAACCATATGTCCAGGTATTACCAGCGTCGGCCGAGTATTCCACCCGAAGCGTCACGGACAAGACTTGCTGCGGAGCGTCCTGAGGAATCGAGTAGATGCAAACGTCACGTTCTTTGTCATGAGGCGTGCCCTGGTCGTAACAATAATAGACTTCGCCCTTCTCGCTTGCTTCAGCGTTTCGATAGGCGGGCCCTGTATCCTCAAGCTGAGTAAATTCTTGCGAGCACCCGGATAGGCACCGACTTTGAGGGTGATCCTTCGTCGTCTCGAGGAATCCGAACCCTTGCGTCAAGCGCAGCCGGTACTGATTTTGTCCCGTGCAGTCCGGACCCTCCGCGCAATAATAAGCGCCCCAGTCAGACGACATAGCGTACTTTAGCTTGTACTCTCTTGTCGCCCAGTTCCAGGTGACATCCATCGACGACGAGTCGATGACAGGGGGACCAGGCATGGTGCACTCCGTTGACCAGGTCGACCAAGCACCCCACCTACCATCCGTAGGCTCATGAGGTCCGACAGTACCCTCCCACTGAGTCCCGGCCGCCGAGTGTCCCCTCACACTAAAAGTGTACGTTTCCCCCGGGGTCAGCCCGTCGGCCTCCGCAAGCACCCTGGGCCCATTCGAAGTCTCCGTGAACGTCAACTCGGTATTGTCGCTCGATTTCCTGCTCTTCAGTTGGGTCGAATCGCAGCAGCTGTTCACGAGGCTACCGTCATCTAAGAGGCCCGAGGAGGGACGGTCCCAGGAAATCGAAAGTCCAGTCCCAGCGGGGGTGCAAACAATGTTGGTGGCAGCGGGAGGATCAGAGTAGCTCTTGTACGCCTCTCTCGGATTCGTCCACTGTGACCAGTACGATTCGTCGCTGGAGCCCACCGCCTTCGTACGGAACGACCACTTCACGTTCGGGCTTAGGTCCTGGTACACCTGGTAATACGCGTTCTGGCTGTACATGCCATTGCAACTGTTGGCAGAATTCTTCTCCAGGAGGTCGATGGAGTTGGCGCGGGCGCAGTTATCCGTGAAGGTTTGCACGCCGGACCCGGAGTCGACTGTCGCACCGGAGATCTGCATGCAGCCGTCGTCAGCCGAGGTAGTACATGTACTATCCGTGCCGCCTGTTTGGCAGTCGCCGACTGCCGGGTCACAGCAACACGCCTCAAAGGTGAACGTCGGACAGCTGGTGTGAGACGATGATGGAGTCCAGTACCACTTCCAATAAAAATACATTCTGGCAAGACCGTTGTACAGGGGCGCGATGGCATTCATCGGGTAGCAGTAATCTGTCGGAGTACAGGCGCCGCACTGAGCATTATCAGCATCTGATCGATCCTCACATACTTCCATATTAGGCGTTTTGTAAAGGTTAGGACAACTTGAATCCGTTGCCCACGGAGTTGATCCACCCTGACCCATTAGCCAATTATTCACATAGAAGTTGTTTGGAGTCGGTAGAAGGGAAGATACAGGGGAGTAGTTCACAAGCAAGAAGCACCACAGGGGCATAGCAAAGACCTTCATGTTTTTATATCACTTGCAACAGGCAGGCAAGGGAGAAACTAGTGAGAGTCAGGTAAGAAAATTAGTTGAAAGATTTAACATATGCCCACGAAATGCATTGATTGAAGTGATGAAACCAAATTTTTGGGTTTCCCCATAATTTGGCACCAGAATTTGACTAACTAACTTTTCCTTGTGATTGCAGTCGATGTTTACGAACAAATCTCGATCGCAAGGTGATGTTTACGTCAATCTACCCTTCGCGCAACATGAAATAGTCGATGCGCTTTCTCAACTTGACGATAAAGGAAGTGTTTGGCAGCAGGCGATGTTAGAAAAAGGCAACAAAAGGTAGGGGGGGGGTAATTGTATTTCTAGCGTAAAAAACCAACGCAACAACTTATGTCTATTTGCGCACTATAAATACCCCTTACATATCCTCCCTTCCCTTCCCTTCCTCCCCTCCCCTCCCCTCCCCTCACCTCCCCCCCTC
>ERZ651776.3264-NODE-3264-length-16325-cov-4.809638_pt1 | contig 16325 bp, 10 predicted proteins | sample MGYA00514761_ERZ651776 | MGnify/ENA metagenome assembly ERZ651776 | reverse complement strand
CCTCCCACCAACCCTCCCAACCCTCCGCCAACCTCATGACCTCCATCCACCTAACCCCCGAGGAAAAGGAGAGGATATACAGCAACAATCGCCAAGACTGGGGGGCCAATCCCTACGCCAGACGGTACAACAACGGCGGGAACAACGAAGACGACGACGACGGCGAAGGCGGCGGCGGCGGCGGCCTTGGGGACCCGGCCCATCTCATCCTGCGGAGATCGCTCGGCGCCGACGCCGCCGCCGACGGCACCGGCGGTTACGACAGTCCCGAGCGGAGGAGGGAACCGGCAAGACGACGAGGGGGGGGGAAAGTTAAGAACGACTCGTTCGAGAACGTGCTGTCGCGGTTCTGGAGGAGGGTCGTTGGGGGATCGCCTTCCTCTTCCTCCTCCTCCCCATCTCCGTCTTCCTCCTCCTCCTCCTCCTCCTTCGAAGGCGACGCGTGGGTCGTGCACCACGGACGCGGCAACGACGACAACGCCGTCGCCGGGGACTTTGCGGACGACGATCTGCTCTTCCACGAGAGGATGTTGAACGAGCAGTGCGGGTACTTTGAGGATACGGCGGGGGGAGACACGCACACGCACACGCACGCGCACACGCACACGCACGTACACAGGGGAAGGCTCGACAGGGAGAGGAACACGATGCCGGCGCCGAAGAGGAACAACCAGACGACGAACTATGACGGTCCCGGCGCCGCCAATGAGTATTATTACCCCCTCCCCAACCACCTGAAATACCTCTACAACAACTCCAGAACACACTTGAGCACCCTCCTCCTAACCGAGAGCAAATCCGCCTTCTTCGCCGTGAAAGTTCCCGGACCGTACAGGCACAGAAGGCAAAGCCTCAAGGAGACCAAGAGAAGCAAAAGGTCCTCCTCCTCGCCCAAGTCCTCGTCGCGCCTGCCCGTCGAGTATCTCTGCACGGCGATATTGAAGGTGGGGGAAACGGAGGAGGAGGCTGTGGAAGTGAAGAGGTGGGAGACTTGGTGGAGGTTTAGTGAGCTCAGGGCGTGGGGGATGGAAGCGCAAGAGCACATTCGGGCCGGAACTGTCTTTCCTCCCGATGCTGCCGGTCGCGACGTCATGACTGGACATAAGAATAAGAATAAGAATAAGGAGCTCCGCTTCCCCTCCCGCTCGCCCCTCCGCTCCTTCTTCAGGGGGAACGAGAGCGACCAGGAAAAGTTCATCCTCCGGAGGCGCAGGAAGCTCAACGACTTCGTGGGCGCCGTCTGGGGGGGCGGGGTGTGGGCGGAGGGCGTGGAGGCATTTTTCGGCGTGGATAACAGTAGTTTTCGACGCAGGACGTTTTAAGGCTACCCACTACTACTACTACTTTTATACAATACTTATATAATGCTATACAGAGATAATCATTCCCAGCGCTCTACACCGTCCACACCAACATTGTTGCCAGCGTTGTTCCCATTGCCGGGGTTTGTCTCGTCACTGTTGTTGTTACTATTAGTATTGTTGTTGGCGTTGGCGTTGGCGTTGACGTTGGCGTTGGCGTTGACGTTGACGTTGCTCAGCTTTCGATTCAGGAAGTTGATGCCTCCGGTAACAGCCCCTCCAACCTTTCCACTAATGTCATACTTCTGATTTATCTCCTTCGCCTTGTCTATGCCTGCCTTTGTGGCATTTTTTGCCTTTCCCGAAACGTCGTACTTGCCATCAATCTCCTTGGCTTTGGTCAACGTTGCCGACGCCGTGCGCTTAGTCTTGCCGCTTATATCATGCTTCTCATCCAGCTCCTTCGCCTTTGCCGCCGTCGTAATGGCAAGTTTCCCAGAAGCTCTGGAGACCTTGCCCATGGATCCTTTGTCTTGGGCTGCGGCGTAAGCAGCTCCCCCCGCTAGGGCAGCACCTACAATTGGCCCAGACAGCACCATACCCGCAGCACCCCCGACAGCAGCAGCAGCAGCGACAGTGCTCTTGTCGACTCCTGTTTGGTCGTTCAATCCTGATGGCTCATGGTTGACTCCTGTTTGGTCGTTCAATCCTGATGGCTCATGGTTGACTCCTGTTACTTCCCCAACATATTGCGGCATCTCGACGCGAGTCGCTGTGGGAAGTTGGTCGTTTGGAGGGAACCCTGACATGGTATTCTGGTAAAATTTGTGGGAAACGTTCTGTTTCATATTTCTCCTTCCGAAGTTTTCGGACAGCGCCAATTAATCCGTTTCTTGGCCGCCTCCAACTTTTAACGAACGAGCTCAACCCCCCCCCCCCTAAATAAAAAAACTATTTACTACCTGCTTTTCACCAACGATCGGTGAAACCCCGCTCGCAGGTTCACCCCGCTCGCAGGTTCACCCACCCACCAGCTGACGAAAATGAATGGCAGGACATCACCTTCCATAGACTCGATCGACTCGATCGACTCGATTGACACTATTGACGAAGCCAAGATTTACCGGATGTTAAAGCGGAGTCGAAAGACCCGTTCAATCATTGCTGAATTGGTATCCTCCTGTGAATTGACTGTGGACGGTAAAACACCAGTTTTGTCGCCTGAGGCTCAGCAGGTCGTGGAGGAGAGTAGAAAAAAAATCGATTTTAGGGGGCTAATGCTATCCAAGAGGGGCGCGCCCTATCCGCTCTCGAAAAGTGCTGAGTTAAGGGCAAAAAAACGAAGTAAGAGGGGCTCTAAGTCTGCCCCCGCCTCTAAGTCTAAGTCTAAGCCTGCTACAAAGCCTGCTGCTAAGCCTGCTTCTTCCTCTAAACCTAAACCGAAGTCTAAACCCATGCCTGCTTCAAGGTCTTCGCCTAGGCTTGCCTCGGAGTCTAAAACTACCCCCAAGTCCAAGTCCGAGTCCAAGTCCAACACCTTGAGTTCCGCCTCGAGCTCAATATCAAGCTCTCCTTCTCCCACTCGGACACGGAGCTCAACCCCAACCCCCATCCCGCGCCCCCCCCCCCCCCCCCCCCCCCCCCCTCCTCTCCCCACCGAATCTATCGTGAACATCGTGAACAGACATTTGGAAGAACAAAAAGTACAACCCCTCGCCCCCATTGGCTTCAAAAAGCGCAATATAATCGGCAAGGTCACAACTGAAACAGAAAGACCAGAAACAAAAAAAGGCATTTTCATTGATGGCCCAATTCCTATGTGCATAAACTGTACACGGGATAAGAAGATAATTACTGTGCACGAGAAGGATATCTTCTGCAGGCTAACCTCCCCCTTCCACCAGGAGCGACAAAACGATGATGAGAGTGAGGGAGTTTTTAACTATAAAAAGGGAAGTACATTACTACTAACGTAACGTAGAAAGCGAGAGCGAACGATAAAAAAGTGACTAGAAGGAACAAAAAGATGCTAAAATGTACACATTTGCTGCTTGGCTTTTCACGTTATTGTCATTGTTAAGTCACTGTTGTTCAACCATGTGAGCAGTCAGTTGTTCAGCTGTTCAGTTGTATGTGTTGCTATCCAGTTCTTTCCCGCCGTGGGTGATTTTTTTGCGACCATCTGGAAATTCCTCAACCATGACCCCGTCCAAGAAAATGCTCTCCATTCTTCCGTCGACGTGGATGATTTTTCTTGTCTGGTCGGGGAAGAGGATCTCCTTTCTGCCGTCAGGCCAGTGGTGTTCAGTTTGCTTGTTGGGAAATTCGAATACCTCAAGCCCGTCAGGTGCAGTTGTATGAGTTGTTTCGTTGGCCGCATAATAATAAGTTACTACTCCCGTTTTTGTATAGGAAGTCTTGACGTCGCCATTGGTGAAACGGACGACTGTCTTTCCATCGGGATATGTTTCTTTGTGGGTACCATTTCTGTACCAAACCGCTCGCCGTCCGTCTGGAAAGTTGCGTTCGACTCTGCCGTCGTTGTTAATATTATTGGCAGTATTTTTTTGCTGGCTTTCCTGCTGCTGCGGTTGTTCCTGGTGTTGCCGTCGCTCCTGATCTCGTCGCTCCTGTTGCTCTCGCTCCTGTCTCATGAGCTTATCGCGTTCATCCTGAAGCTCCTGTAACTTTTGTTTGATATCGATTTCCTCTTCAGCGCTTCCCTTGCTGTAGCGGCTGGCGACATAACTGGCGTCCTGCCTGGCCCTGGCTGCCTCCTGCTTAATGTCTTCTCGCATGTCCTGGCTCGTCATGGTGGCCTCCTGGATGGCCATGCTCGTCTGTGAGGTAAATCCAGCAAGTTGTTTTCGTAGCCAGACTTCTGTTGCTTCTTCAGCGTCATTTTCGACGAAGTCATCTCCCTCTTCTTCTTCCTCCTCCTCCTCCTCCTCCTCACTTTCTTCCCCGTTTCTCTGAGGCTGCATCTGAAACTTGAGCAGCTCTTCGACTTCCGCTGTCCTCATGCCAACTCCTGTTTCCTCCCCATCCAACTCCAGCTCCGGTTCCAACTCCGGCTCCACCGCCACATCCTCAGCTCCCTCCCTCTCCCGCCCCTTCTCCATAAAACTTCTGATCCTGTCTTCCTGTTCCCGAAGCTTGCGACGCATCTTCTTCTCTTTTTCCTGCCACACGGACGTTTCCCTCTCGTATTCTCTCACTGCATCCTTCAAGCGCGAAATCTCTTCGTCCTTCTTCTTGACCAAATTCGTAAGTCGGGCTTCATTGCCCTTGACTCGGTTGCTGTAGGCATCTCTGTCAACCTTAAGTTTGGTGATAGTCGCCTTGAGACTCTCAATTGTGTCTCTATCTCTCTTGGTGAAGGTCTCATTTGCCTGCGCGTTCTGATTCCGAAGTAAGAGAGCAGCGTTTGCAGATTTCTGTCGCTCTCGCTTAATTGCCAGTCTCTGCGACTCGACCCACTTCGTCGTCTTTTCACGCTCCTCATCGCACCACTCCCGAACCTTTGCCTTCCTGTCCATGGCTTCTCGGAGACTGCTCTCGTGCTGCCTTCTCAACCTGACGATTGTCTTCTCCTCCTCCCTAATTTTGTCGCGCGCCTCCTCCATTTCCTTCTCCTTCTGGAGGAGAGTCTGTTTGCGCTGATGAGCAGCAGCTGTTGATGGTCGTTGCTGTACTTTCGAGTTTTTTTTGTTCTTCTTTTTGTTAAATACCCGGTCAACCAACTCGCTTGTGGTCCTTTGTGGTTGGGACTGCGGTTGCCTTTGAGGCTCGCTACGGTCCCCGAAGAAGTCAATCTCTTCATCATCAGCAATGGGGTCCTCATTCTCCCCGTTCTCGCGATAATAGTCTTCCTGGTGATAGTAATCTCCCTCATCGTAGCCGGCAGTCCCCGTCCCCGCCCCCGCCCTCGCCCCCGCTTCCCATGACACGCCTTCGTCGCCAAAGGCGGAGTGCCTTTCCTGCCTTTCCTCCCTTTCGCAAGGCAGTAGCGGTGCGCTCATATTCTGGCCAGCAAATTCCCTACTTCGGCGAGTTGGTGGAATTTGACGCGCGGGACCAGACACCCTCTTGGCCGCGACAGCTTCCATTTGCTCAAAATCATCCATTTCATCTGATGCCATGGGCGACTCATACAAATCGTCACCGAAGCTCAAATTAAGATTTTGAGCTGGTGCTTGTCGCTTATACTGCTGTTGGTGACGACAATCACCCTCGTCATCAAAATTTTGATCGTCGTAACTGCCATCGTCGCAAGTGTCATTGTCGTAAGTGTCATTGTCGTCAGTGAACACTTCAGTCTGCTTTTGAGAGTGGTGAGAGGTTGCGTCCATCGCTAACTCAGTCAGAAGCGAGTCGAACATGTTAGGACCTTGTGCCTTGGGTGGTATCGGGGACTCGACCACACCATTGTTGGACTCAGGTACTATACTGTCCTTCTTTGTCCTTGTTTGGGGTGGTTTGGGGAGCGAGCTCGGGAAAGAACTCTGGGGGAGAGAGCTCTTGTCGCCTGCATTATCCTTTCTCGAAACGGGAGCAGAAGATGGATTTTTCTTGATCCGGTGCAATGAGCTCGGCTCCTTTCGGCTGCCTCGCTTCAAGAAAGGCTTCTTCGCCTTCTGTGTTGTCGCCTTTGAGTCTGTCGCCTTTGAGTCTGTTACTTTTGGGGCTGTTTCCTGAGGCCTAGGCTCAGGCTTCACATCCTGCGGGACTTCAACAACGGTTTTCTTACTCATTTCGAGCGTCTTACTGCTCTCAGACAGCTGAGCCTCACCTAGGGCAATCATCTCCTCAATGGTGAGCTGTTTCTGTGGAGCTTGGGGTGTTTGCTCAGTCTGCTCAACAGAATTGTCAATTTCAATGTCAATTTCAGCGTTCTCCGCGACTCGCGCTCGAGGCGGCTGCTCTGGACTCACAACATTCACGGAACCTACATCCACAGTACCCGCATACCCCTCCTTTACGTCCTCAAAGGACTTGAAATGGGTTTTTCCGTCAACACCGAAGCCGCCCTGACTGCCAAACTCGGAATCAAAATTCGAACCGCGCGGGGAGGGGGGCGTAGGTGGATCCAACCTCGGAATAAAGGCGGACGAAGACTCCAGAACGTTCATTTTCAAGCTGTAAAGGGACAGAAGGAGGGTCGGAATGGGGGGGAAAGTGTGGAAGTTGGGCGGCAAAGTATTTAAGGTCGGTTATGACGAGCGAAAAACACTTATACGACAGTCTAATCGATTTCTGAACACCACAGGTAAATTTTGAAAAATCTATTCAATAATTAAAGAAACGCCAGAATTTCCATCTCGGCAAAGCACGGAAAGAAGCAAAACCAAAGGGCGATCTTGACACAGACGGTTTAAACTAAAAAAATGCACATCAAGGAAGTTGTTATTGACGGCTTCAAGTCGTATGCCCATCGTACTTCGGTAGATGGGTAAGTTGTCCTCGAAAACGGTTGGCGAAAACAAAGCTCATTTCGAACCTTTGGGTGCTTCCCCGCATGCCACGCCTTACAAATGTCTCTCTTCTGACGTCCTGGGTTCCCTATACGGTATTTTTACAACAGTGATTGTCAAAAATACCCTTTACAGCCCCCCTCCGCCTCGTTAGCATTTGACAAACGAACTTTTGCTCACACCTGCTTTTTCCTTCTTCTTTTTCTTGCAGTTTCGACCCCCATTTCAACGCAATCACCGGTCTGAACGGATCTGGAAAGTCAAATATCCTTGACGCGATCTGTTTCGTGCTGGGAATCACAAACTTGTCGCAGGTGAGTTTGGAATTCCATGTTCTTATTTTTGGAACAGGTTGACCTAACAGACTGGCCTCCTTCTAACCCCCCCCCCCTTTTCGTAGGTGCGCGCCGGGAACCTTCACGAGCTCGTATACAAGCAGGGCCAGGCTGGTGTCAACAAAGCGGTTGTCACAGTCACTTTTGACAACAGTGACAAGGAGTCATCTCCCGTTGGCTATGAGGAAGAAAAAGTGATTTCTGTCACTAGGCAGGTTTTGATTGGTGGCAAGAGCAAGTGAGTACCCTTAAGTGTGATGTAGCACCGTATAAAACTGAAATGTGCCTAACTCCTCCCGCGCTTTGCCCTTGACATCTCACACCTCACACCTCACACTTCACACCTCCACTCCTCACTCTACTACAACTACCAAAAACATTACAATCATCACAGATATCTGATCAACGCAACAACGGCTCAGGCGGGACAGGTCCAAAACTTGTTCCATAGTGTCCAGCTGAACGTGAACAACCCTCACTTTTTGATCATGCAGGGCCGCATCACAAAGGTTCTGAATATGAAGCCAGTAGAGATTCTGGGCATGGTTGAGGAGGCTGCTGGCACACGAATGTACGAGAGCAAAAAGACATCGGCACTGAAGACTATCGAGAAGAAGCAAGCGAAGGTGGACGAGCTCAACACTGTTCTGGCAGAAGAGATCACACCGACCCTCGAGAAGCTCCGTGGGGAGAAGCAGGTTTACCTCAAGTGGAGTAAGAACAATGCTGAAATCGAGAGAATTGAGAGGTTCTGCATCGCGCATGAGTTCTGGAAGAACGAGAAGAATTCGCAGACGCAGCAGGCCGAGGTTGAGAAAATGCAGACAGAGGTTGAGAAGATCGAAGACGATCTCACCGACCTCCATGACAAATTGCAGGGAAAGGAGAAGGATATGGAGTCCATCCAGGGCAAGCTGTCTTCTGAGATTGAGGGCAAGCACAAGGAAGCCAAGGCAAAAGAGGTAAAAATCTCGAAGGACCTCGTCAAGGTCAACTCTTCGTGGTCCAATGCCAAGAAGAATATCGATGCGGCTAAGAGTGACAACGAATCCGCTTCCAAGCTCGTCCACGATGCGCAGAAGGCTGTCGAAGCTAAGCAAGCTGAAATCGACCAGGACGGAGAGAACTGCCAGAACATCAGGGATGCGGCCGACGCTGCCAACAAGCACCTCAAAGACATCCAAGAGAAGTATGAAAACATGGTGGCCGGTATTAGTACCGAAGAGGGCGAGGAAGGAGCATCGCTTCCTGAGCAAATTGCCAACGCCCATGTGGCAGCCAATACGGCTGACGCAAAGGGAAAGCAGGCCAAAATGACACTCGATCACCTGACCAAGTCAGTCAAGACCGTGGAGAAAGACATGAAGAAGGAAGAGTCATCTGCCAAGGCCCTCAAGAGCAAGCGCGAAGCCATGCTCAAAAAGGTAGAGGATCTGAACAAGCAAGCCTCAAAAACGGGCTTCAGCGAGGAGCTCGAAAACCAGTTGTACGAGAAGAAGAAGCAACTCGAGATGGCCTACAGAAATGCCCGCGAGACCGTCGATATCCTCTCCGCTCAGATCGAGGGCCGCCTTTCATTCAACTACAGCGATCCCCATAAGGGCTTCGACCGCAACAAGGTCAAGGGCCTCGTCGCCAAGCTTGTCACTGTTGCCAACCCCCGGAACGCAACAGCCCTCGAGGTTGCCGCTGGGGGCAAGCTCTACCAGGTGGTTGTCGACAAAGCGGAGACTGGTAAGGCTCTACTTGCCAAGGGCAAGCTCCAGCGTCGCGTCACTATCGTCCCCCTCGACAAGATTGAATCGCGAACTCTCCAAAATAAAGTCGTTAACACGGCCAAAACAATTGCCAAGAGAATGGGAACGACCTCTTCCCCCGCCATTGAGCTCGTTGGATTTGACGAGGAGGTCCGAACAGCTGTTGAGTTCGTCTTCGGATCCTCCCTCATTGTCGATGGTATGGATGCGGCCAGCAAGATCTGCGATGAGACTAAGACGAGGACTGTTACGCTCGAGGGCGATGTCTTCGATCCCCAGGGGACCATCAGCGGAGGAAGCAACAAAAACTTGGGCGCCACGCTCCAGAAACTCACCGAGTACGCAAACGCCAAAATCATCATGGACAACAGCAAGACTGAGCTCGGCAAGGTTGAGAAGGAGTACAACAAGCTCCAGCAGAACAGCAAGGCGTTCGGAGATATCAATGGCAAGCTCCAGATCGCTCGCGCCGAGCTTGTCCAGACCGAGACCCACATGTCTCAGACCAAGTACGGAATGCTCAACGAGAAGTATGAGGAGATGCAGAAAGAGCTCGAACAGGCTAAGCAGGACATCACCGACCTTAAGATCGAAATGGACGCCAAGTGGAAACTCCACAAGGACCTCAAGGCTCGCGAGGCAGAACTCACCAAGGCCCGCGAAAACAAGCTCAAATCGTTTGATAAGGAGGTCGCCAAGGCCAAGAAGGACGCCGCAGCCGCTTCGAAAAAGGCTAGAGAGCTCGACAACAACAGCGAGACGCTCCGGATTGAGCTCGCCGCCCTACAGCAGGAGGTCATCGCAGCTAAGGAGAACGTTGGCAGCATGGACAAGATGCTCGAGGAGCTCCAGAAGGAGAGCGACACGCACGAGGCCCTCGTGGATGAGCAGAAATCTTTGTACCAGGACGCCAAGGACGAGCTCGAAGACATTGAGGCCGAAATGGCCGAACTAACAAAGGATCTCAAAGAGCTCACAACTGCGAAAAACAAACTGAACAATGAGATCGAGAGCAAAGAATTGGACATCAAGAAGCAGAAGGTGGAAATCGACAGATACGGCAAGAACAAGGGGCAGGCCGAGCGAGTGGTGGCTAATATGCTCAAAAAGCACACCTGGATTGGCCAGGAGAGGGATCAGTTTGGCGAGGCGGATGGGGACTACGACTTTGTGAAAAAGAACCCAGAAGTGACGACCCAGAAGCTGAAGAAACTCAAGAAGGAGCAGGAGACCATGAACAAGAAGATCAACAAAAAGGTCATGGGCATGATCGAGAAGGCAGAGGGAGAGTACACTGAGCTGATCAGGAAGCGAAAAGTTGTCGAGAACGACAAGAAGAAGATTGAGAGCGTCATTCAAGAGCTCGACGAGAAGAAAAAGACTGAGCTTCAGAGGACCTGGACAAAGGTCAACCGAGACTTTGGCAGCATTTTTACGACGCTGTTGCCAGGCACATCCGCGAAGTTGGAGCCCCCCGAGGGTATGCAGTGTTGGGAGGGCCTGGAGGTCAAGGTCGCTTTCGGAGGAGTGTGGAAGGAGAGCCTGAGCGAGTTGAGTGGAGGACAGCGATCGCTACTTGCTCTGAGTTTGATTTTAAGTATGTTGCTGTTCAAACCGGCACCCATGTATATTCTTGACGAAGTGGATGCTGCCTTGGATCTAAGTCACACCCAAAACATTGGTAACATGCTCAAGACACACTTCTCCCAAAGCCAGTTTATTGTCGTCAGTCTGAAGGAGGGAATGTTCAACAATGCTAACGTTATCTTTCGAACTAAGTTTGTGGACGGTGTTAGTACAGTCACCAAGACTATTGGCATCGGTGCCAGCGACAAGGGACGGGCCTTGAAGGAGAAGAATACCGCCAATAATGAGAACAAAGCCACCGGTGAGAAGGCCTCCAAGAAAGCGAAGACAGCTAGTGGAAGAGGGGGGCGAGCAAAGGGGATCGAGAATTGACAGCTTTGAGTGAGAAGGCGCGGGGTGACTAATTGTAGTGGAGAGGAGGGGAAGGAGATTCGATGTTGTAACGAGAGGTGGCTAGTTGAGACTCGAGGAAATTGAATCACAGGACATGGCCGTCGTGGCTTGGAGCTCGATGAGACAGATGGCTTGTAATTTGAAATGAATCGATACCGATTAACCAGCCGCCTCTCATAGTGTCTATTAATAGGGTTACCGAGCAAATACTTTTGAGTGCAATTCTTCTTGTTAAAAACAAAACGCTTTGTCATATGTTTTTAACGCATACAAAATTGCGGCAAAACAAATTACTTGCCTTCCTCATCAGGGTATACGAAAGCGGCCTCAACACGGCCACAGCTGACCAAGCTTACCACTTTCAGTAAGCCGCTTGCAGACTCGCACTTGACCAGCGGCAGTGGCGCCTCCCGCTTGATCTCAAAGGTTCCTGGAGTCCCCCCAAACAAAATTTCAAAGTCTGCATATATTCGTCCGGGCGGTAGTGACGAAGCAGACTTCATCGCAGAATTCCCGGCCCCGCCGTACACACTCTCCATCGTTCCTCCACTCCTGACGACCCTGCTGAACCCGAGCTGGGAGATGCCCAAGCGAAGGAGGTTTCGACCACCTTCAAAGGAGAGCTTCCAGGCACCATCAGTTTGCGGGGGAATGAAATCAGAGGAGGAGGACGACAAAGAGTCGGGAATGGAAACGGTAACAGTAAAATCATCGTTGAGAACAGCTAAGCAACTCTGCTGTGGCTCCGAGGGGAAAGCAACGCGGAGTTGTTGGTCATACTCATTGCCTGTAATCTTGACTTGCTTTTGCCACAAATCAGAAGATGCGTCCTTCTCTGGGATTCCGGTCAGGTAAAAGGAGAGAGAAACAGTGACGGGGGACAATTGGGAGGGTGATATACACCCGGAGGTAGAGAATTGTTTCTGAGAGGATGATAAGGCGGATCGGCGAGGGGAGGAAGACTCCAGACCCTCAATAGCAGATAGGGAGGCACCATCAGAATCGACAAATGCTTCCGAGATGGACGATTTTAGGTCGTCAAAAAAACCACAGAGTGGAATGACATGGCGATATTGTGTGTGCCGCCGATTTGTGCGCACGGTGAATGATGTGGTGGTTAGAAAGGGAAAGAAGAGACAGCCGATGCGATGCCGATTTGTGCGCACGGTGAATGATGTGGTGGTTAGAAAGGGAAAGAAGAGACAGAAGGAGAAGAACAGTTGAAGGAGGGGCATCCCGCAAATCGATGTTATCGGTGCATTTTGAGAGAAGTTGTTGTACCATTCTAAAAGCAGGTTCTCTCCGCAGCAGCTTTGAGAATTTCGCCATTTATCATCTATTGTCGATAGAAACTTGCGATAGCCAGACGTACGTTTTCATCTCTTATTTGCCAAGATTAGAAATAAAAAGAACATTTCAGGCTACTAAAGATCCCGTTGTAAATTCCGACAAGAACTTGCAAATGTTTCAGGCTGTCACACGTAGACCGGCGATAAGTGCGTGGGCGCGTCATCTCTCGACGCAGCCCTCCCAAGTCTCTGCTGAAGCTGAACTTGTCAAGCTGAGGCAGAAGCAAGGAATGAATGTTCGATTGCCAGGGTGAGTAAAAAAAGCACCTGTTTCACATAGTAATGTCCGGAAGACGCACGGTGACCTCGCTTTAACTGACATCATGATACAACACGATCTAAATGCAACACACAACGTATCTTACGCAGAGGCATTCCCGACTTTGTGGAAAAATGGAACCCCGACCTTTTCTACAAAGCTGGGTACTCACTGACTGCTTTGTCGGCCGTTAGCATCCCCACAATTTTTTACGACCATATTGCGATTCACCCCGTTCTGCCCTTGGCAATGTCAGGATTTACGGCGTTATACTGGAAGGTTGGCCTCGCGGATCTGAATCAAAAAGACCATACTCTGCGTAAAAACTTTCCATTCCTTATTCACATGCGCTATCTCTTGGAGAGCATCCGTCCTGAAATACAGCAATACTTCATTGAGTCTGACAGTGACGCTTCACCGTTCAGTCGAAGCATGAGAAGTGTTATTTACCAGCGTAGTAAGGCGCAGACTGACACTACTGCACTTGGAACACGGCGAAATGTCTACAAAGAAGGCTATGAGTGGGGCATGCACTCCATGTTTCCGAAAGATCACCATGATGTTCAGACGCGCGTGATGGTTGGCCTCCCCGAGAATGGCTGTAGGCAGCCTTATTCCGCTAGTATCCTGAATATCTCTGCAATGAGCTACGGAGCCCTATCTGGTCCAGCTATCGAAAGCTTGAATCGTGGCGCTGCCCGAGGCGGTTTCTATCACAACACCGGCGAGGGAGGGATCTCAAAGTTTCATCTGTGTGGAGGGGACTTGGTCTGGAATCTGGGTACGGGATATTTTGCGGCGGGTAAGACTGTCGATGGGGTAAGAAAGTTTAACCCCGAAATGTTCAAAGCGAATGCTTCTCGGGAAAATGTCAAGATGATAGAAATTAAGCTGTCACAGGGCGCTAAGCCAGCTCACGGAGGGATACTACCGGCCAACAAGATCACCCCAGAGATCGCGGATGCGCGAGGCCTTGGCCCCGGGCCGTGGACTGAGGACTGTGCATCACCACCTAGCCACGATTCATTCGACTCTCCTCTCAAGATGATGGATTTCATACGGGAGTTAAGGGAATTAAGCGGCGGTAAGCCCATCGGCTTCAAACTTGCGATTGGTAGCCCTGTAGAGTTTTGTGCACTAGTCCACGCAATGATTGAAAAAGACGTCTATCCCGACTTTATTACCATCGATGGCGCTGAAGGGGGGACTGGAGGTGAGTTTTACGACAATAAAAATGGTGACACTCGATTTGATTTTGATTTTGTTCTAAATGAAGCTGACCCGACCAATTAAACAACGATAAACATTCTTCAGCCGCTCCACCCGAATTTCAGGATAGCATGGGATTTCCCCTCGCCGAGGGGCTGCGTATGGCTGACTGCATTTTAAAAGGGGCAGGGGTGAGAGATAGGATGAAGATAATCGCTGCCGGTAAGGTCTACAACGGTTTTTCTTTGGTGCGAACTATGGCCAATGGGGCAGATATTTGCAATGCAGCGCGTGCATTTATGTTCTCGCTCGGTTGCATTCAAGCGCTGAAATGTAACAGTAATAAGTGCCCAACAGGCATAACCACGCAGGACAGGGAGCTCAACAAGGGGGTAAATGTTGACGTCAAGCAGATTCGAGTTTCAAACTTTCATGCGGCTACTGTTTTGGCAGCGACTGAAATCGTCGCAGCCATGGGCCTCGAAAACCCCGCCGATGTCTCAGGAAAGCATCTGTGGAAGAGAGAGAGTGGTATACACATCAGCAGCTATAGCGATATGCATGACACCTACCTACCTGAGATGACAGGGAATGAGTTGCGAGAGGAGGGGATGAAGAGAGTACCAGGAAAAATGTATAAAACCTGGTGGAAAGAAGGCGAGGAGCTGTGCAAGAGGATGGGTTGAGAGCCCAGATGGGGGATTCTGTCTTGCGGCAAACTACAATAGCGTAACTACAATGCAAGACTTTGACGGCGAAGGCAAAGTAAAAACAACAAGGAAAGATCGGTCTTGCCTGATATACATTTCTATCGCCAAAGGTATCATCTCATCTATATTGTTATGTTTCTCATGCATAAAATTCACTTATATATCATCATTTCCCCGCGACCGGTACAAAGGGTAATACGGTTCACGGAAAGACATAATTTTTACGTGAAGGTTTTCTTGGTCATGATGGAATAAAATTCTTCTGGGCTAATTTCCCCATCCTGATCTGTGTCAGCCCTCTCGATCATTTCAAGCAATTCTGCGTCGCTCATCGTCTCACCAAGTTCCTTGGCAACGCGCTTCAGGTTCCGGAGGGTGATGTGCCCAGTCTGATCGTCATCAAAGAGGTTGAAGACCTTTTGGATGTCCTCTCGGCTGTCCTTGTCGCTCATCTTAGCAGTCATCATATCAAGGAACTGTGGCATTGGATTGAATTGAGGGTAAGATGAGCAGAGTTAGAAGCGATTCTATTATTTCTACCAGGCCAATCCAATGTTAGCTCTAGCTCTGTCGTTATCTCACCTCCTCAAAGTCAATCTCTCCACTCCCGTCCTTATCAATATCCCCAATCATTTGGTAAATTGTCTGGTTCTTCGCCTCAAATCCTAGAGACTGCATAGCTGCCTTAAGTTCCTTGGGGTCGATAGTGCCACTGCCATCAGTATCAAACAAGTTGAATGCCTCCCGAATCTCCTCAATCTCTTCCTCGCTGAGGCCGGGGCGCTCATAGGTCTTCGCAGGCTTTCTCTGGGGGGTTCGGCGGGACTGCACGGGTTTACACGTGATGGTAAGGGTGAGTTAGTACCAGGGTAAAGTAGTGTACAGGGTAAAAAAGGGAGGATGGGTCTGAACGCCTTGGTGAAGCAACGCGAACAGTCTTGAAAAGAGGGCCCTTTAGAAATACCCACAGGTGCCCATACATTCACAGCCGAGATTATACATAGATCACAGACAGGGAAAAGTCTAAAACGCGACAATAAGCAAGTGGGGAGGTAGCAACGGCACCTATCTTCAGGATGAACGCAACTGCCCGAGGGGCTGATAAAATCCCCACAAAACAGGTGGTGTTTCTTTAAACATCCATTCAACGATCATTAGTGTATATCGTGGCCAAATTCCTTACCATTTTAAAAAATTATTGATCTGGAAAAATTACAATGCTTTTGAGCTTCGCTGCGAAAGGACCTCAGCATACCAAAGACAAAATCCCTCCCATATACTCAATTCAAACTTTCAAGCAAAAATGAAGTACACCTTTGCCATTGCCGCTGCTGCCCTTAGTGCTGTCAGTGCCTACTGCCCTAATGTAAGTTTTTGGCCGAGAGATACCTGAGAGCGGAAGTCAACAGACCTCTCTTTTCAGCCCCCCCCCCGCATGCATTATTAACACTCCATTCACGAAATTCACAGGGCTGCTCTGGACACGGAAGTTGCGGAGCCAACGGTGAGTAGTGCCAGCGTACTGCGCCCAGATCACATACTATCGCTAGATCATAAAGGCAACTTTTCAACATCTCTCTATTCGAGAGATGGACAGTAGCCCCAACAGCGCTTTAATCCAAGAGAAAATATGCCCATTCGCTTTACTAACACAATGAACCCCCCGATACCTAATTAATTCTCCGATTTCGTACCCCTACCCTCAAAACCCCCTCTCTCAACTTTTCCAACTTCTCTGCCTCATTTCAACAGACAAGTGTACTTGCTACACTCGCCCCAACGGCTCCCCCGCCTGGACTGAGCACGATTGCTCCCAGCGTACCTGCCCCAAGGGAGCTGCCTGGGTTGCCGCTGCCACGGCTGCCAACGAGGCCCACCCCCAGGTGGAGTGCTCCAACAAGGGAATCTGCGACCGGAAAACTGGAGAGTGCGAGTGCTTCGATAACTACGA
>ERZ651776.3260-NODE-3260-length-16353-cov-4.663308_pt1 | contig 16353 bp, 13 predicted proteins | sample MGYA00514761_ERZ651776 | MGnify/ENA metagenome assembly ERZ651776 | reverse complement strand
CCCCCCATAGCCTGACTTCGATTTCACTTGGAAATCGTGTCGCCCCCCTTTCCGTTTCCCTTTCCCTTTCCCTTTCCAACCCGATTGTTTCGTTTCGTGTCGTTTCGTTTCGTTTCGTTTCTCGTCAACTTGAAACATCATCACTCACTAACACGACCCCCAACTGCCCACCCTTGCCCTTTCTTTTCCTTTCTTTTCCTTTCTTTTCCTTTCCTTTCCTTTCCTTTCCACATGTCAGTCAAGGGTGCCGTCGCTGACAAGTTCCTCGCTAACCATGGTGCCACTTCAGCCCTTCTCGCGGATCCCACATGGACGGAGCACTCTTCGGACATAGTCGCATCCGCCGTCCTTGACTGGGCCACCGCCAACGGCGCCTACAGCTACTGCCACTGGTTCCAGCCTATGGCCGCCTCTGGTGTCCGCCACGGTCTCACTGGACAGGTGCAGAACATGATGCTCAAGTTCAACAAGGAGAACGAGCCCGAATTCGATTTCAAGGGAAAGGATCTCATCAGGGGAGAGACTGACGGAAGTAGTTTCCCCAACGGTGGTCTTAGGGCCACGCACACGGCCGGAGGATACCTGGCCGTTGACACGAGCAGCAGCATCTTCTTGAGGGGCGACGTGGTCTTCGTGCCTTCCGCCTTCGTCAGCTACTACGGAGCCGCCCTGGACGAGAAGACACCCCTTCTCAGGAGTAACCAGGCCGTGAGCGAGAACGGAACCCGTCTCCTCAAGGCCCTCGGAGCCCAGGACAAGGACCTCGAGGAGGGTCTCATTGCCAACATTGGATTGGAGCAGGAGTTCTTCCTCATCCCCCGCGATGCCTACCTCAGTCGCTTGGATCTTCAGATGGCCGGCCGCACCGTCATGGGCAAGAACGCCCCCCGCGGGCAGGAGATGTGCGACCACTACATGGCTGCCCCTTCCATGACCACCCCCGCCCTCGCCTGCATGCAGCAGATCCAAGAGGAGTGCTGGAAGATGGGAATCCCCCTCAAGACCCGCCACCGCGAGGTCGCCCCCAACCAGTACGAGTTCGCCCCCCTCTTCGGCGTGAACACGGGACAGATCGACCAGAACATCATGGTGATGCAGGTCATCGAGGAGGTCGCCGCCCAGCACGGCCTCGCTGCTCTCCTGGAGGAGAAGCCCTTCGCCGACATCAACGGCAGCGGAAAGCACAACAACTGGAGTCTCGCCTCCGCCAAGACCTCCGACGGAAAGTCCTTCAACTTGATGGACCCCGCCGACATGTACGCCCGCACCAACGGCAACGCTGCCGCCTTCCCGTCCGTCATTGCCGCTCTGGTTGCCGGATTCGAGGAGCACGGAGACATCCTCAGGATGGCCATCTCCAACCCCGGTAACGAGTTCCGCCTCGGAGCTTGCGAGGCCCCCCCCGCCATCATCTCCACCTACCTCGGAGACGACATGACCAACTACCTCAAGGCCTTCAAGGAGGGAGACACTGGAGCCGAGTACAACCCCGGAAAGAAGACCCTTGACTTGGGAACCAAGTCTGTCCAGCCCTTCCAGGTCCCTGCCGAGGACAGGAACAGGACCTCTCCTCTCCCCTACGGGGGCTGCAGGTTCGAGTTCCGCGCCGTCGGATCCGCCGTCAACTGCAGCATGGTCAACGTGGCCCTTAACACCATCGCCGCCGAGAAGTTCGGCGAGCTCGCCGAGAGGATCGAGTCCGGCGAATCTGCCGCTGCCGTCGCCACTGACTACCTCAACAAGAGCTGGAGGGTCATCTTCAACGGCGACAACTACAACGAGGACAACCAGAAGATGCTCACCCGACGTGGAATCTGGAGGATTGACAGCGGTGTAGAGGCCAACCACTCCATTGTCATGGACAAGAACGTGGAGCTCTTCGAGAAGCTCGGGGTCATGACCAAGGCCGAGTGCGAGGCCAGGGAGACCATCCTCCACGACCACTACGTCGGATACGTCGAGCTCGAGGCTTTGAGTATGGTTGACATGATCAACCAGCACGTCATCCCCTCCGTGAAGAACGCTGGCCTCGGAGAGGCCCAAACCAGCGAGTTCCTCGCCGACCTTGATAAGAGTGTCAAGATCGTCAAGGACGCCATGTCCAAGATCCACGCCGAGGAGGAGCCCTACGAGAAGGCCAAGATGGCCAGGGTCCTCAGGCTCGAGACCATGGTCGACGTCAGGGAGGTCTGTGACTCTGCTGAGGAGGTCGTCCCCGAGGAGGCCTGGACTCTTGCCACCTACAAGGACATGCTCTTCCTCGACCAGAACGACTCCACTTGGATGTAAGCCGACGGCCAAGGCTCCAATGGGGTTGGTTGGAAGGAGGAGTGTTCTGGTTGGAAGGAGGAGTGTTCGGGGATTCAGAAAATAATGGAGGATTTAGTTTAGGGTCAAATGTTGGCACAAATTTTGGAAGTTAGCAAGCCTGCAGACAGGGAGGATGCGCGGCTGTGTTGTTGCGCGCTAACAACGACGACGACCCCCTCTAAAAGTGAAAGAGAAAAAGTTGAATTTTACATATCGAAGCGGTGTACCGATGCTGGGGTCAAAGGTTTATTGTATGATTCTCTAATATATTAAAGACCTGAGCCTCCGCATTTTGCCGTAGAATATACCGAATATTAAAACGACACCAACAACAACAAAAAAATATCTCACAAATATCGTCATTATTATCTACGAACATTTAGGCCGACGCACAGGGCGAAAAGACGGCGAATTGTTCCATAATGGGCGGAGCAACACTGTCTTTCACAGTCAACTTCAACACGCTTTTCTTGTCAGTCGTGATGGGTTCATCCAACAAAACGATCTTTTTTCTACCGATAGCTTTACCAATGTGTAACTCCAAATCATCTGCGCCATCAACACTCATTGTAATGGCGTAATCATGCACGCGCTGCCCGGAGACGACGTCCTCCGCTAGCTGGAACCGATCGAAAACTATTCCCCCCTCGATCTCAAGTTCGTACTCAACATCACCAATTCCACCCATCGTTTGGCCTATTGGCGTTCCGTAGCATTCTCTAACCCAATCGCCAAGCTGTTTATACACCTCAGCATGACTCTCGTCGACCAGTCCATCCCGATTTATGCTGAAAGCGAGTTCCATTACCATTCCTCGACCAACAATATCGTGGTAGATAGGAATCATTTCTTTCAGGGTGCGGACGTTCAATCCATCTTCCCAGAACCAAACGTGCTCCTCAAACAACTGGGGATCACAAAACTTGGGAAGATATAGGTCACCATCTTTATTACCCACATAACACTTATTCTGAGCTTCATCTGAATCTTCACAGTGGGCCATTTCTTCGCTGCTACTTGTGCTCCAAAAATCGCCAGCGGACACATCTGCGCTTGGGTTGCCAGATTCAGTCCCACACCAATAAGTGGGATTCTCGGGGGTACCTATCGCTTGACCCTGCAATTCCTCCATCATCTCGGCTCCCCATTCAGGGAGGACAGAATCGACCCACACCTCGGTGAAATTTCCATAATTCGTCCAAATCTCTTCGAGGTGCTGTCTCACAACAAACTCATAGTCCTGATCGGTCAAGTTCAACTGGTTTGGAAGGACCTCATCCATGCAACTATTGGTCCCAGAGAAGGAACGACAGAGCTTAAAATTCTTCATAATAGAATAATACAGTCCATACCCAACCCCGTACGCATCAGCGGCATCAACAAATTGCCTAACAACATCCAATGTTGAGTTCACTCCGTAGCCATAGGGTTCCCCATTCGGCAACTTTGCATCACTTTCAAAAATAGTAAAGCCACACCCGTGCTTCGCCGTCAGAATGGCAATGTTTGCACCCAGAGCACTGATACTCTCCATCCACTGTGTTGTATTTAGCTTAACAGGATTGAAAGTTGCTGGAGAGCTGGACATGCCGTCAGCGTAATCAGCAACAACGTTCCAGTTACTACTATCGCAGCACGGGTCCCCATTATGAGCGTAGGTGCCCATATTGAAATGGATCAGTGCAATAAAATCAGTCTCTTGATAACGGAGTTGAGCAGCACTGGGGGTGGGAATAATTGTTTTTGCCACAGCAGCAGCTGCAGTCACCGTAAGCGTCGTGATTAACCTCATAATACTTGTTTCAGATGATTATTAATAGATATATAACCACACAAACACCACTAGAGATTCTTCTATTTATTTTTGCAGAGGCAGTTCCTTTGAAGTTGTAGAAGGGTTACGTAAAGGTTTTATAGTTAAGTTTGTCGTGTGGGGGGAGTTAAGGCAGTGAAAAGCTCGAAAAAAGGTTTTCGGTTTTGAAGTCGTCGATTCGTGTCGATTCATCTGCAGTGTGAATTCCCTCTTGTTAAAATCATGGAGATCGCACATTGTTGTAGGGTGATTGTCCTCATAGTTTCTTATGTTCTCCCCATGGTCTATTCTCAGGACTGTAATCCTACCCAAGTTCACATTGTCGGGTCCATTGATGCGTCCACCTCCATGACGATTTCTTACCTGACCAAATCCTCAAAGTGTGCAAGCACGGTATTCTACGGGGTAACAAAAGACGATCTGTCAATGGAGTACACCACCAAAGATGATTCCTTTTCCTATACCTCAAACACTACCAAGTTTGGCCCTTACACCTCTGACTATATTCACCATGTGACCCTTAACAACCTCATTCCCGACACAAACTATTTTTACAAGATCGCCAACTCGACCAAAACCTACGATTTTGTTCTCCCCCCCCCTACCACCATTAACTATTCTGACTTTCCCCTCAAATTTGCTCTTGTGGGTGACCTTGGCCAGACGAACAACTCTAGACTCACTGTTGCCCACATCACTGAGAATAACCCTCACGAATTTGCTGCGATTCTGCATGCGGGGGATATGTCTTACGCCGATGCCGAGCAGCCTCGGTGGGATTCTTATTTTGAGATGATTGAAGCTGTTGCTGCCACAACTCCCTGGTATGTCTCTGCTGGGAACCACGAGATTGAGATTAATGACCAAACTTATGAGGTCTTTACAGCCTACCAAAGTCGGTACAAGATGCCAAACTTAGTGCCTGCTTCTATTCAAAACGCATCTCCTGATCAATTCACCGGAAATCCGACCCCATCCGTGTTTCAGGGTCATTACGAAAATGGCAACAGCTACTACAAGACTGAGATTGGTCCTGCGACTATAATTTTCTTGAACAGCTACACGGACACTAACCTGGATTCGCCTCAGTACATCTGGCTTGAAAATACTCTTGCGTCAGTTGACCGAGTCATAACCCCCTGGCTATTCGTTCTATTTCACTGCCCTTTTTACAACAGCTTCAATGACCACCAAAATGAGATCCAGGAAGTTACAATGATGAATTCGATGGAAAATCTCTTCATCAACAACCGTGTCAACGCCATCTTTTCCGGCCACGTTCATGGGTACGAGCGCACAAAACAAGTTGCTTACGGCGAGTTGGATGACACCGCCCCCATGTATGTCATCATCGGAGATGGAGGCAACCGGGAGGGTCATGCAGACAAATTTCTATCTGACACCCCCCCTGTTTGGAGCGCTTATCGCAACGGCGAAGTGTTTGGACTCGGTAGCCTAACAATTAACAGCAAAAACAGCGCCACCTGGAGCTGGATAAAAAATGTCAACGAAACTTCTCTTTTTGCAAGTGGGGACACAGTTGAATTGGAGAACAGCTACTTTCTCTAAAGTAAAGGGCGACACTAATTTCAACCCAAAAGTAAGTTCACAACAATTTCTTTTATACTATCACTATTCCCAGTCCAAGACCTTCACAAATTCCTCCTCAGTAAAGCTCAACAACTTGGCCGCCTCAATGTGACACTTCTGCTTTTTCAAACAGTCAATCAATTTGACCTGCTTCTTGAAGGCCGTCAGAAGCTCCGCCCTCTGTCTCTCAAGGCTGCGGATTTGGCTGGTCAACTTATCGTTTTCTTTCCTTGCATCTTTCCCCCCCGCCTTCGTATCTTGAGTGGCCTTGGCAAGAACTGCCTTGAATTTCTCGCACTCCTCGAGTGCTCGAGCCAGACGAATTTCCCGTCCCTTGTGTTCCTTTTCAGCACTTGCGGCCACCTTGTTGGCAGCAGCCAAATCCCTCTTCGTTTGTGCGAGCTCGCGTTTTAGCCCATCATTTTCGCTGGAATGGTCTGTCACGCCCTTCTTCATCTTCTCCGCCTCCTTTTTCAAATCTAAAATCACCTTGCTCAACCTCTTGTTCTCCTCTGTCACCTCCTTGCTTTTCTTTTGCGCTCCCCTCATTCCTTCCTCCGCGTCTTTTTTCGTCATCAATGCTTCTTTCAATTGAACATTCAGGGCCTTTATGCGCGCCTTCTGAAAGCGGATCTGAGCTTCCGTTCCAATGGAGGGACTGGCATCAGCAGGTGTCGTGGGTGTTTGGAGTGGTGAGGAAGTTGATGTGTCGGTGTAGGAATTATCAGTATTATTTGTGCTCTTGGCGTCGATGATTCGTTTGAAATTTGGCCTCTCTGCACCCTCAGGGTTCTCGTCGCAGTCTCCATCGTCATCAGCATCTACATCCCCAACCTGTGGGAGCTTAATCGCCAGGCTTTCCGGAGAGCTCATGCTCTTCATCATCACAGTTTCCTGCGCATGCTTCTGCATCGTTCGAGGGGTCATTTTAGTGGTGGGCTTAACCGTCATATTCTTGTTGATGTTGTCACCGTTATTCTCGCCCATGATGACTTTCGGCTTTGGGATGTTGCTGGGCAATCGCTGTTGGTTATTACTGTTCATCAAGTTTCTCAGTGGCACACTCTTTTTCTCTTCGTATGCAGCCCCGCCGAAGTTTTCGTCATCACCATTCAGTTGAGCATCCTGTGGATATTTTGTTAGTCACATTTGAAAATGGTGTAGGTATTTTGGGGAGTTTTTTACTCACAATCTCATCCGATATTCTCCTCAATTCTTCTTCTCTCGCCTGGACACTTTGCGCAAAGCGCATCTCATCTTCAATTGTTGTCATTGTCGAAAATTAGGTGGGATTTTAGTTGTTAGGTTTACGCCGAGCGACGAGTTGAAAAAAGTTGCTTTCGAAAAAAGCAACCATCTGCTGCCGTTGCTTTCGGCCGCACGAAGTATAAAATTGGCACCTCTCGGAGCAAATGTCTTCTTCTCAGACGCCTGCGATGAACCACACTCCCTTTTCCTCCACTAATGAACTAGCCGAAGCCCTTGACGATGAAGACGAAAACAACAACAATATCATGAATATTGGCAACAGTTTTAGCAGCATCAACAATAATGACCCAAACCACCCCCACCACTCACATCATGTTCACATTAAGGGTTTATCCGGTCATCACCGCCCCCTTGCCTCTCCTGAGATTGTCTCCCAGTTCACCCACCAAAACCTTCACCACTCCTATAATCCAGACAACCCTCGAACTCACCGCCAGCTGCACCTTCTTGAGCAAATGGACCCCGAAATAACGAAGTACAAGAAGGAACTGCGCTCAATTTATGACAAGTATTCGTCCAAGGACCGCAAGTACTTGGAGCGGGGTGACTTCAACCACCTTGAGGAGTCAAAGTTCATTAAGTTCTGCATGGACTACAGGATTAGCCCATCACTCCTCTCTCTCATCGAATTGAAGGAAATTTTCCGTCTCTCCACAAAAAAAATCACCCATTTGGATAAGCACACCCACAACGAGGAGAAGTGCACCACTTTTGATGACTTTATCATGTGTCTGGTGCTCCTTGCGAGCAAGGTCTTCAGTGGGGACAAGTGGGACGTAAAATTTCCTCACAACAAGCAGAAATTTATGTTACTATTATTCTGGATGGACCAAAAATCAGAACTGTAAGTACTTTGACGGAGCGCGAGTTTGTCGCTGCGAGAACTTTTGAGATCGGAGATGCTGCGCGAGTTATTTGTGAGAGTTGCTGCGACTCATTGCTTTTTGAGATCCTAACCGACACGATCGCGTAGTTTCGTTGGAAACGGTGCCAATCTCATGCTCCGTGTTTCTCATAATAGGCAAATTGAAATGGAAATATCTGCTAAAATGGACTTTGGTAACGCTGGTGAGACCTTATACAAGAAGTTCCCTGCAATTAAGGGTGTGGACTTGGAGATGAAATCCGTCTTCTATCACTATTGCGTGGTTGCTGATAGGTTGAACTGCGGTCCAAGCGCTTGCATGAACCGCCAGCAATTCGTTAAGCTCTTTGAAGACGCGGGAATATTCGCGAAGAACCAGAAATCAGCTCAACTCTCAATTATTTTCCAGCAGAATTTGGTGAACAAAGAGAAGAGGCTTCGCTTCGAGAATTTTTACAATTCTATTGCTGATGTCGGTTGTGTAAAATGGAAAAACGAAAAGATACTCAAGAGGGCACGGAGCAAGTTTCACGAACCTGGCGTTGCTATCCACCGACTCTTGCTAGATTATATGCTCCCTTTATCTGCCCAGGTTGCCGCTGTTTCTTACAGTGCCCGCAACAGGACAGGCGCAGGAGAGAGGAGGGGAAGCGATGTTCGTGCAGGAGAATGGATCGAGCGTTGGCGAAGCATTGAGATATTGAGGGAGGCTTTGAAGGCACCGGAGATTCTCGAACATTTTGGGGTGAATACCGACGACAGCAGTGGAAGTGACACTAGCGAGAGTGATAGCGAGGATGACAGTGAAAGCAGCTATGAGAGGAGTAGCGAGGGTGATAGTGAACTTGATGGACCGCCACAGCAAGCGTCATTACAGCCGCATCCTCATGGTTCATTTTCACCGCAACCGCAACCGCAACCGCAACCGCAACCGCAACCGCAACCGCAACCGCAACCACGACAATGCCAGCCACCAAAGATGAGAAAGACGAGGTGAACCCCAACATGCTATCCATCGATGTGCCTGCTTGGGTCGAGCTCATGCATCGGAGTGATAGGAAGCGTGTCCTTGCTTATGTTGTGCGGGCTCGACCTAAGGATAACGATGGCGAGGGTTTCATCAGCCTTAGAACGGGACGTGATTTGACCCCCATCTTGCAGTTGAGACGAACGGCCAGCGTGGCCAACAGCAATCGTCAGGTGGATGATATTGATAAGGGAAGAAACGCAAGGTAAGTCCATGGAAGAGAAATGAAAGAGTGAAATCCCAAAATTGTCCTGCCTCCCTGTCCTACTCCGTCCTGCCTTGTCCTACTCCGTCTTGCCTTGTCCTACTCCGTCTTGCCTTGTCCTACTCCGTTTGCCTTGTCCTATTCCGTCTTGCCTTGTCCTATTCCGTCCTCCCTTGTCCTACTCCGTCCTGCCCTGTCTTGTCCTGCCCTGCCATACCCTGCCCTGCCCTACTCTCTGTTCTGAAATGCGCGAGCCCGTTGCAAAGACAAAGAGAAAGCTGCCACCTGTTTTCCATCACGTAAAAAGCGCTATCGAACCTTCGTTGGGCACTCGCTTTGTTCTCGAACCTCCCTGTCCTCTCTCGCTGCGAAACGATCGCATTTGCTGTTTTCCGTTTTCACTTGCTCTGTCAACCAACATCTCTTTCCATATAACCATTACCGTTGCACCTCCCTCCTTCTCCATCTCTCCATCCCAAAATTTTCGTACGAATTCGAAGTAGTTCCGAGGAGGACGATTCCGTCGAAGAACCAATCTATGTTGATGAGAATGATGACAGCTCTTCCTCGAGCGGCAGCGATAGCGATGATCCCTTCACAGATGAGCGAAAAGAGAGGATCACGAGAAACTCTATTGCGAACACGGCGATGTCGAGCTTCTCCCCAATAAAGAAACTTCCGAAAAGTCGCACTCCCTCAAGCTTGATTAGCCAGCCTCGCCAGAAATCCAAACGTCCATCGATAGCGAAAGTAACCGTCAACACAGCCAAACTTGTCGTCACCGGAGGGAAGGGGAGAAACCTGGCCCCTGCGAGCACCCGCTTCGAGCCTACCACCACTCCTCTCAGCGCTTTCAAGAGCAAGCTGAAAAACCACAAGGAGAGAAAAAGCGTAGAGAAATCATTTGAAATAAATCTAACACGCACAAACAACTGCAGTACGCCGCCTGTGTCTGTGAAAATTCAACGTACTGCTGACTCAGAGGACGATGATAACGAAAGCGGCCCCGAACCCCCCAAAGGCCGACCAAAGCAGAAACCAGCAGCACATCAGAACGCCCCGGATCAGAGCACGCGCATGCTCAGCGGTCTGATCGAAGAAATGAGCAATAATTTGGATGGCAACGACTCCTCGACGTTAGTCAATATTTTGTCCGCACAGATTAGATCCAAAAGTGAATTAGATGCCTGGTTCTTGCGTGGGGGCGCTGCAGAGCTGGGAATCGCAATCAACGCTGTTCCGATCGCAGACTGTGTCTGCGCCAGAGGCCTTTGGCAGTCACACTGGCGAGAGGAGTGGTGTGCTATATTCAACAGCTTCCTTGCATTTTATGTCCCTTTGTCGAAGAAGCCAGCCCTGGTGCTGTACTACCGAGACATTATGCTCATCCGCTGCCTCTCACAAAGTTTGAGGCACAGCCCTCTTCCTGGCCTCTCACTACTCGCCATTGAGACTCCCGGCAGGGTACACTACTTAGCATTCAGCAAGAGGAGCGAGATGGAGGATTTCGAGAGCAAGGTCAAGGCTTCCATAATTGAGGACGAGTCGATGTCATTGCCTTTCGCAACATCAGCATCCTCGTCAATGACTGAATCGACGGCTACCACCGCTACAAATCCCTCTCCTTCCCTGCAGAAGCGGTCAGGAGACGAAGGTGTGCAACAGCAACTACAGCAGCAACAGCCTCAACAGCAGAACACGCCTTCCTCCGATCCTCGGGAAAATTTCGTCCTAAAGAGTGGGCAGTGGGCATCGGCAAATAAGAGCAATCGTCGCGTTGTTTTGAATGCCCGGAAGATGAAATTCGACGGAAGCAGCAGTTTGTCTATGAGCTGCTTTGATCGTCTTGCGGACGACGAATTCGTCGAGAGAACCCCACTTCTTGGCGCCGCAGCCAATGCGACAGCTGACACCATCTCCGGCGCCACGACCTCAGCCAATGGTAATGCCACAATATCTGCTGGCGCTGCCCCCGGCGTCGTTTCCGGTGCCACTGTCATCTCCAACCCTCCAAAAATCACCAACACCCCTTCTTCTTCTACCAACATCGCTAATAACGCTGATGCGACACTTTCGATTGCTGTGTTTGTAGAGAATCTACTGGTTCAGGCACTTTCGTTATCCCCCGACTCCTCTCTTGACGAGTTGATCCAATTTCTCAACGCGGCATCCTGCTTACGGTCGATAAACCTACGAAAAATCAACTTCGATTCGGAGGAAGCTGTTTGCATCTTCGTCAATTTGTACCATGCGCTGCTTCAGCATGCCTTACTTTTGCTTGGACCCCCAAGCAAAAGCAGCGTCACCCACTTCATGCGTTGCGTGTGTTATGAGGTGGGTTGTGATGTGTTTAGTTTAGCAGAAATCGAGCATTGCGTCCTTAGGGGCAAGACGACTAGTTTGCACAACGGAAAACTTCCATACGTGACGCCTTTAAAAACTTCTAGTAGCTTCACCAACTTCTACGGCTTAAGTGCTGTTGACGCTAGAATCAACTTTGTGTTGAACCATGGATTTATAGGCGAACGGAATACGGTGCCGATTTTGCGTGCTAATAACCTGCATTCTCAACTCAACAAGACTAGCACCGATTTTATCCAGCACATACTAGCCATCGATAGCACGAAACGAGTGGTTGTGCTGCCAGAAGTTTGCAAGTTGTATAGATACGACTTTGGCGACGGTGGTGTCATCAGCATATTGAAAATGGCGCTGCGATTTTTGGACAGGGACAAATGGGAGGCGCTTAGCTGGCTTTTGGCCGACGAGGAGAGGGGGGTCAGTGTGAAATACAAGTCGAACACGTGTGCATTCGTTAATTTTCTGGCTGCAGACATCGTGCCCGTTGAACAAAAAACGATATAGAGTAGTTCTTACATTAATTGTCGTAAAATGTGCCAGCTTTTCTAGTATTTTTTTCTCTGTTTTAGTTTCGTTCACTACGAGGACAACGGTACCATATCAATCAAGATCGCTTTTATTTAGCATCCTCATTTTGGACCTCATCTTGTTGTTTGACCTCATCTTGCTTCGCCTCAGCTACTTGCAGTTTGAGAGCATCTATCTCCCGTGCCATTCTTTGCTCACGGGGAGATAGTGGTGGCGACGGTATTGGTGTTGGTGGAAGCTCCTCACGCCCAGCAATGTAATCGCAAGCCTCTACGATGTTATCAAAAACGTTAGTCGGCGAGATCTTTTTGTTGGTCTCATCCTTTGGGAGAAATTTTCCTGTTCGCACCAACATAGCATCCATTCCGCAAGCTATTGCGCCCCCAACATCGTTGAACAGATCATCCCCAATCATCACGCATTCGTTTGGTTGTGCAGATTCGTCGATGGAGGATAGAATGGAGGTAAAGAATTTCTCGCTTGGTTTGCCTATAATCTCACAGGTGGTGTTTGCAGCTGCCTCGATGGCTGCAATGAAGGCACCTGGGCCCAGAGAGAGCTCTTTATCGTTGTCTCTGAAATAATTTGCTCGATGAATTGCCACGAGTGGGCAAGGCTTCGATTGTGATTTTCGATTCATTATGAGCCGGAAGGCCCTGTTGAGGGTGTCATAATTGAATTCTGTCGGTGCAAGGCCGACCAAGACACAATTCTTATCGCTGTCTGTCTTTTGGTCAATATCGCCAAGGGTGGCTGTGAAATCTCCAGCCAAAAGTTCGGGGTCAATGAGTGCCAGAGGTACAAGGGAATTTGACTTCAAGTATTCGAAAGTTGCAATTGCACTGGTTACCACGTGATCGTTAGGAACAAGTTCAGCGTCGAAACCATTACGACGCAGGTGTTTCAACAAAGTCGACTTCGAAGACTTTGAAGTATTTGTCACGAAACGAACTTGAATTTTCGCTTGCTGCAGCGTTTTGATTGCTTCAACTGCATTGCTAAATGGGACACCATTCTCATCGTGGACAGTGCCGCTCAGATCGACAAGAGCATATTTGTATTTCGGTGCGAAGGAGTATTTTACTGCGGTGCGCGGCGTTGTTGTCGGGTTGGTCGGGGTTACCGGGGTTGTCGGGGTCTCTTTCACCTCAGACATTTAAAAGGAACGTCAAAGGGGGGTAAGGGACAATGAGATGTTTGCTGTGTTGTGCCCGGGTAAGCGGCAAAATGCAGGAGGTTACTCCCAGATGGGGGAGGATGATAATTGATTTAAAGTAGCCGGGGGCGGATGATCTGTTTGTTTGATCGCAGGGCGGAAGATTAATTTATGACAATCAATTTCCGCTGTGGAGGCTGTTTCAGATTTCCCCCGAAACCCCGAAAGTGTTAAAGACAATGATAAGACACTTTAGCTACAAAAAACGCAATACTACAGCTATTATGTCATTTTCTGTACGACCAATTCCCCCAATGACCATCCTAGCTATTTTCTCGCTGATATAAATATGAAATAAACCCCAAGCAATCTTCTTTGATGATGTTCATCATCGCCTAGACCGCCTTTCCATCAAATACTTTTTCGCTTTCTCAATGTCGTTGATACTGTAGTCGCCCTCTACACTATCCCCGCTATCATCGAGACTGTTACCAATCATGCTGGTGTTTTCAGGGCTCCTCGGCTGCTCGTTTTCCCAGCCAACATCATCCCTGAGATTAATTCTCGACAAGTTATGGGCAAAGCTGCTGTCCATCTTATCGTTGGCAAGCGAAATTGGAGAGCTAAACGTCTTCTGCGCAGTGTTGTGTGAACGATGCTCTTTGCTCTTTCTAATGCTTGAAGCTTTGGCAATAATGCTGGTGCTGGCCCGAACACTGCTGTTGTATACATCAATTTGACGATAAACTCCCATTTCTTCCTTCATGACACTCAGCTGATCTTCCAGCAATTTCACTTGCGTGAGTAAGAGCGAATTCTTTTCTATTTCGCTATCGAGCCCGGCCTTTAATTCAACCAAGCGATCTTCCCTGTCCTGGCGCTTTTTCTCGCTCGCAGCCCAGTCGCTGACAGTTTGTTCCAACTCCTTCCGAAGCTGCTTCAGCTCCATCCCAGCGACCATGTTACCCATCTCATTCTTATTCTCATGTAGCGCAGTGATCTCGGCCTGAAGATTTGATATGATGCGTTTTTGCTCCTGCTTGTGGCTCTCGCTCAATTTCAAATCGCTCTCCAATTTAACAAACCTGTCGTTCATGTTCGCGTTTTCGAAATCTTCCTTCTTCAGTTCTCGTTCAGCCTCCTCCGCGACACTCTTCCACAGTTTCTGTTCGTTCTCAACCGCCGCTTTCTCAAGTTTTAGCGAATCTAATGCAGCGGATGCCTTGTCGTGACTTTCCCTCAAAATTTCAAACTCTTCTTGGAGGCTCAACAATTTTTTCAATGTCTCTTCCTCGCCTTCCCTCAGATTATCCAGTGCACGACTTTTGATTTCACTCTCTTGCAGCGCGTTTTCAGACACGGTTTCAGCACGTACTTTTTCTGCTAGGATTTGTGCGCACTTCTTCTCCGAGTTTGCGAGTTGTTGTTCCACCCTGTCAGCCCTTATTCTCTCCACCTGGACCAAATTCTGAAGTTCGACAATGTCGAGGGTCAACGAAGCATTGTCGTCCTTCTTTCGCTCCACTGTTCGTTCGAACTCTGCGCTCTGGGCGGTGGCATTGAGTTCGCCTCTCTTTGTCCGCTGAATTTCGACATCTTTCGCTGCTATCTCGTCCTCCAGCCGTTTGATGGAGGCCAAGTGCGAGCCGATAGTAGATTCTAAAGCCGCTACTACGGCGGCCTCTTTCTTGGCGTTTGACAAATCGACTACAATTTTCCTCCTTTTGTCCGCTTCCACGCTAAGCTCGTCTCTGAGCTTGGAAATTATAGTCTCGTAAGCTTCCTTTTCTCGCTTAGCCTCGAGCAGCTTGCTCTCGTTCATTCGTTTCTTTCGCGGCGATTCGACATGCATGTCGTCCAGATCGTAACTGTATTCATCCCCCCCGTGCTCACCGTCGTCGAGCATCGAGTTCCTCATCGCAGACATTTGTTTTCTCAAGATGGCAACCTCGTTCCCGACCCCAACCTCGCTCTGGAGGGTTTCAAGTTCAGTCTCCAGTCTCCCAATTCTGTTCTTAAGCTCTTCGTTGTCGATGCTCAATGAATCGTTCAGTCTCTTGAGCTTTGTGCACTCGCTCTCGCTGATTCTCTTCATCTTGGAGACTTCTAAGCTACTCTTGCGAATAGTATCGAGCTCCTGTTCAAGGAGCTTTTTGCTGTTGACCATTATTTTGAGCTGGTTGTTTGTGGCCTCCACAGTCTCGTCCTTGGCGGTGGACGCCTGTTTGATACTGAGCATTGTTTCACGCAGAACCTCGTTCTCAGTTTTATGGCTCAAAACCTCCTCATTGAGATTAGTAATGGTGTCATTGAGGCGTTTAATGTCGAGCTCCAGGGTAGAGTTGCTCGTGGTCATGTCGATCTGCTTCTGACGGGTCTCGGAAAGATCAGCTACAACCTTCGATAATTCGCTTTCCAGGTTCTTCGATTTCTGCACGTAAAACGAAGTTTGTTCAGCCTTTTCCGTGAGAGTATCGATGTCACCTTTGAGTTTCGAGTTGAGGGATTCTGCGAAGAGCAACGAGCGGAGCGGAGCGGGGAGCGGAGCGGAGCGAGGAGTAAGGAGCGGAGCGGGGAGTAAGGAGCGGAGCGGGGAGCAACGAGCGGAGCGAGTCGCGCGAGGATTGTTAGCTAATTTGAAATGCGTAGCAATGATAGTGCGGAGACTAGCTCCATGTAGCTGCTATAGTAGCCGATAAAGGAACGGAATAGACGCATTTCCAGCCCGTCGCTTCGCTCCCCCTCACAACTTCTCACCTAACTCGTCGGATTTTGTTGTGGCATCTGTCAGCGAGTTTTCTAGTTCAATCGTTTTGTTGCGAGAGGAAGATAAATCACTGCTGGTCTTCGTCAATTCTTTTTTGAGGGCGTCTGTCTGCTTGGTGATTGTCGCGTTTTCTTTCGTTTGGGCATGGATCTGGTCGGCGAGGGTTTTATTCTTGAGCTCTGCGGCTTCTAGGGTCGTCTCAAGTGACTTCGTTTTTTCATTCAACATATTCAACTTCCGGTCACTTTCCGTGAGAGCCTCCTCAGAGAGTTCCAGCTTGCGGTTGGTGGAGCGCGAATTTGTGGTTAAAGTCTCGATTTCTGAGTTTATAGAGTCGATTCGCGACTTGTTGTTGTTGTTGTCTTTTGTGAGCTTCTTGTTGGCACGGAGGAGGGTATCATGGTCGTTTTCGAGTTGGTTCTTTTCACTTGAGATTTGCTTGATTTTTGCTGCGAGCGATGG
>ERZ651776.3258-NODE-3258-length-16361-cov-4.465303_pt1 | contig 16361 bp, 15 predicted proteins | sample MGYA00514761_ERZ651776 | MGnify/ENA metagenome assembly ERZ651776 | reverse complement strand
GAGGTCCCTTTAATAAGTATGTTTACGTACGCAATCGGACCATTTGAGTCCTGAACAATTCCTGTGACTTTTCTTACTGTAGGATTGTATTTATAGCTGTAGGAACTAGTACTTCTACTTGAATTTCTATAGTAGTTATTTACAAATTGTAAGTACTTGGTGTTAACTTCCGGTTTTATATTATTGGTATTTGGGTCTCCTGTGGATATGATAAGCGATACATCTTCCCAAGAAGTTCCTGTGGTTTGAAATACATGTGCTTTATAGGCGAGATCCAACGGAGTATTAATCGTTTTTGCTTTCAAATCATAGATAGGATACCAGCCTGCATTCGCTACGTTATATTTTAAGACGAGTGGAAGTGTCGCTGGACGTTCACTATTTATTTTTAACGTAATTTTTCCTGTACTTTTTTCTTCGGTAATGTTTAGTTCGTTGAACTGTTTTGTCAGATCTTGGTTCTTAAGCTGAAGGTCATATCTTTTGCGCTCTGCATCCAAGATTTCGTTCTTGATTTCCGTCACACGTTGTCTGTAATAGGTCGCAAGAGCTTTTACTTTTTCGAGACTGACTTCTTGTGTCGTACTTCCTAGCTTTTGGTTAAGGCTGATAACCTCTTCTTCTTTTTGTAAACCGATGATGCGGTTGTTGAGTTTTTTGATGCTAAATTCTACATCCTTTTTTTCTTTTTGTAAGGCTTCAACGGCTTCTGTGTTTTTCTGTTTTGTTAAGAAATCAATGCCATAATTGATAGAGAGAATCGAAGCTTCTCCGAGTCCAGATACTTGAATGCTATTTTCATCTATGGTATTAGAAAGGTTTTCAAAAATAAATGTGGTGGTTCCGTCTTCTACCAATACACTGCTGTTTCTTTCTACTTGCGCTCCGTTCAGGTACACGGTAACTCGTGAGATCTCAGAATCGGCTTTCTTTTCAGATACATATACGTCTTCAGACGTTTCTGTACAGATTACGTTTATTGGGTTTGAGTCCGCTACTGCGACTACGCTCAGCACAGATTTCGCGAAAGCGTAATTAGCAACAAAAAAGGCTAGCAGGAAGAGTGTTTTTTTCATGGTTTCATGATTTATAGGATCAAAATTAAGGTAAAATAACAGATGAAGAAACCTACAATGAGGGATGTAGTGTTATTAGTTCGTTAAATAGTCTATTGAGGTAGGGAAGAGGTTCTCGACTTCTCGGGAACGCGATATTATCCTAAAAACTTGGCTTTTAATTCTGGCGTAGGAATCATACAGGATTCTTTTTTACCGTACCATTTGTAGCGATTTTTAGCAATGAAGTCATACACTAGATTTCTAAGAAATGCAGGGATGATAAGAAAAATGGCGAGTAGGGGATAACCACCAGACAGCGACCGAGCAATATGTAAGGCTGCCGAAGATTTTGTATATGCCTTTTCTTGATCTATAAGAATAATGGAATCTGTTTCTTTAGGATCAATCTGATGTTTCTCCATCAGTGATTTACCAATGTCGCTTTGTAACGGGGCATATCTAAAAAGATCTTTTGGATCATGCTTGATGACAAAGGTGATGGAGGAATTGCATAGGTTGCAGACCCCGTCAAATAGAATAATTTTTTTATCTTTTACTTCTTCCATTTCATTCCCGTGAACCTACCTGTCGGGAGACAGGGGCGGGAATCTCATCCCGTCAGTCACAATTTTTACTTTAACAATACAAAGATACTACCCGAATTCTAGAGTTGTTTTAAAATCTTGTTAAGCTTCTATGTCCGCTTTCGCGAAAGCGTTATTTTGCCTTTTTTACACCTCGATAAGCTCTGTATGACATCTTATGGTACAATTTATTTCTTCTTTTTTGTCTGTACCAATTCTAGTTGATCTACAGAGACCTTAGTCGTAAACATACCGTAATCTACGGTGGCTTTTCCTTTTTCTATAAGATCAATAACGCCAACGGCTTTACCATCATACATCCGTACACGATCTCCTACTTTTAAGATAGGTTTTGGCTTTTCTACTTTCGGAGCTACTTTTTTTGATTCTTCTTTCTTCTTCCGGATCACAGCCACTTTCTGTTCCACCTCTTTTTGAACTTGAACTTCTTTTTGCTTTTGAACTTTAGCTTGCTTAAGGGACTGTTTTTTACGTTTAGAATTTTCTATCTGAATGATTTTCATGAGCTCAGCAACGAGTTCGCGTTTTTTCTTATCGTGATAAAACTTCTCACTTATCGTATCTAGTTTTTGACCTAAATAAATAAGCCGCTGATTACTATCATAAAGTTCCTGATAGTTTTCTAATTTGGATTGCACCTTTGCATTGACCTCCTGAAGCTTCTGATCTTGCTGTATGGCTTTTTGCTCTTTCTCTTTAAGGGTAGCTGTAGTTTTAGCAAGTTTGCTACGTTCTTTTTGAAGATCAGCGATACTCTTATCAAAACGAATTTTACCACGCTCTACCTTCTTTTTTGAGCGATTGATGAGTGAGTAAGGAATGCCATTTTTTTGAGCGACTTCAAACGTAAATGAACTTCCTGCTTCTCCTAGATGTAACTTAAATAAGGGTTCTAGCGTTCTGGCATCAAAAAGCATATTGGCATTGACAATCTCTTTGGTTTCATTTGCCATCATCTTGAGGTTGGCATAATGCGTCGTGATTATCCCGTAGCTTTCACGCTCATGAAAGACTTCTAAGAATGTCTCAGCTAGCGCACCTCCTAATTCTGGATCTGAGCCTGTACCAAATTCATCAATCAAAAAGAGAGTGTATTTATCACATTTCTTAAGAAAGTAGTTCATATTCTTAAGACGATAACTATAGGTACTCAGATGATTTTCTATACTTTGATTATCACCTATATCAGTAAGGATTTTATTAAAAAGACACATCCTAGAATACTCGTGAACAGGGACGAGCATCCCGCTTTGGAGCATGAGTTGTAAAAGTCCTACGGTTTTTAACGTAATACTTTTACCTCCAGCATTGGGGCCAGAGATCACAATAATGCGACTTTCTGAGTCTAAGTGAATGTCTTGCGGAAAGGTTTTTTCTCCTTTGGCGGTATTGCTTAGGTAGAGTAGTGGGTGGTAGGCATCTTTAAGCGTGATCTCTCTATCTTTTGTAATGGTCGGTAAAATAGCATTAAGCTTCTCTGCATATTTTGCTTTGGCAGCAATAACATCGATGGTACTTAATAGTTTTTGGTATTCTTGAAGTAGAGTAATGAACGGACGAATAGTATTGGTTAACGCTTTTAAAATACGTTTGATCTCCTCGTCTTCTTCAAAAAGCAAGTTGTTGAGTTCTCGTTGCGCCTGCATGGTTGCTTCAGGCTGTATGTATACAATACTTCCTGTTTTAGAACTCCCCATAATAGAACCTTTCACTTTACGACGATGCATCGCCGTGACAGCCAGTACGCGTACGTTTTCCACCACAGATTCTCTTATATCATCTAGATATCCATAGCCGTGATAGCGTCCTAAAGCAGAAGCAAAACTGGAATTGATCTTTCCTTTCACTTGATTGATACTTCTTCGCGTGTTTTGTAATAGCGGAGAGGCATCATCTCTTAATTCTCCATATTTATCAAAAATGGCATTCACTGCATCTTTGATCACAGTGGTATATTCTGTATTGACAACGGTGTTATAAAGTGTAGGATAGCGTTCTTGATACTTATCAAAAAATTTCAGATGAATATTTACAGTTTCTGAAATACTAGATAGTTTTTTAAAGCTTCCTCTTTCTAACACGCTGTCTTCTATATCCAGAAATTTAATTTCGCGATCTATTGGGTCGTATCCATGATTAGGAATGACGGTTTCGTGAAATCTAGATGAGACGTATTCATTGGTTTGATGTAATCCAAAAAGCACCTCTTTTGATGCGGTATATGGAACAATAGCGAGCGCTTTTTCTTTACCATGTTCTGTAACGCAACGCTCTGCAACATGTTCACAAACAGTATGGAATTCGAGATCTTTAAGTGTTTTTTGATGTATGTTTATCATCTTATGGATACTGTGGCGATTAGGTCTTTACTAATGCATCACAGGATATTATTTTTCTTTATAAATTATAGGTCATAGCTTTTCTAGCAACACAAAAGTACAGAATAAATAAGCTGCATACTATCATTTATATCATAAGAAAGGTCTTAAGTATGTATTCTAACACTCCTAAGACCTTTTTGTATATTAATGTTGGTATAAATGATTATCCAGAAACTGTCGTGAGAGATAGACCAAGACATTTTAAGGATGATCTTATGACGGTGAATGAAATAGAGTCACATGTGGTCTCTTGATCTTCACTAGTCTCTTGATCTTGACCTCCTCTTATTAGATTCAAATCATTGCTATTCAATCTTGCAATGGTTACTTTCTGAAATGCTACAGGCGAATTTTGGTTGATTTTTCTCATGATTTTTCTATTTAGTTTAATGGTACCTAAAGTTAAGAGAAATAAATCATTATGATATACTCTTAAAGGCTTTGGTCATCTTCATTCATAAATAAAGACTAAATAATCAATCTAATTTGTTTAATTTTTTAATAAAGTAGGAAGGGTAGATACTATATACTTTATAAAAAGTCTTTGAAAAAGATTCGGCACTTTTAAAACCACATTCTTCCGCAATGGCTTTTATAGTGAAGCGACGTAATTTAGATTGAGATTTTAATTGATTAAAAGCATATTCAATACGAAGTTCCTTTATATATGTAGCAAAACTTTTTTGTTTATAATGGTTAATTACCTTGGACAAATAATTACTATTTGTATTCATTTTTGAGGCAAGGCTATGCAGAGTGATTTTAGAATCTATATAGGAATGTGCTACTTCAAAATCAGATAACTTTATTAATAACATATCTAGTATTTCTTTAGGAATATCAGGTGGTGAAGTATCAAAAATTTTAGGTGTAATCTTCTCTTTAGGTTTTTCCGTTTTAATTAATTCTTTAAACCTCTTTTTATAAAATGTTTTCTTTTTATATTGGTACGCAGAGACTCCTATAATCCCAGATATTACAAGTAATAAAATAATCGTAGATGTGTTTGATTTTTTTTTGTCAAGCTGTAACTGCTGTATAAGTTGCTCCTTACTACTTATTAAACTAGGAATATCTAGTTTGTTTGTTATTTCTTGGTTTACATATTTGTAGCGATTATCTAAGATACTATCTACTTGAATAAGCTTTCCTGTGTACGTTAGCTGTTCTTCTATATCACCCTCTTTTTTATAGTATTTTATAATTTGTTGGTAGGCACTGGTAAATTCTGGAGAAATATTGTTTGTTTTTTGAAAGATGCTATCTACTTTTTTATAATTTAAAATAGATTTTTTTTCATTCTGTAAATAAGAGTACGCTTTACCTAGATAGAAATATCCACTTGTAATGGTGGTTTGGTCTTGAATTTTTTCAATGTAAGGTAAGGCTCTTGCGATATTGATTTCTGCCTCTACATATTCTTGATTTTGTAGTTTTAAGATACCATCTAGTAATAAAAAATGATAATAATTGATAGAGGTGTCAGACTCATTTTTATCTAATAGCCCTAGCCGTGTATAGACTCTAGCTGAATCCAAATAATTCATTTTTCTATAAGCGTCTGCGAGTGAGAATAATACATTGTAGTATAAAGGAGAGTTTTCATCTCTATAGTTTTTCTCTACAACATATTTGTAGCATTTTTTTGTGATAGTGAGTGCTTCTTGGTTCTTATCAATGGTAGATTTTAGCTGTCCGAGACTTTGGTTAATCAAGAATTCTAAATGCTCTTTTCTACTACCGTGATTGTAATATGCTGCTTTGATATAATTGTCTAAAGCATTTTTATAAAGGTATTTTCTATGATAGATAACCCCTTTGTCAAAGTAGGCTGTTGCTGGAAAGTTTTCATTCTTTAGGTTTTTTGAGATCTCTATAATAGTATCATAAAGATGAAAAACATCTTCTATATCTCCTTTAGAAATGATCCTTAAATAATAGCTTTTTACAATTTCTAAAGAGTCATTTTCTTTTCTAGCTTTATGTAAATACGCCTTAAAATAGGTATGATTAAGAAGAGAGTCATTGCCTGGTTTAAAAAATAATTGTTGTAATTCTTGATAATCTAAGTTACTAAGAGAATCTATAGCACGCTCTTGTGATAAAAGTGATTGAGATATAAAAACCAATAAAACAAAGATATTTATATTCTTTCTTGCTAGCATTGGCACTTTGGTTAGAATCTTTGTTAATAGCTATATAAAAGTCTTTTAAAGATAGGGTATTACTACTTCTTTAGCAAAACACATAAAATGCAATTTAATTTAGAATTTTCTAATTAATAGATGGTTGCTATGTTTTATACACTTTTTAAGAACGTATAACCCAAGAAACACATAATTTACAAAGAAGATTAAAGCGCTTGTATTTGATCCCTTATTATGGTATTTCAAGCGGAAGCACGTACCTTTATATCTTAGTAAGGTACAGCATTTATGAATATACAAATACACCCTAGTTGGAAAAAAGAACTCCATGAAGAGTTTGAAAAAGAATACTTTAAAAGTCTCACTCAATTTGTAAGGGAAGAATATACATCGCATACCTGTTTTCCAAAAGGAAGTCAGATTTTTAATGCGTTTGATCATTGCCCTTTTGAGGAGGTAAAAGTGGTGATTTTAGGACAAGATCCGTATCACGGAGTTGGTCAAGCCAATGGTCTTTGTTTTTCTGTCAACGACCATATTGCGATGCCGCCATCATTGATCAATATTTTTAAAGAGATCGAGACCGACGTAGAAATTCCGTTTCCACAAAATGGTAATTTAGAGCGTTGGGCATCACAAGGAATTTTATTACTCAACGCCACCTTAACCGTGCGCGCTCATCAAGCAGGGTCTCATCAGAAAAAAGGATGGGAAACCTTTACAGATGCTGTGATAAGTACGCTTTCGCGAAAGCGTGAAAACATCATTTTCCTTCTTTGGGGTGGGTTTGCTAAAAAGAAAGGAGCAAAAATTGACACCACAAAACATCATATCCTCACCTCAGGACATCCATCGCCATTAAGCGCTAATCGAGGCTATTGGTTTGGTAATAAACATTTTAGTCAGACGAATGCATTACTGCGTTCTTTTGGTGAAGAAGAAATAAAATGGTAAAATGAAGTTGTATGTATCATCATTTTATGATGAGTATATTCCTAATGTTGACATCTTAAAATAGACATGGATTTACAGTATAATTTCTTTAATATCTTAATTCTTTTTGGAGCGATCCAAGGGATAATTCTATGTATTTTTTTACGTCAAAAAAGAAAAGTAAATCCACTTTCTGTAAACTTCTTTTTATTATTCCTGTTTTCATTATCGTTTTTTAATTTGATTTATGCTTTTTTAGATATGGATGTATTTGCCTATTATAGACCTTTACACATGTTTCCATTTCCTTATAAATGGCTGATAGGAGCAGGATTTTATTTTTATATAAAAAATCAATTTCCAGTAGTAGAAAACCAGTCATCCTATCATAAAAAAGAATGGTATTTATTAGCACCTGCTTTTCTGTATTTAGTACTACGAATCTATTGGTTTTCTATAGCAATTCAAGAGAATAGTTACCGAATTACCTCCGTAGTTGTCAATTCTGATTTTTTTAGAATTCATGAATTCTTTGTCTTGTTTTTTACGTTTTTTATGGGGATAGCCTCCTTACTTTTTTTACATAAAAATAAGAATCAGATACTTTTAAAATCAATGTTTACGTTGAAATGGCTTAAGAAGTTTACGTGCGTATTTATAAGTATAGCAGCTGTAGACCTTCTACTATATACAGCAGATTTAATGTTGAATGGTGGGGTTGAAAGTTTTGGCTTTTACTATGCAACCTTACTTATAAATGCCGCTTTCATTTATTGGATTGGTTTTATGGGGTTCACAAAATCAAAGTTATTTTTTACTACATTTAAATACACACAAGAAACGCCAAGTGTTGCTTCGAGTGGTATTTCTGAAAAATTAAAACAAGCGATTCAAACAGAAAAAGCCTATCTCAATCCAAACCTTATGTTGTCAGATTTGGCTACAGAAATGAATATCACATCCAAAGCACTTTCTAAACATATTAATGAGTCCTTGGGTATGAATTTTTCAGAGTTCATTAATTTTTATCGTGTGCAAGAAGTCAAAGTATTAATGGCATCTGCAGAAGCTTCAAAATACACCTTAGTAACTTTGGCAGAAAAGGCTGGGTTTCGTTCTAAATCCTCTTTTAATGAAACGTTCAAAAAAGTAACAGGTATCACACCTTCCGCATATAAAAAGGAAATAAAGAATTTATAAAATTTGTCCAAGATGCAGTTTTCTGGACATTTCAAATTTTAAAACACTCTCTTTGTTACAGGTTTAAATTCATATTTGCAGTAACAAATCCCTATATATTTTATGAGGAGAATGTATAGTAGTCATAAAGATATATGATAGTCCAATTTAAAATGATGAAAAGTAGTATTGCATTTTTAATTATTTGCTTGATTATTGGAAGCTGTAAAAGTTCTAGTCAAGAAGAAGTAATTGTTGAAACAGCTAGTCATACCAATTCAATAGCTATTCTAGATTCAATTATTCAAATCTCTAAAACCAATGCTTATAATACTAAGAATGTCAATTGGGATATCTTGTCTAAAGATATGTTTGCTATCTCAGAACGTCACGATTCCATTGATAAAATTGGAAAACCAACAGAATATATGTTTAAAACATTAGGAGATTTTCACGGAATGTTGATGTATGACTATAAGGTTGCATTTAGCTATAAACCAGAAAAAGAAGGAGTACCTAGAGATAGTATTTGGGATGCCATTACAACGACTAAGATTACATTGCCTTATGAAGTGATTGGGAAAATAATAGAAAATACCAATATTGCTTATATTGAAATCGTTGGCACAGGTGTAATGCAAGAGGAGGATATAATACAGGCTAGAGACACCATAAGAAGTGTTATATGTTCTTTAAAAATACAAGAGCCTAATGGATGGATTTTGGATTTGAGGTGTAATACAGGAGGTAATATGCATCCTATGATGGCAGGTATTGGTGAATTAATTCCAGATGCTGATTTGGGAGGAGATACAACTGATGATATAAGCTTTGATTCCTTATGGTCTTTGAAAGATGGAAATTTTTTAGAAAATGGATATGCACATTACGGACAAGAATTACAATGTTCAGAAACAAAAAATACCAAAAAAATAGTAGTGCTTACAAGTAGATTTACAGCAAGTGCAGGAGAGGTGGTAGCTTCTAGTCTTAAAGGACAAGATAATATAGTATTGATAGGAGAAAAAACCGCAGGGCTTTCTAGTACAAACGGATGGTATGTCTTACCAGAAAAATGGGTGTTAGCTCCCATGCAAGCCTATTTTATGAGTCTGGATAAAACAGTACATAAAGATGGAATAAATCCCGATATTATAGTAAATGAACGTTTGGATTTATCTAATTTATTTCAGGGAAAGATGATAGAAAGAGCTATTAAATGGATTCATACGGGATCTTAAGAAGATCAAAATTTTTGAATCATAGCTGTATAGAATAAAAAGAAAATACCGCATAAAAAAATGACGCCGAAAATTTGAATTAAGCTTCAGCGCCATTTTGTATTGTGTTATATATACATCTAAACTTATTCTTCGTCAGACTCAGGTTCAGGGACTTTATTGCAACTAAATTGAAGTAGTAAAAAGTTAATTACTACGAGAACACCGATTACTATAAAAAATGTAGTCATACCCCAAGTTGTTAATTATATTCTATAGATGCGTAAAATTACAGAAGGTTGCGTCTAAAGTTAAAAAAAATACAAATTAGTGTAAATTAACATAAAACTCTTTCGCATCCATCTCTTTTTCAATCATTTGGAGTTCTAATAATTTTGATTGAATTTTATTAATTTCTTCAGAGGTGATTTGTTCTTGAGACCAAACCGTACCTGATAACCATTTTTGGATATCTTCCAGCTTTTGCTCGTATCGATGCGCTAGCGTACGATCTATAGAAGGAATCTTTTTAAAATCACGAGTCATGTCATTAATGACATCAAGAACAATTTTTATTTCATCACGCTTCGCAGTAATAGCCTCAAGATGACCCGCAATCGCAAAGCAACTCCAAGGCGTAGGAAAATCACCTAATCGTCTAAAAACGCCTGCATCTACAATAGGTTTGGTAGTAAAATGCTCCCACATAAAGTAATCTGCTTTTCCATTAATCAGTGCTTCAACTGCATTTTCGAGCGTATTTACGACTTCAAAATCTAGTTTTGACGTATCCCATCCTCTTTGTTTTGCTTGGACGTGTGCCATGACATGAGATCCAGATCCATACCGACTGATGGCAGCTTTTGCAAATTGAAGTTCGTCTATCGCTGTAAAAGGGCTTTCTTGTGATACGTGTACTCCCCATAGGAGTGGAGAAGAAACATATAACTGTAAAATTTTTGAAGGATTTCCGTTGGCAATATCCTTAATAACACCTCCTGTAAGAATTACAGCAAGATCAATTTCTTTGGCACGCAACGCTTTATTCATCGCACCCGTACCTTCTGGAATATCAATCCATTCTACAGATACACCCGCTTTTAAAAATAATCCTTCTTCTAAGGCTAAGTGCCAAGGAAGATTAAAATGCTCAGGAACCCCCCCGATTTTTATGTTCTCCATCTATAATTGTACTATGGTGTAAAATTACATAAATCCGCTTACATACTCGTAATACGGTCTAATGTATATTGGATTAAACGGTCTATGGTTTTATGAGGTTGCGCACTAAATTGCCCCGTAACTCTATTGGCTAAAATAGCATTTAGAGAAATGGCTCGGTGTCCTAAAAGTGCAGCCAAACCATAAATACCTGCTGTTTCCATTTCTAGGTTGGTTATTTTGCTTTCGCGAAAGCGGAATTCCCCCAACTTCTGGTTCATCTTTGCATCTGAGGTTTGTAAACGCAAGACTCTGCCTTGCGGACCATAAAAACCAACATTGGTAGCTGTAAATCCTTCTACAACCGAAGCTGAGAGAAAATGACTCGCAAGATCACGATCACAAATAACTACATAAGGTTCGCTCTTTTGTGCAGACCAACCCATGTGTTTTACAAATGCCTTTTGAATCTCTGGATGCTGAATATGTGTACTGTCATAAAAATGAAGTAGCGCATCAAGTCCTATTGCCATATCACTCAAAAGGAAGGCATCTACAGGAATGTCTTCTTGTATAGAACCACTAGTTCCTATGCGTATGATATCAAGTGAGGTATGTCTTTCTTTTATCGTTCTTGTTTCTAAATCAATATTAACAAGGGCGTCTAGCTCATTAAGAACAATATCAATATTATCGGTACCTATCCCTGTCGAAATAACAGTAATGCGTTTTCCCTTATAGGTTCCTGTCGTCGTTTTAAACTCTCTACGTTGGGCGGTGTGTGTAATGGTATCAAAATATGCCGTTACGGTATCTACACGATCCGGATCACCTACAGTAATCACTGTTGGCGCTACATGTTCTGGACGAATGTGTAAATGATATACACTACCGTCAGGATTCAGAATAAGCTCAGAAGCAGGAATCACCATATCGTATTATATTTTTATCAGTTGATGGGTTTCTTCATGATATTGATATGCATATTTTGAAACGCCTCCAAAATAGCAGGTTTCGTTTTGACCAGGCGCTTGAATATCGTTGCCAGCTAAAGCATATTCTCCTTTTTCATTAACAATAAAATAGCCATCTTGCTCTTCAAAATAGGAGCGTAGTCTTTTAATCATTTTTAATACCTGCATATCTCCATATCCGTAATATCCTTGATAATTTAAAACATAACCACATAACTGATGTTCAGACGAGATTTTATGCTTTTTAATGAGTTTTAGAAGATGCCTTTCTAGGGTGTTCAATCCAGAATGCTCTTCTGGAAAACGCTTTTTATGTGCACTAATACAATTAGATAAATAGATGAAATTACTGTCTTTTGCTAATTTAGGCTGTAATGGTACATGATCATCACTACAATATAATCTCCAGATTTTATCAGCAAGTATTAGATCATTTCCAGTCAGTACTTGTTTATTTTGATAATGATTATCTAGTTGTTTATCGGTAAGTTCAGATATCCCCATCAAATTTTTCTCTCCGTCAACACGTCCACTACAGACTAAAAAAAGTGGTTTATTACAATAAAGCTGAACCATATAACTAATGCAAGCCATCATATTGATATGGCAAAAGAGGTCATATTCAAACCAAAGAATGATCTCATCATACTCCTTCCACTTTTTTATAATCTCGAGCTGAGAACCGAATTTTTCTTCATAATCAAACGTGTCAATAGCGTAATCTGTTTCTAAAAACGCTTTGCGAGTGTTTACAAAATCTTGATCACCTATGATATAAGTAGTTTTCCCTTCGCACAACATTTCTCTCCAAACAGCAAAATCTCCTGTAATGTCAAGTTTGAGCAGTCTATCATTCAGGCTATCGCCGTTGGTGATGTTAAGTGTTTTTGTAGACAATAGTATGATGTTTTTGTATGTTTAAAGTATTTTTTACTAAAGACTAAAGACTAAAGACTAAAGACTAAAGACTAAGGACTCAGGACTAGAGAAACTCACCCTCCAACGCGTTTTACTTTAAAACCTTTATCTTTTAGGAAGCTCATAATTTTATCACGGTAATCACCTTGTATAATGATTTGCTCATTTTTAAAACTACCGCCTACGCTTAGGAGTTTTTTAATCTCTTTAGCGAGGAGTTTAAAATCGCTATCTGCTCCTGTGTAGCCTTCTATAATCGTAATAGGTTTCCCTTTACGTTTCTCGTATTTACAAATCAGCGGATCGTCTTGCATCCATAACGTATCATCTACTTCTTCCTGAATTTCGGGTTCAGTTGGCGTATGATCTGGAAAAAGATTTTTCAGTTGGTCTTGTAGATTCATGGGTTATTAATTAATTAGATATCTAGTTTTTGTTTTTACTATACTATCTAATATTTTTATTTGATCTTCGGAAAATAAGTAATCTCGAACTTTTAGAGTTAATTCTTTTCTAGTCGTACTTCTAACAAGAAAAAGATAATACTCTGTCAATCCAAAATCATTTCCAACACATCCTAATTGAAAATGAATAGTCCCTTCGTCATCGACACTATTTATGATGTAATCAAAAACTTTTGAGTCTTTTCGTTCTAATAAACCTTCGAATATAACACCTTTTACGGCACTATTCTTATAATTCATAAGCTGATGTAATTCAGATTTTTTTGCATTATTAATAAGCCATTGTTGAGTTTTCCATAAACTTGATGAACTTCCAGAATATCCTGTATATTGAGTATCGATACTATTTCTTTTCTCAATGTACAACACTGTATCTTTAATCTCTGGTCGTATCTCAGACCAATCAAAATGACACATAGGTTTTTTGAACTCATTAGAATAGATAAAACTCGAAAAGAGTACTATAATAAGTATACTAGAGAAAAAATAATATGTTGAATTATTTTTGATATGTATTATTTATATTATTCTTTAATCAATCCTATCTCCACCAGACGTTGGTGTAAAAATTCTCCAGCGGTAATATTCTCAAAAGCTTTAGGATGCTCTTCAGAAATACATTCCTCCAGACAATTTAATTTCATATCACTACGTGGGTGCATAAAAAACGGAATCGAATATCGAGGCGTACCCCATTGCTCTTTTGGTGGATTCACCACGCGATGAATTGTAGAACGTAATTTATTATTGGTAAGACGTTCAAGCATATCACCTACATTAATCACGAGTTCATCTTCATTAGGAATGGCATCAATCCATTCTCCATCTTTACGTAATACTTGTAATCCTCCCGCAGAAGCTCCCATAAGAAGCGTAATCAAATTGATATCTCCGTGTGCTCCAGCACGTACAGCGCCTTTTGGTTCTTCGGTAATAGGAGGGTAGTGTATAGGACGTAAAATACTATTGCCATTACGCGCCCAGTGATCAAAATAGAACTCATCGAGTCCAATATATAACGCCAAAGCTCTTAATACATAAATCCCTGTTTTTTCAAGCATTCTGTAAGCTTCCATTCCTGTTTCATTAAAGTTTGGAAGTTCGCTTACGATCACATTTTCTGGGTAGTCTTCGATCAGATTTGCATCTTCATCAGCTTCTTGTCCAAAATGCCAAAATTCTTTTAGGTCTCCTTGTTTTCTTCCTTTGGCGTGTTCTTTTCCAAAAGAGATATACCCACGTTGACCGCCTAATCCTTCAATCTCATATTTGGCTTTCTCTTCTAGTGGTAAGTCAAAAAAGCTTTTTATTTCTTTATAAAGTCCGTCGACAAGCGCATCATCTAAGAAATGATTTTTTAAAGAAACAAAGCCTATTTCTTCATAGGCAGTTCCTATTTCTTGTACAAATTTTTGTTTTTTATGGGAATCGCCGCTCAAAAAATCAGCGAGGTCTACACTTGGAATATTATTCATTGCTGTTATCTTAAAAAGGTGTGTTACAAAGATACAAATTTTAGCCTGTGGGCGTACGCTTTCGTACTTCGACATTGCTCAGTATAAACTTCTGCTTCACTTTGTTTCGCGAAAGCGTATAAGAAAACCATCGATCTAATGACCTTTAGTTTTTCAAAGGCGTATTCATCCAATAATCATCTATGTTTTCTAGTGTATTCATGGGTTGACCATGAAAGATAGGCCTGTACTTTGACATATAACTAGTCCCGAGGAGTAAATTTTCATTTAATCTTAGTTCTTGCACAAAAAACTCTCTATACTGATAATAGGTAGATGATTCTTGATTATTGACGATGTTACCGTCTATATCTTCAATTTTTTTCACTTTAATAAAGAGGTTTTTTTTATCGGTTTCTTTGGATACAGTTATTTTTTCAAAAAAAATAACTTCAGGGTCTTTAGGATATAAGAGAACCGTATTTTTCCTTACGGAAATACTATCAAGATTGATTTTTTCGTTTTTATACGTTAGTTTATAATTTTTTTTTCTAAGTGCATCGGTACGAAGGGGTTCATTGTTAAAGGTAATTTCAAATCTTTTTTTTGCAATATCTGCAATGGCGCCAGTAAGTTTGAATTTTGGAGGGTGTATGACATCAAAAGAGTTATTAAATGAAATGTAATTGGGATACATTTTATAATCATCAGACTGATACTCTACAATGATTTCATATAGTATTTTTTCTGTTTTGTCTTTATCCATTGATGCTGTTCCATAGAGACTTTGAGTTATATCTGTTTTTTTTCTAGGCGACCTAGTATCAAATACAGCATATTCCATTTTATAAATTTTGAAATCGTCTTTACTTATGTATATCTTTCCTGTGGCTTTATAATTTTCTTGGTTTTTAATCATTTGGATAACGTATAATTTGATGTCCGTTATCGAAGTTTCAGGGAGCAGTTTGAGTCGGTGATTTTTGATGATGTCTCTATCAAAACGATTAATAAAATCATAGCTGTCAATGTTGTAATTACGTATGGCATCGTGTAGGCGGAGTATGGTATATTCATTACCACCTTGACCATCTAAGGTGGCATTTGGGATGACTTTATTTCTATTCACATAGTCATAAGGTCTCGCCGCAATAGTATCTACTGGGAAATTAGAATTTCTTTTGTAGGTGTATAACTGTATGCTAGTATACTTTTTGTCTTGATATCCAAACCCAGGATCAGAAACCCCCATAATGGCTTCGCTAAGGTTTACATATTCTCCTTTTTTTATTTGGTAATCTCTGTAATATCCCACATAAGAAAATGGATCAAATGGATAATTATCAGGGATTTGTTCTACAGCTTTATGTATGATGGCTCTGGCGCTAAGTTTCTTTTTCCTTTTCTTTTTAGAACCTACAATGGTGACGGTGCCAAGTGTTTCTACTTTAGCTGCTAGCTTTATAATATTAACTTTTTCTTTGTAGAGTTTTGATAATACGATTTCTTGTGATTCATATCCGATAGATGAGATCACTAGCGTATCTCCTAATTTTTGCAATTTCTCAGGAATTTTAAACCCTCCATCCATATTGGATATCAATCCTTTTGATTTATTCTTGACTCGTACGGTTGCAAAGGCTATAGGAGTTTCGTCTTTAGAATCTAGTAACCGACCTTCAATAAAATCATCTTTTTGGGAATAGATAAAAGGAGATATTAGAAGCGCTATTAAGATTACCAATGATCGTAGTATAGGAGAGAGTGAGGACATCGGTTTTTATGTATAAAATTAGGAAACTTTTTGTTTATAAAGCACTTCTAAATAGCCTAATTGTTGTTAAAGTTATATGGTTTTATGTGTGAC
>ERZ651776.3255-NODE-3255-length-16370-cov-11.839502_pt1 | contig 16370 bp, 11 predicted proteins | sample MGYA00514761_ERZ651776 | MGnify/ENA metagenome assembly ERZ651776 | reverse complement strand
TCAATCCTGCGTGGTAGTGGGTCGCACGGAATCCATTATCTTTGAGATATTGGGCGATTTCTTCGGTCTTTTTGCGTGAAAGGCAGTAGATGATGCCCGTTGCATTTCCTTGTGTTTGAACGTAAGAAAGCAATTGCTCCTTTTCCTTTTTCCGCGGTCGAACGCTGTAATGGATGTTGGGGCGGTCAAAGCTGTTGAGAAAGACCTTTTGACCCACCAGATTCAGCTGGTTCACGATGTCTTCTTTCGTGGCTTCGTCCGCAGTTGCCGTCAAGGCCAAGATGGGGACGCCCGGCAAGAATTCACCCAACCGATTCAATTGGGTGTACTCGGGTCGGAAGTTGTGTCCCCAGGCACTGATGCAATGCGCTTCATCGATTGCTACCCGGTTCACGTGCTTGTCTTGAAGCCACTGCAACAATTGAAAGTCATTGGCTGCGATGCGTTCCGGTGAGACATACAAGAGCTTCAATTTATTTTCGTTGATCTGGCACACCACATCGCTCGTTTCTTCTGAAGAGATGGAAGAGTTCAAAAAGGCAGCAGCCACACCATGGGTAAGCAAGTCGTCCACTTGGTCTTTCATCAGAGCTATCAAAGGCGATACCACCACGGTGAGGCCTTCTTGCAGCATGGCTGGCAATTGGTAACAGAGCGATTTGCCGCCGCCCGTGGGCAACAGGACAAGCGCGCTTTTATTTTCAAGTACATGTTTTATGATGGGCTTCTGGCTGGGACGGAGACAATCAAAGCCCCAGATGTCTTTGAGAATTGTGCGTTGTTGTGCATTCAGCATGATCAAAGATATTGGAAGTGCTCCTGTATTTCTTCGATGTTTTCCAGCCATTATCTTCACCCCATGACCACCGCCGGCATCGAATACGAGCTCACGCGCAAACGCGTCAAGAACATCAACCTGCGCATCCACCCGCCCGACGGCCGCGTGACGGTGTCGGCGCCACGCCGCACGTCCGAGGCGTTCATTGCCGAGTTCGTGGCTGCCAAAGCGCCTTGGATTCGAAAGCAGCAAGCGCGCATCGCTGCGAGGCCGTTGCGTCCGGAGCTCACTTACACCCACGGGGAAGAACATGCGTTTTTGGGGCATCCGTATCCGCTGGAAATCTACGCAGCGGCGGGCCGTCCAGGCGCGGAATTCCAATCCGAAGGCCCGGCGGAATCACCCGAGGAACCGCGCGTCGTGGTGCACGCCCGCGACCCTCGCGATGCAGCGGAAATCAAGCGCCAAATCGACCGGGCGTACCGCCGGGAATTGCAGCAGCGCTTGGACGTGCTGGTGCCGCAGTGGGAGCAACGCCTCAGCGTTCAAACCACCAAAATTCGCATCCGCGCCATGAAACGCAAGTGGGGGGCATGCCGCACGCGCACCGGCGACGTCGTTTTCAACCTCGAACTCGCCAAGCAAACGCCACGTGCCATTGAATATGTGGTCTTGCACGAGCTCGCTCACCTCCTCGAAGCGTCGCACGGTCCGCGCTTTCAAGCCATCCTCACCGAGTACATGCCCGATTGGCGCGAGGTCGAAACCGCCCTCAACGGCCGGGTGACGACGCGGGGGTGAAGACGCCGCGTCACGACCAGCCATATTGCCTCGCCTCCCCGAGTCGCACAGCCTCCCCGTATCGCCCCGCCGCCCGAGGTCGCCCAACGCTCCGCCGATACCCTCCTGAACGCCTACAAAGGCGGGTCGTGCTCATTCCGAAACCAGCCCCCGCCCTCGTCGTCGCCCTCGTCCCAGGCCTTGCCCTCGTCCGCGTTCTCCTCATCTTCATCGAAAGACTTCTTGACCTCCAACGCAATGACAACCGCATCATAAAGCAGGACCAACAGCATCAACGTGAACAAGATCAGCGCAGGGACCGCAAAGAACACCACCGGCCCCATGGCTAACAAGAGAAAGAAGCCCATAATGCTGTTGTTTTCGCCCACAGTTTTGCCGGTGATGACCTCTTCGAGGGTGATCACGAAAAGAGAGAGCAGCAAGGGGGAAAACACCAGCAACGCACCGATCACGAGGATGATGCGGATGACGCGCAATCGGCGCTTTCGTCGGAGCAGGATTGTTTTGGTAAACATGGCTTGGCGATGAAGTGCCTAGGTTAACGTACGTATCAATTTGCCGCATCAAAGTACTGCCGCCGGCACCACGCCGCGCAGCCAGCACCGCACTCGCTTGTCCCATCCGGCCTGACCGTCTGGATTCCAGTCGGCCGTGGTGTGCCATGCGTTTTCAGGGGCGAGTTCCCGCAGCATCAACTCCTCCACTTGGGCGGCCATAGCGGGGGATTCCATGAGGGCGACGCACTCTGTGTTCAGATTGGCACTGCGGGGGTCGAGGTTGAAGGTGCCAATGACAACGGTGCGGTGGTCAATGACCATGGATTTGGCATGCAGCCCAAAGACCGGCACGTAGCCCGCACGTTCTTGTTTAGCGGCCGTAATCAGCTGCTTGCGGATTTCGGCATCGGGTCGGTATTCGTAAACATCCACACCTGCCGCGAGCAGATCGGCCCGAATCCGTTGGTAGCCGTTGAAAGCCTCAAGGTTGTCGGTCGAACACAGGCTGTTGGTCAAAATGGTGACGTTGACGCCGCGCGCCACAGCCTCTGCAAACAGTCCCAAGCCTAGGTCCGTGAGGACCAAGTACGGACTCTGGATGACGAGGGATTCCTGGGCCGATTGCACGCGTTCGATCAACGCATCCGTGCTCGCACCACCGCCGCTGAATCCGCCGCTGCTGTTTTTGCCTGGCGCATCCGAGACGAACTGCATGGCGTCGAGTCGGTGCAGCCGCCCGGCCTGCGCAATCCGCGGAATGGCATCGGCAACGCCGTCAATGAGCGCCCGGATTTCCGGCCAAAAATTCTCCGGGTCGCAGGCATAGGCATGAATTTGAGCATAAAGAGCCTCGGGATCGCTCGAGGCCATGTTCGGCGTCAAGGCGCGTCCCACTTCCACCGCCAGCGGGTCCGCCCAAAACTCCTCAAACGAAGCGTGCACTGCAGAAGCCCCGGCACCCACCAACATCACATCGCGGTCCCGGAAGTTGTATTCCTGGTCGTAATCGAAGTATTCGTCGGCGATGTTGCGGCCGCCCGTGATGGCGACTTGGCCGTCGACAACGAACGTCTTGTTGTGCATGCGTTGGTTGAAGCCTTGGAAGTCGCCGAGGACGTTGGCCACTTTGGCCGCAGCATTCTTGCCTTCAGTTGGATTGTACACGCGAATTTCAATGCCCGGATGGGCGCTGAGAGCGGCTACATCTTCCACGGCCACGTCCAACATGATGTCATCGACCAACATCCTCACCTGCACGCCACGATCCGCTGCGCGCAGCAAATAATCCAAGGCGATGATCCCCACATTGTCCATCGAAAAAATGAAGTACTGAATGTCGATGCTATGCGCACTGTGTTCGCTGAGCCAAGCCCGCGTGAAAATCGCCTCTTCTCCCTCTTCGAGCACATAGGCCCAGGTGGCCGCGCTGTCGCTGATGCCAGCCGATTGGATGCGGTCCGCAATGGTCACCGAATCGGGTATGACCTGGCAGCCTGCGCCTTCGCCTGCCGTGGACCCATACCCGTTCAGTCTGCTGCTTAAGTCTTCCGATTGACAACCCGTCAAACCCCACGCCATGCACAGGACCGTGGTACACGCCAAGGCGGTGTATGCCCAATTGGTTAGGTGTTGCTTTTGCATTGGCAAAAGTTAGGCAAGGAAGGAGGTGTACTCAAATTTGTTCCGGTAAAATGTATACCTTGGTTCAGCGTTGTCATGCTGGAATATCCATGATTTCAGCGGTTTCCAAACGCGACCAATTGCCCATGTGGAAGAAAACTCCTGAGGAACTCGAAGACTGGTACCGAAGCGATCCCGAAGCCTTTAGGCGGGCGTTTGCAGCGGAAGATTTCACGCCACCTCACGCGGCGACCTGGGCTGCTCGCATAGCGGCGGATGGTGCTGCGCAAGTGCAGAACGCGACTGATTCCGCGGCTTCCACGAACAGCCACCACTTCACTTTTGCTTTGGTGGTATCCTTCGCCATTGCGTTGGTGTTTCTCGTTCCGTATTGGGTGACGGGGGACTTTGAATTGGATTGGGCCGTGCCGTTTTTGGCACCTTTTGCTTTCGTGCCCATGTTGGCTTTTCACGGATGGCGGCGGTGGGGGTTGCTCGGCGCTGTAGCGCTCCTGACGGTCATCGTAAGTGGGATCTACGAAGCGTGGGAATTTTTGCCCGAGCGGTGGGATGTGAGCCATGCCTTGTCGTTGCACCCCGATTGGGAAGGGGCAGGGGAGCGCATCAATTTTGCTCGTCAAGTCCGGGACTTGATGATGATCCATTGGCCTCTTTTGTTGCTCGGGCTCACGGGGTATGCGTACGTGGCGTCCCGCCCGGAGGAGCAGCGCGTGGATTTTGTGCGGCACGTAGTGCAAGTGGGCATCTTGACGGCCATCATTGCGGTGGCAGGCGGAGCTTTGTTCGGTCTCACCAACTTGCTGATGATCACCCTCGACATTCCGAGTGCGGTCAGCGAAGAAGTCAACATTCACCTGTACACGTGGGGAGTGAGCGGCCTGCTCGTTTTTGGCCATGCGGTCTGGATGCGGCATCCGAATTCGCTCGAACGCATTTTACCTACGGTTGCGCGAATCTTCATCCCCCTCTTCGTGCTGTTGGAATGCGGCTTTTTGTTCGCGTACATGGTCCAACAAGGCTACAGCACACTCAGTTCAGATCGGGAAGAACTGCTGGTCTTCAACTTCCTGCTCATCGTGGTCATTGGGCTGGTAATGCTGCATTCGGCGTTTGAAGAACAGGCAGGCCGGTTGACGCGCGGCCTCGTCGTGGCGCTGGTCGGCTTAGGCATTCTTGCCGACCTTCTCGGCTTGGCGGCCATCATCAACCGGCTGGTGGAGTTTGGCGCTACCCCCAATCGCCTTGTGGTCTTCGGCAGCAACCTCGTGTTTTTGGGAACGCTGGCGGCCCTGTTTGTGAAATGGGTGCGCACCAAAGGGCAGAACATGGAACGGACCACCCGTCAAGTGATGAACCGTGCGCTGGCCGTATTTGTGGGGTGGACGGCAGTTGTTTTGTTGGTCTTTCCGCTGGTCTATGGGATAGGATTGGATGCGGAGGAGGTGGAGCAGTTTGAGGTGGCGGCAGCCGCAGCGGCAGAAGAGCCTGAAGATGCAGCCGATGAATCGGTGGAGTTTTCCGGTGAAGAGTGATCACAGAGCAGGTAATTCTTTGATATATTGCAATGCAAGTCCGTCGGGATTTCCTCTTAGAATATCCCGGATCCGTGTACCATCTGCAAAACCCTAAGCTGCATGAAATTCGTCCCCTGTACCAGACAAAACCGCCGCGCACGTTGGAGCGTTCTCTTGTCTTTATCGATCGGCACCTTCGCCCTCACCTTGATGTCCCATCACAATGGTGTGGCGGAAGAGCAAAACAAGGACCGCACGGGAGCGCCCGGTAGTTCCCAACCTTGTTCAGCATGCCATTCGTCAGGATCCTACACGGTTACGCCTTCCATCACCGCATATGCGTTTGAGGGGTCGGAGACACCGGTCACGGAATTCACGCCCAACACCGAATATTACATTGTGTTCGAGGTAGGCTCCAGTAACAACCCAGAAGGATATGGTTTTCAAGCGACAGCCGTGTTCGGAAACGGAGACAACGCCGGGACCTTTATTGCGTGTTCGGATAACGCCCAGCTCGAGGACGTCGGCGGTCGCCATATCGTGGAGCAAAATGACCTCAGCGCGAGCAATACGTTTTCGCTTTACTGGGGGGCACCCGCTGGTGGAGAGGGCGATGTGACATTCTATGCAAGCATGCTGGCAGCCAACGGCGCCTATGGCAACACGGGTGATTCGTATGCCGGAACTTCGCTCACCTTAAGCGAGGCCGTAACAGGCATTAACTGTCCAGACTGCTGGGGCGATCGAGATCCAATCCGGATGTGGGCGACAGGAGATTTCTTGAACATCGTTTGTGACAGCGATGCATCGCTGGATGCTTTTGCGGTGGACGGCCGATGGCTGAAGACCCTGCAACTCTCAGCAGGGAAGCACACCTTGAGCACGCGAAATTGGGGCGTTCGAGGTTTGGTTATTGGGCAGCTATCGTACCGTTCCCAAAACGATGAAACCAAATTCATAACCCAGCGCTTCTGGGCGGATTAGACGCTTAATGAATTCAACGTCGACATCTGGCCTAACTTTCCAATTGAAAGGACGATACAATGACTACTTCTAGGGCAACAGTCTTCTTCATTTTTGCGCTTGCCAGCTTGTCTCCGACGCAGCTTCTCACAGGGCAGGTCGTCATCAATGAATTGATGGCATCCAATTCCCTGCATGCGGATGATCCCGACTTCGAAAGTTCCAGCGACTGGATCGAACTGTACAATGCGAGTGATTCTGAGATTGATCTCGGCGGTTGGTTCGTCACGGACAACCTCAGTGACACGCTAAAGTGGGCCGTTCCCCTGGGCACCTTCATCCCGGCTGGAGGGCATTTGGTGCTGTGGTGTGATGGTGAAAATACAGTTGAAGAAAATATACATACTTCATTCAATTTGAGTAGTTTAGGAGAGGAGTTAGGGGTCTACAATGCGGAGTTAACCTTGGTGGATTCGTTGGTCTTTTCCGGTTTGGATACAGACGTGAGTTTCGGGCGAGTGACGGATGGGAACAGCGAATGGGCCTGGTTCAATGTGCCCACACGGGGCACCTCCAACGACGCAGCCGAACCCTTCAATGGCATCTCTTACGGCGTGCCGTATTTCTCGGTAGAGGGAGGGTTTTATGAAGAGGCTTTTACCTTGGAATTGAGCGGTCTCAGCGGTGTGATTCGGTATACCACAGACGGTCGTGCACCAACGGCCGAGGACGATGAATTTTCCTCCGCCCTCACCATCGATTCCACGGCGTTCGTTCGCGCACGGGTGTTCGAAGATGGGTTCATTCCCGGTCCGGTCGTGACCCATTCGTACTTTTTTGATCCGACCCTCACGGATCGACCACTTCCTGTGTTTTCATTGGTCACCGACCCGGACCATTTTTGGGATGCGGACACCGGCATTTATGTGCAAGATTTTAAGCCGGAATGGGAATGGCCGCTGAACGTGGAGTTTTTCGAGAACGACGGCAACAACGAGGCGGTCTTCAACGAGCGTGCGGGCGTCAAGGTCAACGGCCAAAACAGCTGGGTTCTGCCACAGAAGATGCTAGGGATCTATTTCCGAGGCGGGTACGGTTCAGGGAGTTTGGATTACCCTTTATTTCATGACCGGGACCGCTCAAAATTTGACAATTTCGTGCTGCGAGCGAGCGGATCAGATTGGTCCAATACCCTGATGCGGGATGGTTTGAGTCAATCCCTTCCGCAAGTCAATGCCCCCGTCGACCACCAAGGTTTTCGCCCCAGCATTGTCTTCATCAACGGAGCGTACATGGGCATTCACAACATCCGTTCTCGGGTGGACGAGGAATTTGTGCAAGAAAACCACGGAATAGAAGCGGGGAATTTGGACCTAATCACGGACGATGGAGGGGTCGAAGAAGGCAATGACTCGGCCTTTGTAGTTATGGATGCGTTGTTTAATGAGGACCTCAGCGATCAAGCCAATTTTGATGCCGCTGCGGCCGAAGTGAACATGATCAATTTCGCGGACTACTGGGCCACGGAAATATGGGCGAGCAACAGCAGCTGGGGGCACAACGTGGTGCAGTGGAAACCGAAAGTGGGCGGTAAATGGCATTACGTGTTCACGGATTTGGATCGGGGATTTTCGGGGTCGACCAACGATGCCATCGATGGCTTCACGGTGCCTCAAGACAACAACTACGATTATGCGCGCACATGGATTCGTCATGCGCTGGAGAACGACGGCTATGCGGCGTTTTTTGCCCAGCGGTTTGCCGACCACCTGCACACGTCGTTTCATCCGCAACGGGTGCACGGGGTGATTGATGCGTGGGCTGCGCGGATTGCGCCGGAAATTCCCTTCCACGTGGCGCGCTGGACGGGAACGACATCCTCGTACGGCGATGGCATTGCCACCGTGGACGATTGGAACAGTGAAATCGAAAGCTTACGAACCTTCGCTACCGAACGGTCACCGTTCATGCTCGCAGATCTCGCCTCTGAATTTGGACTCGGTTCTCAAGCCGAACTTTACACAGACAACGTACCTGCGGGAGCAGGACGGATTCGACTCAACGCATTTCAGATCCCGGAAAGCCCTTGGAGCGGACCGTATTTTGAAGACATGCCGCTTGAATTGACGGCGGAACCTCGGCCGGGCTACACCTTCCTCGGTTGGTCGCAGGTGGGCACCGAGCCTTGGGTGATTGAAGGGTCAGCATGGGCATTCCATGACGCAGGCAGCGACTTGGGGACCGAATGGACCGCAACCGATTACGACGACTCGGCTTGGGCCACCGGCAACGCAGAACTGGGCTACGGAGACGGCGATGAAGCCACCGTGGTTTCGTACGGCGATGACGCCCAAAACAAGCACATCACCACTTATTTTCGGCACGCCTTTGATCCAGGGTTGACGACTGCAGCGGAGCTGACGGGGTTCTTCAAGCTTCGCCGCGACGACGGAGCGGTGGTCTATGTCAACGGCGAGGAGGTATTTCGGAGCAATTTGCCAGAGGGGGAAATCATGCACACTACCCCGGCACTGGATCCAGTTGGAGGAGCTGCCGAAAGCAATTGGTACGAATACGCCGTGCCCATCGAATGGGCGGCGGGATTCAATGTCATCGCCGTGGAAATCCACCAGGTCTCCCCAACCAGCTCAGACATCAGCTTTGACCTCACGCTTTCCGTTTATTCGCCTTTCGAATCGATTTTTTCCGCAGTCAATCCGCTGCCGATGGCACTGAACGGCGACGCGGGCTATGTTGCTCGCTACGAGCCGACGGGCGAGTGCATCTTACCGCTCTCCATCGATGAGGACGTAACATTGACGGCTGACTGTTCGCCATACGTGGCCCAAGGCACCACCACGGTGGCACCCGACGTGACCTTGACCATCGAGCCCGGCGTAGAAGTCTGGTTTCCGACCGATGCTCAACTCTTGGTTCAAGGCCAACTTACGGCCTCCGGCACAGCAGCGGAGCCCTTGGCGTTTCGCCTCAATCCAGCGTACGAAGCCCCATGGGGCAACATTCAATTTGATGCGGCCACCGACCCGTGCCTCATCCGCCACGCCGTCATAGAAGACGCTTCAGCAGGAAACCATCCGGTTCACGACCGAGCGGCTGTGGTGGCTTGGTTTTCCGACATCACGCTTGACCACCTCGAGTTGGTGTCCAATTACCGCAATCCGGTCTACGCCGAACACAGCCAGGTGGTCTTGACGAACAGCACGTTGCATTCGGATATCACCGGGGACTTGATCAATGTGCGCCACGGCTCGGCTCTCATCGATTCCTGCACCTTCATCGGCAACCGCGAGCCGGACACCGATGCCATCGATTACGATGTAGTCATGGACGGCGTCGTACGCAACACGGTTATTCATTCGTTTCGCGGTCCCAACAGCGACGGGATTGATTTGGGTGAAGGCTCACTCAACATCCTCATCGAAGGGGGATTGATTCACCACTGCACGGACAAAGGCATCAGCATCGGTCAGGCTTCCCACGCGGTGATTCAGGACATGACCATCGCACAATGCGCTTTGGGCGTAGCGCTCAAAGACCTCGGTGCAGCGGAAATGGATCATGCCACGTTTTACGGCAACCAAATCGCCGTGAGTGCTTACGAAAAAAACCCGGGCATGGGCGGGGGGGAAGCCACGGTGCTCCGCAGCATTTTCTCCAATAGCAGCGATGCACCGTTGTTCTCTGATGCGCTGTCTTCTATGTTCGTGATGGATGCGCTCTACGACACCGATACGCTGGCCTACGATAACGTGGTGGAGGGCAATCCGCTTTTTACCGATCCGGATGGATTTGATTTTGAATTGCTCGAAGGTTCTCCGGCCATTGGAGCCGCAATCACAGGTGCGAATTACGGTTCCCAGCATATGTGGTCAGTTGACCAGCGCGACCTGGCCATCGTGGAGTTTGGCTACGCGGGCCTTGAAGCGCTGAACCGCGAGTGGATCCGCTTAGAGAACGGCGGGAGTGAATCTATTAACCTCAAGGGCTATCGACTTGAAGATGCTGTAACGTGGGTGTGCATGGAGGACCTGTGGTTGACACCTGGAGAAGCCCTCTGGGTGGTCAAAGACGCCGGATACTTTGCAGAGGCCGAAGAGCTCGTGCGAGAATGGGATGCTGGTCAATTGGCCAACGAAGGGGAGCGCATCGTGCTCCAAGACGCGGATGGCATTGTGGTGGATTTTGTGCGGTATGCACCGCTGGCTCCTTGGCCGGTGCCGTTCGCGGGTTCGGAGGCGCTGGTTCGGGTGGCTCCGACCGTGGACAACCATTTCGCTTCCAGCTGGACATTGGTGGAGTTGAATGAGGTGGAAGACTTACCGGAGCCAGGTCATGCAAATGGGCTGCAGGTTCATCCCAATCCTTCCGATGGTTCCATCACGGTGCGCGGTGACTTCCCTGAATCGGAGTGGATGGATGTCCTCTGGTTTACCCCTGAAGGCCGACTCGCATTAACGTCTAAGCATGCGCACGCAGGCGGTTCCATGGAGTTGGATGCTCGTTCATTGGGGACGGGGCTGTACCTGCTTCGCATCGGTCCATTCAGCGCGCAGGTTGCGATTCATTGAAGCGGAGTAGTATCCTGCTGCCGTTTTCTTTTATTGGACGATCAATCGCTGCACGGTCCCCGCATTGTCATTGCTGGCGTGCACGAAATAAACACCAGCATCCCACAGGCTCACGTCGATGGGGTGGCCCGTCCAGGTGAGCTCTTCGATGACGCGACCGCGAAAATCACGAATGGTCAACGGCACAGTTTCTGCGCAATTTTGGAGCACGAATGAATCGCGCACAGGGTTTGGTGCGAGGGTCCAGTCGTTTGTGCCAGCGAAGTTATCGGAGTCAAATTCCGAGTTGTCCAAGGCCGGATCATAGATGTAGTACTCATATTCCGCTCGCGCAGGGGAGAGTGCCATGGCCTCTTCATTGGTGGCACGGATGTAAAAGATGAAGTCGCCCAGTGCACCAGAGGGAACCTGCACCGCATAGGTTCCGTCTCCGGCGATGGCGTCACCTTGGGTCCCATCGTCATTCAGGGCGACGGCTTCGAAAGTTCCCGGTCCGTTGGCCCACATCAAATCAACGTATTCGGCATTGAGCGCATCGACTTTGATTACACCGCCAAGGGCAGTAACGGTTCCCAGTGTGGGGGGCACCTCGGAAATATCAGGATGGTTTGCGAGGTATTCCATTCGCGCATCAACCGTGCTCAAGATGCCACCAAATCCCCAGTCGGCCCAGAATGCATTGTTCACATTGCTCGTGAAGAAGGTCATCGGAAAGAGGCTGTTGTTGTCAGCGGCTGCCGCTTCGTAAGCCAGACTCTGCACCTCATCGATGTCTTGCTGCAAGGCAGATGAATCCATCGCTTCTTCCATGATGGTGCGGATGTGCGCGATGTATCGCTTTCGGTGCATCGGATGGTTGAAGAGATACTGCGTTAAGGGGCGGTCGTCCCACGCGGGACCGCTTCCAGTGTGGAAGGGGTTGAAGTGATACACATCGTTTGGATTCCAATAGCTCCAGCCCATGATGGCCCCAACAAATGAATTGTCCAAATCCCATGGAATCATTTGAAACCGGCCTTGCTCGTCTTGATAGAGGTAATAATTGTGGACGTAATAACCGTTGTAGGTGTCGAGGTTGCTAACCACGGTATTGGCGGCCATGGCCCAAAGCACCCGATCAATGTTGAGGATATCCGATAAGTTCTCCGGATTGAACTCCAAGGTGGTGATCAAATCGAGCAAAGCTCCCCATCCATTCTCGGACTTGATGGTGTAGCTGTCGAAATAGCTCGCCGTGTCCGGTCCGAGGTAGTTCAAATTGGGGATGCCGCCGTCTGTTCCGTTTCCGCCTTCATCGCAGAACACTCCCGCGCCATCGCATTTGAACAAGACTCCGTCATTTTCATCAAAATGTTTGTTCAAGAATTGCCGATTAATGCTTTCCGTATTGACATACAATCCCGTGTAATCGTCCTGGGTGAAAAGCTGCACCAAATTGATCTCTGGCGTGGGCATGTAGTTTCGGTAGATTCGACTGGAGATGAATTCCTTGCAATACGTCGGGTCCAGCCAAGCATTGGCGAGTTTCACTTTGTTGTAACCCATGCAGTCTTGCCCGGGAATCCAGTAGTTGAAATCGAGGTTGTATGGAACTTTTGGGCTGCCGTCGTCGTTGGGCAAGCAAAAGGTGGAGTTCCCTTTGTACCGCGCTCCGATGCTGTCTAAGACGACTCCATCGAGCTCAACCGTTGCCGGAATGCGCAATGAAGGATTATTGAAAAAGGCATCCACGAGTGTCGCGTGATACTCCGCGTCTTCGAAGGTCACATGCATTTCCCTCAGCGCAAGAGGGTCGTACAGCCCACCGGGCTCGTCGTAATGGACTTGTGGATTGAAGATGGTCAGTTCTTGGCCGTTGACTTCGCTCAAGAGCATGCAGGAGATAAAAAGAGGGGTAAGCGGGATATTATAGTTCACCTGCCGAATTTAGTGAACTCCGAGGAAATCCTCGCCGATGATCCGGAGTTTGAACGTCGCTTTGATGCTATGCAGCCCGGCAAACGCCGGAACGCCATCCACCAAATCGACAGCGCCAAAACGCCTGAAACGACGGCCAAGCGAATCATCAAACTGATGCAGCAGTTGGTTTTGTCTTGAATGCTAAAGCTGAGCAGTTAAAATCCATCGGTAAAAAAAAACAGCCCGGACCAAAGGTCCAGGCTGTTTTCATGAGAGCGCGATGGTTTAGTTCGCGAGCTTTTGAGAGACTTTAATCAAGTTTTCGCTTTGCTTTTGACCCGAATCCGTGAAGAAGTTGGTCAGCTTGCCTTCTTTGATGTAGACATGCAATACACCTTCTTCTTTGAACTTCATGACTTGTGGGTCAAGGACCAATTCCGAATCTTGCTTGGAAGATTTGACTTCGTGATGAGGCTTTCGGTAATACCAGGTGAGGACTTTTTCACCTTGGTTCACGTTGTACGAAATCTCATACGGTTGAATGGCCAAGACGTTGATGAGTTCTTGTTCAGTCATGCCCACGTACAAGTCGTAGATCTTACTTGTAGTAGTGAACTCCGGAGTAATGTACTTTGTGGTTGCACAACTCGAAAGGAAAATCAGGACTGCGCCTGCTAGGAGTGAAATGTGAGTATTCATCTTGTTTTCTGTATTTCGGGATTAACCACGAGCTTCGCGAGCTTCAATTTTCTCAATTGCTTTTTTGATCAATTTAGTCTGTCGGGATTCTTTGCCTCGCTTGGCATCTTTTTCTTCCGACTTCGCCAATTGCGCTTCTAATTTTTCGAGTTTCTTATTTCTCGAACGCGACAGGTCTGACGCACCTGGAGCACCTCGGGTGATGGACGGAAGGTCGACGCTTTTCTTCTTGCCGCTTTTCGCCCGATTACCCGCAATGGATCGGGCAGGGGTAGATGATGCATTTCCAGACCGGCCAGCTGATTTGGCAGAGGTGCCACCCGTTGTCATGCTTGACGCGTTGATGTTCAACGTCACTTCACCCGTAGCATTTTGGACGACATCACACAGGCTGCATTCTTCTTCTTCTTCCTCCTCGTCTTCGTCATCTTCGCTGCCATCATCGTAGGGGAGGCACTGCTCACCGCACTCACGCTCAGCATCATAGTCAGGGTTCTTGTAGTAATCGCACGGACAGAACTCGCACGATCCATCGTCCTCTCCGGCTTCATCATTGAAGTTCAACGCCTCCATATCCGTACACCCATAGATTGGTCCTTCACAAATCTGTTCAAGGGACTTAACAAAGGTCTTGTTGGTTGCGGAATTGTCCGTCATGACACGGGACAATTCACCACTTTCAAAGAAAATATAGACGTCGTTCATGTCTTCGTAGACCGGCGTGTTTCCGCGCAGAGACCCCGGATCTTCTGCTCGGTCCGGATTCACCTCCTGTTTGCGGTGGAGGTACTTGTAGCTGTATAATTCACAGCCACTTTCAGTAGCATGGAAGGCATCATAAGGCTGCACGCCAAGGGTGTTTGCGACCGACAGCTTGTTCATTCCTGGGGTCAGGTTATTCAGCTTTTCGACGCTAACGTATTGCGGAAGGGTTTTGTATTCCGAGCATGAAGACGCTAAGAACATGACTCCCAACCCAATCAGAAAAAGGTTTTTCATGGATTTATTTATTAATGAAAATTGAGTAATTCAGTAGAATGCTGGTTGACCGAATTTTGGTTAAAGGCAAGTAATCGTCATAGCTGTCCATACCTCGCTGAGTGTTGGTTCTTTCTTGAATTTCGCTGGTCAATGAGTAATCGCTCAATCCGCGCCTGCGCAACTCAATCCCAAACTTGCCCATTTGGTATTTGACAGACCATTCCATTTTCCAGAATGAGCCATATGGAAAGTCAACGCTTGAGTCAGCGAATTCAGCGTTTCCAACTTCTAGAATGTCCAGATAGCGTTCTTCAACATCAATTTGGTTCCCGGTTACTTGATTCAACCCCAAACCAACGCTCAAACCATTGTTCCATTCTCTGTATAAACCAAAGCCGATGTCTCTTGTGAGAATGCTGAAATCGAACGTGTCGTATGCGTTGTCGTTTCCGTCCCCTATCTGGAAGGCTCGTTCATAAGTCACATTTTGTGTGGCTGAATTGATTCGGAAATAAGGCTTCCAATATGGCGTGAGGTAATAGGCATACTCAATCGCGAAGGAAGTTCCGACACCTCTGCTGTACGAGCCATTGTAGGTCCAGTCATAGGTGTAACCAAAATCAATAAGTTGAATAGGTGTTTCATAATAGTCTGAGGCGCTGCCGTAATCGTCACCCTTCATGGATGAAAAGGTTGTGCCAAATGAAATAACGACTTCATGTTGGGCGTGCACGCTTGCTAAGCAGGTGCAGGCCAAGAGTATCATTGAAAATTTCTTCATTCTCTTAGGTTTTCATAAAGTGTTTAGTTGTTCTCATCGACAAAGGGTGGACCGATGATTCCGTTGGTGAGCTCAAACGAAGTTTGGCTTTCAAAGCCGTCTGTAAAGTCTGTCGTAAAGAGGACCTCGGTGGCTCCTGTCGTTGTTTGGCATTCAGCGAAATAGTATCCGTTGTCCGTCTTGCCGTCCCCATATGTATCGTTGACCTCCATGGTCCAATTTCCGGTGGAAAGACCCCAAGTAGCAGAATTCACAACGTCGTCCGTAGTTGCGGAGATCCAGTCGGTTGTGACAGTTTCATCGCCGGTCGCAAAAATGCGGTATGAACATTCTTCCGACCACTCATCCGTCATAACTCCGAACGTGACGGATATGAAGCCGTCTGCATTCACAGCACACCCAGAATCAGTTGGTGGATTTCCGACGCAATCGCAGTTGGCGTTGTATGCGTCATTGGTTGTTGAGCTGTCCCCATCATCGCAAGGATCCCCTGGGTAGTAGCACGAGCCATCATCGTCGGTTGCGTCAGCGTTGTAATTACAAGCATCATCAGAGATGCATCCGGAAACACCAGGGGTGACTCCTTCGCATTGGCAGTTATTTCCATACACATCGTACGATGTATTTTCGTCTCCGTCATCGCAATCATCCCCGGGGGAGTAGCATGACCCATCATCTACTACAGCGTCTAAGCTAAAGTTGCAGGCGTTGATATTGATGCAGCCTTCCTCTTCGGCGCATGAATGTAGAAAAAGCACAAAAACGATTAGGGGTAGAAACCAGATTTTTTTCATTGCAGTAAATTTTTGGCTACAAAACAAATAGATTTTTTGTTGCATTAAGAATTACAGGCTTTTTTGTTACGAACAAATTTCAGGTGATGCCACTTTGCCTGTTGGATCGGGCCGCTCCAAGGTGTCAGATTGGTGATTGATATCATGTGCGACCTAAGCAAACCCTGCATTAGAATATTTACAGCCCTTCGCGTTCGGGTTAAAGTTAGTATGAATGGTGTTTTTCGGATGCGTGGATATGGAGGCGTTGTATTGAGATTCTTTTTCGTCGCTTGAGGACGGCAGTTGCGTGCATGATTCCTTGCTAAGCCTAGTATGATTTGCCCGGGGTAAAATCGGGCGAGACACAAATAAAAAGCCTGTAAATCAACGACTTACAGGCTTCTTTGTGACCCCGGGAGGGTTCGAACCTCCAACCATCAGAGCCGAAATC
>ERZ651776.3254-NODE-3254-length-16378-cov-6.457579_pt1 | contig 16378 bp, 13 predicted proteins | sample MGYA00514761_ERZ651776 | MGnify/ENA metagenome assembly ERZ651776 | reverse complement strand
GGGGGTATCCATGAACATGCCAGCGATCAAGAAGATACCCACAAGGAAGAACAGGTATTTTGTACCGGTCAGCCCGAAGGATTCTACCCAGTTGGCCAGCGCACTGGACCAGCCCAACTGGCCTGCCAGATAGCCCAACACCGAAATCGCTGCCAGAATGATAAAGATCGTGCCAGTCATCTTTGCAGTAGCCTCGACCGCGTCAAAGATCATGCGCCAGTTCAGCCCTTTGTAGAACTGGCCCGCCAGTAGCGCGAAGACGACCGCGATCGCCGACCCTTCGGTGGGCGTTGCCAATCCAAAAACAAGCGAGCCAAGGATCACAATGGGCAGGCACAGGGCCGGTGCCGCGTTCAACAAGCTGGGCAGAAAGCGCGGTAGATCGTCAGAGGCACCACCTGGATGTCCCTTGATATGAGCAATGATCGCGTTCAACACCATGAGCGATACAGCCAACACCAGACCAGGTATGACCCCCGCGATAAACAGTGCCGCAACCGAGGCACCGGTCAGGCCGCCATAAATAATCATAATGATCGATGGTGGAATGATCGGTCCGATCATTGAAGAGGCCGCTGTGATTGCGCCTGCATAATAGGGATCATAGCCGCGTGCTTTCATTTCCGGCACAAATGTGCGCGACAATGCTGCGCTATCCGCGATGGCCGACCCCGAGATGCCCGCAAAGAATACGCTAGTCAGGATGTTCACATGCCCCAATCCACCGCGAAACCGGCCGACAATGGACATGGCAAAATCGATCAGGCTGCGGGTGACGCCTGCGCGGCTCATGATCTCGGCGGTCAGGATGAACAGCGGCATCGCCATAAAGGCGAAGACATCAAGTTGGGCAAAAATACGCTGCGGCAGGATGGATAGAAACTGCGATTTATCGACTGCGACAAAGGTAAGAACGGATACCGCACCCATGAGATAGGCAAAGGCAGTGCCACTAATCAGCAAGAGAATGAAGATGATCGGAATAAAGTACATAATGCTAAACTGCCGTTCCGAGGGGTGCCGTCTTGGATTGAACATTTCGGTCCATGATCGGCGGGTGTGTTACGATTGAACGTAAATCTATGTCTGACGGTGTGAGGCTTGTCATATCAGGGCAGGGCCGCGCCATGTCCGGATTTCCCGCAAAGAGTGTTTCCAGCGATTTGGCCGTAGCGAGCAACGCTTCGTCGCTACGGACAGCGCCCAGAACCTGAAGTCCGAAGGGCATGCCATGGGGGTCGCGGCCGCAGGGCAGGGTGATCGATGGGCCGCCTGCCAGTGACCCACGATAAGTCAGGGCCAACCAACGGTAATAGATATCCATGCTCTGCCCCTCGATCTCTGCTGCATGCCCTTGGGTCCAAGGGAACGGGGATACCGGTGCGGTCGGCAGCAGAATAACATCAAAGTCCTGCATCAGCGCGTTGAAGCGACGTAGAATGCGCGTTTGCTCGACATGAGCCCATGCCCGATCCGCCAGGGACATGGACCGGCCCAACTCGACATTCGTCTGAATATCGAAGCCAAAGGCTGTGGGCTCGGTTCTTATCACCTCACCGAAGGCGGCCAGAAAGCTTTCGGCCCGCAGGATGTCAAAGCATTGATCCATATTGCCAAGATCGAGATCAACGGGACGGCAGTTTTGAACGTGGGTTGCAATCTTCTCGATCCGATCTCGGAATGTTTTTCGGATAGCCGGATCTACTGGTGCGCCGCCAAAATCTTCACTGTAGCCGACCCGCAAGGTGCTGAGGTCTACGTCCGACAAGGTCGTAAATCGGGTCTCCGAGGAGCGTGCCGATAACGGATCGTCAGGGTGGTACCCATGCGAAATGCTTAAAATCAAAGTCAGATCGTCCACGGTCCGGGTCATCGGGCCAAGAACCGAAACACCTGACCACCCCAGTGGTCGGGTCGGATGAGCAATCACGTCTACAGATGGGCGAAATCCGACGACCCCGCAGAGCGCCGCAGGCAACCTGAGCGAGCCTCCTGTGTCGGACCCAGTGCACACAGGCAAGAGATTTGCTGCCAGCGCGGCTGCTGATCCACCCGAAGAGCCGCCGGCTATCAGGTTGGCGTCAAATGGATTGGCCGTTGCACCCCAAACGGGGTTTCGGCTGTTACCGCCAGCGCCGCACTCAGGAACGTTTGTCTTGGCAAGGATAATCGCTCCGGCGTCACGTAGGCGGGCAACCATGGGAAAATCGTTTTCCGGCACATGGGTCCGCATCCGTGGGCTCCCATGGCTCGTCAGCAACCCTTGGGTATCCTGAAGATCCTTCACACCTATGGGCAACCCGTCGAGCGGCCCCTTCGGAGTTCTTGCGCTCCATCTACTGGTTGCCTGCGCCGCCTCACGGATCGCACGGTGCGTATCGATGGCCGTCAGGGCATTTATCTTAGGGTTCACCTCTGAAATGCGCTCAAGACACACAGCGAGGTAGTCAGACGGCGTCAGCCTGCGATCCGCAAATCGACTGAGGACATCGCGCGCTGAAAGGGCCATCAATCCGGCCACACTCATCTCCGCACCGATGACGTATCTCGCAGGCTTAACTCAGTCACTTTATCCCTCCCAAGAAAACGACTGAAGTTATGATAATACGGTGCTGACAGGAAGAATAATGAAAGATTGACTTATAACGTTAACCAAAAGGAATGGTTTTTAGGTCATCAGTTGTTTTCTGTAAGCATTTAAGAAAAAACGACAACGCATGATTGGCCTCTTCTTGGCCGCCTCGCCAGAAGCATCGGACCTCGGACAGAAATCCACGCGTGTCCAGCGGAAGCGTAACAATGTCTCCGCGTGCCGCATGGGACTGGGCAAGGCGTTGCGGCATCAGTCCCATTGCGGGAATTGCGTCCAACAGTGCGAGATTTAGCATCAAAGAAAGAGAGGCAATCGTGTTCGCCGGTGGTGCCAGTCCGCTTTCGGCAAAGAGTGCATCGACCGCCCGCCGAGCAACCGAATTTGCCTGGGGCATGATCCAAGGGAAATCGACGACTTCGCTCCACTCAATGTCAGACTGTCTTGCCAGCGGGTGATTGCGGCCTGCAACCACGACAATCGGTTCCGCAAAAAGCTTTAGCTGTTCAATGCCAGGCAGTTCCCGGGGCTGCCAGATCCTGGCGATCAGTAAATCCAACGCACCACCTTGCAGCTCTGGAAGAAGTTCTACGAAGTGCCCCTCTCTGACCGAGATGCTCGCCTGCGGCGTGCTGCTTTTGAATAGTGCAATGGTGCCGGGCAAAAGGGTCGGTGCAACCGAACTGACGACGCCTACAGTAACGGCACCCGAAATCCCGCTCGCCATCGCCTCGATATCGAAAGCCGCCCGGTCAAGCTGATTGAGGGCTTGCTTGGCATGATCTACCAGACGCCGCCCTATTGCCGTCAAGAAAAGACGGTTCCGATCGCGGGTCACGATCGGAACGCCGACTATTTTTTCCAGTTCTGCAATCTGCTTGGAGACAGCGGGTTGAGTTACATTGAGCTCCTCCGACACCCGCGCAACCAGTTTCAGGTCGGACAAGGCAGCAATTACGCGCAAGTGACGGAGAGTTACTGCCTTCTGGAAATCACTGTTTGAAATAGCCGTTACTCGCTGAGTTGGGTGACTGGATGGTAACTGCTTATCACAGAAAATCTGTGCATATCGATATCTGTTTGAGCGTTCACTTGGACTGAGGAGAGTAAATCTGTAAAACGCTGGACCACGCAGGAATGGCAGATATAGATCAAAGGGGCCCAGAAACGCCCGTGCCTTTGAAGGTCCGGTAGGGGCTGTTCTCAACAGGCGGGATTTTCCGCTCATGCCAAATGCTGCGGGACGGCATTTGGTAAAAAGGGCTCCTTGCTGCCATTCGCCGCGCTTGCACACTAAATCAGTGTCGAGGTGGAAAGCGACAGTCTGCTAAGCGGACAAAGCGGACTTGCGGAGATGCGGCTATTGCTGACGCAGCATTTCTTTGCGGCGGCGGCAGTGACATTTCGGCAGTGCTGTACTTTCACCAAAGCAACCGTTCATTTTAGTCAGTCCCGTCGGATATCAAACTGACCTTCCGCCGTAAAGTGCAGCGGCTCACATTTTGCGGAACTTTGCACACCGTGAACCCATTCAAACATTTGTCTCTTGGTAAATGTTTGAATAGCAGCGGAAAGGCACAACGGTGGAGGTTCGTTTCATGCCACGCAGTGCGTTTGGTCTGCTATTGCGATGCCCCCCTTCCAGTACTTAGGGAATAACGATGGTCGTTCGCATCTTATCCTTGTCGATGTTGGCATGTCTGAAATTGTCCGACCCAACTGTGCCTTTGCCTGTAGTATTCGCCAAGACTGCGCTTCCATTATCGCACGACAATTAATCTGACTGTTTTTGTCAGATAGGTCTTGATCTGCTAGAATGATCACATTAAGTGTGCTCATCGAAGCAAGCGAACCTCAACTTGAGTAGCCAGCACAAATGTTGACTATTCATCGCGAGGACCAAATGCGAAAACCTTCCGAAAACACGAGCAGCCCGGGCAGAACTTACCGGAAATCCACCTTGGTTGTCGGGGGTTTTGGCGCATCCTTGGCGATGGCGTGTATGTCCACACCTTCGGCAGCGCAGTCATCCGATCCGATTCTTCTGCCGACGGTCGAAGTCGAAACGACTGAACAGCCTATTCAGCCAACAAAAGCTGCGCGAGCGCCAGTAAAGGCGAAGCCGACACCGCGGCGGGTCGCCCAGCCCCGCAAAGTAACACCAACAGTATGTACGCCAAGCTTGGCTGGAACACCTGTCTGTGCCGAGCAGGAAGCGGCAGAGCGTGAAGCGCAGCGGGCGGCAGAAGCGCAGAGGCTGGCAGAGACGAAAGCGGCAGCCGGTGGCAGCAGCTATGTGGACCCAAATGCACCGTTCAAAGCGAACACTTTGGCGAACAGCCGGATGCCTGGCCCGCTCAGGGACAATCCACGCACCGTCACCGCCATCACCCAAGAGGTTCTGGAAACCACTGGCACAACCAGCGTCCGAGAGCTGGCGCGCTCCACACCGGGCATTTCGCTCGGCTTTGGCGAGGGCGGTAATTCATTCGGGGACAACATCTATATTCGTGGGTTCAAGGCCAACAACGACACATACACAGACGGTGTGCGTAGCCCAGGCACCGGCGTTGCGGAAACATTCAACACCGAGCAAGTCGAAGTCGTAAAAGGCCCCGCAGGTACTGTAGGTGGGCGCGGCACCACTGGTGGTGCGATTGATGTTATCTCCAAAAGCACGCAAGACATTGATTTCACCCGTACTGTAACGACCATGACCGATGCATCCACCGTGCGTCAGACCATCGACACCAACAAGGTCATCAATGATCGCGTGCAGCTGCGGTTCAACGGCATGCTTCAAGACGGTGGCGTTGCCGGTCGTGACGAAGTCACAGATGACCGAAAAGGTGCAGCGCTTGCGGTGAAGTTCCAAGCCACTGACAGGCTGATCTTTCAAGGGAACTTGAGTTATACTAAAATTGAACAAACACCCGATTGGGGCGTTCCTTATGTGAACAACGAAGAGCTGGGACTGGTTGGTCCGGTGACCGAATTCGGAATCGACCGTGACACGTTCTACGGGGTTCCGGGGCGCGACTTTCAAGTTTACGAAGAAACCGTTGCCACAGCCAAGGCCGAGTACAGCTTTGACAATGGTATGAAACTGACCAATACCTTCCGTGCATCGCAGTCGCTGAATGACTATGTGCTGACAGCACCGAGTAGCCTGAATGACAATGGCTCCAGAAATCCAGAAGACTGGCAGGTCGGGCTCAGCTTTAAGAGCTGGAACCAAGAAACCGATGTTCTTGCCAACGTTCTTGAACTTAGCGGGGATGCAGAGTTCGGCGGTGCAAACCACAACTATGTCTTTGGTCTGGCGATGTCGCGCGAAGATATCGAAAAGCTGAGCTATTCCAACCTGAGCAGCGAAGACTATCTGCCACCGGAGGGGCAGCGTGGCTGTACAGTAAGCGCGGTTAACCCTGATCCTATCGCCGAAGGCTGCTGGTCGGGCGAGCAGCCCGAGCTTGGCACCGATGTCACCTCAACCACAGTCAAAACCACATCGCTATATGCGCTCGACACGGTCACCTTGTCGAACCGCTGGAAGGTCAACGGCGGCCTGCGGGTTGATATGTATGACATCGAACGCTCCGGTGTCAGCGGTGGGGAGAACTATGCCCTCTCACGCGATGATGTCATGCTTAACTGGAACCTTGGCACGACGTATGCGCTTACCAACCGGTTGAACGTCTACGCGGCGGCAGCCACGTCGACCAATCCCGCCGGACAAGAGCTGGAAGCGGGCGGCGGTTTTTACGGCGGCCTTGACGATAGCGGCTCTGGATTGGCTCCCGAGGAGAACACCTCCTTCGAAGTGGGTGCTAAATTCAGCTACTCGCCGGATTTGTTGTTGACCGCAGCACTGTACCAGACAACCAAAGACAAAGCGCGCGAAGACGTTGGACCACGCGGTGCCACAGTTACATCTGACACCTTGAAGTACCGTATTCAGGGTCTGGAATTGGGTGTTGCAGGTAAAATGACCGAGCGCCTGAGCCTCTTTGGTGGCGCCAACTTCATGAGCAGCAAAGTCCTGCGCAGCGCGGACAGCGATAACGTCGGGCTCTCAGTGGCAAATGTTGCGCATGAACAGCTCAACATTTTGGCAACCTATCAGGTGACAGACAAGTTTATGATTGGTGGGCGGATCAACTATCAAGGGTCAATCGACCTGGGCAGCGTTGCTGCAAATGGCAGATCCATCCCCGATGCTTTGACCTTCGACCTTCTGGGCGAATATGAAGTTGCCGATAACATGAAGCTGAAGATGGGTATCACGAACGTCGCAGACAAAACCGTCTATGACGCGGCCTATCGTTCAGGGACGCCATTTACCTACGTAGCGCCGGGCCGTGAAATCTCTATTTCTCTGGACATGAAATTCTGAACCCGACGCTAGACCTGCGGGCAGCCTGACGGCTGTTTGCAAACTTGCAAGGAAAAACCATGCTGATTACTATCCCCTCAGTCCTGAGCAAAGATGACGTTCAACAAGTGCGCGCGCATCTGGATGCCGCACAGTGGGAAGACGGATCGGCCACCGCTGGCTCGCAATCTGCTGAGGTAAAGCGCAACCAGCAGTTGCCGCCCACGTCAGAGACTGCACAGACGCTTGGCAAGTTCGTTCTGCAAAAGCTGACGGAAGACCCGTTGTTCCTGTCAGCTGCGCTGCCGTCACGCATTCTGCCGCCGATGTTCAACAAATATGAGCAGGCAGAGACATTCGGCTCTCATATCGACAACGCCATCAGGGTGAATCCGCTGACGCAAGAACGTTTGCGCACGGACCTGTCGATGACCTTGTTTCTTAGCGAACCCGAGGATTATGACGGCGGCGCGCTTGTGGTGGAAGACCACTATGGGGCGCAGACGGTAAAGCTCCCTGCGGGCGATATGATCCTCTATCCCGCGACCAGCCTTCACGAAGTGACACCGGTCACACGCGGCGCACGGGTGTCATCCTTTTTCTGGCTGCAAAGCATGATCCGCTCGGACGCGAACCGCCGGATCCTGTTTGATCTGGATCAGACCATCCAGTCGTTGACAACTTCGATTGGGGTCAACAACCCCGAAACGGTGCGTCTGACCGGGATTTATCACAATCTTATCCGCAAATGGGCAGAGACCTGAATTATGAAGTCATCAACAATAATTTTCGCTGCGGTTGCTGGCGTCATGGCAACCGGCCCCGCCGCAGCACTTGATCCGGTGACGGCGCTTTTGGGGTCCGAAACTATCACAGCCCTGTTGGAACAGGCGGAGCACGATGAGATGTCGCCGCTTGGGATGTTCATGGCGGCGGACTGGGTTGTGAAAGCTGTCATGCTAAGTTTGTTGCTGGCATCCGTGTTGGTTTGGGTGATTTTTCTGGCGAAACTTATGATCCTGAGGTGGGAGCGCGGAGTGATGCGCAGGCGCTACCGGGCGTTGGACAAGGCAGGTTCGCTGAATGCCGCCAGAAACATTTTCGCGAGGAAAAAGGGGGTTGTCAGCCAGATGGTCCAGGCGGCCCTGCGCGAACGTACGGCGACTGGCGCTCAACCTGAGCTTAAATCTGGCATCAAAGAGCGCGCTGGATCGGAAATTGCACGTATTGAGGCAGGCGCTGCCAGACGCATGGGGTTTGGTGCCGGTGTTCTGGCAAATGTCGGGTCAGTTGCCCCGTTTGTCGGGCTGTTCGGAACGGTCTGGGGCATCATGAACAGCTTCATCTCAATTTCCAAAAGCAACACCACCAACCTGGCAATCGTTGCACCCGGTATTGCCGAAGCTCTTTTGGCGACGGCAATCGGTCTGGTCGCGGCGATCCCGGCGGTTATATTCTACAATATCCTTGCGCGGGGCATGGGCGGCTACAAGGTTATGCTTGCCGATGCGGGTGCTCTTGTGGAAAGAACACTCTCGCGTGACCTTGATCTCGCGACAAAGAAAGACGCTGCTTTTGATGAGGTCAAAGTTGACCAACCCGTATTCCGTTTAGGTTCTGTTTCCGCTCCGGCGGCGGAGTAATCGACATGGGAGCAAGGCTGCGCGGTGACGATGACAGTGATTTCAGTGAGAACAGCGAAATCAACGTCACCCCTTTCATTGATGTCATGTTGGTTTTGCTGATCATTTTCATGATTGCTGCGCCTCTTTCGACGGTCGACATTCCGGTAGAACTGCCGGTGGCCGTAGCAGACGCCCCTGAGCGGACAAGCGATCCGGTGTTTATCACCATCACCGAAGATCTGGCCCTTGCTGTCGGTGAAATACGAACGACGCACGACCGGCTCTTCATCGACGTAGGTATAGCCACGCTGCAAAAGAGGGACACAAGGATTTATATCCGGGCTGACAAATCGGTCCCTTATGGTGAATTCATACGGGTGATGAACATCCTGCGCGCGGACGGCTTCCTGAAGGTTGGCTTGGTCGGCCTCGACGAGAACGCCGTCGAAGCGGCCGATCCTGCTGTCTCGAATGCGCCCGCTGTTCCATGAGCCTGACCTACACATCGCGCAGCGCTATGCCATTTTTCTGGTGTGCAGGTCTGGCCTTCAGCGCCGCACTCCACATCGGTTTGCCCACACAAATTTTGAGCAGTCCGGTGGCCGACGTGGAGGCAACCGAGCCACAGCCGGACGGGATCACCGGCGCTATTATGTTTGATCTCTCGGACATCATCGCCGCACCGCCTGCGTTGCAAGAGGACCACATAGCCCAAGAAGAAGCCGTCAAAGCGCCAACGGTCACCGAAAGCCCCGAGGCCGTCGAGGTCGCGAAGGCCGCGGAGCAGCCATTGCTGGCGCAAATCCCATATGATGTCGAGGACGAGAGCCTCAAATTCGGCGTCGCCGCTCCGGAGCCCGAGGCCGAAACCGAAGAGGTCGCCGAGGAAGTCGCAACAGAGCATAAGCCAGAGCAGATCGAAGCAGAAAGTCAGGTTGGTGCCGAAGACCGGCAAGCGGCACAGCAATCTATCTCTGGCGTCGAGGCCGAGACCCAAGCGGAAACCGCAAAGGCCGAAAGCGAGGGCCTGACCGCTGAGCAGACGGAAGAAATTCGCGAATGGCAAAAGAGCATCGTCTTGTTGATCAGCGGGGCCAAGACCTATCCGACAAAAGCACGCAGCGACCGGATCGAGGGCGAAGTCCATGTCAAGTTCACGCTAGACCGGTACGGCGCATTATTGTCGACCAAGGTGGTCAAATCTTCGGGCTCGACCGTTTTGGACGGCGCGGCCATCCAAACTGTGGAGCAGTTGGGAAAGATGCCCACGCCGCCCAACTATCTAAGCGGAACCGAATTCACACTAATCATTCCACTGCGCTACAGCTTCAAGTGAACCATGTCTTTGTCGATCGCATCGACGCTGCGGCATCCACACAGCAACATGGCGATTTCAAGCTCGTCGCGCAGCAGTCGCAGCACATGGCTGACACCGAGTTCGCCCGCGACCGCAAGACCACACACCACAGGACGACCCACCAGAACCGCCTTGGCCCCAAACGCTAGCGCCACAAGGATATCGACACCGCGGCGGATGCCGCCATCCAAAATAACGGGATAGTCGGGCCCGACCTCTTCTACCACTCCAGACAGTTGCGCCAGTGTTGCCGATGCCCGGTCCAGCACACGTCCGCCATGATTTGACACGATAACGCCCGCCGCTCCAACGGCGACAGACAAGGCTGCGTCCTGAGGATGCAAAATTCCCTTGAGCAGGATCGGTGCCTCAACCGCAGCCATAAGCCACGCCACATCGTCCCATGTCGGTAATACGTGCGCGATCCGATCAAACACCAAGGATTCCCCGCTACCAAGCGGCGCAAAACGGGGCCCTGCAAACCGCGCTAGATTGACGGCACCAACATCCGGAGGCAGCTGAAACCCCGCCTCAATCTCCCTATCCCGCACGCCCTGAACCGGCGCATCAATAGTCAGGACAAGAGTGCTGAACCCAGCTGACAGAGCCATATTTGCCAATTCGAGTGTATTTTCCCGACTTCCCATCCAATGCATCTGAAACCAATCGGTTCCGGGCCCCGCCTTACGTACATCGTTCATGTCCCGGCTGCTCTGCGCGCTCAATACCATCTTGATGGATTGCGCCTCGGCCCCTTTGCTCGTTGCAATCTCGCCTGATGGATCCAACATACGATGATATGCAAAAGGCGCTATCAGGAAGGGTGCCACGAGCTCTTGTTCCAACAGGCGTGTCTTGGTGGAACCTCCGCCAAGATCACGCAGCACGCGCGGCGTCAGAAAGGCACTCTCGAAGGCTGCTTCATTGGCGCAGAGCGTCTTCTGATCACCGGCTCCGGCGAGGAAATAAGCACGTTGTTCTGCACTCATGCGCTCCCGGGAAAGTATATAGTACTCGTTCAATGTTCGGGGTAGTTCATCTGGATGTAGCAATGTGTTCCTCAACGAAGCAGCACTATCAGCGTGCGCCATGGCAATAGGCGTATAATTTTGATCTTCATGCATTTTTCTTTATACCAAACCAAGCTTGGATTCTATCCGATAAGCCCTGAGGGGCGCTCGTCAGGCTGTGATGAATGACCGGTTTTGCTGCGGCGAAGCGGCGTAGAAGTTTCAGCTACCGCAACAATTTCCGCGCAGCGAGCGCACGCAGAACAAAAAACGGATTCACACTTCGGGCTCTTTGCCGACTTTCGCCGCGATTGCACATTGAAAAAGCTGGGTCGGAGCCGTGAGCGTCCGCTTTCTTCAAATTGCCCAGTTTAGTTTGCGGGCGCAGCCAAGGTACGCAATCCGCCCAAGGTTTCGTTTGGCCATGTCCGCTTTGGGCTGGGACCGGCCATCCGGTTGGTCGCGCCGAAGCATGCAAGGTCAAGATTTGCGTGCCGCACCGCCGCAAGTCCGGTTTGAGCCCACTTTGACCATCTTAGATCGTCAATTGTTGGCTCGATTACAGGTGCCATTGGAAATCTCGAAAATATTAGGAACTTGACAACAATGGCTCTGACCGAACATTGGCAGGATTGACGTTTTACATTTGAGGTGCCGATTTTGAAGCTTATCTTAGTGACTGGGGCCTCTAGCGGAGTTGGCGCGGCAACCGCACGTGAATTTGCGAAAAACGGCTCAAAGGTCATCCTTGTCGCGCGCTCTGCAGATCAGATCCAATCTCTTGGAAACGAGATTGGTGAGTTAGCCGTTCCGGAACCTTGTGATGCGGCAGATCCAAAAGCGGTAGACGAAATGGCCCGGAGAGTATTGGACAAACACGGTGTGCCCGATGTTATTGTGCATTGCGCCGGTGCTGGACAATGGAAGACCTTGTTGGAAGCAGAGCCAAGTGAAGTGATCACCATGATGCAAGCCCCTTATTATGCAGCATCTTTTGTTACGCGGGCTTTTTTACAAGGCATGTTAGATCGAAAGAGCGGGATCATTATCAATGTGAACTCGCCAGCGTGTTTAGTTCCATGGCGATCAAGTGTTGGATATGCTGCTGCACGTGCTGCATTGCAGGGCTTCCATGATGCGCTTGCGCAGGATTTAGCAGGAACTGGCGTCCGCAGTTGTCATGCGATTTTTGGAAAGATCGACTCGCCGTACTTTGACAATAACCCTGGCGTTTTGGATAAAATGCCGATGCTTGCAAAAACTATTCCAACTTTGTCTCCAGAAGCTTGTGCAATGAAATTAACAAGATTGGCTGAACGCCCAAAACACCGCATTGTGTCTCCATGGGTTCTTAGAGTTCACACGGAATTTGGACGACTGTTTCCAGGAACTACACGATGGTTAGCGAGACTTTAGGATCTTCTAAACAAATGACAGTTTTGTCCCGCTCTGCCGACCTTAACCCTCCGAAAATGCGGCGTGATGGACGAATGGCCGGTCTGGTGAAGCTGCGCCGCAGCGCTCGACCACGAAGCGAACGGCAAGTCAGGGTCGTTCGTGTCGGTCGACACCATGGGCGGATAGCGGAGGCATCGCTGCGTCTTGCACCGACGGCAGTTTTGCGCAAGGGAACAGCCAGTGCATAGCCGCCAACGCAGTCTTCATGGACTTCCGAGATGCGAAACAGGTGCTCTGGGATGTCGTCAAAGGCGTGGATGACTACGACGGTGCCTTCTTGCAGGTCCATGGCTCAATCGAACCATGAAGCTATGAGAAGCAAGAAGAACAGGGTCAGTAAATCACGACCCCACGATATATTTTCTTTGGTTGTCTTCGGTAGACTAAAGAGTTGGGAAAGCATCTGAAACCTCCATCGATTGCTATCGATTTAGATACGTCGCTTTCCTCAGTTTGATCGGGGCGTTCGGAGTGACTTCCGGCCCTAAGCTGCCGTTCATTATCCATTCTTAATGCTGCGTGTGCAGTCCGCAAAGCGGACATTCGTCGGGAGTTTTTAAGAAACTCCTTTCACAATGGCCTCACCAGCTTTTTCCGCTTCAATTTCAATCAAGCCTTCGTCGAGTAAAATCTTTGTTGCAACAACGAGGAGGGATTTTTCCTCCTCAAGTAGATTTCCGATTCCAAGTGTGCCGTGAACATCGTCTGTGATAAAAGCCATTTGGCAAATATAAGACACATGAAGAGCATACAGGTTCCGCGCAAGTTCACGGTGGAATAGGGGGACTACAGACGGCCCTTTTCGGTCCCCTATCTCCGTCGCGATTATGTCGTGCATGAGGTGCGATTGAGAAACATGCGCCGCCCCGCTCAGTTCACCATAGATCTTTCCCATGTTTTTTAACCGCCCGACGGTTGCATGCGGCGTCTTTCCGTCTTTTCGTTTCGAGATCCCAAGTTCCTGCACCGCCGAGATCAACTCATGCTCTTGTCGCAGAAGGGTAGCAGCTTGGGTGTAGAGTCCTTCAACAATTGCTATTTCACAAAGATTTATCCCGTGTATGAAGTGTGTTATCAGATCAAGCTGCTGTGCCGGATCACCGGTCAACTCATCAAACTGTTTTCCACAACAACGCGAGACGAAGTTTAGAAGTGCGCTGCAAGCCGACGCGTGCGCTTGGGTCAGAACAATATCATTTTCTTTGAATTTCTCCCGATTCTTAGCGCATCGCTCTGCGTGTTTCCCCATAAGAATTGAAACTGGTGCCAGCGTCTTCTGACCCCAATCCTCCATTGAGGAAATAATGTCGTCCCCGTAGCCAAGGTCTTTTTTCGCGCCCACTGTTCAAACTCCACCTGCAAGAAAGGTTCCAGCCTCACTCTAAGGTGTTGATTGTTCTGTTAAGCAAGAGATTTCAATTCTCAGCTTGTGCATTCCCCATGTCAGCCAATCAAAATCTTAAAATTTCTGATTTGAACGGACAGGAGGCATCTTCAGAGAAGTCCAAGCCAAACAAAGAAAGCTCTCTCAATTTCACATATTTTTACTCAATATCTTGTGATGGACACAGACGTCCCTACATATCATGGTATTAGAACCGAAAAATTTGGTACGAGACCCTTGAAAAATATTGAACACCTGAAACCGCCTATTTGCCGCATCCTCAGCCTTGATGGTGGTGGAGCAAAAGGCTTTTACACTTTAGGCGTGCTGAGAGAGGTGGAAGCCCTTATCGGCAAACCACTTCACGAAACATTCGACTTGGTGTTCGGCACAAGTACTGGCTCCATTATCGCATCGCTTCTCGCGCTTGGCCATGATGTGGAATCCATCCACAAGCTCTACTGCGAGAATGTTCCGGAAGTAATGAAGCAAAAGAGTGCTGGCGGGAAATCAACTGCCTTGGCTCAGCTTGCTGACGATGTTTTTGGAGAAGCAACCTTTGAAGACGTGAAAACTGGGCTTGGAGTAGTAACGACGAAATGGGACATGGAAACACCCATGATCTTCAAAGGAAGCGTTAATCAGGCCCATGGCCGACTTGGCACGTTTAAGCCGGGTTTTGGCTGCACTATTTCGGAGGCGGTTCAAGCCTCTTGCTCAGCTTATCCATACTTCAATCGCAAAATCGTTACGACCGCCATGGGTGACGAGATTGAGTTGGCCGATGGCGGTTACTGTGCGAACAATCCGACACTTTACGCCATCGCTGACGCTGTCGCCGGAATGAAATATGAGCCGAGCGATTGCCGAGTATTGAGCGTTGGATGCGGTAATTACCCATCACCAAAAGAAGGTATGTTAAAAAAGACTTATCGCAATGTCCTACCAACGCTGCCCATCTTAGAGAAGACCATGGGGATCAACGTCGCGGCTATGGAACAGCTTCGCTTAATCTTATTCAAAGCGGTCCCGACGGTGCGGGTCAATGACACCTTTGAGAAACCTGAGATGGCAACCGACTTGTTTGAACACAACTTGGCAAAGCTGAACATTTTGCGGCAACGGGGCGCTGAATCCTACGCTGGCCGTGAAGCGGATATTCAAGCCCTACTGCGGGAAAGTGTGTAAAATGCCAATTTCTGAAAGCCAACTTGAGACGTGGTCCCATGCGGGGGCGCAAGAGCAATCAAAGAATACATATGCTTCTATTAAGGCCACATTAGAAGACACCGCTGCCCCGTACGTGATCAGAGAGTTCGACACCTTTCTCCAAGGCTCTTATGGCAACAGCACAAATATCTACGCCGACAGTGACGTAGATATTGTAATACGACTGTCGTCCATTAATTATTTTGATGTTTCACAGTTAAATGCTGGGGATAAGGAGCGCTTTGACAAACACAGGAGTCCGGGTAGCTACAGCCAGAAAACTTTCAAAGAAGAGGTCTTCTCTTGGTTGACACAGAAGTACGGCTCAGGAGTGAAGGCGGGCAAGAAAGCAATATTCGTCCCGGGGAACGGTACTCGTCGCGATGCCGACGTTCTGGTTTGCACTCGCCACTTGAGATACACTTCCTACCCAGCGGAAACAGGACCGGTGTATCGGGACGGCATTTGTTTTTGGACCTCCGATGGAGACAAGATCGTCAACTATCCAAAGCGTCATCTTGAAAACTGTACAACTAAGAACCAAAGTTCTTCCACACGTTTCAAGTCCAATGTCAGAATATTTAAGAACTGGCGCAACAGGATGGTAAAGGATGGCTATTTAGGCAGTGGAGTTGCTCCCTCGTACTTCATTGAGGGGATGCTCTGGAATATACCAAATCAAAACTTTGTATCATCTTATCAGCAGACTTTTCTCAACTGCATGGCATGGCTCAAACAGTGCGATCCACAAGAATTACTTTGCGCCAGCCAGTACCACTACCTCCTGCGGACGAACTCAAAGGTCTGTTGGAATACTGATGATTACAACCAGTTTCGGAGTGCTTTGGTTCAACATTGGAACGACAGTTAAGAGACTGCGACTCCACTCATAGCCTGCGTTGACCGGTCCAAGCCGGATCGCCCGAGCGGACATCAGGATATCTACAAGCAAGGTCCGCTTCGTCCCGCACGGCAGACCTCGGTGTTGAGCGCAGCGAATGTCGGCAATCCGCCCATGTTGTCTGTAATGCCGCCACCAGCCCCCTCCGGAGCCCAACCTCTCCAGAGACGTCAGCAGTGGTGACCGACTGATGCGGGTTGCAGTGTTGGCGGCTGGTGAGCAGTGGGGAACTACTGTCATCGTGGGCCGCAGTGGGGGAGCTGAGAACGAAGTGAGGGGCACCGTCGTTTGCGCGTCAGCGACAGCACCCGAAGCACCCAGTCGCCCCAGAACCTGCCCCAGTTTCGGTAGGTAGCGGGAAAGACCTATGAAGATCAGGGGGAGGCAAGGTTTCCTACCATCCCAGCCATCACTCTTCAGGATAGACAACTAAGAACCCGAGCCACCCGCTTGCCCCGGTTCTGCCCCA
>ERZ651776.3249-NODE-3249-length-16405-cov-10.831761_pt1 | contig 16405 bp, 9 predicted proteins | sample MGYA00514761_ERZ651776 | MGnify/ENA metagenome assembly ERZ651776 | reverse complement strand
GCCTTTATCGAATAGCAGATATTTTTAATATTGAAATATCTGACATTAAAAAAATTAATGCATTGACAAATAATGAAATCAAGCCCGGCCAAGTATTAAAAATTATTATTAGAGCGTTTTAATCTGAAGAAATTTTTGGATCTAGTGCATCTCTTAGACCATCACCAAAAAAATTCAATGCAAATAAAGTTATGGTAAAGGTTAATCCAGGGTAAATAAGAAGCCAAGAGTACTCTTCCATCGATTCAACGCCATATCTTATCAAAGTGCCCCAGCTGCTCATTGGTGGCTGAATGCCTAGACCTAAAAAGCTTAAGAATGCTTCTAGCAACATAACTTGCGGAATGGTTAAGGTTGCATAGACTGCAATTGGGCCGAGAATATTTGGAAAAATATGTTTTCTAAACATCTGTATGTTTGTGACTCCCATGGCTTGAGCAGCCAAAACATACTCTTGATTTTTTATTGTTAAAACTTGCCCTCTTACAATCCTTGCCATAGTAAGCCACTCAACAGCTCCAATGGCACCAAATAAAAGCCAAATATTTCTTCCAAAAATCACCATCAGTAAAATAATAAAAATAATAAATGGGAGTCCGTAAAGAACATCAACTATCCTCATCATGACAGAGTCAATTCTTCCGCCAAAATAGCCAGCAATAATACCCCAGCTAACCCCAATAACTAAAGCGACACCAGTTGCGACAAAACCTACCAATAATGAGACTCTGGCACCATACAAGATTCTGCTAAACAGGTCTCTGCCTAGCGTATCAGTTCCCAATAAAAAATTTCCAGACGGCGGTTGTGCTCCTAACTCGAGATTTTGATAGGAATAGGAATGAGGAGCTATCCATGGAGCAAAAATAGCAAGAAAGATTAATATTAAAAGAATGATTCCTCCAGCTACAGCCGCTTTATTAGCAAGCAGTCTTCTCCAAGCATCTGACCACAATGAACTGCCCTGACTCATGCCTCACTCCTCGCACGTGGGTTCATGAGTAGAACAGCGATATCAGATAAAAGATTGAAAAATATAATAAGGGTTGAAAAGAAAATCGTGGTGCCTAGGATCATGGTGTAATCTCGGTTAAATGCTGCTTCAACATAAAACCTTCCAAGGCCTGGGATTTGAAAGATTGTCTCAACAACAAATGAACCACCAATAAGCCCGGCAACTGCAGGACCTAAAAATGAAACCACTGGAACAAGGCCGCCTTGCAGAGCATGATTGATAATGACTTTATATTCCGGCAATCCCTTTGCTCTAGCTGTTCGTATGTAATCCTGGCTAAGTGTTTCTAGCATGCCTCCTCTACTCAGCCTGGCGATATAAGCAGCGTAAGCAGCCCCAAGAGTTATAGAAGGCAAAATCTTATCTCCAGCGAGCGAGCCCCAACCAGAAACAGGCAAAACTTCAAGGTGAATACCGAAGTATAAAACTAATAATGGGCCCAGCAGGAATGTCGGCATACAGATTCCAATCATCGCAATAGTCATAGGAATGTAATCTAATAATGTATTCCTCTTCACTGCTGCAATGATGCCTGCAAGACTGCCGATGATCATGGCAACAATTATTGCGTAAAAAGCTAACTCAAAAGTAACAGGTAAGCCTGTGAAGATCATCTCTGTTACAGATCTACCGGGGTATCTAAATGATGGCCCAAAATCTCCCTGAACAAGATTAAACATATAATCCTTGTATTGAATTATTAATGGAGCATCCAAATTATAAACTGCATTTAGATTTTTCATTACTTGCGGTGGAACAACCTTTTCTGCATCAAAAGGACCACCAGGAGCCATTCGAACTAAAAAGAATGTGAGAGAGGCAACAATCAAAATGACTGGTATTGCAATTGCAATTCTTTTTAAAATAACTTGAAGCATTTGCTAAGCTATCTTTCTAGATAAATAAATTTAGGGTGGTGGGTATCTAGGAGATTTGGATACCAACCCTTAACATCACTAGATAACTGATATTGTCTCACATAGGTATAGATTGGGATAATAGGCATCTCACTTATTAACAATCTTTCTGCTTGCATTAAATACTCATATCTTACAGATCGCTCATTTGTTGAATTTGCAAGCTCTAACAATTGATCATATTCCTCATTTTCCCAACCGGTCTTGTTATTACCTCTATTTGGTCGCAATGTATCTAGAAATGTATTTGGATCCTCATAATCACCAATCCATCCAGCTCTAGATATCTGAAAATCACCAGTCATCTCTCTGGCTAAATAAACCTTCCAATCTTGGTTCACCAACTGCACTGAGATGCCTAAATTTTCTTGCCACATTTGTTGCACGGCTAAGGCTATCTTTCTGTGACCTTCTTGAGTATTAAAAAGTATTTCAAGAACTGGAAAATCAATGCCATCTTTGTAGCCAGCCTCAGCTAGCAAAGATCTTGCTAAAGTTGGATCAAATGGTATTTCAGTATCAGGTTCATATCCTGCAGAACCTGGAGGCGTAAATGAATAAGCAGCTTTTTGACCACATTTAGAAACCTTATCAACAATTTGATTCCTGTTTAAAGCATAGGCTAAGGCCAATCTAACCTTTTTATCTTTGAGGACTGGATGTAACGTATTAACTCTATAAAAATATGTACCCATGTAAGGTTCTATTCTTAAATTAGGATTATTATTTTCAATATAAACTGGGCATTTTTCCAAAGGAACAACATTGGTCACATGAAGTTGGCCTGCTCTAAACATTCTATCCTCGGTAGACTCATTTGAAACAGGGTAGTATCTAATCTCGTTAAGCTGGACTTTATCAGCGTCCCAATACAATGGATTTTTTTCTACTGTAATTTGCTTATTAAGCTCCCAAGATTTTAAATTCATTGGTCCGTTGCAAACAAAGTTTCCAGGACGTGTCCACAAACCATTCCTATCATCAATTGATCCATGCGCTAATACAGTTTCTTTGTGAACAGGATATGTGCTGTAGTGACTTAAAAGTCTAATAAAAAATGGGGTTGGGTTGTTTAACTCTACTCTTAACTCATGATCATTTATAGCTTTTACTCCTACTGTTGAAAAGTCATCAGTTTTACCCTGATGAAATTCTGCTGCACCTTTTAGGTAATAAAGCATGTCAGGATATTGAGAGCCAAGTGATGGGGTCAATATCCTCATCCATGACCAAACAAAGTCCTGGGCTGTTAGAGCATCGCCATTTGACCATTTGGCATTCTTATTTAAATAAAATGTATAGGTTGTTCCATCTGGGCTGATCTTCCATGACTCAGCGACACCTGGTAAGTTTTCTCCACCCTTAGGATTAGCTATAGTTAGGCCCTCACACATGGAAATTAATAAATGATGTTCAGGCACACCTGTAACAATATGAGGATCCAAGCCTTGTGGCTCGCTGCCGTTACCAAAATGCAGTATCTGAGCATCTAAGCCAGAATCAACAGGTGAAATAGACTCACCGCAACTGACCAAAGCAAATATAAATAAAAAAGGAATATGTTTTGTTTTCATGCAGCTATTATATATAAAAAAAAGGCCGGTAAACCGGCCTTTTTAATTAGTTTATGCTCTCTTATAGTGAGACTTTAAATCCACCATAAATAAATGCTCCGCCAGGTATGTCCCAAGCAAAGTCAAAATTTTGAGCAAATGCATCGTATGCAACTGGAGGCTCTTCACCGAACAAGTTTCTAGCTCCAATAAACACGTTGATTGAATCACTGTATCTATAATCAATTTGTAAGTCTGTGTAATACTCGACTTCCATTTGATTGTAACCATAGTCTCCAAAGTTATTGGCATCGTCTGGATTAGAACATTCATCATTCAATCCATAATATGTAGACAGCCAACAATCGTCTTTGTTGTCATCTAAGAATCTAAAGTTAAGAGATGTAGTAAAGTCATTGTACTCCCATAGAACAGAAGCATTGGCTCTCCATCTAAAGTCTGCACCACCGTCATACCAACCGAATGACTCGGACGGAGTAGATGTAGTTGCTTGCGCAAACTCATCTTTGGTGTAATAAACCATGTCAAAGCCTGTTGTAAAAGAACCATAGTTTTCAACATCAAATGAGTAGTTGATTACAAAGTCAACACCTGAAACATTTTGTAATGCAGAGTTGACTTGTGCAGTCCTAACAGTTTGCAAACCACCGTTACCTGTTCTGGTAACAAATGAGCAGAAGTTATCATCTTGTTGAGAAGACTCAACGTAACATCTGTTAAGAACTGTTCCAACACCAATTGAATTAAAGATATTTTCTAATTCAATTTCCCAGAAATCTAAACTCATGCTTAAATTTTCGATTTGACTAGGTGTATAAACGATACCAATCGTAGCGTTTTCTCCCTCTTCAGGAAGCAAGAATGGGTTACCACCAACGAAAGCTCTGATTTGAGTTGTTGGTTGTTCAGCACCACCTGCAGGCACGCCAGCAGCTAAACAGTTAGCCTGAGTCCCAGCAGTTTGTGATGGAAACTGATCCTTATTACATGGGTCATTAGCTTGAGGGAATGATTCACCACCACCTCGATATAGGTTACCTACTGTAGGGGCTCTAAAGGTTTCACCCAAAGTAGCTCTTACTAGAACATCATCAATTGGTCTCCAACGTATGCCAATTTCACTTGTTGATGGGCTTCCTGGATCATTGCTATTAGGCGTAAATCCAACCAGACCATTAGCAGAGTAATCTGAAGTTCTTGCTGATACTGTAACTTCTAGCTCTTGAGCACCAGTAACGCCTTCAAGAAGTGGAATGTTGATCTCTACAAAGAATTCATCAACTGAGGTTTTACCTGAAGTAGGCTCTCTGTAGTTTGTTGATGACTTGCCTGATGTAATCAAGGAGTCTGGAGTATCAACATAACCAGAAGATCTTTTTTCCCAACCGGCAGCAAAGAATGCAGTTCCGTATGGCATTTCAAATAATGGGCCAGAGACCTCAAACCAATAGTTATCGCTGTCAAAAGCTGCATTTTGATTGCCATCATATCCAACATAGTCAACCATAGCGTTGTATTCAGCTAATGATATTCTTCCAGCTGAAAGACCTAAGTCTGGACCACCAAAAATATTAAATGGTACACATTGACCAATAGGAGTTTCTGGAGTTCCACAAGTTAATGTGCCACTTACAGGATCTCTGAACGAATCTCCAACAGCCAAGGCCAAGTTTCCAAGATCAACAAAATTCTTTAACTGACTGTCATATTGCGCATCATTGATCTGTGTGCCAGCACTCCAATTATAAGTATTGCCACCTAACTCAAAGCTACCATCTAATCCAAGTCTTATACCGAAGATGTCATAGTCATATTCATAAATCCTAGGACCAATAGCAATGGATCTAAAACCAAATGATGTATCTTGATTGAAGACATTGAAGTATCCACCAGCTGTAGCAAATCTTCCATTGTTAAGCTGCCACTGAGGCCCAGCTCCACCGTATGCAGTCATTGGGACCTGAGCTAGCTGATTATCACGTCTAGATTTTGTGTAGTTGATTTGAACATAAGCTGTCAAATCGTCTGAAATATCATAGTCAGAATATCCATATACAGAATATTGATCAATAGGGTTTTGTACATGGTTAACAGGTGCATAGTTATAACGCCCAGCATTTGACCATGGAATAAAGTCATCTACTGAAGCACCGGATTTACCAGGCTCTAAATATTTATTTAACGTAAAGAATCTACCGTAAGCAGGGTATGATGATCCGCAGATAAAACTATCGCTTGCCGGAGCAAAGTTACCATAACCTGAGTTTTGTTCTGGGCTAGGTCCTAAGTTAGTTGGGGAGTTTTGCGGACCAGTACCACTATTTGGAACATTAGAACAACCATAGTAAGGCTGGTTGGCTCTAGGAATTTCACCTGCCATAATTTCTGCTTGTGCAGCAAAGGAGAGACTTAGGATGCTAGAAGACTTCTCTGAAGTACTTCCAAATTGCATGCTAATAGAGTCTTGCTTACCATAACCGGCCTCATATTCACCAGTGAAGGCTCTCATTTCAAACCCATCATAGTCTTTCTTAGTTATGATATTAATAACACCTGCAACAGCGTCAGAACCATAAATTGAAGAAGCACCATCTTTAAGAATCTCAACTCTTTGGATGATTGAAGCTGGAATGGTATTCATATCAACCGCACCAAATGCATCAGTTACCCATCTTCTTCCGTCAACAAGAACCAAGGTTCTTCCGGCTCCAAGATTTCTTAATGAAATTTCGTTAGAGCCATCACCGCCGTTTGTAGCAGTTGTAACTGGTCGAATTCCATTACCATCATTAGATGAAATGCTTTGTAAGATATCACCAATGTTATTAAGACCTGTTCTCTCAATGGCAGCATCAGAGATTATCTCTAAAGGCTTTGAACTATCGAAAACTGATTTCTTAATCTTAGAACCAGTAACAATAACCTCTTCAACATCTTCTGCATCTGCGTCTTGAGCAAATGAAGTGCTTGGCATAAGACCTAAAGAAAGGACTGCAACCAAGGAAAATTTAAGTAAATTAGACATATAAACTCCCTAAAAGTTTGTTAGTTACAGTAATTGTTGCCATTTTGTTGCAATATGTCAACATATTTCAACAAGAAGATTTTAAGAAGTTTGCAAAAAAAAAGGGATGCAATTGCATCCCTTTTTAATTTTTTACTTATTCTTAGTATGAAAGTGTCATATTTAAGAAAATGTATTGACCAAAAGCATCGAAGTAACCCGGGAAAGTATTACCATTACCTGGTGCTGTACCAGCATCAGAAGTATACCCAGGATCCTCATCAAGCAAATTGTTGATACCAAATGTCACCATTAAGTTATCAGTTGGAGCATGCTGAATAGTTACATCCCAGTATGTCATTGCATCAAAATCAATTTTGTTTGAGTTAAGGTCAGTGGTTTCACCTAAATATCTCATACCAAGTGAGACATCAGTGTTGTATTCGGTCATCAGTGTGGCTTTATATTTACCAGAGAATTCTGGCTGTGGATTTTTACCACATGAGCCACCCCAATTGCCTGCACATGAAATTGCTTTTGAGCCTGGAAGCTCAATAATATCAGCTGTATCAAGCATAGTTGTTACACCTTCAAGAGAAAGTGGGCCATATTGAGTGTCCATTGTGTAATCAAAAATTACATCAACACCAGATGTAGTTTCTTCACCAATGTTTGTAAGCTGAGCAGAAATATACCCGCCCGTTAACCACAAAGATCCGTTATCAGGTCTTCTATTGATTAGGTTACAGAACTGAGCTTGGCCGGTAGATACACATTTATCTAGAGCGGTCTTGGCACTAACGCTTCCAATACCATCTTCAACAGTAATATCAAAGTAATCAACGGTTAATGTTAAACCTGGAATAGATTCAGGAGTAATAACAGCACCAATAGTTAGAGACTCTGATTCTTCTGGAGAAACGTTTGGATTTCCACCACCTTTTGTATTGTACTGATCTGCTGGTGAGTTGAGGTCAGTGTTATAGAGGTTTGCAGCTAAACCAGTTAAAGCACATTGTGCTTGAGTTGCAGTAGCAGGATCTCCATTTTGCTGAATAGAGCAAGGGTCATTGTCAAGATCAACTAGGCCATCACTAACAGCTAAATATAATTCTGAGATGTTAGCGTGACGTTGTGCAGTTTGAAAGGAAGCCCTGAATGAAACAGTATCATTAACAGTCCAATATGCACCAAGTTTAGTTGAGTCAGTATCATTCCCTGTTGAGTATTCTGCAGTTCTGTATCCAGCTTCTAAACTTAGATTATCCATTACTGGGATACCTAATTCTAGGAAGAATTCATCTACATCATACTTACCACCAATTGGAAGTGTCGCTCCGCCTGAACCCGATCTATCGCCCATAAGAGTCGCAGTATCAGGTCTAAAGTCGGTTGAAAGTTCTTTTGTTTCAAAACCAGCAACCAATGAAACTGAACCAGGAGCTCCTGGAATGGTAAACCCTGTATCACCTGTAACGTATCCTGAAAGAATTTTTTGCTTTCCATCACCGTTAATAAAAGTAGATTTAGCTAAGTAATCTTGAGCAGTTTGACCACCATCTATAACGCCCTGAATGCCTTGATCGCCAGGCAATCCGCCTTGGAATAAGTTATAAGGAACACAGTTAGCGTCTATACCTTGGAGTTTAGATACACAAGTTGGCACGCCAGCTACACTAATTACATTAACCGCACGGTTAATTGCTATAACAGAAAGGTCATTTCTGTACTCATTAGCATAATTAACGGCTGAGTTTTGATAGTAAACATCATATGACCAATCATCATTAATATCGCCTCTGATTCCTAGAGTTGTGTTATAGCTCTTGTATGTTTGAATTCCCTGTCTTGGGTTACCCTCTACGTTTCTTTTTAGAGAAACTAATGGTGCGCTGTATCCAAGAATGGTTCCATCAGCCACTGCTGTATTCAAACCATTGATGTAAGCTAATGCTTCTGCACCAGTTGCAAAATCAGGCGCATGAGATCCGCCCATTCCTGTCCAATCAGCACAAGCAGCCTGATATTGTTGAGCTGAAAGCAATGCATTGTAACAAGGCAATGATTCGATATTGCCAAAAGTGCCTGAATATGCAATCTGAGCATTTGATTCAGATTTCATTGAGGTGAAATCTAAATAAACTTCTGCATTATCAGTAATGTCATATTTTCCAAAGAATCCCATATTCATTCTGTCGTCAGGTCTTTGGAAGAAGTTGGTAGGGTTGTAGTTATATGTTTGGCCAGCTCTAGGAACAAAATCATTTCCTTGCACTTTCCAGTCAACACCAGTAACTGTTGGATCAACATTTACAAATCCACCAGACTTGTAACCACCAAAATCAGCCCATCTTCCTGGAGGAATAGTTGATGAGCCACCACACCTTCCAATACCACCACTTAGCGCACAAGCACTAATATCAAATTCACCTTGAAGCATTGGTTTTGTATCAGTGTGCTCAAAGAAAGCAGTTACATGACCTTTGCCATCATTGATATCACCACCAAAAGCGATTGAAAATTTGCCTGTATCACCAGTTTGTACGTCTTTAGGAGCATTTTCATAACCATAGCTTCTTTGAAGCTCTCTTAAACTACTGATATCATTTTTATGATTGTAAAAACCATGTGAGTAAGCTGCTTTAAAGCCCTCAAACTCATCGTCTAATACAAAGTTAACAACACCAGCAACAGCGTCAGAACCATAAACTGATGATGCGCCACCTGTTAATACTTCAACCTTCTTTAATAGAAGAGTTGGGATAGTGTTCAAATCTGCACAACTTCCGCCGCCAGTAGTTCCTGGAACAAGCCTTCTGCCATTCATGAGAACCAATGTTCTTGAGCAGCCGAGATTTCTTAAATTAACCGTAGCAGTTCCGTTAGAACCGTTTGAGTTAGTGATTGATTGGCCGGGTGAAATTTGAGGCATATCATTAAGATAGTCTTCAACTCTTGTAACACCAGCATCAATGATGTCCTGCCCATCGATAACAGCGATTTGGGATGAACTAATAACGTTTGGATCAATAATCCTTGATCCAGTTACAATGACTTCTTCAACATCTTCATTAGACTCTTGAGCCATGGCTAAGGGTGCTGATAAAGAGATAATTGCAAAAGCGCTAAATAAATATTTGTTTAAATCAATCATTTAAAATACTCCTAAGTTTTTAAAGTGCATAAATCAATTGGAGATTTACGCAGTGGATTATAAGCTTCTTTTAGCATGATTAACAAGCTTATGACAAAATCACTATTTAAGAGTTATTTCAATTAATTCATTTTATTAAAGATAATTGAACTCATATATAATGCAGATGATAAAAATTGATACAAGGTATATTAAAAAAAGATGTTAAAAAATAAAAAAATTCTAATAGCTGGGCTTGCAAATAAACATTCTATAGCTGCTGGTATAGCCCAAGCAATGCACGCTCAAGGAGCGGAACTAGCTTTTACATATCAAAGTGAAAGGTTAAAAGGAAATGTAGAAAAGATTGCAGCGGAGCTTGGTTCTGATTTATTGTTTGAGTGCGATGTTGCTTCAGACGAGAGCATTGCAGGTATGTACCAAGACTTATCGAAAAAATGGGAGTCGTTTGATGGATTTGTTCACTCTATTGGGTTTGCTCCAGCGCATGAATTAGAGGGTAATTTTGTTGATGCTGCTACCAGGGAGGGTTTTCAAATAGCTCATGATATAAGTTCGTATAGCTTTACTGCCATGGCCAAGGGAGCAAAACCAATGCTAAATAAGAATGCAGCCCTTTTAACTTTAACCTACTTAGGATCCGTGCAATCTCTTCCAAATTACAATGTCATGGGCCTTGCTAAGGCAAGTTTAGAGGCAAATACTCGATTTCTTGCTGCTGCTCTAGGGCCAGATGGCATAAGAGTTAATGCTATCTCAGCTGGACCGATTAAAACTCTTGCTGCAATGGGAGTGAAAAATTTTAGAAAAATGTTAACGAATTATGCAAACAGAGCTCCTTTAAGAAGAACAATTACAACCTTAGAAGTGGGGAATGTTGCTGCGTTTTTGTGCTCTGATTTAGCCAGCGGAATTACAGGCGAAATAACATATGTAGATGGAGGCTTTAATACAGCCGCCATGTCTATAGAAGAGTACGCTGATTAATTTGAAGTCAGATTTTCCAAGCGAACTTTTTGCCCTGCTTTGAATGCTCGATCAATAAATCCAGAAAATTGCTGACTTAGACTCTCATTATAAAAACCTTGGTATTGCTCGATTGACTCCCCAAGCTCGTCTATTGTCGGTGTCGATTCATTAGAAGACTTAGCCCAATAACGATCTCCATTAAATGCTTCGCTTGAAACCAAAGTGCCTATAGGTGATTCAAATGTAGAGTTAATAATTTCTGATGGCAGCAGGGAGGAAAATCTTTTAACACCTTTATAGCTTTCTTGCGTAAAACCATTTTGACTTGGTAATGTGCTCTCGCCATTGAGAATGCCCTCTGCGTCTATGGCAAAGTCATTAATGATCATGTTTGCTTTTTCGTCACGCACTTCTTGAATAGCTAAGTCAGCAACATCAACAAAAGGTTGAACGGTTGGTTGAAGTGCCTGAGTCATCATCACAAAAGCATAACTTTCAGCACCTTCAAAGATTTCAATTTTATTAGGCAGCACTGATGAATCGAATAATTCTGATGATGCGATATCAGAAAAACCATCTAGCGCAATAGATTCGAAATCCTTTAAGCCGGTAACTTGAACTGGAGCATCAATTGCATTTGCTAAGGTATTTAAAGTAACCCCTTCCAGCACCATTGATTCTAATTCTAAAAAATCATCTTGCATCAAGGCCAATGCTTCAGCATCAATAAGCTCGCTCAATAATTCATCAGATATTTCTGTTTTAGTTTTAATTTGAGGTTTGATCACTTCAGTTAATTTAAGAACATGTAATGAGTCTTCAAGTTCTATGATTGGGCTGATGGAATTAAGCTGCATTGATAAGATTGCATTCTCGAACTCTTCTGGAAATGCATCTCCTGAGGATAGACCTAAATCACCACCAGAATCTTTGGATGCATCATCTTCGCTATAATTGGAAACTGCATCCTCAAATGAAATTTCTTTTGCTTGTATGCTTTCGTATATAGAGTTTACTTTTTCAAACAATTCTCTATCGCTTACGAAACAATATTTTAGTTCAGCATCATTAAAAATGTATTTGTAATCCTCTGCTGAAATAGTAGGGTAGATTGGAACATCAACTGCACCTACTTGTAAGATTCCACAGTCCATGGAAATCCATTCGGGACGATTATTTGATATTAGACCAATTTTATCTCCTTTTACAATCCCCAATTTTAAAAGTGATTTGCTCACTTTCATTGCTTCTTCTAGCATTGTATCAATGGAGGTAGGTACCCATTCTCCATTCAATTTAGCCGTAAATGCATCTTTTTTAGGATAAGATTTTTGTTGGTGGCGTGGTATATCGAAAAGGCGTTTTACATGATCATACATAAGCGTCTGTTTTGCTCAAATATATAAACAGGAGTTTATAATATTACACTGTCATAACGAATTTATTTCAGCATCTCAAACGATATAAGGTTTTGGAGAATAAAATTCCAAAATTTTGGGGCCGAATTACCGAGACTAAAAAGTCCAATAATTAGTTTAACCTAGGTTGATTATTTAGTTTCACTGTACTTCAATTCACCTCTAATAAAAGTTTGGAGAACCTTGATTTCTCCCAATTTTTCAATAGGAGCTTTCATCGGATCAATGCTTAAAACTACGAAGTCAGCGTTTTTTCCAATCTCCAAACTGCCAGTCTTGCCATCAAAAAAGGCCAACATCGCAGGCCAAATAGTTAGAGATTTTAATGCGCTTTTTCGACCTAATGGATAATAGCATTTTTCAGTTTTTAGCAATGCTTTAAATTGTTTGAAGGGATTCATTCCGCCAATTGGATATAAAGAACCTGAGGCAATAAATTGATTTTGAGCAAAAAGTTCTCCGAAATTGTAACTGGAACAATTCCTTTTTACGCCTAGAGATGGATTGAATTCCTTTTTATCCCGATTCGCTTGAGTAGGCTGAATGCTCGGCAGTATACTGTAGGATCTTAGTTTTTCGTAATCGCTCGTATCCACCAATTGATTGTGTTCTATCCTCCAGCGATTATCGTTCACCGATACAAGCGCTTCACCCATTTGGTTTGCAGCTAATTCAAATGCAGCGTCTCCATACGCATGAAATACTAATTGAAATTTTAAGGAGGCACACAATTCAGGTAGTTCATATAACGCAAAAGAATCTGCGAATAGTTTGCCATTCGTTTCTTCAGATAAATAGGGTTGTTTTAAGAGGGCTTCTTTGGACCCAATGCTGCCATCTATAAAATAACTAAGTCCTTTTAAGTGAATTGTTCCAGAATCGACTCTCCCTGTTTTAGTGAGCCATTGGAAATTTCGAGTATTGCCGGCCAATACAATTTGATGGTAAAAAGCAGGATTATTTTCTGTGATAATTTTATCAGCGGTACTTGAGCTAACGCCAAAACTGGTGCACCCCGAATAACCATTTTTAAAAAGCTCATCAGACATTCTATTCGTCGAATATGAGGCTAGCTGATTTTTTTCCAGGTATTGAATTACAACAGCAATAGAATCTTTACTATGAATGATCCTTTTTTTATCAGAAGATTTTTGAAATACAGCTTGATACGTTTTGCGGTCAATAGAAATTGTGTTTCCTGAAGTCGACCGAATTACAAATTGATAGCCGGGATAATTGATTTGCTCTAGCTTTTCTGGTGGCACATTGTACAAGTAGTTTATGTTGGAGTTGTCAAATTGTACATTTGAAAGACTAGTATAATCAAGCGCATTACTTTTCAGTGTTTTTGCTAATAAATAACTGTGCGCATCAAAAAATGCGGGCACAACTGTCTTCTTCTTTAAGTCTAGTTTTTCTGTCGAACTGTATTTATTTAAGATTTGATGTTCGGGCCCAATCTCTAATATTTTCCCGTCTTTTACGGCCATTGCTTGTCCAGCGCTGAACTCAACATCACAGGTGTAAATAGTCCCATTATGAAGGACCAAATCGGCGTCTTTGAACTTTATACAAGAGAGCGAAATACAGGCAACAGTGGCAAATGCAATAAATGTTTTTAATTTAACCATTTCTGAATAAAGGGAATTTTTTTGGTGTCGACCAAAATGTTTAGAATAATTAGTATCAGAATTAACGCCGGAATTTTGTAGCGAACTAAAGCTCCAAAAACAGGGGTGACCCAGCCAGCAATTAACAATATAACAATTGCCGAAATAGAAAAGGCGACAATAAGCTGGGTTTGTTGTTGATTAAGTTGTTGTTTAAACCACAACGCAATAATTGCCAATGAAATTAAAAGTAGAATCTCAAAAGAAGCTACTAAACTTATAATTGAATGTGCTTCCCAAATAAATGGACGAAATAATGCATTTGAAAAAGCATTTGGCGCAGTTTTAAAGAGGCTTACCCACGTTGGTTCTAGTACAAATAAATCAAATGCTGAACCTGGTTTAGATATGGCTATTTCATTCAGGAAGTCGTGCTGCTTTTGGTAAAACCGCTCAGGTATGTTCAAGTTTAAAAGTGCATTCAAGAGAACAGTCGATCCTGCTCCTAATCCAAGGTAAAGTGGTGCTAATAATCTGGTTTTTATAGAGGTAATTTTAGAAGCCAAAAGAAGACCAAAACCAATGGACAAAGCAATTGCGACGTAACTTTTTATGGTCATTCCAAAGAGGAGGAATAGCAAGAAAAAACTAATGTTCTTGAGGGAAAAGGAAGAGATTGCTCGAAGGCCATAGTAGGTAAGAAATCCCATTGCAAAAATCAATAGACTTTCTTTTAATACAGCAGATGCCCAAAATATGATTCCTGGAAAAAGCAAAATACTAAGGAAGCTCAGTTTAGTGTTATCCACTAGGCTTTTAGTTGCATTAACTAATGCCGCTAGACCAAGAAAAGCAAGAAGATTAATAATTAAAGTATGAATGTGATAAACATTAAAACTGAAGAGTCGAACCAATGCATTAAAGCGAATAATCGTCATGTTGTCATTAAAGACTCCGTGCAAATGATTTTTGTACCAGTTGTTCAGCTGATCGGTTGCTTCAATAACCGGTGCTGATTGCATATCAATTCCAAAAACAATTTTAGTATAGGTGATTGGGTCACTTTTGAAAACCTCGAAAAGTAAATTGGCATCGTCGTAAAAGCGAAATGCGTCTGTTGATGTGCGAGAACCATAATAGTAGTGATAAAAAAGTGTAAACCCAATGCCAACTACCACTTTTAGAGAAAATAAGCCTTGGACTTGCACTGCGGAAAAGCCTAAGTTTTTTACGATAGAAATTTTTGGAAGTATCCATAAAATGACCATCCACCAGCTAATTAGGTATGAAATATCAAATAGCATTTTCTTGGGAGCAATGTTATATATAATAACTGATTCTGTCTGATTTCTTGGTTTGATAAAAATGCCTTTTCTGTTAATAATAAAAACCAATTCTGAAACCCTTTCGAGAAACCCATTATTAACTTTGCGACATTCCATAAATTTTATTTTTTGGAATAAAAACACTTTAAAAAGTTACTAATGATAAAGTTCTTTTCGTCTGGTGAAGACAAAATTTTTGCAGTTGGTTTTAATGGTGAAGTTGCTGATGCCGATGTACCAAAATTAGAATGGTTGTTTAGTGGAGCAAAGCTGCTTACTGAAGATGCGCTAACTGGAGTTTTTGTAGGCCCTAGAAAAGAAATGATTACGCCTTGGAGCACAAATGCAGTGGAGATTACTCAAAACATGGGTGTTGGTGGAATTTTTAGAATCGAAGAGTTTTTCTCTTTTGCTATTGATAACCCAACTTTCGACCCTATGCTTCAGGTAAAGTACACTGTACTGGGCCAAGAGCTATTTACCATAGATAAAGAGCCAGAAAAGGTAATTTACATTGATGATGTGTCGGCTTACAATCAAAAAGAAGGACTTGCCCTTAGTAATGAAGAAATTGATTATTTAGATGGAGTTGCAGTTCAACTGAATCGGAAATTGACGGACAGCGAAATTTTCGGATTTTCTCAAGTAAACTCTGAACATTGTCGGCATAAAATATTCAACGGCCAGTTTATTATTGACGGAAAAGAAATGCCTTCTTCGTTATTCAAGCTGATTAAAAAAACAACTGCCGATAATCCAAATAGAGTAGTTTCTGCTTACAAAGACAATGTAGCTTTTGTGGAAGGGCCAAGAGCAGAGCAATTTGCTCCTAAAAGGCAAGACGAATCCGACTTTTTTGAGACGAAAGACTTCGATAGTATTATCTCGTTAAAAGCTGAAACGCATAACTTTCCTACCACGGTAGAACCTTTTAACGGGGCAGCTACCGGTAGTGGAGGTGAAATCAGAGATAGAATGGCCGGTGGAAAAGGCTCAATGCCATTGGCAGGAACTGCAGTTTACATGACTGCCTATTCTCGATTAACCGACGATAGAAATTGGGAAAAAGGAATGCTAGAGCGTCCTTGGTTGTATCAAACACCAATGGATATTTTGATAAAAGCTTCAAACGGTGCGTCGGATTTCGGAAACAAATTTGGGCAACCACTAATCAACGGTTCTGTTTTGACCTTCGAACACCAAGAAGGCGAAAAACGTTTTGGATTTGATAAGGTAATTATGCAAGCCGGCGGTATTGGTTATGGAAAAAAACAAGAGGCCTTAAAAGATACCCCTAGTACAGGCGATAAAATTGTTGTAATGGGAGGCGATAATTACCGGATTGGAATGGGCGGTGGAGCCGTTTCTTCTGTTGCAACTGGAGAGTTTTCTAGCGGAATAGAATTAAATGCAATTCAA
>ERZ651776.3248-NODE-3248-length-16410-cov-4.379355_pt1 | contig 16410 bp, 14 predicted proteins | sample MGYA00514761_ERZ651776 | MGnify/ENA metagenome assembly ERZ651776 | reverse complement strand
CATTTTCCATATCGCCGTCAACGTCTACGTCAATGTCATCGACGTGACTCGAAAACCTAGAATGCGTATACTTAGAGCCAGAAGCCTACGAATCTGCTTTCTTGTCCTTCTTTTCCTTCTCCTTCCCTTTCTCCTTCCTAAGTTGCCTCACCCTAGTAATATTCAGGTTATACGGGCACAAATTCGAAGTATTGTCGAAATGTTCAACCGACCCGCAGTGCCGGCACCGTCGTTTCATCGCTTTTCCGGTACTCCCGAAACTCCTTGGTGTCCCTCCTCCCCCTCCAGTGCCGTCCGATTCATCCCTCCTGAAAAGCCCTGATACCACAGACTTAAAATTAATATCCATTTTTTTAGCGCCGTAACCAATGGCACCGATATTCGGAAACAATATCGCAGAATAAAGAGGAACTCGGTAATTTGGGGGCCTGAAGTTGGAAATAATTTTCCCTAGGGAGGGATTGAGCAAAAGAAAAACCTATTAGGGCTCCTTTTGAGGTGCTTTGGTCAATACCAATTTTATTACCTACTCCTCCCCACAATTTTCTTCCATACCTACTTTACAATATAAAGCTGAAACCTACTTGCACAATATAAAGCTGAATAGCATGTCGCATGCCCCTACTACATCAGGGGGTCTTAACCTTTCTTCAGCAGCCCGTGATTTCGCTCTGTTGCAGGAGAGTGGCAATGACAACAGCGTAAAGAAGGCTACCGAGCTTAAGGACAATGTCCGTGAAGAAGATTTAGGGTTAGGGTTAGGCCAACCGGATGATTACAAAATGCCACAAACACCACAGATACCGACTGCATTGGCTTCCACTTCAATGTCCACTTTGTCAGAGTCCGAGTCCGAGTCCGAGTCCGAGTCCCAGTCCGAGCCGGAGGCGTTAGAGACACAGACTTCCGACGTTGTCGTCTCAGACTCTAATCATAGCGATACTACCAATCTTTCGAGACCCAGTCAGTTGAAAGATGGCGAAATCCCAAGCAACTCGCCTTCTCACCTCCATTCCTTCTTCAGCTACCGCCTGACTCCTTCCAAGTCCTGGTCACCGGCATTCCTGCGCTTCCAACCTTCCACTTGTCTGTTATCTCTTTACTCTCCTGAATCATCAGACTTCTCGAGTCCAATATTGACCCACACTGTATCGAATGCCTTCCCGCACGAACCCTCGAGAAGGGGAGTTTTCAAGAGAAAGCACCGATTCGATCTGCATCTTTTGACGGGGGACATCATGAGCTTAAGCGCGCCGAGCAAGGAGGTAAGGAGTTTATGGCAGTTCACAGTTAAAGAAGCGGCGGAGGGGAGGAGGGAGATGTTAAGGGGTATGCTATCGGGGGAAGGGGTTAGGAGAGTGGTTGGAGTTTTAGAAGGATGGGCATCGACAAGAGTAAAGAGGGGCTGGGCAATGTGGAGATTGATGGTCGCGAAAGAGAGAGAGAGAGTTTGGAAAGAGAAAGAGAAGGAATGGTCTGAGAAGGAAAGGGAGTGGTCGGAAAAGGAAGTCTCTTGGCTATCCAAAGAGAGGTCCTGGTCTTCAAATCAAAGAAGCTGGTTGGAAAAGGTACGCTGTTTGGAAGAGACATCGTCACTCCTCCGCTCCCAGTTGGCCGCAAATGAATTACTTCACCGGTCGTCGATCTTCGCCAATACCCTCTCGCGCACCTCCCAGCGGGGGTCACATAAATTAATATCGGCTGCGTTCTCCCGTTGGATCGCCGTCGCTGTGTCGCTGCATGCTTCGTGCATTGCAAAGGAAGAAGTACGGCGAGAGGTGAGAGATAAAATCCTGAGCTTGACTGTAACGCCTTTGCAGATTACCGCGGAGGCCAGCGGGCAGGAGATGGATGTCATGGAGGCTGAAATAAACGCGCTAGAGACGGAGAATATTCTCAGGCGAATGGAACAGAAGAGCGCGCTTGGTGGTAAAACTGAGGGAACCGATTCTTTCGGTTGTACAGAGGTTGAACCTCTGGGCCTGAGGAGGATGATCGAAGATTTGGTCGTGGATGTTGAAAGGGAGATAGTAGGCGAGGGAGCAATTCGCATGCCCAAAGAAGAGGACCACCCTGACAGTAGTTTCGGTGGAAAGGAAGACTTTGACTGCATGAATACCACTCCGAATTTCCACATTTTTAGCGACAGTGACAGCGACAGCGACAACGACCAAAGTTTGCATCACTCCTATGTGCGACGTTCTGTTGTCTCCTTAGAAAAGAAGATTCGGAAGCAAAGCAGTTTCGAGGGCGGAAAGATGGGTGTTCCATCTCCTGTACCCAAAACTTAATGAAAACTAGATGAAAAAACTAGATTGGAGAAAATGAAAAGGTTGTTATTGAAGCGAGGGTTACCACCCAACCCAGTCTAGCTCCAAAAATTTCCTTCTCTACTCTTTTTTATTTGTTCTCCTCATGAGTAACATCTTCAGCTTTCTACCAAACTCCTTCTCTCTAAGCAACGCGCATGCAGCAAAAGCTCCGAAAAACAGTATTCCCACCGCAAGGTGTTTCACAATTCCAACCCTCTCTCCTCCCCCGATTCCTAGATCAACCCCGACGAAAACGAAAACGACGGCCGCTACCTTTCCGTCCGGGAGGAATGCAACGCCTCCCATACCACTCATTCTCGTCGCGAAGGCAAATCGAAGGGCCATTGCAACGCAGTTGGACGCGATTAGACCCACCACACCGAAATCCCACATCCGCACGAGGAGGATAGAAAGCGTCGCGTAAACGACGTTCGTCACTGCGAGTATAGCGGAAGTTTTGCTTATCTAATATTGCGGATAGTGTGAGCCTAATCGAACCCGTTCAGTAAGCGGTGTCGCGACCTTCAACAACTTACCTCTGTCGCATTTTTCAGTGTGGCATAAAGGAACGCCTCACTCATTCCGTTCAGCGCAAGAAACAACTGATAGACGCACATTGCGCCAAGAGCAGCGCGGCCCTCTACGTTATCGTACTTACTCCCGGCCAAAATCTTCAGGACGATATATGAATAACTCCTCCCGAAGGACGCGAAAACTGTCCCGATGTACACCACCAGCTTCATGAGCGTTTGAAACATTTCCGTCCTGACCTTTTTGGTCGCCTTGCTACCGAAGAGTAGGCGCGCGTTTTCTTCCAGTGGCTGCAATATCAGCCGCGATACGAGCGAGCCGTAGGAGAAGGCCATAGCGTAAATCCCGCTGTTGTAGTTTGAGCTCAGAAAAGTCAGTACTAATTTGTCCCCCTCAGTCAGCAGATTTTTCAACAAACTCTGAACCCCGAATGACATGGCGAGTCGGAGCGTGAAAGGATCAAATTTGGATATATCAGCAAATGATGGCGACGAGGGACACCGCCAGAACACAAACATTGCAAAAACAGTGGAGTAGACTACCTGGCTGATTGCGAAGCAGTAAATTTGGTCTTGGAAAATTTCTGCTGAGAGGAGGAAGAAAAGAGAAATTGACTTGGCAGTGGTCGCCACAACCTCACCGGTGGCCTTTGCAGACACATCCAACCGTCTCATCATATCTATTATTTGGGGTTCGACTGAAACTTCAATCACGCAGCTACGAAGTTGGCAGTTACAATTTTAGGATGTCAATATTTATAGAACTGAACTAACTTCCAATTTAATTCAAGTCACAAAACGCCATTTGCTTGAAATTGCAGTCCGACTTACCTGGCACAATACAAAGCAATGACATGCGTGTAACCGACAAAAGCGACGACAGCAAGAGAAATCAAGAAAACCATAGGAACACTAAAAAATGGTGTGTTCCCATTTGCTTGGCGTCCAACACAAGCCAAACGGAACGGTTCTCGACCTAAAAACAGACAAGTTGAGAGCAGCAGCTCATACTTTACGGAAGCCTCACCAAACACGCTGACAGAGATTTTTCGGAGTGTCAATGTTGATACCACGAACGTGAGCAACTTTGAGAGGATAGTGAGGGATAAGGATCGCAGGAACGAGCTCATTTTTAGCACTCTGGTTTTATGGAACTCTAGGTCACCTATTCATTCATTAGGAGGGGCGGTGTTTTCGAGAAAATCAAGACGTGCTTTAGTCCGTTTTTAAAGATTTTGTTTCGTTTTTTTCTTTTACTTTTTGCCTTGGCGTCTTCACGAAAAATCGCACACATGGACGAGCCAGATTGTGGAACTTCCTTCCCTTACAGAAGGCTTGTTCCTCGCGGAAAAGCCGGATTTGGTCGCAATCGTCTGGATGTCGATCCTTTTCCCAAGCATTCGGCTGATGTCCGCCGTCGTGCTGCTCGGAACTGGTTTCATACGTGTTTAGGCCTTTCGACACAGACCATCTCACTTGCTCTGCTTACCATATGGACACTCGCTATACTCTTCTTTGCAGGAATGTATATTTTGATTGACAACAACACTGAATTGGCCTGCGGACTCTCTGAATCCAGTGATTTGCGATTTAACACGGCCTTCGCCTTTTCACTCGAGACGGCGACTACAGTCGGTTATGGCTTGCCAGGACCCTCCGAAGCCTTTTTTGAGAACTGCCCGTGGATGCAATTTGTGATATATTGGCAGGTGAGGAAGGCAGGCTGCTTTTGTGAGATGGGAAGAGTCTGATTGGAGTTAACAATCTTGCTCCAATTACCCCGAAGATGGCTATTCAGATGTTCTTCAACGCCTTTGTCTTGTCTTTTTACTTTTGCAGGCTGTCAAGAGCGAGCTCAAGGAACGCTTTGGTTCTCTTCAGCGACAGAGCTACAATTACATCCGGCAACTTTGAGTTTCGGGTCTGGGACTTATCTGCGAGGAGGCCGCTTGTTGAAGCGCATGTTAGGGTCTATGCCGTCCGACACAAGCTCTTGACAAGCAGCAGCGAAAAGATCTGGGAGGTCTTGAGAATTATTCGACCAAATGATGAGCTGGGAGGGTCTCTGTTGTTGTCGTTACCTGATATTGTCACCCATAATATCGACGAGTTCTCGCCTTTAGCGCCGAAAATAATGGAGAACGCAAAGATCGGCGTTTCGCTCAAAACGAGTGGGCTGACGCTCAGGACCGAAGATGCTCTACATGGCTGCCGCGATGCGGTGGCCTGTCCCGTGTGTGGTGAGACCTATGGGTCTGTTGAACTTCTCGCATTGCATGCTAAGTATACCGCTACAACCGAATCTGGGGATGGGTTCGACTTGCATGGAAAGATACTTGATGATGTGGAGGCTCTTATTGATTTGAAGAAGGATGCAGCCGCTCATCTTGGGGAGCGCGTCCAAGAGACTATCCGCGAGGAAGGGATTGAAATTGTGTGTGTTTTGGAAGGCATTGAGCCGATCATGTCTGGGACGTTTCAGGCGGTACAGAGCTACACATATGATGAGATTGTCTTCGGTGGAACATTCCTTCCATGCATCGAAAGGAATGATTCTAAGGGTGGGAAAACTGTCGCCAATGTTAACAAGTTCGATGAAATCGCCGTTGTCTCTTAAGCCTTAAATTAAGATAATCTTTCCCCCTTTTTCCAATGCAAAGATTTCAACCTTTAATTGCACATCATCATCATCCAGTCCCAGACGCAAGGAGCGACGCATTCAATGTCGCTGAAATACATGGCGCAGTCTGTCGTGCCAGTTCCGCCGGTAGTATCTCCGCCCGTGTCGCCAGCAGGGGTGGAAGCTGCACACGTATTCGTATCCCAGTCCCAGGCGCAATCTCCAAAGCAAGTGTCGAAGCTGTAAACTGAGCAGTCAGTGCCAGTTCCGCCTGACATTTCGCCAGCAAAGCCGGGAACACAAATGTTAGGAATAGAGACGAGATCCCAGCTGCATCCAACAATATCGTCACAATCGTCTAGGTTATTTTGAGAAGAGCAGACATCGGGGTCAATGGAACACTCTTTTGTCTCGTCGTCCCAAATGCACCAGGTACTAGCGCCCTCACAAGCCGACTCCCTGTTTTCACCCTCACCGCTAAACTCGTTGCAGGGGCAAGAAAACCACATACAAGAGTGGTCACCCCAATTTTTAATATCTCCCCCAGCATACCATGCTGAAAGGCAATCAGCGGGGTTCGGTGCATAAGTGCAACTTGGATTGCCCCAGCAGGGAATGTTCTCGACAAATGAGTGGGAGCCAGTTCCTCTCCCTGAATTTGCCATGTGCGGCAACTAATGCGATCGCGACACTTGCGAATTCAAGGGCACCTCGATGTGGAGCACCATGCACTTCTACTTCAAGGACTACACGGCTGTCACATGCACTGACTGGGGGGAGATGGATTGCAAGGCCGACCCGACGGGCATGATCCCGACCCCTGGCCTCGCTTGCTGTGCGGTCTAAGACTAAGGCGTTGTAGGTTCTAACATTAGCTATTTTAGAGTGGTGTGTGCGAGTCTAGTGATGTTAAAATTAGGTTAATTACGACGAGAGAGTGCGGTTTCTGTCGAACATTACTAATTATTTACCAAGATAATCTGGCAAAACGTTCTTCTGTTCTTGCTTTACTCTTCGCTATTATTTTGAGTTATTAATCTCAGCCGTCTTCCACAGAATGCTGCACCCGCAAGCGCCGTGCTCGCCACCCCTAGCGCTCCCGTAACACCTAGGAATTTAATTCCTAAGAAAACCCCAACAACGAGCGCATTCAACGGTATTCCAAACAAGTTCATAATGACGCTGCGGTATTCGTCGGGAAGGTATTTGCTCCGAAGCGTTCCGATTGAGGGAAAATACATGCCGACAATCGTCTCGAAGGCAAAGAACGAAGCGCAGGCTCCGATGAGGGCGGTTGGGCCGGTCACTGTAGTCATAGTGCTGACGCCGGTGGCAACCACCATGGCTATCGCTGCAAGAGAGAGAGCCGTCGCAGTGCGTCCTTCCACATCATTCTGGGCAGAAACAAGAGTGTGAGTGTCTGTTTAGTGACAACAGAGACGCACATGACAAATAAACAAACAGCCAGCCTACCGCCCCGCTCTGTTTTCTGCTTGCTCACCTTCCCGTTAGTCTCCAGCCTCGAGAAAATGCTGCTTCCGAGCAGACAGCACGCCATGAAACAGGAGAAAACTAGGCCGTAGGGCGTGGCAGGAGATGACGCATACGACAAACCAATCGCCTGCGAAACAATTGGGGGCCACTGGAGAACGAATATGTACATGGCCGCCTCGAAGAGAGCCTGCATCATACCGACCAACAGGATCTTCTCATCCTTTTTGACAACCGTAGCTGCGTCCCTAATAGACAGCTTCTTGTTTTTTTCACCCCCGTCACCCCCCCTATTCTCTCCCCACCCCCCCCCCAACAAAGCCAAAGCAGCGACTCCGAGAACCCCCGCGGAGAGTTCAAAAGGACCCGTTACACCCCTTATCTGCTCCATCTTCCCCGCCATTAGCCCAGCCGCAATTGCCACCACCGAATCCCCAGCATAAGCCTTCCCAAATGTCTCGCCGATGCTCCCGGCAGTTTCCGGGTCCCCAAGGCTCTCGCTCACAAGCCAACTCTCCGGGGCGCTCATGAGCAAAGCAGTGCCCACACCGCTCACTACCCGTCCGAGAAGGAGGATCGATAAAACGTTGCTTTTCGTCGTCAACGCACCGGCAGCATATACGAACGTGAAAATGAGCGTGGCGAGCTTTCGGCCGTATACATCAGAGGCGCGTCCGACCAGTGGTCCAAAGGCTGCTGTTGACGCAAAGCCCGTCAAAAAGAGGAGGGAGACTGTCTGCAGAGAAGGGGCCACGCCCGTCGAGAGAACTTTCGTCGAATAAACGGCAAAGAAGTAAGGGCCTTGCAACCAGTCCGACAAACGAAGCAGCCAGAAGACCGGTAAAAACTTTTTCCGGAGATTCGAGACTGACTTTGGCACAGCCACGCTGCCGCTGCTGCTACTGGTGTTGTCTTTGTCAGCTGAAGGGCTGACACGAGTCAAGAAGACGACGGATGTAAGAATCGTGACGAGAGCTGCTTGGAACGTTGTAGTCGGGGATTGAAACGGGAAGGCGGCGAGCTCCAACAGGGAGGACGGTGAAAGCTCCAATCCACTCCCCCCCCGGAGGTGATGGAGATGATGATATTGATGATGTCGCTGATGTTGTTGATGTTGCCGCTGAGATAAAGAATAGGTTGGCAATGACTTTGGAGGGTTCAAAATTTTGCGGCGAAGCGAAATACACCGAGGCGGCGAGAACGAGGCAGCCATCGAAGCTGTCAGGAGGAGAAATAGTGCAAAGGCGGACACCATTTTTCGTGTCAGGCTCTTCGCTTTGGGATGAGGGAAGCTTGGGGAAATTTAATATTAGGTAGCGTCGTCGTCGTGAATGCTATTGGGGGATGAATGCAGGCACCTGATTGACAATTGATGGATAGATTGACTGTGAAATTAGTATGATTGTTTTTTCGCTCCGAATTTTTTTGCTGGGCTCGATTGAAGTAACCTGAAGTCATTTCATCGCTTGAGAGTGCGAAACTCAGGCGACCAACCCCCGTTTACAGCTGTCGACTTGAAATTATCACAAAAAAAACGCTCCAACATTCCGTGATTGAGGCTCTAATTTTTGAACAAAGATGGTCTACCTTATGCACTCCCAAACCTACACGAACTCACTGTCTTATATGTGTAACGGGACAACGTTCGGCCCGACAATTCATGGAGATCGCCAAGCTCTGTTGGCCTCACTTTTGAAACACACTGGATTGGACAGAAAGTGCCGTTACATACAATGCATCGACCCGATGCGCGCAGCGGCGTCTCACTTGCTGAAATTTCACGACGAAGATTACTTGAACACTTTGAATCCCGAGGGAAATCGATCGCTGCAGAGGCGTCTCCGGAAGGAGAGCGGCGGGGAGGAGGCATACTCAGCCTGGTGTGCAGAATACGACCTGGTTGATGACTGTGAGCTTCCGGATTGTTTTGAGGGAATGAGAAAGTTCTGGCAGTACAATTCCGCACTCGCAGGCGCTTCCCTCCACGCTTGTGGCTTGATCACAGCAAATCAGTCCTCCAGATCCGCCCCGGGATCTCACATTGCAATCAATTGGGGCGGGGGCCGTCACCATGCCCACCGGGGCAAGGCTGGCGGATTCTGCTTTGTGAACGATACAGTTCTTGCCTTGCTCCAGCTCCGGCGGAAACTTCGCCGGGTGCTGTATTTAGACATTGACATCCACCACGCCGATGGTGTCCAGGAAGCATTTTATGACACGGATTCGGTCATGACAGTCAGCTTTCACAAGTTTGCTCCTGGTTTCTTCCCCGGTACACCCCACGGCCACCAAAAACACGTCGGGAGGGGCAAAGGCCTGAATCACAACTTGAATATACCGTTGCCTCGTGGCACGAGTGATCTGCAGTTTTTGGCAGTTTTCAAGAGGGTCTTTGCCGGCCTTTGGGAGACATATGATCCCGAGGGGGTTGTATTGGCGGTGGGAGCAGACGGTCTAGGGGGAGATCCTATTGTGGGGGAAGACGGCTGGAAGCTTACCAGCAGGGGACTCGCGGCAGCTGTTGAATTCGTCAGGTAAGTACATTTGTTTGTTTGTTTGTTTGTTTGTTTGTTTGTTTGTTTGTTTGTTTGTTTGTTTGTTTGTTGTTAGATTGTGTTAGATTGTGTTAGACTGTGTTAGATTGCGTTTGGTTGTGTTAGATTGTGTTAGATTGCGTTAGATTGCGTTAGGTTGTGTTAGATTGTGTTAGATTGTGTTAGATTGTGTTAGATTGCGTTAGGTTGTGTTAGATTGTGTTAGATTGTCAGCAGTAAGGGCTAACTTTGTCTCTTGTTCTACAATTCCCCCTTGCTTTGTCAGCGAGAGGTGCTGTGAGAACAAAACAAAGGTTCCTTTGTTAATTCTGGGCGGCGGGGGCTACAACGACGTAAATGCGGCCAGGACTTTCACAACTTGCACTGTAGCGAGTGTCGAGGGCGTGAGGAAGAACTTCGGACGAGACCTCATGCCCACCGAAATCCCTGAGTCCGATCCATTCTATGCGCGGTACTCGGAGAATGGTTTTCTCATTCACACGCACGAGGAAATGACAAATGTGGGGGGGACTGAGGTAACGAATGGTATCAGAGAGTGCTTGGAGGTGTTTGAGAGTTGCATAGACAGGCTCAAGGGAGCGAGAATGCTAGGAAAGCGCTACCGAACTTTTAATGATATTGGCGGTAACAGCTCTAGCTGTGACCTCGGTGAGGACGTCGGTGAGGACGTCGGTGAGGACGTCGGTAAGGGTGCTGACGGCACCGATGCCGGGTATGATAATATTGGAAATGAGCAGGCTGGTGTATCCAAAAAAGTAAAGCTGGGAGAAGGCAAAGACGACGACGATGACGATGACGACGATGATAACGACGGTAACAAAGATGATAAAGACGATGAAATCGCAACGAGAGATAGCAGCGCTGAAAGCAAGGGGGATGGCATGCTGCTTACACGCGATAAAGAGAATGCTATTAACTATGTGACAATGTCGCGAGGCTGACCGACATTTTTACCAAAAACACCATTTATATCTTCTTTTATTTATATCTACTACCGTCCCTATGCTCGTGTCGATCGAGCGGATACTACACACATCCAGCCTAAAAATTAAATACAGACACTACAATCAAGCATGCCATGCTGAGGAGAACTATTAACCCGAGCATAAAGTTTACACCCCCCTCATTCACCTTGAACTCTCCTGAATCCAACGACTCCACAACCTCAAAGTATCTATTGCGAGAATATAGGACCATCAAACATCCAAGCACAACCAGAATTGTCCCAACTATAACCCCTGAAATTTCCTGTCCTCCCTCCTCAGAGGTGGAGAACTTCGCAATTGCAATACCCAGAGCGAGCAGAGCAATAGAAGTGCGGACCCAAGCAAGAAGCGTTCGCTCATTGGCTAAATGATCGCGGGCAGCGGAGCCAGTATTTGGGATCGTGCGATTATTGTGCGGATTAAGCCTAGCGAAGACAGCCATTTCGGACTTTGTTGGTACCTGTTGTTGACCTGCCTGACCCTAGAGAGAAATCTATCCAGAGACGACCTGAGACAAGTGACAGCGCAATTTTAGGTCGTCAGTTAAAAAACCGGCGGCAAGTAAGATGACAAGGATTTTACGCAGTGGAGCTGATCAGAACGAATATTTTTTAAATTCTTCTTCTTCCTGAGGTTTTTCATTGAGTCCCGTTTCACAATTTAGAGTTGCAGAAAAAGGTACCCACTAGTGCTACAAAAAGATGAAATTAAAAAAAATCGTTGACCATCCACCAATACCTCCTCCATTCTCGACATACTTGCCGGAATCGTCGTACTTTTTCGAGTTTTCGATTCCACTAGGGGCCAAGAGAAATTTATTTGTCGTCCATGGTTATTGCTCTGCACCCTCATCAGGAAAATTTGATCATACAGTTCTCTGTCTTCATGGACACGGAGTAGACTGTACCAGTTTATCATGGTCCGCGTTTGTCCCTAGAATCGTCACGGGTGGTGGAAGGGTTATAGCCATTGATGCGCCTTGTTTTGGTCGATCATCAGGAAGGACTGGGCAAGCTAATCTATGGCGCTACTCAGACGGCGAACTCATTATGAGATTATTGAAAGCCTTTGAATGCCCTCCGTCTTCTGTTCATATTTTAGGGCAGTGCATGGGAGCAGGGATGTCGCTCAGGGCACTTGCGTTAGATAAGACACCATTCTCTGGGAAATTTGTCTTCCACAATGCAACTATCGGGAGCTGGTTAGATGATGTACTTGATGATGCAAAAATATTGGCCTATCACGAGGTAGATCCCGATCATATGCGCGAGGCAGTCTTTTACAAGCATCTAAAGAAGATGAATAACGCGGAATTGATTGACAACGATATATACCGCTCCATTGGCCGTGGCGATGAAGCACTGGTGACCAACACAGCAGAGATCGACGACGAAGCGGCAAGTTGTTATTACAACCCTCGCTCGGATTTTATTGATTACAAAGACCCTTCGCCCGTCGTCATGGAAAAGATTATTTCTTTCTTGCACGCTCCTATCCCCAAAAAAGCTGTGGGCGCTGTTGACGAGAAGAGCATGAAAACTGCTATTACAAAGCACGGAAATGTGAATTCGAGGTTCTCGGTTGCTGTGCGTGTCCGCCCCGGCAGAGACTTGCCGAATATCACCTCGAATACTATCACGACGGGCAGCGGTACAACCTACAACTTTTCCCGCGTACTCCCGCCGACATCCACAATCGAAGACGTTCGCAGTGTTATAACGCCGATATTAAAAAGTGGCGGGGGGGGTATCGTTTTTGCCTACGGACAGACCGGGAGTGGGAAGACGTACACAATCACGCAAGTCATTGATATATGTTCAGAGGAGGTCGAACGCGGGACAAGCGTTTCGCTAAAGGAGGTTTACAATGGTGGGTTGATAGAGTTGTTGGAAGAATATCAAGTGGAAAGCAAGGACGAGTTCAGCAGCAGTTTGGAGCAAGCAATTCAGCAACGCAAGGTCAGGGAGACGATGATGAACGAAGCCTCCTCACGCAGTCACATGATTCTCACAGTCACGTACTGTGGCGACAAGGTTATTACAATTGTCGACCTTGCTGGTAGCGAAAGGAATAAGAGAAGCATGGCTGAAGGAATGGGCTTCGCCGAGGCTCGGGCTATAAATAAATCGCTGCTATCATTGATAAGAGTTTTGCATTCGGCAACTGATGAAAAAAGTACACACATACCTTTCCGCGACGATCCACTGACTAGTCTACTTGCTCCTGTATTTTCGGATGACATCAATGTCGCCTTGTTTGCATGCGTCTCCCCGGACATTGCAGACGAAAGTGAGACAAAAGGGACGGTGGAATTTGCATCCGGTGCCACTTATGTGGGGTTGAAGAAGAAGAGAAAAAATGCGGGGAGAAAAGGGGAAGTCGCAAGGATTCGAAGAATGGTCGAGGAGGCGAAGGAAAAGAGGCAAGAACCAAGTTATGATGACGGCGACAACAACGATGGGGGTTTGTTTGTGAGGACGCTCGAAGGCGACAGAGACGGCGTTGACGTACTATTCCTCCACTACTATGGAGGCGAGTGTATCAAACACGGATCGAGACAGCTCTGGTCAGACAAAGACCTGCGCAGTCTCCAGAATCGAATCAAGGGTACGACGCAGAAATCACCACGTCTACTCCTCCCTGACTTTCCTGGTCATGGAAGGTCGCGTTCACTCAAGAAGGCATCCTCAAAGTGTGACCCGAAATCGTTGGCAAAACCGGGAGGTGGCGTCGACACAGTGCTTACAGTGATGTCTAAATTTTGTTGCGATCCGTCGAAGACAATTGTGTGTGGGTTTGATTGGGGCGGCGGTGTGGCCCTGACGCTCGGCCGACATCATCCTGAGCGATGCGTCGGCTTAGTGATTTGGAACGGAAGCTACCGTCCCGACGAAACGGAGACTGGCGCAGTGGAATGCTGGAGAAAATTTGTAAAGCACAGAAGAGTTTTATGGACAGAAAGCGTCTGGCACGACCAACAACGTCACCGTCAAATTTGCAACGAGGCGGGAGTGATGGCAGCAAAAAGAGGCGACAAAGGCGACGAGATGGAGAAGCTTTGGAGGACAATAGCTGACGTCATCGGGAGCATAAAGAAATAATGGAACACTAAAAACTAACTACATTTTGTGTGTGTGTAATAGTTGCCGGCAACAAAACAAACTCCTCATCTCTTTATTTATTTAGCGTCGCCCCAAGTGCGCTGAGCAAAAGCTTGCGAGGGATCGAGGGGATCGAGAGTATCCTTTGGCATCCACTCCTCTCCGCAATCATTGCCACTACCATCGACGCCCGTTTCACCAACAAACAATGGGAACGGCACAGATCGAGAACTGTCAACCAGCGGGGTCCCAAACCCAGGTCCCTTCACTGCGTCTTTTACCTTCACATAACTTCCCTTATTTCCGGGTACTTGACCGATGACGTAGATGAGATTTCTGCCGGGGTCGATTTTAATCACACGCAAATTCTGGACGGTGACTGTTGTCCCACCCATCCGTCCGGCCATCTTCTTCCCCTTCCAAACTTTGCCCGGGTCTTGGCTGTTTCCCGTCGCCCCGAGAGCACGGTGATTCTTACTGTTTCCGTGGGAAGCCGGTCCGCCTTTGAAGTTGTGGCGCTTCATGGCTCCCTGATATCCCTTCCCCTTGCTGATGCCTTGAACATCAACAAGCTGACCAGGCAAGAATTGCCGAGCGTGCACCTCCGCCCCCCCCCCCACACAATCAACAGTTGACACCTCGACGCGAAACTCCATCATCGTATCGGGCGGAGAGCCGCGGTTATGCCGCGTGGCGTGCCCCAACGCCGGTCGGTTCACATTCTTTAGCTTGGCATTCCCTGCACCGATCTGCACCGCATTGTAACCATCATCGATGATTGGCATCTTAGTGTTGTAGTTCCGCTTGTCAGAAACGGAAATCTTGCCGTCCTCAACAACGCGGTTCTGCTTAAACTCGCGCTTGACCTGCATCACGCTGTTGTTATCCACATAGAGGACAGTGGCAGGATATCGCTCCCCCCACTCATCCCACAACGTCACACAACCGACTTTCAAGCAGACAGCCCCTATCCTTCGCGGGGGAGGCACTCTCTCGAAATTCCAAAGACTCGACTTCCTTTCGTCAACATCTTCCGGAGAGTTGGGGACGGTGAATTTGCGCTCAACTGTGCTGAGCGCCTCTCCAGTGGGAGTGCTAAAAACAACCTCCTCCTCCTCAAATGCGTACTCACGAGTTGTCCCAATCAGCTTCTCCAAGTGCTCCGCCTTTATCCGATCGTCGGCGTACTTGCGAGTGTAAATTTCGCTCTCCTCACTTAATGGCTCTCCACGAATCTCATCACGCTTACGGGCAACGTCAAATTTAGGGGACAACAGGTGGTGAGGTTTTGACTTCCTGTATGCTTTTGAGATTACAGACTTGTAAGACCGTTTCATTTGGTGCTGGTGGTTGAGTGTTTGCTGCTGGTTTCCTTCATAGCGTGGGTAGGCAGGGGAAAGGTGGAGGGGAAGATTGGCGGCCGCGGGCACAAAGGAGGAAGAGGAAAATAATGCACTGCAAGGTCGGATAAGCAAAGCACGCTGCATCGCACTGACTCTGAAGTGGGTCAAGAGGGTGGGTGAGGGTGGTTTTGGTTGTCTGTATGTACGGCGGTGAAAGGAGTGCGTGCGATTGGGTGCAGACCGAACGACGACAAGCAAGATTTTAGAAGTTTGTCTTGCAACCACGACGAATAATCCGACCAATCAAATCTGTCCTATCCTACTTTGTATTATACACTGAGCTGCAATTTGCGACCGAAATGATGACAAGGAAGGCTGTTTTCTTTGAGCTTATCTTCTTCTGTTCCGTCCTGGCATACAATGCAGGCCACACACTGACTCCAGTTTCGGCTTTTCAGGTTTATTCCAGTTTTCAACTGCCTTCGAGGTATGCTCTGGGTTTCAACTCATTTTACCGACGTGCTTCGAAGTTGACCACCACACTGCAATCGACGAGAGGGGATGATTCAGCGAAAAACTACCTCGATCCACAGCTGTACACTACGGGCGCCTGGGGTGCTTTGAAGGAGCTACCTCGCGTTTCGACGAAATTTAGTCAGCAGGTTCTCACGCCACCTCTCTTGCTGCAGTCTCTATTACACGTGTATACCTCATCATCTGAGGTTGACGGTGGAGGCACAGCAGATAGCGATTCCTCGACTTCCACTCGCATCTGTGAAAAACTCATGAGATCGGCTGACATTGATGTCGCTACTTTGAGATCAGACCTCGAAGCCTATCTCTCAAAGTTACCGAAAATAAGCAACAACAAGAACAAAAATGCAAGCGTTGAACTCCAAGGTGTTCTTCGGAAGGCAAGCGAAGATGCAAAGTCGAATTCTGACGAGTTTGTCTCTGTCGCGTCGCTTCTTAGTGGGATTCTGTACGGCGACGATGAATTTCTCAAGAAAAATATCAAGCGCGAAGGCTGCGAGCGTCTGACCAACTCTATTCGCGACTTCAGAGCTGCGTCGCCTCCAATAACGTCCCAGTCCGGTGACGATAACTACGATGCACTGGAGAAATACGGTCGCGATTTTACTCAACTTGCGATGGATGGAAAGCTCGATCCCGTTATAGGCCGCGACGACGAAATACGTCGCGCAATTCAGATTCTGTCAAGGAGGAGTAAGAACAACCCTCTCTTTTTGGGAGAGCCAGGCACGGGAAAAACTGCGGTTGCTGAGGGAATAGCGCAGCGGATATTCGCCGGAGATGTACCGGACGATTTAAAAGGCGCGAAGCTTATAGGACTGGACATGGGTGCCTTGATTTCCGGTGCAAAATATCGCGGCGAGTTCGAGGAGAGGCTAAAGGCTGTCTTGAAGGAGGTAGAAGAAAGCAATGGTTCCATAATCCTTTTCATTGACGAA